>JAABUV010000748.1_pt1 | contig 49058 bp, 48 predicted proteins | sample 5559971 | NCBI WGS metagenome assembly JAABUV01 (sample SAMN10711881, study PRJNA513362) | rock metagenome | isolation source: Antarctica rocks | place: Antarctica: Victoria Land, Knobhead nord | collected 2015-12-19 | reverse complement strand
CGCGCAGGGTTATTCCGACTCCAAGGGCGTGCTGTCGGCGCGGCGAGCCGTCGTGCAGCACTACCAGGACCAGCCGGGCTTCCCCGAGCTGGACGTGGACAACGTGTACCTGGGCAACGGGGCGTCCGAGCTGATCACCATGAGCCTGCAGGCGATGCTGGACGCCGGCGACGAGGTGCTCGTCCCGGCACCGGACTACCCACTGTGGACGGCTTCGGTGAACCTCTCCGGTGGCACCCCGGTGCACTACCTGTGCAATGAGGACGACGGGTGGGCGCCGGACCTGGCCGACCTGGAGGCGAAGATCACCCCACAGACCAAGGCGCTGGTGGTGATCAACCCGAACAACCCCACCGGCGCGGTGTACTCCCGTGAGGTGCTGGCGCAGATCGTCACCCTGGCCCGTCGTCACCGGCTGGTGCTGATGGCCGACGAGATCTACGACAAGATCCTCTACGACGACGCGGTGCACGTACCCCTGGCGTCGCTGGCCCCGGACCTGTTCTGCCTCACCTTCAATGGCCTCAGCAAGGCCTACCGCGTCGCCGGGTACCGCGCGGGCTGGCTGGCTGTCACCGGACCCAAGGCGCACGCCAGCAGTTACCTGGAGGGTCTCACGCTGCTGGCGTCGATGCGGCTGTGCCCGAACGTGCCCTCGCAGAACGCGATTCAGGCCGCGCTCGGCGGTCACCAGTCCATCACCGACCTGATCCTGCCGGGCGGGCGCCTGCTGGAGCAGCGCGACGCCGCGTGGGAGGGACTTAACCGCATCCCCGGGGTCAGCTGCGTCAAACCCCAAGGTTCGCTGTACGTCTTCCCCCGGTTGGACCCGCAGGTGCACGAGATCCGCGACGACCAGAAGCTGGTGCTGGACCTGCTGCTGGCGGAGAAGATCCTGCTCACCCAAGGCACCGGCTTCAACTGGCCGGCGCCGGATCACCTGCGGATCGTGACGTTGCCATGGGCGCGGGACCTGACCAGGGCCATCGACCGGTTGGGCAACTTCCTAGCCAGCTACGTGCAGTGAGGCCTACAAGCTGCGGCCGATGATCTCCTTCATGATCTCGGTGGTGCCGCCGTAGATGGTCTGCACCCGGGAATCCAGATACGCCTTCGCCACCGGGTACTCCCGCATGTAGCCGTAACCACCATGCAGCTGCAGGCAGCGGTCGATGAGCTTGACCTGCAATTCGGTGGTCCACCATTTGGCCATCGCTGCTTCCTGCGCGGTGAGGGCCCCGGCGCCGAGAGCGTCGATGCAGCGGTCGACGAACACCCGCGCCACCTGCGTCTCGGTGGCCAGCTCGGCCAACACGAAGCGGTTGTGCTGGAAGCTACCGATGGGCTTACCGAACGCGGTGCGGTCCTTGCTGTACTGCACGGTTTGGGCCAGCACGCTCTCCATCGACGCCACCGCCCCCACCGCGATCGAGAGCCGCTCCTGCGGCAGGTTGGTCATCAGGTGCCCAAAGCCCTGACCCTCGGTGCCCAGCACGTTCGCCGCCGGCACCCGCACGTCGGAGAACGCCAACTCGGCAGTGTCCTGCGCGGTCATCCCCACCTTGTCCAGGTTGCGGCCCCGGGTGAACCCGGTCATGCCGCGTTCGACCACCAGCAGGCTGAACCCTTGACCGCTGCGGGCGTCGGGGTCGGTGCGGGCCACCACGATGACCAGGTCGGCGTTGATGCCGTTGGTGATGAACGTCTTGGCGCCGTTGAGGATCCAGTCTGATCCGTCGCGCACCGCGTGGGTTCGGATGCCCTGCAGGTCGCTACCGGTGCCCGGCTCGGTCATGGCGATCGCGGTGATCAGCTCCCCGGAGCAGAACCCGGGCAACCAGCGTTGCTGCTGCTCGTCGGTGCTCAGATCAGTAAGGTAGGGCGCGACGACGTCGTTGTGCAGGGTGAAGCCCAACCCACTGAACCCGCCCCGGGCGCTCTCCTCGGTGATCACACAGTTGAAGCGGAAGTCGCGCTCCCCACCCCCGCCATGCGCGGCGTCCACGGCCATCCCCAGGTAACCGCGTCGACCGGCCTCGGCCCACACCGAACGGTCCACGATGTGCTCGCACTCCCACCGATCGTGATGCGGCGCCACGTGTTCGGCGAGAAATGCCCGGTAGGAGTCGCGGAACAGCAGGTGTTCGGCGTCGAAGATGGTGCGGTCCACAGTCGTCCTCCTGGGGGGCGAGTCTGGTCTGACCCCGCACCGGCAAGGCCACCGCAGGCAGGTGTTCGGGGCTCGCGCAACGGTACGGCTGCAAGCCAGACGTCAGTACCGGCGGGCGGTGATGTAGGGCATGGTCGAGATGGCCGAGACCTTCACCGGTTGACCCTCGGTCAGCGCGTGCACCACGTTTCCGTTGCCCACGTAGATGCTCACGTGGGAAATCGGACTATAGAAGAACACCAGGTCACCCGGCTGCAGTGCGTCGCGGGACACGGGCGTTCCGCCGGCTGCCTGGGCTTGCGCGGTGCGCGGGATGGTCAACCCCGCCTGCCGGAACGACCACGAGGTTAGCCCCGAGCAGTCGAAGCTGTCTGGCCCGGCGGCCCCCCACTGGTAAGGCGCTCCCAGTTTGCCCAGGGCGAACTGCAGCGCACGGACGCCGACGGGGCTGCCTGGGCTCGCAGCAGCGGGGGCCGACGCAGCGGCCTGGGTAATGGGAGGGACGGGGGGAACGAAACCGGCCGGGGTGATGGCGCCGGCGTAGCTGATCCGCTGCGCCTGGGTCAGGTTTGCGTACTGGGCGCGGACCGCCTGGGTTTGGGTCGCCAGCGCAGCCTGCTTCGCCTTCAGGTCGGCCTGCACGCTCACCGCGACCGTCTCCGCGCGCTTTGCGGCCACGACAGCCGCATCAGCGGCCGCTTTCGCTGCGCTGGCATCGCCGGTGGCTGCGGTGAACGCGCGCACGCGGGTGGTGGTGTCGGTGGCGAGCAGGTCCAACCCCGACATCCGGTCGAGCAGATCCTGCGGGGAGCGGCTGACCAGCAACGCCGACAGTCGGTTGAGCCGCGCACCCTCATAGGTTGCCGCAGTCAAGCCGTCGACCGTGCCGCGGAACTGCTGCTGGCGGCTCTGGGCGTCGCGCAGTGCACCAGCCGCCGCCGTCTCCGCAGCGGTGACGCTCACCTGCTGGGCATGGGCGGTGGCCGCGGCGGCTTCCGCACCGAGGAACTGTTCGTTGAGCACCTCCGCCCGGTGCCCCAGCTCGGCCAACTGCTGCTCGGCCTGGGAGGCTGTGCCCGGCAGCAGCGGATCGGCCGCGGCGGCGGGCGCGAGGAGCACGGCGACTGCGGCCAGGACAACACCGGTGACGGTTACGGTGCGTACTAGCGCACCTACGCTCAAACGGGCCACCGGGCGGGCACTCCCTCGTTCTGTCTCGTCAGCGCACGAGATGGGTTCACCACAGTAGGCATCTCGTAGGGTCCGGGTCAGGGTATCGGGCCGCGAGGTGCCGCCCGGACGCCCATCGTGGCCGAAATGCACCCCAAAGGGGTCCGTGACCGACCTGCATGCCACACCGACTCCGCCACGCGCTCACGTTGCGGCCACCGCGTGGCGCTGGCTCGCGCTGAGGCTGTTCGCGGCTGGCGACGGCGCCAACCCGTTCGTGCCGTTGTCGAGGTGCGGTGCGGTGCGGTGCGCATCAGGCACCCTGTAGAGATGAGTTTCCATCCTGTTGCACCGACCCCGGCCGCCCGCACCGGTGTTGCACCGGGGTCCCCGCCAACACTGGAACTGCTGCGCGGGTTGGGGATGGCCGTGCTGTTCAACTCGCCGGCGACGGCGTCCCGGCTGGAGCGAACATGAGAACGCACTACGACGTGGTGGTCATCGGGTCCGGCTTCGGTGGCAGTGTCGCCGCGTTGCGGTTGGTGGAGAAGGGCTACTCGGTGGCCGTCCTGGAGGCGGGGCGGCGCTTCACCGACGACCAACTGCCCCGCACCAGCTGGGATCTGCGCCGCTACCTGTGGGCGCCGCAGCTGGGCTGCTACGGCCTGCAGCGCCTGCATCTGCTGCCCGACGTGCTGGTGCTGGCCGGGGCTGGTGTGGGCGGCGGCTCGCTGAACTACGCGAACACGCTGTACCAGCCCCCGCAGGCGTTCTTCGACGACCCGCAGTGGGCGCACATCACCGACTGGGCAGCGGAGTTGGCGCCCTACTATGCGCAGGCCAAGCGGATGCTCGGGGTGACCACCAACCCCACCACGACCCCGTCGGACGCGGCGATGCGCCAGGTGGCCGAGCAGATGGGGGTGGGGCACACGTTCACCGCCGCCCCGGTCGGGGTGTTCTTCGGCGAGGCCGGCACCACCGTGGCTGACCCGTACTTCGGCGGCGCCGGCCCCGAGCGCACCGGGTGCACCGAGTGCGGGTCCTGCATGACGGGGTGCCGGGCCGGCGGCAAGAACACCCTGGTCAAGAACTACCTTTACCTGGCCGAACAGGCCGGCGCCGTAGTGCACCCGCTGACCACGGTGGACACCGTGGCACCCGGCGGCGGCGGATACCGGGTGTCGACCCGCCGCACCGGCGGTCTGCGACACCGCGCGGGCGCCACGTTCACCGCCGAGCAGGTGGTGGTCGCCGCGGGAACCTACGGCACCCAGCGGCTGCTGTTGCGCATGCGGGCCGACGGGGTGTTGCCCCGGCTGTCGTCCAAGCTGGGTAGCACCGTGCGGACGAACTCCGAGGCGCTACTGGGCGCGAAGGCCCGCGATCGGCGGGTGGACTACAGCACGGGAGTGGCCATCACCTCCAGCTTCCACCCCGACGAGCACACCCACATCGAGCCGGTGCGTTACGGCAAGGGCAGCAACGCGATGGGCCTGCTGCAGACGGTGCTCAGCGACGGCGGCGGCCGGGTGCCCCGCGTGCTGAAGACCCTGGGTGTCGCGTTGCGGCATCCAGCGGCGGCCGGGCGGAGCCTGTCGGTGCGGCACTGGTCGGAGCGCACCGTGATCGCGCTAGTCATGCAGACCACCGACAACTCGCTGGTGCTGCGGTACGCGCGCAACAAGCTGGGCCGGCGGCGGTTGACCAGCAGCCCCGGGCCCGGCACCCCGCCGCCGACCTGGATCCCGCAGGGCCATACCGCGGCACGACTGCTGGCCGAGACCATCGACGGCGACCCGGGCGGATCGCTCGGCGACGTGGTGAACATTCCGATGACCGCGCACTTCCTGGGCGGCTGCGCGATCGGCGACGGCCCGGACACCGGGGTGGTGGATCCCTACCTGCGGGTGTTCGGCCACCCGGGGTTGCATGTCGTGGACGGCTCGGCGGTGAGCGCGAACCTGGGGGTGAACCCGTCGTTGACCATCACCGCGCAGGCGGAGCGCGCCTTCGCGTTGTGGCCCAACAACGGCGACGACGACCCCCGACCCGCGCCCGGTGCTGCCTACCAACCCCTCGCGCCGGTGCGCCCCCGCGCCCCGGTGGTGCCCGCCGACGCCCCTGGGGCGCTGCGACTGCCGCTGACGGTGCTCGGCGGTCGGGGATAGCCTGGGGAGATGAATACTTTGGAACGGCCGCGGCAGGGCAAAGTCATCGCTGGAGTGTGCGCCGGGCTCGCGCAGCGCTACGGCTGGAACGCGAACACGGTGCGGCTGGTGTTCGTGGTGTCGACGCTGCTGCCAGGCCCGCAGTTTCTCGTCTACCTCGTCCTGTGGGTCACGATGCCCAAGTCCGCGTATTGACCGCCCTCAGCGCTTTCCCAGCCTGCCCGGGCACCCTGGAACGATGAGCGCAACCCGGCAGAGTCGGCGAATCCCCACCAGTTTCCGTGCCCGCACCGAGCCCGCGCCGATCCCGCCTGGCTGGTCGTTGCTCCTCGGCGGGATCTGCGTGGCGTCGGTGGTGCTGGTGCAGCAGATCGTGCAGACCCGCGTTGGGCGGTCGCTGGACCACGCCATGCTCGGCAGAGTGCTGGACCTGGTCGGCGGAGCTACGGGTACCGCCCAGATGGTCCTCAGCGCGACCACCAACTTGTCGGTGCTCGCCGCGCTGGTCGTGCTGATCGCGGTGGCCGTGCTGCGGCAGCGCCCGGATCTCGCGGTGGCCGCCGCCGCCATCGTGCTGGGTTCGAGTGCGACCACCGCGATCATCAAGGCGGTCCTCGGTGGGTCGTTGCCCAGCGGACACGTCACCGCAGCCGCCGACCTCGCCTGCGCGGCGGTGGTGGTCGCGAGTCGGTGGTTGCGTCCGCTGATCGTCGTGCTCGGTGTCACCGCCACTGCCATACAGGCAACCTCCACGATGATCCTGGGCTGGCACCTGCCCAGCGACCTGGCCGCAGCGGGCCTGGTGGCGTTGGGCTGGACCGCGCTGGTGCACGTGACGGCCCGGATCTCCCGCTGAGCCTGCCGTTCATCCGCTGCCTCGATGCACGTGTTCTTCCTCAGGTGACTACGGTCGAGCGGTGCCCGACATCACCCGGCTGATCCTGGAAGACCACACCTGGTTCCGGTGGCAGTTCGCGGCCCTCGACGACCTGCAGGCGCAACGGCCGGTAGACGTCGACGCGGTGCGAGCCCTCTGGGAGCCTCTCTCGGCCCGCCTCGACCTGCACGCCATAGCGGAGGAACAGATCTTCTACCCGCAGCTGCTCGCCGTCGGTGACGATCCGGAAGAGGAAACCCTCGACGCGATCGCCGACCACAACGAGATCCGCGACGGGCTGCACGACGCGAACCGGCATCCCGTCGCCTCGGCGCAGTGGTGGGCGGCCGTCGGCACGGCGCGGGTGGCCAACGACGAGCATATGGGTGAGGAGGAGCACGAGGGCCTGTCGGACTTCCGGTTGCGCGCGTCGCTCGAGCTGCGGGAGTCCTTGGGCGCGGAGTTCGCCGAGTACCTGGATGGCCACCGGTCCACCGAAGGGGTGGACACCGCGGACAAGGACCCGCAGGGATACGTGCGTGCGGTCGAGCGCGAACTCGACCCGCCCCGCGGCGGGGCCAGCGGCGGCGGTTCGTCGCTCGGCATCGGAAGCTTGAAGGGAGCACCGTGACCACGAACGACCACCTGCTGCGGGGACACGCCCCGATCCCGACCCGGGCGTGGCGCGAGATCGACGACGAGGCCCGTACGCGACTGACCCCGCTGCTCGCGGCGCGCAAGCTCGTCGACTGGGTCGGTGAGGGTGGGTGGCGCCACGACGCGATGCGGCTGGGGCGCACCACCGATCTGGACGGTCCGCCCCCGGGCGTCTCGGCGCCGGACGCGCGCACCCGGGTTCGCCGCGTCCAGCCGCTAGCGGAGTTCCAGGTGCCGTTCCTGGTCAGCCGTCGCGAGATCGAGGACATCCAGCGTGGCGCCGTCGACGTCGAACTCGACGACGTTGACCGCGCCGCCCGGGACGCCGCGGCCATCGAGAACCGGGCGATCTTTCATGGGTGGCCGGCCGCGGGCATCGAAGGGATCACCCAGGTTTCGCCCTACCCATCTGTCGCACTGGGCACCGACTGCGGCCAGTACCCGGGGCTGGTTGCCCGCGCGGTGGACGAGCTGCGCCGCAGCGGTATCGAGGGACCGTACTCGCTGGCTATCGGGCCGCAGGGTTATACCCGCATCGTCGAGACCACCGAACACGGCGGTTACCTGCTGCTGGAGCACCTGACCCGGATCCTGGGCGGACCGGTCGTCTGGGCGCCGGGACTGGACGGAGCCGTGGTGCTGAGTCAACGCGGTGGCGACTTCCAGCTGGACGTGGGCCAAGACCTCGCCGTCGGTTACAGCCACCACGACGCGGACACCGTGCACCTGTATCTGGAGCAGAGCTTCACGTTCCGCTCCGTGGAGCCGGACGCGGCCGTCGTCCTCAGCTGACCTCCGGCTGCCGCGCCCGGAGTGCCGGCGCCCGGCACGAGCCGCCACCCCGTCCAAAAGGTTCCGAATCGCCCACCTGCGGGTTGGTCTCCACCCGCGGGGTGCTGCCGGCCTGCCGGGTAATCGCCAACTCTTCCGGCGGACTGCTCATAGGAGCGTCCCGCCCAGTAGTCGGGTTCGTCGTCGTCCACGTCGGCGCGCATCAGCCCTGTTGTCATGGCTTAGGAGACCAACGCCCGCCCCGGCGGCGGCCATCCCGATGAAGAACGGGGAACGGCGGTTGAACTGTCGCCCGGGCTGGCCGAGCGGACGGGTGTCGTACTGATCGTCGCCGCCCGGGCCTCGGCGGCGGCGCCGGGGCCCTCCTCTGCGGAGTGCCCTCGCGCAGCAAGTCGGGGTGCGCGTCCTCGGTCACGGCGCCCATCATGCTCCGCGCCCGCACCCCACGGACTGTGCACAAAACGAAACGTTTTCGTGACGAGGCAGACCCGCACCGGCAATGGCTGATCCGTGTACTTGTGCTCGACCTGCTCATGCGGCAGGGCGCGTCTAGGGTTCCGCCTCCCCGTGAGGGTCTGGTCCGAGAGATGCAGACGAACGGCGAGGGTGCCGCTCGTTCCACGGCGGGAGAAAAGCCCGGGAGGCCGATCTGGCCCTGGGCGCTGCCGCACCCTCCCGGGGCCCGCTGCGCAGGAGGCACCGATCATGACCGCATCCCTCGTCCGGGGCGCCGACCCGGTGCACACCGAAGACGGCCACGACCTGACCACGTTCGGCTACACCCCGCAGCTGCATCGCCGGATCGGGTCCTACGGCTCGTTCGCGGCGGGGTTCTCCTTCGTCTCCATCCTGACCACCGTGTTCCAGCTGTTCGCGTTCGGGTTCGGCTTCGGCGGCCCGGCGTTCTTCTGGACCTGGCCCATCGTGTTCCTCGGGCAGCTGCTGGTGGCCCTGTGTTTCGCCGAACTGGCCGCGCGCTACCCGATCTCGGGCTGCATCTACCAGTGGGCGACCCGCCTGGGCGGCAAGGTGTGGGGGTGGAGCGCGGGCTGGCTGATGCTGGTCGGGCAGGTGGTCACCGTCGCGGCCGCGGCCATCGCGTTGCAGATCGTGCTGCCGGCGGTGTGGAGCGGGTTCCAGATCGTCGACGGTGTCGGGGCCAACGCGGTGCTGCTGGGCAGCCTGCTGCTGGTACTCACCACCGCCATCAACATCGTCGGGGTCCGGGTGATGAGCATCGTGAACAGCGTCGGGGTGACCTGCGAGCTGATCGGGGTCACGCTGCTGGTCGTCGCGTTGTTCTTCAAGTCCGAACGGGGCCCGGGGGTGGTGCTACAGACCGGGGAGGGCCTGGGCTCCGGCGCCGGGTACCTGTGGTCGTTCATCATTTCCGGGCTGATGGCGGCCTACGTCATGGTCGGCTTCGACAGCGCCGGTGAGCTGTCGGAGGAGACCAAGAACCCGCGCCGCACCGCGCCGAAAACGATCCTGCGGGCGTTGGTGGCGTCGGGAATCGGGGGTGCGCTGATGATCCTGGCGACCCTGATGGCCGCGCCCTCGGTCACCGACGGCACCTTGGGCGACCCGACGCAGGGCCTGCCGTACGTGCTGACCAGCCGCCTCGGTGACACCCTGGGCCGGGTGTTCCTGGTGGATGTGGCCCTGGCGGTGTGCGTGTGCACCCTGGCCATCCAGACGGCCACCACCCGGATGATGTTCTCGATGGCCCGCGACCGGGTGCTGCCGTTCTCCGAAGGCCTGGCAAAGGTCAACGCCCGCACCGGAACCCCGATCCGACCGGCGCTGTTGGTGGGGGTGCTGACGGTGGCCCTGCTGCTGGTCAACGTCGGCAACGCGCAGGTGTTCCTGGCCCTGGCCAGCGTCTGCATCATGCTGCTCTACATCGCCTACCTGATGGTGACCGCGCCGCTGCTGCTGCACCGGTTGCGGGGCGGCTGGGGTGCCGAGCAGCAGCAGGCCGGGCTGTTCTCCCTGGGTCGCTGGGGGGTGGCGGTCAACGCCGGCGCCGTGGTGTGGGGGGTGTTCATGGCAATCAACCTGGGCTGGCCGCGAGCCAAGGTGTTCGGCACCGACTGGTACCTGCAGTTCTTCCCCGAGCTGCTGCTGGGGGGCGCAATCGTGGTCGGGGTGCTGGCCTACGTGGCGCAACGCCCGCGGATGATCTCGATACCGGCAGTGGCATCCCCGACGGTGCTGGCACCCCAGCCGGTGACCGCGGAATGAGGCAGCACGACGTGCCCGGTGGCGCGGCGTGGTCGGTGCGGGTGCGCCACGGCAACGAACTCCGGCTGAGCGCGTTGGGTGACGGGGCCAACGTCAGCGTGCTGATCCTGGCCGCTGATCACCCGGTGGACCGGCTCAACATCCCCGACACCCTGAAGGCGCAGATGAGTGTGTGTGTGCGCCCGCCGATGGTGCTGATGTCGGATCGGGGCCTGGCGTTGGCCGCCATAACCGGGTCCTCATTGGACTGGCACGACGCGCTGTGCGGGCATTCCACCGACACCCACCTCACCCAGTTCGGGCCTTCGTCCTACCAGCGCGACCGCAACGACCGCCGGCTCTCGGCCCGCACCGGGTTGCTGTCGGAGCTGCGTAAACACGGGCGGGGCCGGGCGGACCTACACGGGTGCGTGAACCTGTTCAGCAAGGTCGCGGTGGACGACGACGGTGGCATGCATCTGGTGGCGGGTCACAGCCAGGCCGGTGACTGGGTGAGCCTGCGGGCGGAGCTGGATGTGCTGGTGGTGCTCACCACCGCGCCGCACCCGCTGGCCACGAACTGGGCGCCGGCCGGGGTGCGGGTGCAGCTGGGTCCGGCCGCACCCGATGAGGGCCCGCGGCAGTTCCGGGCCGAGAGCGCCCGGGCGTTGGAGCAGTCGGCGTGGGTGCTGACGTGAGCGCGGTGGCGCAACTGGTGCGACAGGAGACGGTGGGTGCGGGGGACGGCTTTCTGCACCTCTTACCCGCCGGGTACGAGCTGCGGATCGTCGACGTGGCCGGTAATCAGGCGGCGGACACCCTGCTCTATGACGCCCATGACCTGGACAACCGCTACAGCGCGATGGACACCGTCCGCGAGCAGCGCCAGGTCTACCTCGGTGCGGGGTCGTTGCTGCTGTCGGTGGAGCTGGACGTGCTGGCCACCATCACCTCCGACACCGTCGGGCGGCACGACACCCTCGGTGGGGCGTGTTCGCAGGAGTCCAACGTGGTGCGATACGGCAAGCATGTGCTGATCAGCAACTGCCCGCAGCTGAACAACCCGTGCAACGGCTGGGACCCCACCCCGCTGGAGATCCTGGTCACGGGGCCGCGGTGACCGCCGCAGCGGTGCGCACCGCGACCATGACCGTGCTGGCGCCGGGGGTGCAGACCACCGTGCAGGAGCTGCCCGGGCGGGTCGGGTTGTGGCACGTGGGGGTGCCCCCATCCGGGGCGTGGGACGACCTGTCCTTCGCATTGGCCACCCTCGCGGTGGGCAACGACTCCACCGCCGCCGGGGTGGAGGCCGTGCTCGTCGGGCCGGTGTTGACCTTCTCCACCCGCACCCTGGTGTGCCTGGCCGGGGCGGTGCACCGTGCCCGCCTGGCCGGTCGGCCGGTGCCGGTGGGGGTGGTGACGGTGGTGCCCGCCGGTGGGGTGCTGGACCTGGGGCCGGTGGACGGGCCGGGGATGCGCGGCTACCTCGCGGTGCAGGGCGGCATCGACGTGGACCGGGTGCTCGGGTCTCGGGCGACGTTCCTGCTCGGCGAGCTGGGCGGCTGCGCTGGGCGGGCATTGACGGCCGGTGATGAGCTGCGGTTGGGCAACCCGGAGAACGCGCGCGCACCGCTGGACGTGGCTCCGCTGCTGCCCCACCTGACCAGCACGTGGGAACTGCGGGTGATCCCCGGTCCGCACGGGGCACCGGATTACCTGACCGACGCCGGGGTGCGGGAGCTGTTCGCCGCGGACTGGCGGGTGGATCACCGGGCCGACCGCACCGGGGTGCGCTTGGTGGGCCCGCGCCCGGGGTGGGCGCGCACCGACGGCGGCGAGGCGGGGCTGCACCCATCCAACATTCACGACAGCCCCTACCCGGTGGGGGCGGTGATGCTGTCCGGGGATACCCCGGTGGTGGTGGGCCCGGACGGGCCGAGCCTGGGCGGGTTCGTGGTGGCGGCCACGGTGATCAGCACCGACCGGTGGAAGCTGGGGCAGCTGCGTCCCGGTGACGGGGTACGGCTGGTGCCGCTGAGCGCCGAGCACGCCGAGCAGGCGGCACGGGCGAGGGCGCAGGTGCTCACCGAGCCCCGCGCGGCGGTGGCGGCGGTGCTGGAGGCGGACCTGGCTGGGCGGGTCGAGCCGGCCGTGGTTGCCGCCCCTGCGGTGCTTCCCGCGGCATTGGTGAGCCTGGCCGCGGACGGGCACCGCCCCACGCTGACGGTGCGCCGCGCCGGGGACCGCCACCTGCTGGTGGAGGCCGGTCCGCCGGTGCTGGACCTGAACGTGCGGGTATGGGTGCATCTGCTGGCGCAGGCGTTGCGCGAGCGAGGGCTGGTCGGGCTGTGCGAGCTGGTGGAGGGGGTGCGCTCACTGCTGATCGAGGTGGACCCGCCAAGGCTGTCCCCGCACCGGGTGGCGGAGCTGCTGGCCGAGCTCGCCGAGGCGGTGGCCGACCCGAGCACGGTGGTCCTGGACTCCCGGGAGGTCGTGCTGCCGATCTGCTTGGACCATCCCCTGGCGCACGAGGCGATGACCCGCTACGCGCGCACGGTCCGCCCGGACGCCCCATGGTGCCCGGACAACGTGGAGTTCATCCGGCGGATCAACGACCTCGCCGAGCGCGACGAGGTGTTCGAGGTGTTGACCAGTGCCACCTACCTGGTGGTGGGGTTGGGCGATGTGTACCTGGGGGCGCCAGTGGCGGTGCCGATCGACCCGCGGCACCGCCTGGTGACCACCAAGTACGACCCGGCCCGCACCTGGACCCCGCAGAACGCCGTCGGCATCGGCGGGGTGTACCTGTGCATTTATGGCATGGAGGGCCCGGGGGGGTATCAGCTGGTGGGACGCACCGTCCCGGTGTGGCGCAACCTGCCCGGGCGCGACCCGGTGCCGTGGTTGCTGCGCCCGTTCGACCGGTTGCGGTTCGTCCCGGTCAGCGCCGAGGAGTTGACCGAGCTGCGGGCCGACATCCACGCCGGGCGCAGCGACCTGGTGACCCACCCGGGCACCTTCTCCCTGGCCGAGATCGCCGCTGCGGAAGCGGAGCACTCCAGCGAGATCGGCACCCTCCGCGCGCGGCGCCGCGCCGCGTTCACCGCAGAACGGGAGCGTTGGCGAGCATGAGCACCACTCAGACCAGTGCGGCCGAGGCGGCCCTGGCCACCGCCCGCAGCGTCGGGCTGCCTGTGTTCCTGTCTACAGTGGACGAAGTTGTGGCTGGCGACGGTCCGCTAGCCGGATTGCCGTTTGCGGTCAAGGACAACATCGACGTCGCCGGTCTGCCCAGCACCGCGGCCTGCCCGATCCTGACCGATCCGGCCACCGCGCACGCCTACGCGGTGCAACGCCTGGTGGACGCCGGTGCGGTGGCCGTGGCGAAGACGAACATGGACCAGTTCGCCACCGGGCTGGTGGGCACCCGCAGCCCGTTCGGGGTGTGCACCGCGGTGAGCGATGCGACCCGGGTCAGTGGGGGCAGCAGCAGCGGCAGTGCGGTGGCGGTGGCCTCGGGGGTGGTGCCGCTGGCGTTGGGCACCGACACCGCAGGTTCGGGGCGGGTGCCGGCGGCGTTCAACGGCCTGGTCGGTGTCAAGCCCACCCGCGGGTTGGTCTCCACCCGCGGGGTGCTGCCGGCCTGCCCGGCCCTGGACGTCATGGTGCACCCGGACCCGCTGGACCCATGGTCGCGGGCGCAGCCGGTGGAGTTGCCGGCCGGGATCGCGCAGCAGTTCACCACCGTGGCCGTGCCCCGCCAGCAGCTGGACCTCGACCCGGAGACCCGCACCGCGTGGAGTCGGGCCCGCCAGCATGCGCACTTCCTGGGGCTGCATGTGCTGGAGGTGGACATCGAACCGTTCCTGCAGGCCGCGGCGTTGCTGTACGGCGGTCCGTGGGTGGCCGAACGCTACGCCGCTGTCGGTCATCTGGTCGATGTCGATGGCCCGCACCTGGATCCGACGGTCGCCGCGATCGTCCGCGCCGGGGCTGGGTTGGGTGCGGTGGAGGCGTTCCGGGCTTTCGACGCCCTCGCTGGCCTGCGTCGTCGCACCGAGAGGGTGTGGCAGCGGGTGGACGCGCTGCTGCTGCCGGTGACCCCGGGCCATCCCACGGTGGCCGCGGTGCACGCCGACCCGGTGGGGGCGAACAGCAGGCTGGGGATGTTCACCAACTTCGTGAACCTGTTCGACCAGTGCGCGGTGGCCGTGCCGGCCGGTGCGCGCGATGACGGGTTGCCCTACGGGGTGCAGCTGATCGCCCCGGCGTTCGCCGACCAGCCGCTGCTGGACCTGGCGGCGCGGTGGTGCGGTGAACCGGTGGCGGTACCCGATCCCGGTGTGACGGTGGTGGTGGCCGGGGCGCACCAGAGCGGGTTGGCGCTGAATGGGTTGCTGGTCGCGCGCGGGGGACGGCTACTGCGGCGGGCCCGCACGGCCGGGGGTTACCGGTTGCTGCGGGTGCCCGGCGGGGTGCCCCGGCCGGCGCTGGTCGCTGGGGACGGACCCGAGCGCGGGTTCGCGGTGCAGGTGTGGCAGCTTCCGGCCCACGGTCTGGGTGAGCTGGCCGCCGAGCTGGGCGCCCCGCTGCGGCTGGGCCCGGTGCGGCTCTCGGATGGCAGCGTGTCGGTGGGGTACCTGGGCGACGCCGCGTCGTTGGCGGGCGCGGAGGACATCAGCGGTGTCGACGGCTGGCGGGACGCGGCGCCCGGCTGATCGCGCACGCCGACCGCCGCCGTCGGCGCGCAGGGCATCGAGCACGTCGCCGAGGTACCGGATCGAGCGCCGGAGTTCGGTCCTGCGTGGCTCCCGATTGCCAGCCAAGCGGGGTTCTCCCTGTCATACTGTCAATCTTCGGCCAGGGCGATGCCAAGCGCGTGTGCCGCCTCGCTCTGCCGGTTGTCACGGGACAGCAGTCGCACCTCGTCGGGGGTTGACTCGCCAAATTGCGCGCAGGCAGCCAGGTGAATCGCATCGAGTGTGCGCAGCGGTGCGGTGCGGGCATACCGCTGCGCACGAGCGATGGTGTCGCTATCGAGGGCCACGACGCCCAAGGCCCCCGTATCGGAGGTGTCGGCTGAGTACCGGTCCAACAGCTCATCGGCGGTGACCGCATCGATCACGCCGTCTCGGCTTGCCCGCATGAGTGCGCTCGCGATCTCGACGTCCGTCAGCTCGCTCGTGATCACCGGGCTGTCGCCCTCATAGACCACGCGCGTCAGCTCCGCGCTGTCGGACTGGTCACCCAGATAGACGCGGCCAAGCGCGCTAGCATCGATGTAGATGATCACCGCTCGTCACGTTCGGACGACACGAGATCCGAGGCGTAGCCGGGGACCGTCGCGACGGCTGAACGGGGACGCGGTGATGACCGGGACGCACGCGACATCAGTCGTCCTGCCGTAATCGCCTCGCTCTTCCACGCCTCCCGTCCCCCCACAGCCGCGCCCAGCAGTCGGGTGACGTATGCGTTGACGGACTCGCCGGTCAACGCGGCATGTTCCTTGACCGCCGCTGCCAGGGACTCATCAACCCGAGTAATGAGCTGCTTCATACGCTCATGATAGCAGTAGTGGTGCGATTTGCTATCAGTAACCGCGCCGCGGTCCCCATCCACACCGCCGGCGCCGTCACCCAATCGACCGAACCACGGTCAGGGACCAGATTCGCTGGAGACCCCGACGTGCAGAACGCGCCCGGCGTCCAGAGCACCACGAACAGCGCCCCCACCGGCACCATCCCCATCCGCGACCCCGACGCCTACAACCCGCGTCGCCCGCGCCGCCGAGCTCTACGACGAGAGCCCTCACGCCCGGGCCCGCCTCGACCGATACGCGGGAGTAACTCGTCAGGTGGGTCTGCTGTTACCTGTGTGACTGGTGGGACAGTGACTGGCGTGTCGGCTTGATCGTCGGCTCCGGTCGGGCATGGTTGCCCGGTGTCCGACGTGCCGACGTATGCCGAGCTGGTCACGGTGGTCCAGGAGCTGCGGGTTGAGATCGCCACGCTGCGTGCGGAGAACGCCGAGCTGAAAGCCCGGTTGGGGCAGAACCCGCGGAACTCCTCGCGGCCGCCGTCGACGGGGGGTTGGCCAAGCCCGCACCGAAGCCGTTGCGCCGCCGCGGCGGGCGTCAACCGGGTGGGCAGGCGGGGCATCCGGGCAGCACGTTGTCGCAGGTGAGCACGCCGGATGAGGTGATCGTGCACGAACCGTCCGGGTGCCACGGCTGCAGCGCTGGGCTGTCCGGCGCGCGCGAGGTGGGCTCGGTCCGTCGGCAGGTGTTCGACATTCCGCCGGTCTCGGTGCGGGTCACCGAGCATCAGCTGGTGTGCCGCGAATGCGCCTGCGGGCTGCGGACCCGCGCCGCTGCTCCGGCCGGGGTTGACGCGGCGGTGCAGTACGGGCCGCGGATCGCGGCGATCGTGGTCTACCTGTATGTTGGGCAGTTCCTATCCAAGAAGCGCACCGCGCAGGCGTTGGCCGAACTGTTTGGCACCCCGCTGTCCGGTGGCACCGTCGCCGCGATGACCGGGCGGGGCGCCGACGGCTTGACCGGGTTCCTGGAGCTGGTCGCCGATCGGATCGCCGCCGCGCCGGTGGCCCACTTCGACGAGACCGGGCTGCGGGTGGACGGCCGGCTGCGGTGGGTGCATTCGGCCAGCACCGGCAGGTACTCGCTGATCACCTGCCACGACAAGCGCGGCACCCTCGCGATGGACGCCGCCGGGGTGCTGCCCGGCTTCGCCGGTGTCGCGGTGCACGACGCGTGGGCGCCCTATGACACCTACGCCGGCATCAGCCACGCGCTGTGCAACGCGCACGTGCTACGCGAACTGCAGGCCGTCGCCGACACCACCGACACCACCGAGGCCTTCGACACCCAGACCGGCACGGGCACGGGCTCGTGCAGGTGCTGGTGCTGGGCGACCCAGGCCGCTGACGCGCTGCGCGAGATAAAAGACCTCGTGGACACCGCGCTGGGCGCCGACATCACCCTGGCCGGGATCGATCCGGTCAAGCTCGCCGAGCAGGTACACCGCTACCGCTCCGCCGCCGTGCTCGGCGCCACCCAGAACGCCGACCGCGAGAGCAAGCTGACGGCCAAACACCACGCCCTGGCCCGCCGCCTGACCAACCGCGAAGCCGACTACCTACGCTTCCCCGTCGATCCACTCGTACCGTTCGACAACAACGCAGCAGAGCGAGAAATCCGGATGATCAAACTGAGACAGAATGTCACCGGCTGCCTGCGCACACTCACCGGAGCCAAACAAGTCTGCGCCATCCGCAGCTACCTCGCCACCGCGGCCAAACACCGGATGCACTTCTACGACGCCCTCACCCAACTCGCCGAGGGCCACCCATGGACACCCATCACCGCAATGACCTGCTGACCAGTACGCGCGGGAAAGCTCCTCCTCGAGGTCAACGTCCCGTTCAGACCCCCGAGCAAAGTCCATCAGGTTGCCTGAAAGGGCGCTTCTGGAGCGCTGGGCACGGGCTCGGTGGCGGTGTCGCGAAGCGCGGACTCGACCTCTGAGTCCAGCAAGGAGGCGTAGGTCGTCATCGAGGTGTGTCGTTCACCGCCTAGGCCGATGGGGAATTGCACTCAGGCCAGCCCCGCAGCGAAGCGAGCGTCGAGGAAGGCAAATCGTTCGGTCGTTGCGGTGTCGGCCAGCCAACAGCTCAGCGGTCAGCTTCTCGACCAGCTGACAGTCAGTCTCGGACAAGGGACAAGGGAAGTCCTCCGGTGAATAGCCATCGCGTATTCAATTATACGTTTGCTGAGAACGTAGCGCGAGGTCGACGGACGGGCAACCCGTGGAATTTTTGCCGACCCCGAGATCAGCGTTACCCATCATGAGATTAACGCGACACTGACGAGAGCCCCGCCCGGCTGTAGTGTGCAACCAAATGCTTTTCTGCTGCACAACGACTGTCGGAGGTGCACGATGAGGGCGTGGCAGGTTGTTATGCTGGGCGAGCCCAAGGACGTCCTGGCGCTCGCGGAGGTGGCCGCCCCGCGTCCTCAGGCAGGACAGCTGCTGGTCGCGGTTTTGGCCGCTGCCGCAAACTTCCCGGACGTTCTGATGTGCCGTGGCTCGTACCAGGTCCGTCCCGAGCTTCCGTTTACACCCGGAGTCGAGCTGTGCGGCGAGATCATCGCAGTGGGCGAGGGAGTCTCGGGGTTTCGAGTCGGCGATCGGGTCATCGGTTCACCGGCGAACCCGCCCGGAGCCTTCGCGGAGTTCGCCCTCATGGACGTCGCGACCACCTTCCCCGCACCGCTCGGGCTGGACGATGCCCAGGCTGCCGCGCTCTACCTCGGGCATCAGACCAGCTGGTTCGCACTGCACCGTCGCGCCCGGATCGAGCCGGGCGAGGTCTTGCTCGTCCATGCCGCGGCCGGCGGTGTGGGCGGTGCTGCCGTTCAGCTGGGCAAGGCCGCCGGGGCGAGGGTCATCGGAGTGGTCGGCGGCCCGGATAAGGCCGGGGTCGCCGCAGAGCTCGGTGCCGACGTCGTGGTCGATCGGCACCGCGACGACTTCGTCCAGGCGGTGAATGACCTGACCGAGGGCCGTGGCGCGGATGTCGTGGTCGACCCGGTCGGCGGCCCGACCTACCTACGATCGACCAAGTGCATCGCCTTCGAGGGGCGCATAGTGGTTGTTGGCTTCGCCGGTGGCGAGATCCAAAGTGCGCCGCTCAACCATGCGCTCGTGAAGAACTACTCCATCCTGGGACTGCATTGGGGTCTCTACGCCCGGCACGACGCGGCCCTGGTCAAGCGGTGCCACGAGGAACTAACCGCCCTGGTCGACCGCGGCGCGGCAGTGCCGTTCGTGAGTGAGCGAATCGGGCTCGGCGAGGTTCCTCGGGGGCTGCAGCGCCTCGCCGACGGGGTCACGACCGGACGAATCGTCATGGTGGCGTGACGGGCCGCCCGGAGTCGTCTGACGGGCGATTTCTCATCGGCGGCGCACTCCTTGTGCTGGCCGTCGATCTGCGCACAGCGGTGGCAGCCTCGCCGTCCTGTTTGGACCCGTGGGGGACTCGCTGGGGGTCTCCCCGATGGTGGCAGGCATCCTGACGACAGTGCCGGTGCTGAGCTTCGTCGGCGACCGCCCGTACCTGATCTGGTCGCTCTCGCTCGCCACTGCCGGCGGCTGGTTCGGCATCTGGCTCGCTCCGGCACACCTGACGTCAGTCTGGGCTGTGTTGCTCGGTGTCGGGGGCGGCTCGTTCGCATGGACGTTGACGATGATCGGTGACCGAACGCGCACGGCGGAGGGCACGGCAGCGCTCTCGATCTTCGCGCAGGGCCTCGGCTACCTGTTCGCCAGCGTCGGGGCCTTCGGCGTCGGGGCGTCGCACGGGATTACGGGCGGGTGGAACGCATCGATGACACTCCTGGTCGTGCTCGCCGTGCTCATCAGGTGCGGCCGGAACGTGGTGGCGCGTCCGGCGACGATCGAGGACGCCTTCGCCGTTTCAGTCGCCGAGACGCACCACGATCTTCCCGAGGTTGGCCCCGCCGAACAGACCTCGTAGCGCCGCGGGGAGCTGATCGAAGCCGTCGACGACCGTCTCGAGCATGACGAGGTCGCCGCCAGCGAGCAACGGCCGCAGCTCCTGCCGGGCTTGCTCGAGCTGGTCGAGCTGGTCGAGCTGGTCGAGCTGGTCGAGCTGGTCGAGCACGATGAAGCCCTGCACCCGGATCCGCTTGGTTAAAAACCGCTGGAAGTTCCGGGGGCCTGTGCTGGTGCTCTGGTCATTGTAGGTGGAGATGAGCCCGCACAACGCGATCCGTGCGTGGTTGTTCATCCTGTCGATGACGGCCTCGAACACTGCGCCGCCGACGTTCTCGAACAGTACGTCGACGCCGTCCGGTGTCGCGGCCGCAAGCTGCGCTAGCCAGTCGGGCGCCTTGTAGTCGACCGCCGCGTCGAATCCCAGTTGGTCGGTCAGCACCGCGCATTTGTCGGGGCCTCCGGCAATCCCCACCACGCGGGCGCCGCGCATGCTCGCCAGCTGAACGGCCACCGAGCCGACCGCCCCGGCCGCCGCCGTGACCACGACCGTCTCACACGGCCGGGGCCCGCCGATCCGCACCCCGACCCAGGCCGTCAGGCCGGAGTTGCCCATCAGCCCCAGCTCGGCGCGTACCTCCCGGTCCGAACAACCGGCCGGCACCACCCGAAGATTGCGGGTGCTGTCGACCACGCGCTCATCCCGCCAGCCCAGCTCGCCCACGACGAGTCCGCCGACGGCCAACAAGGGATCGGCGCTACGAGATTCGACTACCCGACCTACGCCGCGTGCGCGCATGACTCCGCCGATCGGCACCGGTGGCAGGTAGCTCGGCCGGTCGTCCAACCAGCCTCGCATGGCCGGATCCAGCGAGAGGTACAGCGGGACGATTCGCGCTTGACCCGGCTCGAGCGCGGCACGAGGGGTCGTCTCGAGCCGGAACGTGTTGCCGTCGATACGGTCCGTCGGGCGTTCGGCAAGCACGAAGCGACGGGATGGGACTTCGGAGTGGCGCTTGTTCTCGGTTATAGCGTTGGGCATCTCAGCTCCTGTAGATCATCCAGTGCAACACCCCTGCAAGGTGTAGCGTACTGCGCCGTGGGCGTCTCGCCCAAGGATCTCCCCAACCCCGGCGACGCGGCCACGGCAGAAGGATTCACGTGTATGGATACCGCAAAACTGTTCTCACTCGAGGGGCGCACGGCGCTCGTCACCGGGGGCTCACGCGGAATCGGACGCATGATCGCCGAGGGTTTCCTCTCCCAGGGCGCCCGGGTCTACATCTCGGCGCGCAAGGCCGACGCGTGCGACGGAACGGCCCGCGAACTATCTGAGATCGGAACCTGCGTCTCGCTGCCGGCCGACGTCTCCACCATGGAGGGCATTGCCGACCTGTCCTCCCGGTACGCCTGTCACGAGTCTCATCTGGACATCCTGGTGAACAACGCCGGTGCGGCGTGGCTGGCCGAGTTCGACACCTTCCCCGAGTCGGGTTGGGACAAGGTGATGGACCTCAACGTGAAGACCCCGTTCTTCCTCACCCAGCAGCTCAAACCGCTTCTGGCGGCGGCGACCGGAAAGCATCTCGCCAAGGTCATCAACGTATCCTCGGTCGACGGCATCTCCCTGCACGGCGCGGAGACTTACTCCTACCAGGCCAGCAAGGCAGCGCTCATCCAGCTCACCCGGCGGATGGCCCTGCGCCTCATCTCCGACGACATCGTCGTGAACGGCATCGCGCCTGGCGCGTTCGTCTCGGACATGAACATCGAAGCGCGGGACCACGGGGAGGAGCTGGTCTATCGCATCCCGGCCCGCCGCATCGGCAAACCGGAGGACTTGGCCGCCGCTGCCATCTACCTCGCCTCGCGCGCCGGGGACTACGTGGTCGGGTCGACGATCGTAGTCGACGGCGGCGTGACGCACGCACGGTAGCTGCCGCTGCCTCTTGACGACAGTGTGAGTCGCGGTCCACTATGCAATACATTCCGACTGTGTAGCAAGAGGCATGATGGTTGACGTTCAGACTTCTAGTGGCGTGGTCCGGGGGGCGTCCGAGGGCGGGATCTCGCGTTTCCTCGGCGTGTCTTACGCGGCCGCACCGTGTGATGGCTTCCGTATGCGCCCACCGGCTCCGGTGTCCTGGTCGGGTGTCCGCGATGCCACGGCATACGGCCCGACGCCGCCCAAGGGTGATTACCCGCCGGCGATCCAGCTCTACTTTCCCGAGCAGACAATCCACGGCGACGAGTGCCTCAACCTGAACGTCTGGACACCCACCGACGCCGTCGAGGGTGAACGAGCCGGCTCACTGCCGGTATTGGTCTGGATCCATGGCGGCGCCTTCATGAACGGTTCGGGCTCCGTGACCGCCTACGACGGCACCGGCTTCGCCCGCAGCGGCGTCGTCTGCGTGACCATCAACTATCGCCTCGGCGCGGAGGGCTTCCTGTTCACCGAGGCCGATCTCGGTACCGGTACCGCCAACCTTGGCCTGCAGGATCAGGTCGCCGCCCTGCAGTGGGTGCAGCAAAACATCAGCGCCTTCGGCGGCGATCCTGCCCGCGTCACCATCGCCGGTGAATCGGCCGGCGGGATGAGTGTGACCACACTACTGGCGATGCCGTCCGCGAAGGGGCTCTTCGCCCGGGCGATCACCCAGTCGGGCGCCGCCGCGAACACGTTGACCCCCGAGCAAGGCCTACTGGTGGCGGGTTTGCTGGCCGACGTGCTGGGCACCGCAACGACCCGCGAGGCGATCCTCACGGCTGAGCTCGACATCATCGTCAAAGCGGCGTCCGATCTGGTCGTCGAGGTGCAGACTGCCGCGGATCCGGCGAAGTGGGGCGAGCTGGCCTTGAGCACACTGCCGTTCGCGCCGGTCGTCGACGGCGTGGTGCTCCCCCGCCATCCCCTGGAGGCCTTCGCCGACGGCGTATCGAGCGAGGTGCCCGTCCTGGTGGGCTCGAACAGCCAGGAGGCGCGACTCTTCCTCGTCGCGACCGGAGCGATCGACGGCATCGACGAGGCAGGCCTGGCCGCTGGAGCTGGAGCGTACGGCGCCACCGGAGAGGGAATCGAGGTCTACCGTCGGCACTTCCCCGACGACTCCCCCGGCGACCTGCTCGCGCACATCGTCACCGACTGGTATTTCGGCCTGCCGGCCCTGCGTCACGCGGAGGCCCGTGAGCAGGGTGGCGGCCTTACCTGGGCGTACCGCTTCGACCGCCCACTCCCGGAGGAGAACAACGGGCTCGGCGCCGCGCACGCCGTCGAGCTGGCCTTCGTCTTCGACACCATCGATCTTCCGGAGCAGGCGCCCATGGTCGGCCAGGAGCCGTCCCGAGCCGTCGCCGAGTCCACGCACGGCGTGTGGGTCCGCTTCGTCACCGAGGGAAACCCCGGCTGGGAGCCCTACACCAGCCAGACGCGGGCGACCGGCATCCTGACCGAATGCGTCACGGTGGTCGAGGACCCCGACGGCGACCTGCGCCGCAGCTGGGACGGCATCCGCTAGCGCTCCCGCCGCTACGTCCGGCGGATCGTCACGCTCAGCCCAGGCCCGCCGTCCGGACGACCTGCCAGGCGCGCTCGATGATGAACGGGAGCACGGCCGGGTCGCCCGGACCACCCTGGGCCGCGTTGCTGGGCTCGTCGATGGCTCGCCGGAAAACGCCCTCGGCGATGATGGCGATCTTCCACAGGCCGAGGGCGTGCCAGTACCCGATGTGATGGCTGTCCACCTCGGCGACCGCGCAGTACTCGTCCACCAACTCTGATCTGGTGGCGAAACCGGGAAGGTTCGAGGCGTCGAAGAGACCGGTCTCGGTGTCCGCTGATTCTGTCCAGTACGCGAGCATCGTGCCCAGGTCGGCGAGCGGATCCCCGAGGGTCGACAGCTCCCAGTCGAGAACAGCCCGGACGCGACCGCTCTCGGGTGCGCAGATCAGGTTGCGGATGTGGAAGTCGCCGTGTACCAGTGTCATGCGCGACTGCGGCGGAATTGATCGCTGCAGCAGGGCGGTGAGGGCGTCCAGCTCGGGCAGCTCACGAGTCTTGCTCCGCTCCCATTGGCGCGACCAGCGGCGTAGTTGCCTCGCCGCATAGGGCGCATGGCTCGCGAGGCCGACGAGGCGATGTTCGTCCAGGTCCACTGCATGCACGGCCGCCAGCGTGCGCGGAAGCCCGCGGCTGAGCTCGTCACGCACGGACAGCGGCAACGCCTCGGCGACCTCCGTTCGGTCGACGACCATGCCCTCGATGTGTTCCATGACCACGATCGGGACCTCCGCGACCGCGTCGTCGGTTATGCTGCAGAACACGCGCGGAACCGGGACGTCTGTCGTGGCCAGCGCGGTGAGAATCCGGGCCTCGCGCTGGACATCGTGAGCCGAGGACAGCAGTTCGCCGCGGGGCGGTCGTCGCACGATCCACCGCGCTCCGGCGTCGTCGGTGACGAGGTAGGTCAGATTCGACTGGCCATGACCGACCCGTGATCCCGTGAGCTCGCCATGGACGTCGACGCCCAGGCCCTGCAGCAGTTTGCCCAGTGCGCGCAGGTCGACCGCGACGCGCGGATCATCACGCTGAGACTTCACGACGCAACTCCTTCGTGCTCTGGTGGCTCGCGCGTCAAGCGCCGTGACCCCGCCCTTAGCGACGTAAGCCCAGTTGCGCATCATTCTAACAATATGTAGCAGCACTACGAACCGGAGCTTAGAGACGTGAGCCTATTAGTGCAACACTGAATGCATCTGTAGCAGCTGCGCGCTGGCAATCAGCTAGGCAGTGCATCCCGGTAGCGCTGCATGCTCGTCAGCCATCGGTCGGGATCGGCCGCCTTGCGACGATAGAACTGCGCAACCTCGGGATGCGGAAGAATCAGGAACCGTTCGTCAGACAGGCCCTCCATGACGACGTCGGCGACATCGAGTGGCTCGAGCACGCCACCGGATGCCGTCACGGCGCGCGCACTCACGCGAGCTGCCTCATCCTCGGACTCTGCCGCGAGCGCAAGCATGGCCGTGTTCACACCCATGGGGCACAGACAGCTCACCGCGATTCCGCGGGATCCGTAGGTCACCGACATCCATTCGGCAAAGGCGACCGCCGCGTGCTTCGTCACGGAGTAGGCCGGCTGACCGATCTGCGTGAGCAACCCCGCGGCCGAAGCAGTACTCAGGAAGTAGCCGCGACCGCGCTCCAGCCATGGTGGAGTGAGCACGCGTGCGGCACGGACGTGGGCGAGCACGTTGACCTCGATCGATGCCTGCCAGTCCTCCTCCGACGCGTCAAGGCCCTGCCCTAGAGCGACACCCGCATTCGCGACGAACAGGTCGACCGGTCCGAAGCGATCCTCGGCAAGATCGACGATGGCTTGCAGGTGGGTCTCAACCGAGCAGTCACCGGCCAGCCCGACTACGCGGCCCCGACCTGCCGGCATCAGCGCGGCGACTGTCGCAGCGACGGTTTCGGGATCGACATCGGTCACGAGCACACGTGCACCGCGCTCCACCAATCGCTGCGCGAGCGCGCGTCCGATGCCCCCCGAGCCTCCGGTAACGACCGCCACGCTTGAGTCGATGATCATTCGCTCCACCTTCATCTCAGCAACGTTCCTGCCATGTGGAGCAAGACAACATCGATGCGCGCTCCGCATAGCGCCCGTCGACAGACTCTTGCCATTGCAATCTTGCGTCGATATGTTACGCGCAGTGATGCGGACCACACGCATCGGGCGCCAGAAGCATCGATGACCTTCGTGCCAGATCCAGACACCTCTGCCGCACAGTGGGGAGTCCTTGCGGGCCGGCTGCGCGACTCCGCAACCAGCCCCCGTACCGACCCGCGGACGCATTCGAGGATCGAGGCCGCCCTGACACCGCTGGGCCTCGACGCGCTGAACCCGGACCCCGAGATCACCCGCTCCAGTTCGGCGGCCGAGCGCGCGAAAGCCGTGGCGGAGGGCCACAAGGGATTCGAAGAGATGTACGCCGCCCTTCCCAACGAACTCCCGGGCGACGACTCGATCGACGTCACGCAGGAGACCACCGCCGTGGACGGCCTAGCGGCAACGAGATCCAGCTGCACATCACCCGCCCGCACGGCCCCGCCAGACCGCTCCCCTGCGTGATCTACGTCCACGGTGGCGGGATGGTCATCATTACGCTCGTAATCCAGGGTGAGTCGGGCGGTGGCAACCTCGTTCTCGCCACGGCGATCAAGGCCGATCGCGAGGGATGGATCGGTGCCATCGACGGGGTGTACGCGTCCGTCCCCTACGTCAGCGGCGGATACGCCTGGCCCCGGGACCGCAAGCTGGTCGAGCTCCCGTGTCTGGTCGAGAACGACGGCTACCTCGTCAACGCGCAGGCCATGGATCTGCTGGTCGACGCCTACGACCCCAAGAACGCGCACTCCAGCGACTCTCTGTGCTGGCCCTATTTCGCCACCGATGCCGACCTCAGGGGCCTTCCCCCGCACGTCGTGTCCGTGAACGAGCTGGATCCCCTCCGCGATGAGGGGCGTGGCCTACTTCCGCAAGCTGGTCCACGCCGAGGTGCCCACGGCGGGACACATCAACCTGGGCCTCGTGCACGCGGCCGATTCCATCTTCCGGCAGGCGGTTCCCGACGCCTACCGAGCCACCGTCGGCGATATCAAGAGGTTTGTGGACGGTCTCTGAGCGGTGCACCTGTGATGGAGAATGTTGCATCCGAAGGGGCGGGCGGTGCACGATTCGCCCTATGCTCAAACCGTGACACCAACGAAAGGCAGCAGCTCACGATCGGAAGAACCGGCGCGGCCCCGTCCAGCCAATGCGTACGCGCTCGCGCGCAAGAAGTACCTGGCTGGTGAGCGCATCGATCTCGGCCAGATGGCCGACGAACTCGGCATCAACCGTGTCACGCTCTACCGCTGGGTCGGAACGCGCGACGGCCTGATCCTCGAGGTGATCTGGCGGCTGACCGAGCAGACTCTGAACCAGGAGTGGCAGAAGGTCATCGATCTGCAGGGTCCGCGAGTGCCCGCGCTGCTGGTGGGATTCCTCAGGGCCTCGTGGTCACATCCAGGCGGCCGGCACTTCCTGATGACAGAGAACGAACGATTGATGCGGCTGACCACGATCGCGAGCAACGGTTACCAGCCGCGTTTCCTCGCCGCCGTGCGCTACTACCTCTCACTGGACATCGAGGCGGGACGGGTCAGCTCCAACATTGGGCTCGACGACCTGGCGTTCGTGTGCGTGCGCATCGCCGAGTCGTATCAGTACCGGCCTACCATCGACCAGTCGCCCTTCGACGGAGACGTCGCGGAGCGAGTTCTCACCGCGCTGCTCAGTGGTTGAGACCACTCCGCAGCGCCGGTCGGCGGCTCAATGCCCGGCATGGCCCGAGCGACGCGTCCGCTCAACAGATGCTGCGTTTGAGGATCTTGCCCGACGCCGTCATAGGAAGCTGATCGCGGAACTCTACGATGCGCGGGTATTTGTATGCGGCGAACTGCTCGACACCCCAAGCTCGCAACTCGTGCTCGCTCAAGCTTGAGCCGAGACGGCGGACGACGACTGCTTTGACCTCCTCTCCCAGGGTGTCGTGCGGCACGCCGACCACGGCGGCCAGCAGGACATCCGGGTGGGTCATCAGCACGTCCTCCAATTCGCGTGGGTACACGTTCAGTCCACCGCGAATGATCATGTCCTTGAGGCGGTCCACGATGTAGAAGAATCCGTCCGCGTCACAACGACCAAGGTCGCCGGTCCGCAGCCACCCGTCGCGGATCGCCGTCGCCGTCTCCTCCGGACGGTTGTGATAGCCGCGCATCACTCCGTGCCCGCGGATGACCACTTCGCCCACGGCCGAGAACTCGCCCGCGTGGAGGGCGGGAAGCACGCCACCTTCGCCGTCGATCAGCGACATCTCGATCCCGGGCAACGACCTGCCGACCGATCCGAGGCGTGTGGGTTCGCCGACCCGCGCGGAGGCGACCGCCGCGGAAGCCTCCGACAAGCCGTAACCGTCGAGCACCCTGAACCCGAAGGCCTCCCGGAATCGCTGGTGCAGCTGTGCCGCCATCGCCGAACCACCAGACGCCGCGACGCGCAGCGTCGCCGGGATGCTGTCGACGGGGATGCCCTCCGTGCGAGCCTCGTCAAGGGAGTCGAGGATCGCCGCGTACATCGTCGGGACGCCGCCGAAGATCGTGACTCGGTCCTCGACTATCGTTCTGAGGACGTCCACCGGGTCGAACCGCTCGAGCAGGGCGATCCTTCCGCCAAAGGCGATCGCCGCGTTCTGCATACAGGACTGCCCGAAGACGTGGAACAGGGGCAGCACCGCCAGATGAGTCTCCGCCGGTTCTCCGGTGACGCCGTACACACTCGCGCAGATCATCGCGTTGTCCCGCAGATTGCGATGCCGAAGCTCTGCGCCCTTGGGCTGCCCGCTGGTACCGGAGGTATAGATGATCACCGCGAGGTCGTCGGGGTCGACCGCGACGGTGGCGATATCGCCTGTCCGGCTGCTCCACGGTGCCGAGCTGTCGGCGTCGATCTCGATGAGCTGCACGCCGTCGACGTCAGCCTCGCGCACAGTGTCGGCGATGCGAAGCCGGTCGGATCCCCGGTGCGCGATGTGCCACCGTGCCCCCGAGTCGCAGACGTGATGGGCGATCTCCCGAGGCCGCAGCAGGATGCTGAGGGGGACGACAACGCCTCCGGCCTTCAGAATTCCGAAGTAGGCGGCGGTGAACGAGGGGACGTTAGGACAGCTGAGGGCAACCGTGTCCCCGCGCCGTACTCCTGTCTCGACCAGGTACTCGGCTACCCGACCGGATTCGGCCAGCAACTCGGTGTAGGACCACGCGACCTCACCGTGCGACACGGCGATCCGGTCCGGGTAACGGCGGGCGGCTTCGTCCAGCAGCACGGCGAGATTGGTCATCGAGCAACCGACCCGTGCGATGGCCGTGCGTCGCCGTTCGGCCCCGCGCAGGGCTCCCCCATCACAGGGTGGTCCTCCACTCGGGGTTTCGACGCCGCAGCTCCCGGCGAGCGATGGTCAGCTTGTGTACCTCGTCCGGACCGTCGGCAAGTCGCAGGGTCCGCTGATAACTCCAGAAGTACGCCAAGGGGAAATCCTCGGTGACGCCGGCACCGCCATGCACCTGGATCGCCCGATCGATCACCTGAAGAGCCAGCCGGGGCGCGGCGACCTTGATCGCCGCGATCTCGGTGCGAGCCTGCCGATTGCCGACTGTGTCCATCAGCCAAGCGGTCTTCATGACGAGCAGGCGCACCATCTCGATCTCGATCCGCGCCTCGGCGATCCAGTCCTGGATGTTCGCGCGATCGGCCAGCGGACGCCCGAAGGCGACGCGGGTTTGCGCCCTGTCGATCATCAGGTCCAGCGCGCGTTCTGCCATTCCGATCGATCTCATGCAGTGGTGGATGCGTCCCGGGCCGAGTCGCGCCTGGCTGATCACGAAACCATCACCCTCCGAGGCGAGCAGTGCCGACGCCGGCACTCTGACGTCGTCGAAGGTGAATTCGGCGTGGCCTTCGCGGTCGTAGTAACCGAAATGGGGAAGGCCCCGTACCACCGTGACGCCCGGTGTGTCCAACGGAACGACCATCATCGACTGTTGGCGGTGCGGCGCGGCGGTCGGGTCGGTCTTGCCCATCACAATCAACACCTTGCAGCGGGCATGTAGACCATTCGACACGAACCACTTACGGCCGTTGAGGACGTAGTACTCCCCCTCTCGGCGCATGCTCAACTCGATGTTGGTCGCATCCGAGCTGGCGACGGCGGGTTCGTCATGGCGAAGGCCGAGGCGATCTCGCCGGCGAGCAGCGGCTTGAGCCACTGCTCTTGGTGTTCGGGGGTTCCGTAGAGTTGCAGCACCTGCATGTTGCCGGTGTCCGGCGCGTTGCAATTCATCGCCTCCGGCGCCAGATGCGGACTCCGGCCCATGATCTCGGCCAGCGGCGCATACTCGACGTTGCTAAGCCCAGGTGAGCCCCACTCGGAGTTTTCGTGAGGATGAAACAGGTTCCATAGCCCCTGGGAGCGCGCCTGCGCCTTCAACTCCTCGAGGATGGGCGGATGAAAATTCGGATCGCCGGCATCCGCCATCTGCTGGTGGTAGACGCTTTCGGCTGGATAGATATGGTTGGCCATGAAATCGAGTACGAGATCTCGATAGCGCTCCCCGCGCTCGGTCAGTCCTAGTTGCATCTAAGCAATCCCTCACGTCGTGGCTAGGCGGCGCGGGCCGCCGTCCGGTGCGCTCGCCACTGACGCTTCGCCGACGGCGGCGGTTGGTGGCCGCAGCCGGGCAGAAGCTCACCACGCAGTGTGCCGCCGCTTCGCTTGTGATGCAACTCCTACACAGCATGTTGCAAGAAGCGGGGTCAGGAAGCGTGCCGTTCGTCGTAGTCTCGCTGCCGGGCGCTAATATCCTCGGCGTGCTCCACCGTCCAGTTATAGAGGTGGGCGAACGGCTCTTGCAACGATCGGCCAAGCAGGGTCAGCGAATACTCCACGCCGATCGGGGACGTGTCCAGGACGCGACGCTCGACCATGCCGTTGCGCTCCAATCGCCGCAGAGTGTGGGTGAGCACCCGCTGAGTCACGCCCTCCAGCCGGCGCTTGATCTCGTTGAACCGCCGAGGTTCCTCCAGTGTGGCCATCGCCATCACAGACCACTTGTCTGCAATCTGGTCGAGGATCGGCCGGGCCGGGCAGTCCACCCGGAACACCCAGTCAGGAGCGGTCGTGTCGATCATCCTCGGTATCCTCCACGATCCCTGAGATGCCCAAAGTGCGTTCTTGACGGAGCCGGCAATCCTTCTAGTCTAGGTATACATCAGATACCGACTGGCGCGGCCGTCCACGCCAGCGCCTGCCCGAACGGAGATCGGCGTGAGCCAAGAGACCCTGCACGTGACTCGAGATCGCGGCGTCGTGAGGGTGATCCTCGACAACCCACCCGTCAATGTGCTGAGCCTGCCCATGATGAGTGAGCTGATGTCGCTCATGGACAGCCTGCGCGAGGATGACGAGGCGAAGGTAGTGCTCTTCGAGAGCGCCGATCCGGAGTACTTCCTCGCCCACGTCGACTTTCACCTGGTGGACGAGGAGAATCTGGACATCGGCGGGATCGATTCCCCCAACATCTTCCAGGCGCTGGGCGAGGCACTGCGCAGCGCTCCGCAGCTGACGATTGTCAAGCTCGCCGGGTTGGCCCGCGGCGGTGGAGCCGAATTCGTCACGGCGGCGGACTTGAGTTTCGCGGCGATCGGCAGAGCCGGGCTCGGCCAGATCGAAGCATTGAGCGGAATCGTGCCGGGTGGTGGCGGGACGCAGTACCTGCTGAATCGCGTGGGCCGACACCGCGCGCTCGAGATCGTCCTCAGCGCGGATCTCTTCGACGCTCAGACGGCTGAGCTATACGGCTGGGTCAACCGAGCTGTTCCGGCCGACGAGTTCGATGCGTTCGTGGAGCGCGTGACGCGGAACATCGCGGATCTGCCCGAGGGGACCATCGCCGCCGCCAAGAGGGCCATGCCAGCCGACGATCTCAGCTCTGGCCTGCGAATCGAGCACGATGCGTGGGCGAGCCAATTCGTCCGACCCGCCGCCGAAGGCCTCATCCGCGCCGGACTGGGCGCTGGGGTCCAGACGAGGGAAGGCGAGCGCCACTTGGAGGAGTTGCTGCGATCCCTCTAACCTGCGTCGTGCGGAAGGTGTCAAGGTCGGTGAGACAGTTGGGGTTCATGCGCTCTGTATGAGGGCTTCCCTGCTGGGCTGGTTTGATCCATGCCGCGGCGGGGAGCCGGGGTGGTTCGGGTCGGCGGTGGCCGAACCGGGCGGGGTTGGCCTGGTAGGCGGCGTGCAGCATGGTCCGGCGTTGGTCGCGGACGTCGCTTGCGGCGCCGAAGTGCACCGAGGCGGGGGTGTGCAGGGCGATACCCGAGTGCCGGTGGTCGTGGTTGTAGTAGGCGAAGAACCGTTCGCAGAACGCGCGGGCGTCGGGCAGGGACCCGAAGCTGGTCGGGAACGCGGGTGCGTACTTCAACGTCGTGAATGCCGCTTCGCTGAACGGGTTGATGCTCCTATGTTTCGTCAAGCGGCCGTGGCAAGATCTTTGGGGAGGCGGTTGAGCCGCGTGTCGGGGGAGTTGGCGGGCACGGAGGGCACGAGGCACCGATAGACCTGTCGGGCGGGGCATCGCTTCAGGCAGCGCATGATCTCGGGTTTGGTCTTGCCTTCGGCGGTGCGTCGAGCGACGTAGATCTTGGTGGGTTCGTGCCAGTGCATGCGGGTGAGGACGGCTCGGTGCAGCGCGGCGTTGGCCTGCCGGTTGCCGCCTCGGTTGAGGCGGTAGCGGGTGATTTTGCCGGAGGAGGCCGGGACCGGGTTGGTGCCGCACAGTGCAGCGAACGCGGCTTCGCTGTGAAGCCGGTGTGCGTTGTCGCCGGCGGCGAGCAGGAGTGCTGCTGCGGTGTCGGGCCCCACGCCGGTGAGCTGCACGAGCGCTGGCGCGGCCGCGGTCGTGAGGGTGGCCAGTTGCTCGCGTAGTTGCTGGGCCTCGGCGTGCAGGGTGAGGGCGCGCCGGGCCAGCATCCGTAGGGCGTACTGGCGGCAGATAGAGGGGTGGTGGGCTCCCCGTGACGCAGCCCGGCGCAGCGTTCGAGCAGCGCGACCGGTCCGAGTCCGCTGAGGGATTCGCGGAGCTCGGCTGGTGCGGTGACCAGGACTGCCTTGACCTGGTTAACGGCTTGGGTCCGGGCCTTGACGGCCGAGTCGCGGGTCAGCTTGAGGATCCGGATGACCTCGACCTGGTCGTCACCGTCCTTGGGGGTGGCGGCGGCGGTGTCGGCGAGCACGGCCCGTGCGGCGGCTCGGCATCGATCGGGTCGGACTTGCCTGCGATGCCTCGTGGCCCGGTCCGGCCGGTTGACCTCGATAACCCGGCTGCCGGCGCGGCGCAGGTGACGGGCGAGCCCGGCGCCGTAGGAACCGGTTCCCTCCACACCGAAGGCACCGACGTGGCCGAGTCCGGCGGCCCATTGGTAGAGAGTTTGGTAGCCGATGGTCGTGGTCGGAATCTCCAGGTTGCCGAGTCGGCGGCCAAGGGCGTCGAGCGCGACGGCGACGTGCACGTCTTTGTGGGGCGGCGTGCGCGCTACAACGCGCTCAACGCACCCACGGATACGTCAGGAGAGCCCCATTTGTACCTCACGCGGGCCAAGGCGGCTCAGCTCGGACTCGGCCGGCCGGATCACCATCGCGCGGTCATGGCGCGCCTCGTCGACCTGGTCAGCTGACCGGCTCGCTCACGCTCAGATCGAGATGCCGCCGTCCACGGGCAGCACCACGCCCGTGATGTAGCCCGCCTCGTGGGAGGCGAGGAAGGCGATCGCATCGGCCATCTCGCGGGGGTCCGCGAACCGCCCCATAGGGATGGCGGCCTCGATCTCGTGGCGCTTGGCAGGGGGAATCGTCGCGACCATTCGTGTCTCGGCATTCGGCGAGATCGCGTTGACGGTGACGCCGAATCGGGCGAGCTCTTTGGCCGTGGTCTTGGTGAAACCGATGATGCCGGCCTTCGCTGCCGCGTAGTTCGCCTGCCCGACGTTGCCCCGCAGGCCGGTGTAGGACGTGACGTTGATGATGCGTCCTGACTGTTGCGCTCGGAAGTGTGCACCGCGGCGCGGGTGAACCGGAAGGTGCCACCAAGGTGCACGGACAGAACGTCCTCCCAGTCGTCGTCGGTCAGCTTCCACACGACGGCGTCTCTCAGGATCCCCGCATTGTTAACCAGGACGTCGAGCCGTCCGGTCGTGTCGACAACCGTAGAGACGACGCGCGCGACGTCGACGGTGGCGGAGACGTCGGCCTGCAGCGCATGACCACCTACGCGGGCTGCGGCGGCCGTAAGCTCGTCGCCGTCGAGATCGACCATGAACGTAGCGGCGCCGGCGGCGACGAAGCGTTCGGCGATGGCCAGGCCTACCCCACGAGCGGCGCCGGTCACGATCACGGAGACGCCGCTGAAGCAATAGGAGATGTTCGACATCAGGCCACCTCGAACAGCCCGGCGGCACCCATGCCGCCACCGACGCACATCGACACCACGGCGAACTGCTCGCCTCGGCGCCTCGCCTCGAGCAGCGCGTGCCCGACCGCTCGTGCACCGGTCATGCCGTAGGGATGGCCGATAGCGATCGCGCCGCCGTTGATGTTGAACTTCGCCGGGTCGATGTCGAGGGTGTCGCGGCAGTACACCGCCTGGGAGGCGAAAGCTTCGTTGAGCTCCCAGACGCCGATGTCGTCGATCGACAGGCCATGCTGCTTCAGCAGCTTGGGGATCGCCGTCACCGGGCCGATGCCCATCTCGTCCGGCTCGCAACCGGTCACGGCGATGCCGCAGTAGTACCCGAGTGGCTGCAGGCCCAACGCCGCCGCGTAGTCGCTGTCCACGACGTCCGACGCCGAGGCGCCGTCGGACAACTGCGAGGCGTTGCCGGCCGTGACCGTCGGACGCTCGACGACCTCGCCCGGGGCGAGGACCGTTGGCAGACCGGTCAGTCCCTCGGCCGTCGTCGCCCGAGCCCCCTCGTCGGCGGCCAGCGTGACCTCGATCTCGCGCCGTTCACCGGTGTCCTTGTCGGTCTCGACCTTCACGACGGTGATCGGGATAATCTCGGCGGCCAACACGCCGGATACCTGCGCAGCGGCGGCTCGTTGCTGGGACTGCAGGCCCAGCTCGTCCTGACGTTCGCGGCTCACACCGTAGCGGATGGCGACGATTTCTGCGGTGTGCAGCATCGGGTAGTAGATGCCAGCGACCTTGGCCTGTAACCACGGGTCGCGGGCGCGGTAGCGGTTGGCGTGCTCGTTTTGGACCAGCGAGATCGACTCGACGCCGCCGCCGATTGTGACCTTCATGCCGTCGACCAGCACTTGTTTGGCCGCGATGGCGATGGCCATCAGCCCGGACGAGCACTGGCGGTCGACCGTCATCCCGGCGACATCGGTCGGCAGGCCGGCTCGCAGCGCGGCCTGGCGGGCGACGTTCATGCCCGTGCTCCCTTCCGGCATCGCGCACCCGAGCACGACGTCTTCGACCTCACCGGCGTCGATCCCGGCGATCTCGAGCGCGTGTCCGATCGCGTGCGCAGCCAGTTGCTGACCCTGGGTGTTGTTGAAGGCCCCGCGGTAGGCCTTGCCTATCGGGGTCCGGGCGGTGGCGATGATGGCGGCTCTGGTCACGTCTCGTCCTCATGGTGATTGTGGATGGTGGGGTTCTGGTCGGCGGACTTCACTCGGTTCCCGGCGTCGGGCGCTCGGTAAAGCGGCCGACGGAGTGCGCCACGCAGACGGGCTTGTCGGCTCCTTCCCGCTCGAAGTACTGGGTCGTGACGACCTGCGCCGAGCCGCCGCCGACGTCGGCCACGGACTGAATCGTCGCGCGCATGCGGATTCGCGAGCCGACCGGCACCGGAGCAGGGAAGCGCACCTTGTCGTAGCCGTAGTTCAGGGTGTGGGCGAAGCCGTCGAAGGCCACCAGCTCCTCCAACAGCGCGGGCCCCAGCGACAGGCTGTAGAGCCCGTGCGCGATGGTGCCGCCGAATGCGCCATCCTGGGCACGCTCGACATCCACGTGAATCCACTGGTGATCGCCGGTCAGATCGGCGAAGTCGTTGATCCGCTGCTGCGTGACCTCGTGCCACTCGGTGGGGCCGAGCTCGGATCCGACCAGTTGCTCTAGGTCGCGGAGCGTGGTGGGTCGCACGGCCGGGTGCGTTTCTGACATGACGATCTCCGTTCGGTGGGGACAGGTTGGCCTCAGAGCAACCAGGATGAGCAGCGCCACGATGGCGCTTCACCAGGACACGATGTTGCATCAGTTATTCGGCTTCCATATCGAGGATGCCTTGCATGCTGGGAGAAATCGTCTATGGTATGACCTGAGTCACGCTACATCACTTGTAAACGTAGCTCCAAGTGGGGTGGCGACGCCCTCATCATGGGGCGTTGCCATCGTGAGCCCACGCCCTCACTCGTTCATCGGCGCATAGTCGTTCATCGCCACCTACCTGGAGGAATGTCTGCCATGTCTCATCTGCGACGCATGACCGGGCTAGCGATCGGTGCCCTGGTCGTCACTCTGGCCGCCGCATGCAGTCCCGGTGGCGGTTCGGGCTCCTCCGGTGGCGGCTCGGGCGCGCAAGACCGCGGCAGCAGCAATTCCGCCACGATCAGGCAGCTCGAGCAGGAACCGACCACAATTCCGATCACGACGCCGCTTCCGGCCAAACCCCCGTCCGGCAGTACGTTCGTATTCCTCAAGTGCGATGTTCCACAGTGCGACCAGCAGGCCACTGCGTACGCCGCCGTGGCCAAGGCGGTGGGGTGGACGCTCGTCACCATCCCGTTCGTCGACACCGACCCGTCGACCCTGGCCACAGCGTTCCAGCAGGCCGTCGCCCTCCGCCCTGTCGCAGTGAACTTCGGCGGTACACCGTATGCCCTGTGGTCGCGCTACATCCCGGACTTCGAGAAGATCGGCGCGATCATCATCCCGAGCTACATCGGCGAAGCACCGCTCAGCGCGACGGTTCCGGTGAATGTCGCCGGCCCCGTCAACGACCAGTCCATGGCGACCAAGCTCGCTCAGTGGGTAGCCGATGACTCGGGCGGCACGGCCAACGTCCTGGTGCAGTCGATCGGCGCCTACAACGCTGTGGTTGGTTGGGCAAAGGACTTCAAGACCGAGCTCGCGAAGCTCTGCAGCGGTTGCAAGACCAGCGACATCGACAGCTCTGCCACACAGATCTCCGGCGCCGGAGCGGCCCAGTCGATCGTGTCGCAGATCCGCAAGGACCCGTCGATCGACTACTTCGTCGGCTACAACGGGGCGTTCTTCAGCGGCTTGAACCAGGCGCTGAAGAACGCGCAGCTGAAGGTCAAGGTCGGCGGTCTGTTCCCGCTGCCGCAGAACGTGCAGGACGTCATGAATGGTTCGGGCGGTGCCTTCCTGGCCGTTAGCAACAAGTACACCGCCTGGGCGGTCTTCGACGTGGCGCTGCGCCAGGCTGAGGCTGCCCCTCAGGTTCCGCTCGCGCAGCAGGTCTTCCCCACCAAGCTGGTCACCAAAGACTCGGCGAAGGTCTCCGATGGTGAGTTCAACGGCCCGGTCGGCTTCGAGCAGCAGTTCGAGACGCTCTGGAAGGTCGGCTAGAGATGCCCGACGCCGTCACGATGCCGCCGTCGCCGACCGACGGCGGCGGCATCTCGGTCAAGAACGTCTCGATGACTTTCCCCGGGACGGTGGCGCTGTGGGGCGTCGACCTCGAGCTGCGCCCGGGCGAAGTGCACGCGCTGCTCGGGGCCAACGGCTGTGGCAAGTCGACCCTGGTCAAGATCCTGTCCGGCTATCAGCTGCCGAATGCCGGGAGCGAGGTGCTCGTCTCGGGCACGCCGTTGCCGCTCGGATCGCCTCGCGCCTCGTTCCAGGCCGGCTGTCGCTTCGTCCACCAGGACCTGGCGTTGATCGACGACCTATCGGTCACGGACAACGTCCTGCTGACCAGCGGCTGGCCGACTCGCCTTCAGGCGATCAACCGCCGGCAGGCCGAGCAGGAGGTCCGCGATGCTCTCGCCACGCTCGGCGCCGATGTTTCGCCGAGCGCGCTGGTGGGCTCGCTCTCACCGGCGATGCGGACGGTCGTCGCGATGACCCGGGCGATCCGGCGCGACGAGACCACGAAGTCCGGCATCGTCGCGCTGATCCTGGACGAGCCGACGGCAACCCTTCCGCAGCACGAGGTCGCGGTGCTCTCCCGAGTCATCCACGAGGTCGCCCGGCACGGGACGGCGGTCATGATCATCAGCCATCACCTGCAGGAGGCGCTGGACCTCGCCGATGTCGTCACGATCCTGAGGGACGGTCAGAAGGTGCTCTCGGCTCCGTCCGCCGGGCTGACGCGACAAGCGGTGGTCTCGGCCATGATGGGCGAGGAGTATCGCGACCAGCACCTCGGCCGGGTCGACACGGCGTCAGAGGAGGTCATGCTCGAATGCGATGAACTATCCGGTCCGTCGCTCGTCGATGTCTCCTTCCGCTTGCGGCAAGGGGAGATCCTCGGGATCGCCGGGCTCGAGGGCTCTGGCCGCGACGAACTCCTGCCCACCGTCTACGGTGCCCAGCCTAGGCGGAGCGGCGAGGTCTCCGTCCGCGGAGATCAGCTGCGCAGCGACGACGTGTCCGCGTCGATCGGTGCCGGCATCGCCTATCTGCCCGCGGATCGGGCCCACTTGGCCGCGTTTGGAGAACTGACCGGACGGGAGAACCTGACGATCGGCGACCTCCGGGCGTGCTCGCGCGGCGGGCAGATCAACCGCAAGGGCGAACGCCGGGAAGCGGCCGACTGGTTCGAGCGGGTCGCCGTCCGGCCGCAGCGGGCGACCGAGCAACGCCTGGCCGCGTTCAGCGGCGGAAATCAGCAGAAGATCATGCTTGCGCGGTGTCTTCGTCTCGGACCCAAGGTGCTGCTGCTCGACGAACCCACCCAGGGCATCGACGTCGCGGCCCAAGCCGCCCTTCACGGTTTGCTCATCGAGGCCGTGAAGAACGACGGCGTGGGCATCGTCGTCTCCTCCTCGGATGAGGAGGAGTTGGCGGCGATCTGCAACCGGGTCCTCATCATGCGGCGGGGTCGAATTGTCAGCGAACTCGTGGGCGACGCCATCACCCCCTCCGCCATCGCGAACTGCACTGCCCACCTCGACGCGAAGGACGCCTCATGAGTGCACGATTCCGACCGAGCATGACCTTCGACCGATTCGCCGGAATCTATCTGTGGCTGACCTTCGTCGTCGTGTTCGGCGTGTGGAAGCCCGGCCTGTTCCTCACGATGTCCACGTTGCACAGCGTTGCATCGGCGAATGCTCCGACCGCCCTGCTCGGGCTGGCGGTCCTCATCCCGTTGTGTGCCGGTGCCTACGACCTCTCGGCGGGGGCGACCATGAACTTCGCGACCGTCGTCGCCGTGCTGCTGCAGACGGACGCGCACATGAGCATGGTTCCGGCCATCGTCTGCACCGTCGGAATCGGCGTGCTCATCGGCGCGATCAACGGTCTGGTGGTCGTCCGGTTCAAAGTGAACTCGTTCATCGCGACCCTGGGCATGTCGTCGGTGGTCCTCGCCTTCCAGACGATGATCGTCGGAGGCACCCAGCCGATCCCGCCGAGTTCGCCGGCCTGGCCCGAGCTGACCACTCGGACGATTTTCGGGTTTCAGATTATCGTCGTCTACATGCTGGTCATCGCGGTGCTGGTGTGGTGGCTGCTAACCAGGATGACCGCCGGCCGCTACATCTACGCCGTCGGCGGGAACGCCGAAGCGGCCCGCCTCGCCGGCGTCCCGGTGGGTCGGCACGTGTATCTGAGCTTCGCGCTCTGGTCTCATCTCCGGCGTCGGTGGAGTGTTCTACGGATCGCTTTACGGCCCGTCGCTGACCTACGGTTCCGCACTGCTGCTGCCGGCCTTCGCTGCGGCCTTCCTGGGCTCGGTCCTGCTGCGCGGAAAGTTCAACGTGTGGGGGACCGTGGGAGCCGTCTACATTCTGGCGACCGGTATCCAGGGACTTCAGTTCGTGACCAGCGCCCAATGGCTCGGTGACATGTTCAACGGCGTCGTCCTAGTCGTCGCCGTCGCCTTCGCGATCTGGCGCCAAAACGTCGCGGTGAAGGTGCGAGCGCAGGTGAAGGCCGAGGAGATCCGTCAGGAGTCGGGAGACAGGCTCGCCGACGCGGCGCAGGTCTCGAAGGCCACCGGCACCGGGTGATGCCGGCGCGTCGGGTTGCACAGCCCGGCGCGAGCGGCACCGACCGACTTCGATCCCACAGTCAAGCTCACCGTGAAAGCCCCGGGTTAATTCTAGCCTGTATAGGCCGTTATTCGGGCCTATCATGGACTCATGCAGACATTGCCGATCTCGAAGGTCAAGGACAAGCTCAACGAGTACGTCGACTCGGTGGCCATCACGCACGACCAGGTGACGATCACCAAGAACGGGTCGCCGGCCGCGGTGCTGATCGGCGCCGATGAGTGGGAGTCGATCCAAGAGACGCTGTTCTGGCTGTCGCAGCCGGGCATCCGCGAGACGACCGCCGAGGCCGAGGCCGACATCGTGGCCGGCCGTACTCACGGCGAGAACGAGATCCGGGCCGAGTTCGGCGTGCCCAAGCGCGACAGCTGAGCCAGGAACGTGGCGTATGACGTCCAGTTCACCGGTCCTGCTCGGCGCGCGTTGCAGAGCATCCCGCCCCGCGTTGTCCCGGCCATCATCGAGTTCGCGTTCGGCGATCTGGCGCGTGAGCCGCACCGGGTCGGCAAGCCCCTTGAGCGTGAACTCAGCGGCTTGTTCGGTGCGCGCCGCGGTCCCTACCGTCTGCTCTACCGCATCGACGACGAGGCGCAGCGGATCTACATCGTTCACGTCGACCACCGAGCGGACGTCTACCGCCCGCGCTGAACGCAATTTCCGGCCTGGTCTTACCGCTACGACAACGTCGGCAACCGGCTCACCCAGGCCGTCACCGCCCCCGGTGGTGCGGTCACCACCACCGACGCCTACAACGCTACTGATGAGCTGACCACCATCAACGGGTCCGCCGCCGGTGTCAGCTTCGACGCCGTCGGGAACCAGACCAGCTCCCCCGCCGTCGGGGCTACCGCCCTCCAGGCGGGCGCGGCCACGTTGCGCAGCGGGGCCGGCATCAGACCAATGCCCATCGCTATCCGCACGGTCGCTGCAAGGCACGCGCTGGCCGCCGCCACCCCGGACTGCTTGAAACAGTCCTCCCACACCCACATCCCGTCCACCCCTGCCTCGTCGGCAGCGTGGGCCAGCGGGAGCAAGGCCTCAGGAGCCCAGGTTGGCAAGAAGATCGCTCCCATGCGCGTCAGACGCTGACGATAAACCCGGGGCGAGTTCGCCGTCACTGCCACGGCAGACCCCACGTCACACGGCCCCGATAGACGACAGGGATCCGTCAAGCGGGACGCCGAGGCGCTGTCCGCCAGGGATCCGTCAAGCGGGACGCCGAGGCCGGGTTGCTCGACGGCGGCCCGGCCTCACGTCAGCTCGTGGCCGGTGGTGCTGTCGACGTGGTCGGGGATGTCCCCGATGTGGCGGTCCCCTCTAGTCGAGGTACCCGACGGCTCGAACATCGGGATCGACCCACCGGAGGACGAGGGCTTTTGCTCGGTGCCCTTGGGGACGACGAAGGTGTCCCCCTCAACGAGCGAGACCGTGCTCTCGCGGCCATCCGCGTCGCGCATGGCGACATCGAACTGGCCACCGAGGACCAGGAAGAACTCGTCGATGTCCTCGTGTACGTGCCAGATGTGCTCGCCGAGGGTGCGGGCGATCCGGACGTCGTAGTCATTCAACTTGGCCACGATGCGGGGACTCTAGACATCGTCGAACGAGGCCAACGTCTCCATCAGGTTGATGGGCTTGATGTTCATGTCCTCGATCCTCGTGGGACCGGGCGGACCTGGCAAAGCACCGCACCGCGTCCCGGCCGGGGATCGCTATCCGGTGATTCAGCTGGTCGACGACCCACAGCTACATGCCGTCGCCCTGCTACCGGGTCATGGCCGGGTCCAGGCCGGGGGTCTCAGACGCTAGCGGCGTGGAGTGCGCGCCGATACACAGCGGCCGGGTGGTCATCTCGGACCAACTTGTGGCCAACCCCGTAGAGGCGTTCACGGACAGTCGTCGACTCGTCGTAATCATCCCAGTAACGGCCACGCCGCTGCAGCTCGGGGACGATGAACTCGGCGAAGTCCTCGAAGGTGCCCGGGGTGACAGCGTAGGCGAGGTTGAAGCCATCGATGTCGGCGTCGTCGATCCAACGCTCGAGCTCGTCGGCCACGGTGGATGGGGAGCCGACCAGGACCGGGCCCATCGCTCCGATGCCGATGAACTTGGCGACCTCGTCGGAGGTCCAGGTCCGATCGGGATCGGCCTTGGAAAAGATCTCCAGCGCGAACCGGGCGGAGTCGGTGTCGACGTACTGCAGCGGCTCGTGGGCGTCGAGCTGCGACAGGTCGACCCCGGTCACCCCCGCATAGAAGGCCAACGCGCCTTCGTAGTCAGTCCAGTTAAGCATTTCCTGGTACTTGTCCCGGGCCTCCTGCTCGGTGGCGGCCGTGACGATTGTGATCTCGGTGAAGATCTTGATGCTGCGCGGGTCCCGTCCCTCCTCGCCGGCGACCTTGCGGATGTCGTCGACGTAGCCGCGCAGGATCGCGGTGGTCGGAGCGACAGTGAACACCACTTCGGCGTGGCGGGCTGCAAACGCACGCCCCCGCGGTGAGGTGCCGGCCTGCCAGATCACCGGGGTGCGCTGCGGCGATGGCTCGCACAGGTGGATGCCGGGCACGTTGAAGTAGGTGCCCTTGTGACCGATCTCGTGGACTTTCGACGGGTCGGCGTAAACCTGCCGCTCCGTGTCGGCCCACGACCGCGTCGTCCTGCCAGGAGCCCTCCCAGAGCTGGTAGCAGACGTCGACAGCCTCCTCCGCGATCTCATACGCGCTCGTCGTGCGAGATCTGGCGGTCGAGACCGAGGTTGCGGGCGGCACCGTCGAGGTAGCTGGTGACGATGTTCCAGGCAACGCGACCCTTGGTGAGGTGGTCCAAGGTGCTGAAGCGACGGGCCAAGGCGTAGGGCTGTTCGTAGGTCGCCGACACCGTCACCCCAAACCCGAGCTTCTCGGTCGCGGCGGCCATCGCCGAGATCTGAAGGAGCGGGTCGTGCACCGGTACTTGCATCGCGCGCCGTACCGAGGCGTCGCGCGATCCCTGGTAGGTGTCATAGACGCCGAGCACGTCGGCGATGAACAGGCCGTCGAACTTCGCTGCCTCGAGGGTCTTGGCCAGCTCGACCCAGTACCCGAGGTCCTTGTAGGGCACGGACTGGTCGCCGGGCCGGGCCCACAGGCCCGGCGATTGATGCATGATGCAACTCATGTCGAACGCGTTGAAGTGAATGCGGCTCGTAGCCATATGTTTCTGTGATCCTTCGATCCGGGCGCGGCCATGGGCTCACGAGAGACGGTCCAGGGAAGTCAGGACCGACAGGCACAAGCCGAGAGACGCATCAGATCAAGATGGCGACGGCGAGTCCCACGAAACGTTCGCGCCATCGGCCACACCTCACAGGTTCAGGCCGATCCGCTCTCCCGGAGCACTCCAGAACCGAACATCGGCCAGCATCGCCGGTGACCATAGAAGTTGGCTCGGCCGAGAGTCAACTACGCCCCGGAGCGGATGAGAGCGTGCCTCCCGCATCGAGTCCACAGCCGGTGCAGCGTCAGCTTCACCTCGACTGCCAACGGTGAAAGCCGCGCGTCTACGCCACGGACCATGCCGCCGGTCTCAGGTAGGGCACGTGCTGCGACAGAAGTGGTGAAGACGACGACGACGGCGAAGTGGGACAGCAGAGCTTCGAGGTCGTGGGCGTTGAAGGCCTCGAGCCACGCTTGGGAGAACGACTGCGGATCCGGTGTCGGCACCGTCTCATCGTCGCCGGCGTGCCCCTGAGGTGCAACGACGTGATTTACCGGCCCCGGGGTCGTGAGTGGATTGGTGGTTCGAAGTGGGACGGTCGCCGATGTCGGTATCCGAAAACGACTGCACTGGCGGCGGGGCTGACCACCGACGGTGCAGCCGACCGTGGACACGATCGGGGCAGCGGGGCGCAGCAGTGGTGTGCACCGGGCCCCGATCGTGTCGGTAAACGTGCGAAAGCACCCCGCGGCGCGCTCAGCGGGTCGTGCTGCAACGCAGCGTCCTGCTCGAGGGTGGACACCCTCGCGTTCCCCGCCAGCTCACCACGAAGACGCACCGTTCCAAAACTCACCGGGTTGGCATTTGGCAACACATTGGTTTCGGACACCAGTTCTGCACCCCCCAGGGACTCCTCGACCGGGGCAACCCGCCGGCGCCGTCAGGCGTCCAGACCCGCTGGCGACGTCAGGCGTCCAGACCCGCCAGCACCGTCGCCGAGGCGGAGAGCCCCAGCCGGGTGGCACCCGCGGCGACCATCGCCAACGCCACAGCCGTGGTGCGGATGCCGCCGCTGGCCTTGACCCCGAGCCGGGCACCGACGGTCTCGGCCATCAGTGCCACCGCGTGCTCGCTGGCCCCACCGGCGGGGTGAAACCCCGTCGACGTCTTGACGAAGTCCGCCCCGGCGTCCTCCGCGGCCCGGCATACCGCGATCAGGGTGGCGTCGTCCAGCGCGGCGGATTCCACGATCACCTTGAGCACCCCCGGCACTGCGGCCCGGACCGCGGTGATGTCGGCCCGCACCGCTGCTAGGTCACCGGCCAACGCTGCGCCCACGTCGATCACCATGTCCACCTCGTCGGCACCGGCCGCCACCGCGCCGGTGGCCTCGACGGCCTTGACCACGCTGGTGTGCTTGCCCGACGGGAACCCGCACACCGTCGCCACCACCAATCCCGCTCCGTCCACCGGCAGCATCGACGGCGACACGCACACCGCCAGCACCCCCAGCTTGCGGGCCTCGTCGCACAGCGCGGCCACCTGCGCGGGGGTGGCCTGCGGCGCAAGCAGAGTGTGGTCGATCATCGGGGCCAGCTGCGTGCGCGAGAGGGCGGTCACCCTTCACGCGTCCCTGGTGAGCAGCACAACCTTGCCCAACGCCTCGCGACGTTCCAGGGCGCCGATAGCGTCGCCGGCCCGGTCGAACGAAAATTCCTGCGGCTGCGGCGCGCTCAACTCACCCGAGGCCAACAGCGGTTCGAGCACCGCCCACTGCCGCTGCAGGTACCCGGGGTGGGTGGTGAACCAGGCACCCCAGCCCACCCCCACGACGTCGATGTTGTTGAGCAACAGGCGGTTGACCTTGACAGTGGGGATGTCACCCGCGGTGAACCCGACGACCAGCAACCGGCCGCTGGGCGCCAGCGAGCGCAAGCTGTCGGTGAACCGGTCACCCCCGACCGGGTCGAGCACCACGTCCACCCCGCGGCCGCCGGTCAACTCCTTGACCGCGGCGAGCCAACCCTCGGCAAGCACCACGTCGGTGGCCCCGGCCGCGCGGGCGACCTCGGCCTTAGTGTCGGTGCTGACCACGGCGATGATCCGTCCCGCGCCGAGCAGCGCCCCGAGCCGCAGCGCCGAGGTGCCGATGCCGCCGGCCGCGCCGTGCACCAGCAGCGTCTCCCCTGCGGCGAGTCGGCCGCGTTCGGCCAGCGCGAAGTGCACGGTGAGATCGTTGAACAACAGCCCGGCGCCGGCCGCGAAGGAGACCGCGTCCGGAAGCGGGAACACGTTCTCCGGCGCCAGCACGGCCACCTCCGCCATCCCCCCGCTGAGCCCGGTGAGGCCCAGCACGCGGTCGCCCGGCGCGAAGCCGCTGCGCTCCGGAGCGGACCGCACCACCCCCGCGACCTCACTGCCCGGGGTGAACGGCGGGTCGGGTTTGTGCTGGTAGCGGCCCCGGGTGAGCAACGCGTCCGGGAAGGCGACCCCCGCGGCGTGCACATCGATCACCACCTGATCGGACGTGGCTGTCGGCTCGTCGACGTCGAGCACTTCGACCGCGTCCGGCCCGTCCAGTCGGGTGACCTGCACTGCACGCATCCGGGGTCCTTTCGCGGGGGTCGACGACGGCGGTGACGTTACCGAGCCGCGGCGACCTCCACCCGCACGCGCGGCGGGCCGCTCAGCCCAGGGGGGCGCCGGTGGCGGCGCGGACCTCGTCCTCGGTAACCCCCGAAGCGCACTCCACCAGGACTAGCCCCTCGGGGGTGACGTCGATGACTGCGAGGTCGGTGATGATCTGGTTGACGCAGCCCACGCCGGTCAGCGGCAGGGTGCACTCGGTGACGATCTTGTGCTCCCCGTCGCGGCTGACGTGCTCCATCATCACGATCACCTTGCCCGCACCGTGCACCAGGTCCATCGCCCCGCCCATGCCCTTGACCATCTTGCCGGGGATCATCCAGTTGGCCAGATCCCCGCGCGCGCTGACCTGCATCGCACCGAGCACGGCGACGTCGACATGCCCGCCGCGGATCATCGCGAAGCTGTCCGCGGAGTCGAAGTAGCTGGCGCCGGCGAGCACCGTCACGGTCTGCTTGCCGGCGTTGATCAGGTCGGCGTCCACCTGCTCCTCGGTGGGAAACGGCCCCACCCCCAGCACCCCGTTCTCCGCGTGCAGCACCACCGTCTTGTCGGCCGGAATGTGACCGGGCACCAGGGTCGGCATGCCGATACCCAGGTTCACGTACTGCCCGTCGTGCAGCTCGGCGGCGACCCGGGCCGCCAGCTCGTCGCGCGTGAGCGTCATGACCGCACCGTCCTCTGCTCGATCCGCTTGACCACATCGGGCACGTGCACCACCCGGTTCACCATGATGCCCGGGGTGTGCACCTGGGCGGGGTCGATCTCGCCGGGCTCCACCAGCACCTCCACCTCGGCGATGGTGACCCGGCCCGCGCACGCGACCGGCGGGTTGAAGTTGGCGGCGGTGTGCCGATACACCAGGTTGCCGTGCCGGTCACCCTTCCATGCCTGCACCAGCGCGAAGTCGGTGCGGATCGCGTGCTCCAGGACGTAGGTGACGCCGTCGAACTCGCGGGTCTCCTTCGGCGGGCTGGCCAACGCGATTGCACCGTGGCCGTCGTAGCGCCACGGCAACCCCCCGTCGGCGACCTGGGTACCGACCCCGGCCGGGGTGTAGAACGCCGGGATGCCCGCGCCACCGGCCCGCAACCGCTCGGCCAGGGTGCCCTGCGGGGTGAGCTCCACCTCCAGCTCACCGGCCAGGAACTGCCGGGCGAACTCCCGGTTCTCCCCAACGTAGGAGCCGACGGTGCGCCGGATCCGGTGGGCCGCCAGCAGCATGCCCAGACCCAGACCGTCGGTGCCGCAGTTGTTGCTCACCGTCTCCAGATCGGTGGCACCGGAGTTCAGCACCGCCTCGATCAGCGCCTCCGGCACCCCGCACAACCCGAACCCGCCAACGGCCAGCGACGAGCCGTCGACGATGTCGGCAACGGCTTCCGCAGCGGTGGCGACGACTTTGTCCATCACGGGGGTGAACCTAGCGGAGGGCACCGACGACTCCGCCGGCCAGTCCATCTCCGGGGGGCGGCAGGGGGCGGGGGGCGGGACGACTAGCCGTCCCAGGACCAGGCGTACACCCCGTCGTCGACCGCGCGCCCAGCCGCACCGAGCTCCAGGGGCCGGAAAGTGTCTACCATAATCGCCAGCTCGTCCACCTCCGTCACGCCCAGGCTGCGCTGCACCGCACCGGGTTGTGGCCCGTGCGGGTGGCCGCCGGGGTGCAGGCTGACCGACCCGGGCCCGATCCCCGAACCCGCCCGCGCGGCGTAGTCCCCGGACACGTACAGCATCACCTCGTCGGAGTCCACATTGGAGTGCGAGTACGGCACCGGGATGGCCAGCGGGTGGTAGTCGACCTTGCGGGGCACGAACGCGCACACCACGAATCCCGCTCCGGCGAACACCTGGTGCACCGGCGGTGGCTGGTGCACCCGTCCGGTGATCGGCTGGAAATCGGCCACGTCCAGCGCGTACGGGTACAGGCACCCGTCCCAGCCCACCACGTCGAACGGGTGCGCCGTGCAGGTCAGCGCGGTGCCCACCACCACCCCCCGCACCCGGTGTTTGAGCAGCACCTCGACACCGGCACCGTCCACCCCGGACCCCTCGACCAGGTGGACCTGCTCTGGCGCCCGCAGGTCGCGCTCGCAGTACGGCGCGTGCTCGCGCAGTTGGCCGTACCGGGACAGATAGCGCTCCGGCGGGGCCAGGTGAGCACTGCCTTCGACGCACCACAGCGTCACCGCCGGCTCCGGCACCCAACGGTGGGTGATGCCGCGCGGCAGGACGACCAGGTCACCGGCGTGCACCGCGAGCACCCCGAACACCGTCTCCACCCTGGCTCGGCCGTCCACGATGAACACGCACTCGTCGCCAATCCCGTTGCGGTACAACGGACTCGGCGTATCGGCCGTGACGTAGGCCAGCCGCACGTCGTCGTTGCCCAGCACCAACCGGCGCCCGGTCACCGCGTCGGCGCCGGGGTCGAACGCCAGCTCGGGCAACCGCAGGTGCCGGGCCAGCAGCGGGTGGTTCGGGGTGGTCGACCAGTCACCGGGGTCCCATTCGCTCGCCGCCGTCACCGCCGAGGGGATCCCCCGGTGGTAGAGCAGCGAGGAGTCGGCGGAGAACCCCTCCTCGCCCATCAGCTCCTCGTGCAGCAGGGCGCCGGCCGCGTCGCGGTGCTGGGTGTGCCGGGTGCGCGGGAGCGAACCGACCCGCCGGTAGTGCGCCATGTCAGAGGTTCCCGCGGGCGTCCTGCTCGCGTTCGATCGACTCGAACAGCGCCTGGAAGTTGCCCTTGCCGAACCCGAGGGAGCCGTGCCGCTCGATCAGCTCGAAGAACACCGTCGGCCGGTCGCCCAACGGCTTGGTGAAGATCTGCAGCAGATAGCCGTCCTCGTCGCGGTCCACCAGGATCTTGCGCGCCTTCAGCTCGGCGACCGGCACTCGGACAGCCCCGATCCGCTCGCGCAGCACCGGGTCGTCGTAGTAGGAGTCCGGGGTGTCCAGGAACTCCACCCCCGCAGCACGCAACGCATCCACAGTGCGCAGGATGTCGTTGGTGGCCAAGGCCAGGTGCTGGCAGCCCGGCGCGCCGTAGAACTGCAGGTACTCGTCGATCTGGCTCTTCTTCTTACCCACCGCCGGCTCGTTCAGCGGGAACTTCACCCGGTGGTTGCCGCTCGCGACGACCTTGCTCATCAACGCGGAGTACTCGGTGGCAATGTCGTCGCCGACGAACTCGGCCAGGTTCTCGAACCCATGACCCGGTTGTAGAAGTCCACCCAATAGTTCATCCGCCCCATCTCGACGTTGCCCACCGCGTGGTCCAGCGCCTGGAACGACCTGCGTGGGGCGCCGGCAGGCTTGACGTAGGACGACGAACGCGCGACGAACCCGGGCAGGTAGGGCCCGGTGTAGCGGCTGCGGTCGATCAGGGTGTGCCGGGTGTCGCCGTAGGTGGCGATCGCCGCCTGCCGGACGGTCCCGTGGTCGTCGGTGACGTCGTGCGGCTCCGCCAGGATGGTGGCGGCCTGGGCGCGGGCGTGCGCGATGCACCGGTCGACGTCGGGAACGTCCAGGGCAAGGTCGAGGACGCCGTCACCATGGCGGCGGTGCCGGTCGGCCAGCGGGCTCGCCGGATCCACCGCCCCCGTGATGACGAACCGCGCCGACCCCGACTCGAGCACAAACGCCTTGTGGTCGCGCTGCCCGGTCTCCGGTCCGGCGTAGGCGACGAGCGTCATCCCCCAGGCCGGACTTCCGCAGAT
>JAABUV010000747.1_pt1 | contig 49062 bp, 77 predicted proteins | sample 5559971 | NCBI WGS metagenome assembly JAABUV01 (sample SAMN10711881, study PRJNA513362) | rock metagenome | isolation source: Antarctica rocks | place: Antarctica: Victoria Land, Knobhead nord | collected 2015-12-19 | reverse complement strand
GCGCGGGCTCCAGCGGGCTGAAGCCCAGGCCTTCCACCAGGGCCACCATGCCGTCCACGCGCGTGAGCACCGCATCGATGCACTGCCGCGCGCATGCCTCCCCCTTGCAGGCGTGCACCGGGTGTGAAGGCGGGTGTGACGCATGCACCCATGCACCTCTACGCGTTTGAGCAAATAGTGTCTGTGCATGCAAGCAAGCACGCGGCAACTGGCAGCCACCTGTGCGCATCATGCACCGGGCAGAAGCGTCTGCTGGGTCCACACACATGCTTGAACATGCCAGGCAACATGGTTTGCACACCGTTTCGTAGACACCTGGCAAAGCACTGAGGAGCACGGAAACCGTGTCACATTTTCTATTATCAAAGAGTATGCGCTCTCCATGCCCGCGCGCCTGGGGGTCGCCGGTGACCGCCTTGAGCTGCGGCCCCATGAACTGGTAGAGCCCGGCGGTAGTCTCCACCATGCCGGCCAGGCACGCGCAGGCCTCCGCCATGTGCTGCGTGCGCTCAAACAGGCCGGCGCGGCTGAACTCCCAGCGCGCGTCGCGCCCGGACGCCTCGATGCTCTCCCGCACCTGCGCTGGCACCCGCTGAGCCGCCGTGCATGGCTGGCAGCGCGCCAGATCCAGGTACAAGCCACTGCGCTGCCCTGGCCCCAACCTGTTGTGCTTGCTCCTGGTGTGACATGCACGCATGCATGTGGGGCGCCCGGCGCGCGCGTGCTGCGGGCCGGCGCGCGTTTGCGCCCCTGCTTCCCGCCCAGCACGCAGCAGGGTGCCCACTGCAATGCGGTCTGTGCAGGCAGGTTGCGCCGGGTGTGGAGGCGGAGAGAATGAGGGCGGGCGCGCCTGCATGTAGGCAGCATACCAGCTGTCCAGCACGTCCTTGGCGGCGCGCAGCAGCGCGCCCGCTTCGTCCACGGGCAGCTTGAACAGGCCCTGCCCCGGCCCCGCTGCCGATCGGCCCGCAGTCTCCCACATGTGCGTGGGCCCTTCTCCAGCGACATAGCACAGCGCCAGCGCTCGAGCTCGCCATCAGCCTCCGCAACATGCGTGATGTGAGTCGCACAGAGCAACAGGCAGGGTGCGCGCCGCAATGTCGAGCGAGGCCGCGACACGATCAGCCAGGCGGCAGGCGATGCGCTGCAGCAGCAGGCCCATGCGCGTGTCGTCCGAGTAGTGCCGCGAAATGACCCACACCTGCGGCCCGCGCCAGGCCCATGCATGCCGTCCAGCCACAGCGCAGGCCTTGGAATTTACGTGTCCGCAAACACAATCAAGGAAAGGCAGGACAGCCGCAAAAAGAAAGCGTCTTTGTAGCAAGTGCTCCGCACATGACAAAGGAAAGCTTGACACTTTCTTCTGCCAACATGGCCGCCTGCTCTGCTCGCCAGGAGCGGCGTCGACTCTGGCGCGCGGCACGCATCGCGCGCTGTCCAGACACGCAACCAGCCTGGCTCTGCGTGCTCGGGCGCACCAGGCGCAGGCCGTTGAGCAGCGGCGGGATGGCGTCCAGCACCGCGCGCAGCTCGCCGGCCTCCAGGGTGCCCAGGTGGCGCTCCAGCGTGGCCAGGAACTTGAGGTTGTCGCGCGCCTCGGTGGTCAGCTGCGCCCGGGGCGCTGCGCGCGCGTGAGCCCGCCCACTGCCATGGCTGACAGAGGGGTGAAAGCGGGTCGGCAGTGCGCCGTGCAGTCTTGTCGCCGTGCACGTATGGGGTGAGCAATATGTTTTCGGGGTGCTGACTCCAGAGTGTTTTGGTATCACCAAAATACAAGGGAACAAATGCATTGCCGCATGTGCCCTTCAGCAGGCAATTCAGCACGCAGCATGCTGGAACAAGATGGCCCGCGTGCAGGGACGCCAAAACAGAAATAAGCAAAAACACTGCAGCACCTCGGGTTCCCACGTGATTCCTCAACGCAGTACTGGTGAGGCCCAACCCAATTTGACTTCGGTGATCGGACGGGAACCGGTATGTTGTGGGTGGTATGACCGCAGCATACAAAGCCTGCTTGTTGCAATACATGTATGGGCGTTCAAGCGTATCCATGTCGGCAAAGCAAAGCACTGAGCAGGCGTGACCAGCAGGACTGGATGCATCGCTCAATATAGGGTAGGGTAGGGTTAGGACCTATCTCCAAAACTTTGGCTTTCACCAGGGCCATGCGCAGCACGGACGTCCATGCGACATGCACATCCGCAGCACCTGAGGATGGAGCAAGCTTTCCCGCAGCCCCACACGTCTGGCACAGGAACGATGTCGCCGCCGCCATCAGCCTCACCCGCGCTGCCCGCCTGTGCCCCCACGCAGCCGCCCGGCTAGGGCCAAAAAAACCCTAGCCACCCCTGCCCAGAGCGTCGCCCGGCGGGCAGCGCGCCTTGTGCAGGTCGGCGAGCAGCGTCTGGAAGGCGGGCAGGAGCGCGCGGTCGGCGGAGCCCGCCTCCACGGCGGCCAGCACGCGGCGCGCGGGCGCCTGGCTCAGCTGCTTGTGCAGGCTGCCCAGGAGCGCGTTGCGCGCGCGCCAGAACTCCACCTCCGCCATCGGGCCTGCAGCATCACAAGAGATCCACTCCGCCTCATGTTGTGAGGTATATCTCGACCTGAAGCATTTCAGAATACAAGGGAACGCTGGCTGGCGCCGAGAGCTGCAACTTTGGCCGGCCTTGACAGCGCAGTGCTTGCCTTGCTAACACTTACACGACGAGACATTATGCATTATGCTACAAGTCATGCGTACTATAGCAAGGAATAGGGCCTGGGCGCAGGTACGGCCAGCAGTGCACTTCACGTGCAGGTCTCCAGGTCAGCCAAACAGCAACCAGACGTCAATGTGTCCACACAGCTCTTTGCAGCATGCTGCAAACAGCTGCTCCTGTCTAGCGCCGTTGTACATGTGCTGCTACATGCTCTGACTGAGCTTTCATCTTGCTTCACAGTCTGGGGCCACCCCGCTGGCATGCAAGCCTGCGCAGGGCATCACGCTTCGCAGCCTCCCAAGACACGCGGCAGAACCCCGCAGACGACAGTGCAGCCTGGCCGCGTTGCTCATACCGGCAGCTTGGATACCTGGTATGTCTCATCACGTGTCTGCATTAACAAACCTGCTCTGCGCAAACCCTGGCCAGCCACATCCGCTCTAATAGCGTGCGCCACCCCGTGCTGTGCTGCATTTGCTGCGCCGCTGCACGGCACCTGCAAATCCAGCACAGAGAAAAGAGGCGCACACATAAATTGAGCGGTGAACAAAGATAAATCTATCCGCCACTGCCAGCAACATGCCCCCCCACAAAGCGCCCCTGCGGCCCCCTAACGTGCGCCCAGCTCTGCGCTGATCTGCCGCACGGAGTCCCACGTGCCGGCCGCCGCGAGCGCGACGCCCAGCGCGGCCACGGCCTGCACGCTGACGCGCTCCGCCGCGCGCATCGACTCGCCGCGGCGGATCGCCAGGTAGCACAGCGCGGGCACCGTCACGCAGCTCGTCATTGCCAGGAAGCTGCCAACGAAGGCCTGCGCGCGCGCCGCGCGGCCGTCAGCGCGCACCCTCGCAGTAGGGTCAGCGCGGCTGCCCGCATGGGCCGCCGCGTCTGCTCGCCACACCTCCTCCTTCACAAAGGCAGCCAGCCAGAGCCTCGCAGCGGACAGCCACAGCCTTGTGGCACACAGCCAGAGCCTCGCACCGCAGCCAGGCAGAGACCAGCAAGTCAAAGCATGTCACGCATGCCTTCCACAGTAAGACGAGCCACAACAGCAGCATCGCAGCGAGGCCGCGCGGCCCCCCGCAGGCCCGGGCGCAGGGGCGCGCGCCATGACGTAGGCGAAGAAGGGCAGCAGCACGGCGACCGCCAGCGTGGACGCGACCAGCGCCGTGCGCGCGCCCAGCGAGCGCGCCGCCGCCGCCGCGCCGCCGCCCTTGCCCGCGCCGCCGCCGCCGCCCGGCAGCGCCTCCTCCAGCGCGGCCACGATGGGCGCGACGATGAGCGCAAACTTGGTGAAGGGCGCGACGACGACCACCCAGACGGCCAGCCGCGTTGGCAGCGCGGCCGGCGCGGCCGCCTGCATGTTCAGCGTCACATTCTGCCTGCGCGCGCGCGCCGCCCGCGCTCGCGACAGCCCGGCATGCCCTACCCTAACCCTCGCCCTATGCGCACTACCTTTACCTATCCCAACCTCCGCCCACCCCAGCCTGGGGCGGGGCACCGAGGCAAGGCCTGTGCCGGCGCGCATGATGCGGCGCGGAGTGGCGGGCGGGGGCCCCGGCAGCGCATCGGATGCGCGCAGCACCCCTGAAGGCCGGATGCGCGACAACAGTGGGGTGGGCACCAGCAGCAGCAGCATGCAGCGTCTGTCCAGCCGCTGGCAGACCGCGCACAGCCGGCGAGGGGCGGGCGGCGCGGCGCACATGGTGGCGTCGCCGAACGCTGCGTAGCCGAGCGCGGCGGCGGCAATGTAGACGGCGATCACGACCGCGAAAGTGGCGCCCAGCACGCGCGGGTACGCGCCGCGCGTCCGCATCGCGCTGATCAGGCTGGGGAACAGCGCGTGCCCGCCGAAGTTGAACGAGACGAGGCCCAGCGCGAGCAGCGCGCCGCCGCCGCGCGGCGGCGGCGGGCGCGCGTGCGGGAAGTCCAGCGCCGCGGCCTCCCAGCCGACCAGGCCGGTGAGCCCAAAGGACACCGCCACGCCCAGCGCCGACAGCCAGGCCAGCGCGCCGGGGCTGCGCATCCACACGCTCGGCAGCACCAGGCCGGCCGCGGCGACCGTCCAGGCGCGCTGCGCGCCAAAGCGCGGCCCGAAAGGTTGGAACCCTGGCGCCAGCGCGCCCAGGTTGTCGCCCGCCAGGATGAGCAGGTCGACGGCGGTCAGGTAGAGCTCGGCGTACAGCATGACCGCGACGGCCGCGCGGCCGCGCCCGCCGAACGCGCGCTCGCCGATGTCCGGGTAGGAGCGGATCCAGGGCGCGCCGTCCATGCAGCGGCCGAGAAGCAGGCCGGTGACGCAGAACAGGCTGCCCACGCCTGCCGCAGGGCGACCCGGTTGGTCAGCGCCGACGCGCGCGCGCGCGCAGTGCGCAGACTGCACGAAACGAGCGGAGCCTGGGCAGACGCGGCGCCCGCGCAGCGCCGCCAGGCAGAACGGCGCAGGCCCGGCGGCCAGCGAGCGCGGCGGGGGCGCACCGGCCATCAGCGCGAGCGCCGGCCAGCCCATCTCGGCGAGCGCAAAGGGCATCGCGAGCAGGCCGATGCCGCACATCGCGTTCACGCTGTTGAACAGCGTCTGCAGCTCCGACATGCCGCCCGCCTGCCGCAGCGCCGCTGTGTGAGCATATCTGTCTGCCAGCAGGTCGGGACATGCCTGCGGCGTGGGCGGACAGGCGGCGCAGCAGGCCTGCACCCGGCGCGGCGCACCGGCTTGCAACTCGTGCAGCCCGCAACGGGCAGGCCGCCGGCGCCGTCGCTGCGGCCCGCGCCGCCCAGCAGGGCCGCCGCGCGCCGGCAGGCGCGCGCGGCCGGCCCGGTCGTGAGGTAGCGCTGCAGCGCCTCCAGGCTGAGCCGCAGGACGCCAGCGGCCCGCCCGGCTGGCGCGGCGCCGGCGCTCCCAGCGGCCGCCCCTGCCGCGCCGGGGCATGGAGTTGTGAGCCACGCGTTCCTCGGTGCAAAGGGGGCCGGACGGCTGCAGAGCGCGCGACAAGCGGCTCCGGCCCTGTCCGCACCGCTGCGGCACTCGCGGTGGGGCGGGCGTGCGGGCGCAGAGCGCGCTGTTCGCTGCCGGCACGGCAACCAGACGGCAAGGGTGTCTAAGGGTGGGAGTGTGGGCACGGCACGCACCTTGCGAGCGCTGGCTAAAGGTGTAGACGGCCCAGACGACCGCGCCCGGCAGCAGCCCCTTCACCCCGCAGAGCACCGTGACGGCTCCCAGCAGCGCCAGGTGCAGCCCCGTCATCGGAGCGCCAAAGAAGCGGAGCCCCGCAGCGCGACGCTTGCTCGACGCCGGCGACGCGCCTGCGGCAGCGCCAGCAGAGACCGTCACGCCTCGCAGGCCTGGCTGCCGCGTGACTACCAGACGGCGGTCGCCCCAAAGCCATTGCGCCCAATGCTGACCAGTATAGTGCAATTTTTTTTTCAGAACTCCTTGTGTGCCAGTAGTGAGCGCAAGTGCTGTGGCAGGCGGGGAGCACCTGCGTCAGCGGGCCGCGTTCGCGCGGGCGCGGCCTGGGCGGGCGCATGCTGGGCAGCTGCAGGCTGCCGTGCAGTGCTGGGCGGCTCCTCCCTGGCAGGCTGACCGTCGCAAGCAGTCTTGCCCATTCTGCGGCTGCCGCTGGCAGGCCTGGGCGGAGCACTGCTGAGAAATAGTAAAGTTAATGTTTACTGAAATAGTCAAGTTAATGTTTACTACCGTGTCTCCGACATGCGCCTGCTCACAGCTATACCTACGTGGGATGCTAATCAGGCGCTCAACCTCATCGCAGCCTGCCAAGCAGGAATGCAGCCCGGCCGACTGTTCTAACGTGCCAATGCTGCGTAAGCCGGAGCGCTGTAGAGTCCTCCAGAAAATTCAGCAAAATCCGCGCAAGCAGCCTGAGCGGCTGGTGATCACCTCGACACCCAGATCCTCGCGGACTTGGTGCCGGGACCAGCTTAGGGCTTGAGACTTTAGTCAGTCTGATCGAAGGGTTGCCCGCGTGCATCGCCGGTGCTAGCAGCAGCTAGGCGCCGGGCACATCAGTCTCCCAGTCTCCGGGACGGGCATGCGCGATGACGCAGAAGACGGCCGCCGTCATAGGCCTCCATGTCCTGGCATTTTTGTATACCTTGACCGTGCTGTGGTTCTGGCTGCTGCATGACAATCAGTGGGGCCTGGCGCACGAGTGCGTGTCTGCCAGGCAGACAATTTCGGCCAGTGTTCGACCGGCGAGCAGCGTGCGCTGGAACCGCATCGCTCTGCCGCCAATGTGGTACAATGCAAGCGCGGCGCCGTACAACCCCGCTGCGGCGCGGCATCCGACGACCGGCGAGTGGTTCCTGCTGCACGTCATGGACCAGGCGCGCCCGCTCGCCGTGCTCAGGCCCGTGCGCGGCCAGGCTTGCAGCTCGTACCGCTTGAATGCGAAAGTCGTCATGTCAGGCAGCAACCAATGCTGAGTGAGCAGCAGGTGTGCGGCCTGCCAGATGAGGGTGGCCATGTAGGGCAGTGGTACACGCTGCAGCTGCCTCAGGGCACGAGCATGCCTGCTGCGAGCCGGGCGGAGGCGAGTGCAGGGCGCGATTGAGATGCGCGGCGGCCCTGCGCAGGTCTCCTTTGCGATGTCAGACTTTGCGCGCGGAGGCCGCACCGAGGAGAACTGGGCCGAGCTGTTCAACTCGCACCCCCTCCTCGCCAAGCTCGGCCGGGGGGAGGCGCCCAGCCTGCGGCGCAGCAACCTGGCCGACGTGCGCCTGCTGGAGCGCGACCGGAGCTACTACGACGCGCAGCGCGAGCTCGGCCTGCCGCGCGTGACGACCGGCGACTGGCGGTGCGCGCAGGGCGCTGCTGTAGCTTGGCAGTGCGGGGAGCGCCGGTCGCCGTTACAGTGGTCTGCGCCGGCGCACGCCCGCGCGCGGCCCGCCGTGCCTGCGCAGGCCGCGCGCCCGCGCGCCTGTCTGGCGAGCTCGCCTCGCTGCGCAACCAAGCAGACGCCGCGCAGAGCGGCCCTGTCAGCACCGCGTCCCAAGTACGCCTCGCGCCGGCTCTCCGCGAGCGCCTGCGGGCTGACGGCCCAGCCGCGCCGTGCGGCAGGCCCTTTGCGTGGAAGGGCACGCTGTACCTGGCGCACTGGGTCGCCTTTGCCTTCCCCACCGAGCGCATGGCCATCTCCTCGATCGACGAGGCCGGCGGCGCCGTGCGCCTGGAGCACCTCCTGAGCCCGCTGCCGCCGGCGGTCGCGGAGGCGCAGTACACGCGCGGGCAGCGCCGCACGGAGGCGGAGAGGCGCGCGGCGGCCGCGGACCCCGCGTCCGTGCGCGAGAAGAACTGGGGCTTTGCCGCGGACGCCGGGCGCCTGCTCGTGTTCCACGCGCTGCTGCCGTGCACGGTGGTGCTGGGCTTCGACCTGCGCGCCGGCGCGCTGCAAGCGGGCGCGAGCGCGCGCGTGGAGAGCCGCGCGTGCTTCTCCGGCGCGGCGGCGGCGACCGCGCTGGCGGCAGGTGACCCCCGGCGAAGAGGGAGCGCTTGCCGGCGGTTTCCTTTGAGCACGGAGTGGGTGACGCAGCCTGCGTCTGCCAAGGGAACCCCGCGCCCGCCGTGCGTCGCCCGCACGCTGGCCCCATGGGTTAGGGGCCAGGGCTGGCGAGCGGGCGGCGTTGTGGGACCCTGTCTTGCCATGGGCCACAGCTGTGGGAGTCTTCGGCTCGTGGCTTGAAGTGCATAGGCCGGCAGCTGCTGCCTGCAGGGGGCCCACTCAGGCCTGGTCCGTGCGCAGGGCTGGACATCCTGCACCACCCCATCCACGGCAGCGGCAACCCGGTGCCCTGGGACGTGGAGCGCGGCGCGGAGCACCGCGAGTGGCTGGGCATGCTGCACGTCAAGCGCGGCGACTACGCGCACTGGGCCGTGCGCATCGACCGCGCCACGCGCCGCGTGACGCACGTCTCCGCCGGGCCCGTCCTGAAGAACACAGACTATAGCAACGAGGTGCGCCGATTATAGGGTTAAGGCGTAGGTTAGGGCGTCCTGGCGTGCCGAGCGCGCTCGGTGTGCGCTCAGCCTTTTTCCATGGTATGCAGTCAAAATGAAGCGGACAAGTGCAGGCTGCAGGTTGCGGGGGTGTGCGGCAAGCGGTGCTGGTCTTAGTGAGCGAGTGTGTGTAGCGGGAGCCAGCTAGGCCTGCTCAGGCGGGCACGCCCCATGCGGGGATTGCTTGGGCATAGAGTAGGGTTAGGGCACGGCGCCCCTCCCTGGGCGGCGCGCGTTCGGGGCTGCAGCTGGTCGCGCCAAGCAAGCGCGGTGCTCACCGGACACCCTCGCAGGGCTTCCTGCCGAGCGCGCTGGTGGTGGGGTCCTTCCACGTGGTGGACCGGGACGGCGAGGACGGACGCGAACGGGTGGTGCGCCGCCCACTGCCGCGCTCATGCTCCCCTGCTTGTTGGCTGGGCATGCGCGACACCCGCCGCCGCACCTTAGACAGCCGTTTGAGCTGAGACGCCATGCAGACCAAGGTGCAACGTTGCATCCACTTGCCTGCGCAGTGCCCAGTACCGTGCACGCTTGTCGTGAGATCGGTCTGCCAGCGCGTGGTCAGCAGCCCCGTCCGCGGCCAGGTGCGCATCTTCTACGGCGAGGGCGACCGCTTCGGCTGCTGGCTGGACGTGGCGGCCGATGCGATCGCCTGGCACGCGCTCGGCAGCCCCGATGCTGGCTCCGCTCTGCTGTCGCGCGCGCCGCGCGGCGCCGCGCTGGCAAACCGCACCAGGGCGCCTGCCGGCGCGGCCGCCGGCGCGCTGGCCGCCGCGGCGGGCACGCCTCGGGCGGACCAGCGGCTGTCGCGCACGCTCCGACTGCTGCCGCGGTGAATGCCCGCCCCGACCCTGTAAGGAGCTTTCCGGCAGTGGCCGGCACCTATTTGCACGGGCGTGTGCAAACAGCCACCTTCCCGCCCCCGCCGGGCGCTGAGCGGGTCTGCGCTTGCGAACCTGACGGCTAGGCTGCTGCGTCGAGATCAGGAACACGTGAATTGCTCGAGCACATTTTGCACCCGCTGCTTGCTGTCTGTTTCATGAGGCTTCCCTGGCTGCCTCAGCACTGAGAGCCTGCTTGGCATGAGCGGTTAGGCAGTCCGCTCGGCGTGTCGGCTGCAGTGCGGGGCGTAGTGGGTGCGGCGCGTGGCGCTTGGCGCTTGATGATCTGTGCGCTGGGGTCACCAGCGCACAGATCAACTCAGGCGTCCAACCTAGGGGAGTTATGTGCTAAAATTTGATTGTGTGATAGCCCAGCGCTGTGGTGCGCTCATGCATCATTGCATGTGCCATCACTGTATGTGTCACAGTAAATGGCGGCAAGTTTTGAAGTCAGACTGATAGCAATAATGAGTCATTGATATTTCATATTCTGCATGTTGCCTGTGTCAGGCTGTGAGTTGGCACCGCTGAGCATGTGCACGAGCGAGTAGGAGCTCAATAGCGTTTGGAACAGTGGCCATCCTTGCTTCCTTGAGGCGTTGCAAGTGTCACTTCCGACACTTGCAACGAGATCAGGCGCAGGCGGGCCGCTCCTGCTGCCAATTACGTGGCCTATCCTTTGCACCCATGTGTGCAGCCGGCCTGTGCGTTCAGGCGTGTGTTGCTTGTAACTGTGGCTGAACAGGACCAGTGCATAGTCCTGGACCTCAGCGCATGCACACGTATACGCCGCACACGCCTCAGCATAGGCCACGCAGAACTGTTAACTTGTCACAAAGTGGAGATAATGAAATAGAGAACTAATCATGACATGTCTGAACGATACAGCGGCTGTATTACAGCCTGTGCTGGCCAGCTAGGGCTGCTCAGGGCAGCGGCTGCATGGCAGCCCCGGCGCGGGGCCTCCAAGTGAGTCTCATGCAGTTGTGGCATGTTAGGCAATCAAGAGGCTAAGGCGGAGTCGAAAGAATTAGAGGAAACGTTTCTCTTCTTTTCTCAGAAATGTATAAGTAAATAAGGCTAGCACAGGCAAACTGGTGGCATATGCAGCAGCGCTTGACCTGGCCTGGGAACTGGTCGCAAAGACAAGAACAAGACGAACCAGGTGTCGCTGCGCTTAGGTGATGTTGTCTCCCCTCCTTCCTTCTTGCCCTACAAGGAGCACTTGCGCATCATCCGGCACTCAGCTGACAGAGTAGAGACACAGGCACACCTTGAAGTTTTGAGACCAGGGCTCTCTCAACAAGCACTGCGCGACAGCTGTGTAAAACTTTGAGTAAGGCAGCACAGTGTGCTGCTGCACTATGCAGCTCTCGGGTGTGGTTGCTAGGGCAGCCCGCGGAGCGCTCTTGCACAGGCGGGTGCGTGCCTCTCCAGGCCCCGCTTTTGCAGCATGCGGCACTTTGAACTTCGCAGGCCCTTGCGACAGCAACGGTCCTCTGCTTTGCCCTATCGCTCACTATTGTTCACTTGCTTGGTCTGCGAGCAGAAGGGCACTCTCTGACCACTCTGCGCACCAAATGAGGATGTGGTGCAGGCTGCTGCTCCCCGGGGACGACAATGCCGCGCCGCTTGCGCAGCAGCAGAGACCAGCCTGCAGCCCTTCCACCTGGCATTCCCCGTCCGGGACCTTGCAGAGGCGCGCAACTTTTATGGCGGGTGCGCCGGCAGCGCCGGAGGCCTTCGTCTATTCGACCGTGCACGTGCACCCTGCTGTCGTCTGCCCACAGTGGTAAGCGCATGGCTGCATTCCAGGAAGTTGGGGTGCCCAGAGGGGCGGTCTGCGGCCACATGGGTTGACTACAGCCTGTTCGGCCACCAAATCGTCTGCCACCATGTTGAGGGCTACTCTGCGGTGGCCAGCCGAAACGCGGGTACGTGCGCAGCGCCTGCAGAACCCCCACCCGCATGCCTACTTGCCCTCCCGCAAACTGCTCCCCTGCTCTCCTGCACGAGTGAGCGCTGAGGTGGACCAGCACCTCACCATGCTGCCTGTGCTCACGCCTCCCTGTATAGTTCCGTCACCCAGGTCTGCAGCGTACACAGAATTTGTGCAGCTGGCCCCTGCCACGCCGCCTACGTAGTGTTGCTGCCAGCCGCACTGTAGGCTTGCTCTGTCCCGGCAGAGACTTGCCCCAGGGCGATCGGCCTGCGCGGCCGTGGCGGCGACTCTGTCCCAGCCCGGCTGTGGAGCCCGGCGCGCGCATGGACCAGGCTGTCGCAGGCCGAGCGGTGCCAGCTGGCACATGCTCGCACGCGGTCAGAAAAGCGCGCGAGTGCGCGGCTGCCACCAATTGCGTAGCAGCCATGTGAGGGCGCTGGCTGGCGGCCGCAGTGGACGGCGACCCCGTGCCGGTGCCGCACTGGGGCATGGCGCTGCGCGTGGACCAGTTCCACGACCTCGCCGCGCGCGTGCGCGATGGCGGCATCGCGTTCGAGATCGAGCCGCACCTGCGCTTTGAGGGTGCGTAGGGCTGTGGGTCGTGACGCGCATGCTGTGCAGGCGCGTGGTGCGTCATTGCATGGGTGGGAGCACATGGCGTGCGGGCACGCCTGTGCGGCCTAAGGACTAGCTGAGGGTTTTACAAGAGGAGGGTGCTGCAGGGACGCGTGGGTTCAGCCCAGCTGACTCTGTGGTCCAATGGGACTTGGAGCAGGCCCTGGCTTTGTACATTACAGAGTATGCAAGCCATGTGGCGGCGCTTTGTCCTGGAGGTAGAAACTGAGCTGGGCCTGGTCTGGGCGTCCATGCATACCTGAGGCCAGCTGCCAAGCGCAGCGTGATAGCCATGAATGGAGGGTTGCCCGAGTGCGTGCAATGAAGCACATTTGTGTTGCAAGAGGAAGCCGCGGGGGCCACAGCAGCAAGGCCAGTCTCCTTTACCTACCTGTGCATGCTTGCGCTGTGCTCAGGGTTAGGAGGCCTGCATGCGCAGGCCAGCCGGGCGAGCAGTGGACCATGTTCTTCACGGACGACTCCGACAACGCGCTCGAGTTCAAGGCCATGACCAACCCGGAGAACCTGTTTGCCAAGTACCATGTGGACTGCTAGCCAGGTTTTTCTGGGGCGTGCCCTGGGCCGCTGCATGGGAGTGGCGCATGCGGAGCGCTCTGCATGTGCATGTCTGCATGAGCGTCAGGAGGAGTGCGGATGGGGGTAGGCGGTTTGCTCTAAAAATCGGTCCTGGCACCAATGGCTAGGCTAGGTTCGTGACTGGCATCTGGCAGGAACCTGGCAATACAAACTGCTTGAAACTCCCCACGACAGTTGCCGAATACCTGGATGCGCCGTAAGTACGGAGGCGCTCTCGAGGTGTAAGTTCTGATGGCACTCCTGCTCCATTTCTGAAGAGGAGCAGACAGTGCAGGAGGCATTATGGCGCGTTTCTTAGCAACCTTTGCGGTGGCGCTTGCGCTTGCGTCGTGCGCCGCAGCGCAGACCAGCGTGCTCAACTCAAACTCAAAGGCCAATGCGACATACGCCGCGTACACTGGCTACAACGCCACTGGCTTCCAGGACACCAATGCTTACTATGGCCCATACTCAGCGGTCAGCGCCACAACCAGCACCGGGACCAAGCCCAACGTGTCCATAAGCGTGCAACCGGAGGGCTGCACCATCCTGTCGCGGCAGTTTGGTATTGCAAACTACTCCGGCGACCTGCCCTGCGCGCTGCCTGGCATGCCTGCTTCCGACTCCAAGCCGGCATGCGTGGTGCGCGCTTTGGGTCCTTCATGCAGGCCAGTGCAGGAGTTACGCTTGCCGAGCACGGCTCAAAGGAAGACGTGCTGGTGTCAGCAGCAGCGTGAGGGAAGAGGCACTCCTGCATACTCAAATCGGCGGCAAAGGCTGCGCATGCACAGTCTGACTTGAGAGTGGAGCAGTGCTGTGCAAGGCTGGCTCTCCGAAGCACGGCTGGTTCTGCGCATTGAGGAGGTCGTGTGTTGGAGTGCGCAGAACATAACTGGCAAGATTTGCCTCGTTACTGGCGCATCCACGGGTATTGGACGCGCCAGCGCTGACCGTCTGGCAGCAGCAGGCGCTGTTGTTGTCGGTGCGCAACAATCCCTGCATTTGGCATGTATTCATTTGATTGTATATCAGTTACACAGCCCTGCACTGCAGGCAGTTGCCAGCAGCTGCTAGCAGGCCTGGCCACTGAGCTGAGGACGCATCACATTGTGTGCGTACTCTACCTGTAGGCTCTATTCTTTACAGTGGTACTTCACGAGCTTGCGTCACTGTCATGAGGTCAGAGTTCATGTGATGAGCAAGCGCCTGCCGCAGTGGCGTCTGCCAAGCATGCACAGAGAGTCAGTAAGCCTTGGTCGTGTCAGGCACCAGCCGGCGCCCGTGGCGGTATCCGCAGCCGCCCAACTGGCAGCTGTGGCAGCTTGACCAGACTGATGACAACTCCGTCAAGGTGCGTTGGCACCCCCTGCTGAGGCTTGATGCCTGTGCGGCTGGCCAGCTGCCTGGCCGTGTCATAGGCGTTGTTAGTGGGGTCTAAACGTACACGCCTGAAACACCATAACGCAGCTGCACTGCAGTGTGCACATGCTTGCAGCGGTACAGGCGGTGGCTGCTCACACACTTGTCATGAGACGTCAAGATTTACTGGCTCAAGGCAGACATTGTGCTGCAGGAGCTGGCCAACCGCATGGCTGCCACGTACGGCCGGGTGGACTTTCTGTACATGAATGCTGGTAGGGCTTGCAGAGCTTGGAGGAACCTTACAGCTTTGCAATATTGTGTGCCAGCTATGGGCAGTATGAATTTACAAAGGTCCGGGGGTGGCCTGCAGGACGTCAGTATATTGGCGACCTGCCAAACAGCGACCTGCGCCAGATGATGATGACCGTCGACACCAATTTCTGGGGTGCGCCTGGCTATTGCCTGGTTGTCATTATTTTCCACGCAGCTTGAAGTGTTATTGCCACAATCTGGTCCAGCAACTGCAACGGCTTGTGCAGAGCGGTGCATGATGCAATGCCATGTCATGATGTCACTGTCTTGCTGCATGCGTTGCTGGTAATGATCATGGGCGAGTATTATTTGGACGGTGCTGATGGCCCGGTGCATCTATGTGCAGGTGCACTGCGCGTGCTGCAGGCATTCTTGCCGCTGTTCCCTACCACCGGTGTGCCTTCAAACCGGTCTGCAACGTATTCCCTTCTGCCCTTGGTCATAGCTGTATGCTACCTGGTCAGGTCAACGTCCAGGTGTGAGCATTGCAACGGGCGGTGTGTCTGTTCGCTGCTGCTGGTGGGTTGTGCTGTACGCCGCGCCAGTTGCTTGGGCTTTTACTTCCCAAGGGGTTTGGAGACTGCTACTGCGAAAGGAGTATGCGCTTGAAGACAAAGTGGCTTTGAGGGTTCGTCCGTCTGAGGACCAGTGGCGTGTGCTGGCCGCAGGCTATGCGCGCATCCTGCAGACCTCGTCGGTGGAGAGCCAGCAGTCGTCGCCGGGCTACCTGCCGTACGCGGTGTCCAAGTGGGCGCTCATGGCCATGCAGGAGCAGTGGTACTCCACGCACGCGGCCGAGAACGTGCGCCCCTCCTGTGCCTGTGAGGCATGCATAGGGTTGCGATGCGGTCAGCACATGCTCTGTGCATGCTGTTCAGCTGCAGCGGCCTGGTTGGTTTTGCTTTTTGCATTCTGACCTGCGTGTGAGGGCCGAGCGGTTACTAATCTAGCGAGAAAATGCCAGCAGCAGTCCTGTGATGATGCGGGTGCTGCAAACGCGGCAGGTCAGCACCAACATCGACTACATCAGCATCATGCCTGCGGCGGTCAACGGCAGCCTGGGGTACACCGCCATCTATGGTGCGGCCACGTACAGGGCGCTATCGGGGCTAGCACATCTATGTCGGTTGGGCTTTTGTCTTGGGCAAGCTCTGTCACCATGCACCGCAGGACGTACGTGAGCCACGCTTGTGGCTCGCAAGCCCATGCCTTTCAGGCTCTGGCACGCTAGCATCTTCTTCTACTTGGTGGAGGGTATACTCTACACAGGGCGGAATTGCATGAGAGAGCTTTGCACGGCTCAGGCTGCCCGGAGCTCTTCGCCAACGCCACGATCAGGAATGCGGTGATCGACGGCTACTACAAGAACGGGCTGGACACGCACGACGTGGGCGAGGCCGTGTACCGCATCGCCATCGACCCCAAGCCCAAGCTGCGGCAGAGTGCGTCGTGCCACCTGTTCTACCCTTGTGCATGCGGTCGTAAATGCAGCAATGGAGCCAGTCTTGCGCTAGCTACAGATATTTGTCAGCGCTTGTCGCTCGCATGGGGGCATGTGCAACTCGTGTGCATCCTGACGCAAGCTGAGCACATGCAGGGGTGTTGGTGCATGGGATGCAAGGCAAGAGTGCACGCCCCTGGTGGCGACTGGCGAAGCAACGTGCTGATGTTATTCTGTTGCAGCAGCAACAAACGATCACTTATGGTTGCGCAGTGATCATGCGGGACCAAGACTTTGCTGCTCAAATCCCGCTCATTTGCCGGTGCGCTAATTTCCTGCCCCATGACTAGCTTGCTAGCCTAGCGTTGCCAAAAATTCTAGCAAAGAGCCGGGTGACTGGCTTTGCAGTTATTTTAGCTGTCATCCGTAAGCTGCAGCGTGCGCAAGGAAGCACTGGGAAGTGGATGAGACTGATCAAGTCTCTTTGTACGCATGGGCACGCTTTTCAAAGTGCGAGTTTGCCCTGCGAGTTTGCCGCAGTCGCTGTTTAGCAATGAGCATGCATGACCAGCTTCATGTGTTGTTTGGTAAGCTTGTACTATACTAAAACGCGTCTGGCACGCGAGATGGACTGTGTTGTGAGCCACCCTGTCTGCAGGCGGTACACGCAGCCGCTGGAGGAGTTCTACGTGCCGAATGCGCCCGGGCCATCCATCGCTGCCTGGTTGTCCACGGAGGGCAAGTCCCATCAGCCCTACAACTGCAGCGTGCACTGCGGCGGCAAGCAGTTCTGCGGCGCTGCGGCGCCGTACGGCAGCATCTACGGCACCGACTCCATCGGCGCGTACTAGAGAGACCGAGCGGTCAGCTGCCTGGTATGTGAGCGCTGTGCTTCTGCAGATGCAGTTTGGCCGGGAGTTGGTGCGCGCAGGGTCTGGCGTGCGCGTGGGCTGACTTGCTGGTGTACATTTTTTTATTGTATATGTACGCGGGAATCTGTTCTGCTAAGCTTGTTTTGCAGGCACCTGGCATGCAAGCCGGGGATCGCATCTTCGTGCGCCAGCCCACCAGACCCAGTAGCTCTGCATGTTGCAGGCAAACCAGGCGCCAGAGTCCCTGTGTTGCAGAGCGTGTCTCAAGGTCAAGACTGGACCAGACGTAGAGCTCGTGAATCTCTGTGAACCCGCCCAGCGCACAGGTCTCCCGTTGCGGGAGTCTGTGCGCTCGGCTCACCTTACATGATGGACACTGCTCTGAGCCTGCTAGGTGCCAAGCCCTTTTTTACTATGAGCTGGTTGCACAAGCTGCCTCTCGGTTTTCTTCTTTTATTCTTTACTTCATGTTGTTGAGTGTTGATCTGATGTGGCCATGCCATGTGTACCTGCAACTCGCAGGTGGAGATTGTATACAGATTATGCAGCGCATGCATCAAATAAGCAGCTGCAGAGTTTTGCGAGCCACTTTCGTGTCAGGTGTGACATGGGATATGCCATGGGCGCTATTGCGCTGAGCTCCGCACGTCTAACTGCTCCTGTGGGCAGGACGGAGTATAGGGCATGCATGAATACGTAGAGTGTCAGCGTAGTGAGGTGCTGTCAGAGATTGAGTTCACAGGAGCTGACGTGCACCTGCCAGTCAAGCGGCACTGCTCGCGCTCAATGTGCAAGGGTTTCGTTATTTAGAGGATGAAAAAGCAAGTTGTAGCCTCTGTCCGGCAGTCAAACGTGAAATGGTCTTGCTCTGAGTGCTGGGATTGCATATCGCATATCTTCAGCAGGACCTTATGCGAAGATCTGTATAAGAAGTGGCTGGGCCGCCTTCCTTCTCCTGTCCTTAACATTTTTGCATATTATTGATGCATATATGTTTCCTTGTCGATTACCGTTTCAAACTAGCGTTGTTCCACGACAGAAGGCTGCAAAACCTAGATTCGCAGCTAGTCAAGTAGGCAAAAGTGCTGCCTCTGAAGAACCGCGTGTAATCATGGCGCGTGTGCTGTCAACCACTGTGCTGGTGCTTGCGCTGGCGTCAGTCGCCGCTGCGCAGACCAGCATCCTGAACTCCAACTCAAAAGCAAATGCAACGTATGCTGCATACAATGGCTACAACGCAACTGGCTTTATGGACACCAGCGCATACTATGGCCCCTATTCGGCAGTAAATGCCACGACCACCGAGGGGACCAAGCCGAACGTGTCCATTAGCGTGCAGCCACAAGGCTGCAGCATCCTGTCGCGGCAGTTTGGTATCGCTAACTATTCCGGGGACCTGCCTTGCACGCTGCCTGGCACGCCAGCGTCCGACGCCAAGCCGGCATGCGTGGTGCGCGCCTTGGGTGCCCTATGTAAGAATGTGAAGGTCATTGTCCTCGTCAGTGGTGAGATGTCTGGGATAGCTGTGCCTGCTTGGCAAGCTTGCAGTACAGAGGTGTGGGAGCTGAGGCGGCGCATGCGCACTTGTGAATTTTAGGATGGCGAGTACTGTCACTGGGAACTTCTTCGGCGGCTTGTGGCTTGCGATGTCATGATATGGGTCTGGAGGACAAGGAGCGCACCTTGTGCGGGACGTGCAGAACATTACTGGCAAGATTGTGCTCATTACTGGCGCATCCACGGGGATCGGCCGAGCCAGTGCAGACCGCCTTGCGGCAGCAGGCGCAACAGTTGTTGGTGCGCACTCGGTGTGAAGTTCACAAGGTACTTTGGCATGTTGAGGAGCAGCTGGGAAGCTTGTGGAGGTACTGTGCACTGACACGGAGGTATTGGGGCCGGGCATACGTGTGTCGTGCTGTGTATGTGCGTCAAGCAAAGGGTCTGTTCTCACTGAGTGCTCGTGCTTCTTCCAGCAGCGTACCTCATCGTGACGCAGTGGTCTTCGTGCTGCAGAGCGCTTTTGAGGTCAGCGGTGGTTGCAGGCACCAGCCGCTACCCGTGGCGGTACCCGCAGCCGCCCAACTGGCTGCTGTGGCAGCTTGACCAGACCAGCGACGACTCTGTGAAGGCACGCCTGCGGCCCCCCCCCCCCCCCCCCCTCGCGGTGCTCTGCCATGTGTAGCTGTTGTTAAACTCAACCATCTGGCACTGTGGCGGCTGCATGCAGTTGCTGTGAACTCAGCAGTGTCTGCATGTGCACTGCGCATTTCGCATGCTCCCTCTGAGCCCACTGTTGTCCTGCTTGGCTTGCGCGTGCCAGGTGTGCGTGTTTGCTGCGCAGCCACTGCCGCGGCCCTTGTTTCTGGAGTCGCTCGGCGCACTGTCCAGAGAGCCACTCTGGCTGAGCACTGTGTGGTGCTGCAGGAGCTGGCCAACCGCATGGCCGCCACGTACGGCCGCGTGGACTTCCTGTACATGAACGCTGGTGCGTCCCGGCGCACACCTCCCGGTGTTTATGGACGGCTTGTTCTGCAGGCCGGCTCCGGTGCTGCGTAGCATGCCTGGGGCGGCCCGCCGCGCAGCCTCACAGGTCTATGCACAACACGTGTGGCGCATGCAGTGAGAGGCAGCTTGCCCTCGCGTGCAGGCCGCCAGTACATTGGCGACATGCCGAACAGCGACCTGCGGCAAATGATGATGACGGTCAACACAAACTTCTGGGGTGCGCGCGGCGGGGCGCAACCTACTGTGCGGCTGCTGTCGCAGCGCAGTGCATCGCATGTGCTTCGGGCGGCCCGTGGTCGCCGTTTTAGCGCCATGCATTACAGTGTCGTGGAAACAACGTGTGGGGTGCAGTGCCCCAGCGCCCGCGCCGCGGATGCGCATGCTGTGAGCAGGGTGATGTGGGGCGCGAGGGGCAGTGGATGGAGCAGGGTGATGGAGGGGCAGTGGACGGTGCAGGCCAGGTGACGCCTTGCGTCCGTTGCTGCGCAGGCGCGCTGCGCGTGCTGCAGGCCTTCCTGCCGCTGTTCCCCACCACCGGTGCGTCGCGCCCGGTCGTGCATCCATGGGACCTGGCTTCTCTGTAGAGGCTGTGTGCTGCATCATGCTCAAATAGCTTTACAGGTGTTACTGTGCAAGGATTAACTGTGGGGTCGAGCGTGCTGTGAGTACGAAGTGCATCTGCTCAGTGCCCTCAGGGGGATGACTGGCACGTGGCGGTTGTGCAGCTTGGCACACCTCACAGCATGCGCTCCTGCTTGCACTGAGACAGCAGCCTGTGCTGGCCGCAGGCTACGCGCGCATCCTGCAGACCTCCTCGGTGGAGAGCCAGCAGTCGTCGCCGGGCTACCTGCCGTACGCGGTGTCCAAGTGGGCGCTCATGGCCATGCAGGAGCAGTGGTACTCCACGCACGCGGCCGAGAATGTGCGCGCTCGCTCTGCGCTCTGCTCTGCGCTCCGCTGGCCAGCCCTGTGGTGTGCAGCTGCACTTGCTTGGCGTGTGCTTGGCAACTGCTTGGTGGTTAGCAAACCATGAGACAATGTGCATATATAGTGGTGGCGGCCAGAGTGGAGTGTGTGGGCTGCTGGTATGCCTGTTGAGGTGCGAGTGGGGGTTTTGTTGGCCCCTGAAACGCACCCAAGACGCAGGGCCTTGCCGGTGCCGTGCTGCCCGGCCCGAAGCAAGTCGTGCTGTATGTGTAGTGGTCGCTATGGCGTGCAATGCATGGATGGCGTTATGCGGCAGGTGAGCACCAACATCGACTACATTAGCATCATGCCTGCCGCGGTGAACACCAGCCTAGGGTACACCGCCATCTACGGTGCGGCCCCTTGCGCAGTACCACTCCAAGCTTGTTGGCGTGGTGCCTGCTGGCTGCCTGGCAGCCCCCTGTCACAGCCCAGGGCTGGGGCAGAAGCAAGCTTGCTGCCTGCGCTAAAGCGTGCTTGGCGCTCTGCTCTTCCTTGTCATGGCAGTCTCGCAGCGCATGGTAGTCTCGCAGTGCAACGGAAGGGCTCGCGCACTGTTGCAGCTGTGAAGTGGCTTTCGGCAAGGCCTCAGACACCGACACGCTACCTGAGGTCGCGTGGTTGGAGCGTGGGCCAGGCTGCCCGGAGCTGTTCTCCGCCGTCAAGAACGACGTGATCGACGGCTACTACAAGAAGGCGCTCGACTCGCACAACGTGGGCGAGGCCGTGTACCGCATCGCCATTGACCCCAAGCCCAAGCTGCGGCAGAGTGCGCCTCCCTCTGGCTGCTGTCTTTGCGCGTTCAGAGGGAAGCCAGGCCTGTGCTGGCTTGCCTGGAGCCACATTTTCATTTGAGCTTGCGGTGCATCTTGCATGTGATAACTCCGTCTGTGTACACGTGCCTTTTGGGTGTGACGCTTTACTCTCATGTTAGAGTGATGCGGGCTCTGTTGCATTTGCCTGATAGCACATCTTGCAAGTGCATTGACGGCAAGGGCGGTCTGCGCAGTGATCATGCGGGACGAGGACTTTGCTGCTCAGATCCCGCTCATGTGCCGGTGCGCTCATCTCGTGACTGCCCTTTGACTGCCCTCGAATGCTTTAATGCAGACAGAGCCATATTCTACCTCAAGTCTTGTGCCAGAAGGAGGCTTGCCCTTAAGATAATTGGCGTCCCAGTAGTTGCTTGTTTGCATACCTGTGCACATGCCGTGCCTCGGTCACGTGTGGTGTTGCAGGCAATCGGCATGCATCGCCGACGTGTGCTCTGAATGAGGTCTATGCCGTCCCTGTGCAATCATCTTGTGTACGAGCATTTCACGGGCTCAATGTTCTTGATGGTTTCTAGCCCGCTGATGCCGCGCTCCATGCCGGGCAGAGTGTCCCTGCTGAGTCCGTGCCCCGCGGCGGTCTGCAGGCGGTACATGCAGCCGCTGGAGGAGATGTACGATGGGAATGCGCCGGGGCCGTCCATCGCGGCCTGGCTGTCCACGGAGGCCAAGGCTCACGCGCGGTACAACTGCAGCGCGCACTGCGGCGGCAAGCAGTACTGCGGCGCCGCGGCGCCGTACGGCAGCATCTACGGCACCGACTCCATCGGCGCGTACTAGGGTCCGCTCAGACCACGGGCTCTGCGCGTCTGGCGCTTGCACGCTCTGACTTTTTTTTGGGGATGCTATCTGCTGTGCGTATCCAGGGGAACGCAGTGAAGCGCAAGCCGGGCTGAAGGCTAGGACGCATGTGCTAACGCCAGGACGCATGTGCTGCGACTTGTGCCTGCCATGTTGGTGGCAGGGAAGTGGGGCTGAAAATCGTATAGCTTAGAAACCTACTGCGGGTGGTCGGCACGCAAGCCGGCCCACCGCATCTTCTTGCGTCAGCCCGCCAGACCCAGTAGCTCTGCAGCAGCCGGCGGCGCAGGCATGGACAAAGTCCTGCTGTGCAGAGTGTGTCTCAAGGTCAAGATAAAGCAAGGTATTGCTCGATGGTATCTGCAAACCTGCCCAGTGCATAGTTAGGCGACGGGCGCTCAGCTGTTGCTCGGCTGACGCTGCTCGCCTGCCAAGAATGTTGCCTCGCCTATCCAGGTGCCTGTTCATTCTTTTGAGTTGGTTGGTGGCTGCCGCTGCCTGTTCTTTTCTTCTTCATCATGCCTCCTGTATCTGCTGTGTGGTAACCTGTATGCATGCGTTGGTGCATGACGTAGTAGCTAATCCGTGCGGGGCAGCAGTGGCAAGCGCGCATATGCATGTAACATGGATGGCAAAGTCGTTTTAAACCCTGTTGATACGCAATGCCTGTGTTAGTACAGCTGACTACCCATGGCTGGACATATTCACTCAAGTGCAACGCAGAACTTAGCATGATTGATTGTCACAGTGCCACACAATGTTCACAAGACAAGGCCACCAGGTGCGGCTTGCGCCCCGCTTCTAGATGCCTACAGCGGCACTCGGCGTTTGTGCTGGCTTTCGCCCTGCAGACACTCCAGCCTGGGCCCGCCTGCAAGCAACCTTTACGTCTCGCCGCCACACACACAGGCTAGCGCTGGCCCAGCCCTGAGCATGGCACGCTGGCAGGGCTGGCCTCGCTTGTCGCAGGCGCGCCGCCCTCACGCCCGCCGGCTGAGGATTGCTGCACAGGGTCAGCTCCCTTGCACGGAGGGCTGCTGGATGGCGCTTCCGTAGGCGCGGGCGCACCCGCATGCCCTGGACTGTGCACGGCAGCATCGGAGCCAGCGCCGCTGGGGGCAGGCGCGCCCAGCGGGGACGCCTGCGGCGGGGCTGTGTCGGGCGCCGGCGCTGCGGCTGCCTGGCGGGCGGCGGCGGGCGACGCTCCCCCGGGAGGCTGCGCGCCGCCGGACGGCGGCGCCGCTCCAGTAGCCAGCGCTCCACCGGGAAGCGGCGCGCTGGCCGGCGGCGGCGCGCTGGGCGGGCGCGGTGGCGGCAGCCCGCGCGCAGCGGCGAGCGCCGCGGCTGCGGCCGCCGCCGCCGCCGCCGGCTCGATCAGCGCGTGGCCGGCCAACTCGCGCGGCAGCAGCACGCGCAGCACCGGGAACTCGACCAGCGCCTTGCCGCGCAGCGCGGCCGCCAGCGGCAGGCCGCCCGGCAGCCGGTAGAACGCTGGGTCATTGGCCTGGCCGCGCAGCACGCGTCGGCGGGTGTCAAGAATGGCGACGGGCGCGCCGGATGGCGGCAGGCGCGCTGGAAGGCTGCGGAATGTGTGCTGCCCGGCTCGCATTTGCTGGGTCCATCGCCTCCCCTGTCATCCGCCTCGGTACAGATGCCTACTGCCAGGCACATTCACGGCACGCCGCTTTCACGTCGCTCGCACCCTTCCCACCGCCACGCCGTGATACCGTACAAACGCTCCCAGGCGTCCCCTCCTAGCCCCCCACATGCGCCGTCACGCTGCCCAGGCAGGTGCGGGGCGCCGGGGCGCGCGGCGCACCGGGCGCAGCTCCTGCCGCATGACGACTGTGAGCGCCTCGGCGCCCGCGTCACAGTACTCACGCAGCGCGTGCGCCTTGAGCGCGCCGCCCGGCGCAAGCGCCAGGTGCGCCGCCAGCAGCTCGCCCAGCGGGCGGCTCTCGTCCACGCGCCTGCGCGCGCAGCGCGTCGCCGCCGGCTCTGCGACCTGTGATGCGAGCCAGCTGTGTGACGCGGCGCCAGACCGCTGCCGGCCCTGCCCATTGGATCACAGGCTCATGGCTCAGGTGTTGAGCGTGCGCATTAAGCGAGAGAGCAGCTTGCCCGGCGGCCGGCGCTCGGCCGCGCGCCGGCGGCTGGGGAGTGGCCCATGACATGCAGCCTGTGATGTGGTGCCCAGACCTGTGGTGCCAGGCCATCGCCAGGCGCACCTCTCAGCGCGCAAGCCTCATGCTGCCATGCACACCGGGCGCCTGGCGGTCCATTCAAGGCACAGATCAGGGAACCGGGCCCAGGGTTGGGGACCACGCGTGCCCAGGGCCAGCCACGCCGTGCGGGTGCCGGAGCGGCGGCGCGCGCCGCAGGACCTGCGGCGGCGCGGCCGGGCGCGCACTTGTCGACGGCCGTGACGCCGGCCGCGGGGAAGCGCCACTCCACGTGCCAGCGCAGCCGGCGCTCGCGCCGGTTGAAGCAGCTGCTGTTGCGCGCGCGGCGCTCCATGCCCGGGTGCTGCAGGTGCAGGCCCACGCCGCGGGCGCGCGCCTGCCCGTGCCGCGCGGGGCTGTCAGCCCGAGGCCGCAGGCGGGAGCGGCCCGAAGAGGCCGCCCTGCTCCTGCGCGGCGCCCGCCGCTGCGCCAGGCAGGGCCGCCGCTGGCCGCCACACTCCAGTGGCAAAGGGCGCCTGGGCAGATGCGTGATGTCCTCCTGCGGCACGAACGGCCCGTACGCGGACAACACAGGCTGCTCCAGCCCCGGCGTGCGCCCACACACACATCTGAAGCAAGGCGGCGGCGGCGGTTCGCGCAGCTCCGGCCGGGCGCCCGTGCGGCCCGGCGCGCCGAGCGCGCGGGCGCGCACACCTGGTGCGCGAGCTCCTGCAGGTGCGGCGGCGGCGCGGCGCGGCGGCGGTCGGGCGCGGCGCGCTGCGCGGCGTCGCCGGCCGCCGCCGCCTCCTCCAGGAAGCGGTAGTCCGACAGCAGCGCGCGCTCGTCAAACGCGCTCAGCGGCAGGAAGTCGGTGCGCCGGCGCTTGCCGGAGCAGCCTGCGCGCCGGCGGCGGCGGCCTCTGCGCTCGCTGCCGCGCGCCGGCCGGGGCCAGACACGCGGCGGGCGTGCGAAGCACGCGCAGGCGCAGGCGCCGACGGCGGGCTGCCAGTGCGCCGACGACCGCCCTCCGAGCACGGCAGAACGGGGTGCAGGCTTTGCGCGGGCAGATCCGCTCACTAGGCGAGCAGTAGGCTGGCCGGGCTGCATTCCTGGTAGAAGAGAGCGCTGGCTCGCGTGCCGGCATGTTTGGCGAGGGCCAGCACCGCACGTTGCAGCAGCCGACGCAGGTGCTGCCGCAGCGTGGGTCCTACAGGCGCTGCCAGGGTGCCGTGGGCCCGGCCACGGCTGCCGCCGACCGCACCTGAAGCCTCCTTGTGAGCTTTAGAGCACGGCAGGCTGCACGTGCGCACGCCGCAGCCGGGGCAGCAGTAGCGCGCCGCAGCATCACTGCACTCCTCGCACAGCTTGCCGCCTGCCGCAGGTGTGTGCCACACGGTGTCAGAAACGTGAGACGACTGCATTGGCGGCCGCGAGTGGTGCCGATGCGCAGTGGCTGCAAAAGGTGCAAGCTTGAGCGTTTCAGGGGCTGCCACAGGCGCCTTTGCAGCTGTGAGACAGGCCCCAGCTCGACCTTGAGCTTGGCGCACCAGCAACGGTCTCGGGCCCACCTTGCGCCGGCGGCGCGCCTTCCTCGCTTACTGTCATCGCCGCGCTCCTGCACGACCGTTCTCCCCTGACTCAGGGGCCCTGAGTGGGGAGAGCGTCTGTGTTCAAGGGAGGCCGTCCTATACCCTAGCGATGTAACACCTGCCTGAGGCTCCCTCCATAGCATAGGCATAGGCCAGCCACTCACTCCTGCGCTTGAAGCTATAACTTGGTGCTAAATCAACCACCGACGTCCGTCACACACAGCAAGATGAAGCGGAAGCGTGACGCCGCCCTGCCGCAGCGCATTGTCGTTGAGCCGGCCGGCGATGCCGCCGCCGCTGCCGCCGCCGGCCCGTACGCGGCCTTCTTTGCGAGCGGGTTCCGGCCCGGCCGCGACGCCGGCTGCTCCTGGAGCGTCCACTCCAGCGAGGACAAGCAAGTGCTCGTCGCGAGCACGGCGCGCACCGCTCGCCTTCTTGTGTGCATATTCCCAACAGCCTCTCTGTGGGAGTGCTGCGCACGCTTATTCAGCCTTCAATCCCGCAGTGCTTGCCCACTGGGTGCCTGTTCCAGTGTCGGGCTCCTTGATGGGGCTCCTCGTTTGCAAGTTATAACAACCTGTGCGGCCGCCGCAGGACCGCGTGGACTTCGTCGGCGACTGCTCCTGGCCCGCCACGCTCGGCCCGCCGACCTGCAGGCGCGCGCCTGCCCTGCGCGCGCGTGGGCGGCTTGTGCGCGCGCCGTGCCAGCCTGCCCTTGCCACACACGCGGGCACTGCCAGGGCCTGACTACGCGCTCTTGTGCTCACGTGCGTGTGCACGTATGGGTAGGCTAGGGTAGGGTCTGACGCCATGCGCCCCGGCCGCGCGCGCAGCTACGCGCTGGGCGTACTGGACAGGCGCAGCGGCAGGCTGCGCCTCGCGCCAGCGGCCGGCGCAGGCGTCGTGCGCATGGAGCCGCGCGTGCGCGGCTTCGACTATGGGCCTGCGCCCGACGCCGCGCCCGCGCAGGCCCTGGACCGCGAGGGCCGCATCGACCAGAACCGCAGGCGCGCCGCGTCGGGTTTTACAGCGCGGCGTTGCTGAGCATGCTCAGCGGGTGGCCGCCCGCTGGCTGTGCAGTGCCTTAAAATCTGCGGCCGGTGGCCAGCCTGCGCCGTGGGGAGGTCGACCGTGCCACAAGCGGCGCGGCGCACGCGCATGCATGCTTGTAAGCAGGTCGGGCGCAGGCAGCGAGCAGCGCTCGGGAGCGCTGCTTGTGATGGCGCTGACCCGCCAGCTCCCGACAGCGGAGGGCCGGCGCGGTCCATGACGCGCGCGCGGCCGCCGCGGCAGGCTGGTGGACGCGTTCGGCAGCACGCGGAGGCGCAAGCAGCTGGCCGGGCGCGAGGGCGCGGCAGTGCACGCGGGCGCTCTGGGCGGCGCCGCGGCCGTGCAGGCGCTGCTGGCGGCGGCCGGCGAGCGCGCCGCCGCGGGCGCCGCCACCAAGGCAGGCCTCTCGCTTCTGGGGCCCGCCAGCTCGCGGCCGGGAGGGACTTTGCCTCGTTTATGGCTGTGCCGAGAGCGCGCGCGCGCACCGGGGTGGCAGTCAGCGCAGCTCGGCAGGCCGCTCCTGTGCCGGCTGCGCCAGGAACCCTCCGCCCTCCGTCAGGGCTGCCGGCTGTGAAGGGCGGGCGTGCCGCGCGCACGTCCACTAGCGCTCGGCCGCCGGCGCCCGTGCCATGCACGCGGGCAGCGCTGCCCCTGCCAGGGACGCGCTTGCATGCGTTTGGTCTAAAACGCGGTGTGGCTGCAGCAAGCGGCGGGTGTGCGTTGTCGCATGCAGGGGCGGCACGGGGGTCTGATGCTGAGCGTGCCGCGCGCAGGAGGACGTGCTTAGGGCGGCGGCTGAGCACCGCGCCATCCCAGCGCACCACCCAGACGCGACCACTGCGGCGGACGCTTACAGGCACGCGCGTGGCTCCATGAGGACCCAAGCATTTGTGGACCGGCGGCGCTGGCTGGCAGTCAGCAGGGCGTGGCGCGACACGCAGTGGCACAGGTCAGGTTGGTGGGTTGGAGCTGACGATGTGGGAAGGGCATGTGGGCGGTCCCGAGCAGTGGCTCCGCGCGCATGCAGTCCCGTCACAACAGCGAGCGCCGCCACCCGTGCGCCCCATTGTATTCCATAAACCCCCTATCCAACCCTACCTTGGCCTTGATTTCCGTGCGCCGCCAGGCTGGAGGAGCTGGTGCCTGCGGAGGCGCTGGCCGCGCTGGCGGGGGACATGGCGGAGCTGCGGCGCGCCGCCGACGACGACCACTTTGCCGAGGAGCTGCGTGCCAGCGACCTGGTGCGGCGCCACCCCTCTGCGCGGCGGCCGTGCAACCCGGCGGCGCTGCGTCTGCGCTGGCACTTTGCAGGTTCGGCATCCAGCGCCCCGCCTCGCTCCGCGTATGCTGAGCACCTGGCGCACGTGCACCGCGGCGGGGGACGCCGCGCCCGGCATCTAGGCTCAGTAAGGGCTTAGATGCCTAATCCTAACCCTAATCTTATCCCAGCTGCGGCCTGCGCGCCCCAGTGGCCGGCGCTGGTGCTGGACCGCCTGCCGCGGCTGCCGGCGGGGCGCGAGGGCGCGCCGCGCGCGGCCGCGCTGGCCGCGCTGGCCGCGCTGCTGCAGGTGCAGCAGGGGCCGCCGCGCGCGCGCGAGGACGCCGCCGGCGGCCTGGGCGCCGCCGCCGCCAAGCTCAAGCTGCCCGTGCGCGCCCCGCCGGCCCGCTCGCAGCCTTGGCCGATTCGGGCACCGGCGCCTGCGCATCGCAAGCCCCAGCTTCCCGACACCTGGTGGCCGCGTGCACAGCCGCAAGCGGTCCTACATGGAAAGGTACAGGGCGCGCGTCAGGGCCGCAAGGCGCTCTCATTTCACGGGGTCGCGCCCGCCGCCGTGCGCAGGAGCCCGTGCTGCGGCCGCTCCTGGACCGCTTTTTCACGCGGCACGAGGCGGACGGCGGCGGCTGGGAGTGGTCGCGCTCGCGTGAGCAGGCGCGCGCGCCCTACTCTATGGCCCTACAGCTTTGCCCGCCTGCGTGTGTTGTCTTACACTCTGAGCATGCGCACAGTGCCGCACAGACTGCACAGGCCCGCCTCACGGCACCGCGGGGCGTGCCCCTCTTGCAGCTCTTTGAGGAACCCGCGGCGCTGCGGCGCCTTGCGAGCCGGGGCCGCCCGCTCGCGCCTGCCGGGCGCGCCGCTCGTAAGCCGGCGCGCGCGGCTGCGCTGACCGCAGCGCCGCCGCGCCCGTGCGCGCAGGCGCAGTCGCTGCTGCTGCACGTGCTCATCGTGGCGCTGGTGTCGGAGGGCGGCGAGCTGGGCGCCGCGCAGTTCGAGCGCCTTCGCGGCGCTCTGCGCGCGGCGCCCGCCGACCTGGCCGGCCTGTACCGGTGCGCGCCCCGCCGGGCGCGGGCCGGCGACGGGCCGGGCCGCGGGCTGGCCGGCGGTTGGTCGGCATTGGGCTCTGGCCTGCTCGATTGAGGGTTGCAACCTCGCATGTCCCACAAGCGCGTTTCGCTCTGCTGCTCTGTCGTCCACAAACCGAGCTTGGGCTGTCTGCCCTCGAGCCTGGCTCTCTCACCACCCGAACCTGTCCAGCTGAGTCCCGCTCAGGTACCTTTGCGCGGGCGAGGCAGGCGCAGCCGCGCCTGCGCAATATCAGGAAACGCTCTTGACAGCGGAGGTAGAGCGTGCCCAGAGTTCGTGCTCTTGACCGGGAACCTGGCAGCCGCCCTCGCATGAGAACACGGCACCCCCGCGCTCGGCGTGGCAGAGAACTGTCCAGGCAGGAGGTGCGTGCGGCGGCCACGGCAAGCACGGAGCGGCGCGCCGGCTGACGCGCGCGTGCCCACGCAGGGAGATGGGCTGCGTGTGCACGGCGGCCGCGGGCACCGCGTCGCCGCTGCGCCAGTTCCGCGTAACGCTACTGCCGCCCAGCGACCCGCCCAAGCGCCTGCGCGATTACTTTCCCAAGCCCAAGGCCGGCGCGCCCGCGCGCGGGCGCCGCTGACGCCCCCCGGCGCAGCGGAGGGCTTACCCAGGCGGACGCGCCCCGGGAGGCTTCTCCAGCGGGCGGCGGTGTGCGCTTCGGGAGTGGTTTGTTGGGCCATTGTCTGAAGCGGGTCTTTGTTGCAGCTTGCGAGAGAGTGGACGCTGGCATTTGCAATATTGAGACATGCAAGAACTTGGTGCAGTGCATTTACACACCCCGCGGCCGGTGGCATGCTGCGTGGCAGACGCGAGGCCGCGAGCCGGTGTCTGTCAATGCAAGGCCCTGAGGCAACACGCCACAATGGCGCCAGCGCCACGCGCGGCTGCACCGCATGCCCCCTCACGGCACCAGCAGCCAGCGCTCCAGCGCGGGCGCCCACCGGTCAGTCCAAGCCGGTAGCAGCGCCGCCAGACCCTGCAGGGCACGCGCGCTATGCCCGCAATTGGCCTTCCCAGCATGCCATGCCGCCCTGGTCCACAGGCTCAGGTGGCGCATGCGGAGGGCGCATGCGCCGGCCGGCGCGCCGCCTGCTGGCGCGGGCAGGCGCGTCGCGCACCGCGAGCAGCAGGGCTGCGAGGCCCACGACGCGCCACGCGCTGCTGGGCACGCCGAGCGCGAGTCGCTCCAGCGCTGGCCGCGCGGGGCGCGGGTCAGCTGATACTGGCATGCAGCCCTGCTGTGCCTGCGGGGCGCGCGCGGCGCGCGCACCTATATTGAAGAAGATGCGCGAGTGGCCGGCGCCGGCCCGGTGAGGGCTGCGCTGCCGGACCTCCACGACGGCGACGACGACCTGCCCCGCGCACGGTGCGCCGCCGCCGCGGGCGTCACCGGCCGGGCCCGATCAGGCTGCTGCCCTGCGGAGGCTGCGACGGCCGCACCTGCTGAGAGCGAGAGGCGCGGAACGCCAACCGCTCAGTGTCAAGCAGGCTCCTGAGGTGGCAGCTACAGCCTTCAGCAACAGCTTCAGGCCCAGCTGCGTGCTCGCCGGGCCGCCAGGCAGCACCAGGCCTAGTGGGGCGCGGATCACCGACCTGCGTGAGCGCGCCCTCAGGCGGGCCGCCTCCGAGGTGGTGTACTGCAAGCGCAGGCTGAGATCGGCAGGCACCTGCACCGGGCCGTGGGTTGGCAGGAGGGCTGCCTGACGTGCGCTCACGAGGTGCTTGGTTGGGACGGGGCTGCAGCGCACCGAGCCTGCGTAGGAGACCCGGACCTCGTAGCTCTGCAGCGCCTGCAGGCCCTCCAGGATGTACCTGGGGGCCTGCACGGCACTGTGAGCAGCGCCGAGCCGCTGATGGGGCCTGGACAGGTTGGCGCCTTGCGGAAGAGTGCAGCTGAGGGAGAGCGGCAAGTGTCGCACGTGCGCCGCCCGCGGTCGACAGAGATGTGCTGGTGCATCACGGTCTGTCCAGGGGAGAGGGGCGCCGCTACCCCCGGACGCTGTCCAGAGCAGGGCAACATCCAGTGCAACAGGAGGACGCAGGGCACGCCGTGTGCCAAGCAGCAGCGCATGCTTGCCATAATCGAGCGCTCAGTTTGTTTAGTGACCTGGCCTGTTCACAGCACGATGCAGACATATTAGCGAGTCTGTAACTTAACCCGAGATCTGCTGGCCTTTTAGGGTGCCTGAGTTACACTGCACGAAGCCAGCCGCAGAGGCTGATCCGCATAACAGCATGCAAGCGCGTCATCGCGCGCATTGGTGCTGCAACCTTCAGGTCTGAGCGCTGCTGGAGCGCGCAAAGATGTCCGACGTGAGCACGGGCAGGACGTCGATGGGCGCCGGCGCCGAAAAGGCCTCCACCGCCCGGAAGGCCGCGGCCTCCCCGGCCACCGCCATGTGCACCGTGATGCGCGCGCCCGGCTTCCGGCCCAGCAGCGCCAGCCTCCGCGCGAACACATCCTGCGCGCAGCCCTCCCTTGGGGAATCGTGACCCGCCAGACATGCTGCAACCCAACATCTCAACGCCTAGAGTCAGCTGGTCAGGAGCAGCGTGTGTACGCAGCCAGCGAGCTCAGTGCCCCACACAGCTCACCCGCACCACCACAGTGGTGTCGAGGCCCTCGCTGCACCAGTGCAGCCAGTTGATTTACCGCCCGCCGCTGTGCAGTGTCAAAGCCCCGCTCGTGCTCGAGCGCCCCGCGCGCGCGCTGCGGGGCCGCGCCGCCGAGAGGGACGGCGCGCGCAGGGGCGCGCCTTGCGGCTGGGGCAGTCGTAGCTGACCAGCATGGCCAGGCTGGCCGGCAGGCTGGCGTCCAGGCCGCGCAGCGCCGCATCCGTGGCGACCAGCACATGCGCCAGCACCGGCTCCGCGCCTGCGCGTGACGCGCCGGCTGTCAGCGTGCAGCCCCGCCCGTGCTGGGCCGCCGCTCGCAGCGCAGACCAGCTGCCCACAGCGACTCTGCCCACAGGCAGAGTGGCTGAGCCGCAGGCGCAGGCCGGAGAGTGCGGTCAGGGGAAGGCAGCCAGCAGGCCGCCGGTGCCGTCCGCTCTGCCGCAGCTCCGTTCAAGTAGCACGCGCACAGGGAACAGCGCACGTGGGGCCTGTTCTTCATGCTCCGCGTGGGCGCCGTGCGCGCCGGCCTGCTCCCAAGCGCCGCGCGCGTCCGGCCCCTCCCCGGCCTGCGCGCGCGCTGCAGGCTCCCGGTGGTCCGCCTCCTGGCCGAAGCGCGCCAGGCCAGCGCTGCGCTCCTCCTCCGGCATGTCCGCCACCTGCAGCGAGCGGCCGCTCAGTGGCGCACCCCACTCCGTATGGCGGCGCACGCTCGGCCAGCGCGGGCGGCGACGCCGATGGCGCACCAGGTAGCTGACCCGCGTCCTGCTGAGCCGCGACAGCCCGCACACCAGCTCATCTAGGGTGTCGCGCGCGCTGCAGGCCGCGCGCAGGGGCTGTTAGCACTGCAAGCATACAGCGTGCGAGCACACAGTGTGCGAGCATACAGCGTGCAAGCACACAGCGTTCGACCAAGCTCTCTCGTGGCGGGCAGCACACCCGCAGAACACGAGCAGGGCGAACGGCCCGTTGGCCTGCAGGGCCTCCAGCAGGTCCACCAGCGTCGGCTGCCGCGGAGGAGGGCGCCATCAGGGCGGGCTTGCAGGAGCACTGGGCTGCCAGCACCAGGATGGCCGCCGGAACCGGCCGCGCGGCTGCGCACCAGCTTGACGTCACGGCTGCCGACAGCGATGTAGTACTGCTGCACCTGCGCTGGGAGCTTGGCATCCATCTGCTGCAGCGCCCGGCTCAGTGTATGTTCGCCTGGCGCACCGCCCTTTTGCACGCCTCAGGCCACAGCACCAGGACGGGCTGCTGTGAGCTGCTGGAGTCTGGAACACGCGACGCAGATGTGCAGTGCCCGCTCAATGCTGCAGTCTCAGCGGCCCCTGGCGGTCTCTGAGGTGTTGTAGATCATCAGGATCGAGGTCCAAATTGGACACACCTTGACGCACTGTAAATGCTCGACCTGTAGGTCGAGGGTAGCTATCATCGGGGTGACGGTTTCGCGCCCGTTCAGAGGGGAGCTTCATGCGCAGGTGCATCGCAGAAGGCCTGCACGTGCCTCAACTATGTGAAGGCAGCGCACTGGTAGCCTGGCCTACCCCTGTTCTGGACATGCTCGCGCTTCATTCAGACAGGCCATGGCCCGCCATCTATGTGGCTGTTAGCTTCCACTGCATGCCTAGGGTTGAATGTAAAATGACCTGTGACTGTCACGGTGTGACAAGCGCTGCCTCAAGGTGACCCTGGAGTGCAGGCAGCCTGCTTAGGCGCGCGTCACAGGAGCCTGCGGCGCTGCCGCAGCTCGGCCGCGAGCGCGTCCTCCGCCTCCGCGCCCAGCCCCGCATGCAGCAGCTGCATGCTGGCCAGCACCCTGCGCGCAGCCCCGGGGTGAGCGGCTCGCAACTCCGCACGCGACAGGGCGCGGCGCGGCGCTTGGCCTTGCCGCCGCGGGCGCACCGGTTGTGCTGCAGCGCCGCGAGCAGCTCCGCGCCGCCGGCGGCGCCGAGCGCGTTGCACGACAGGTCCATCGCCAGCAGCGCCGCGTTGCTGCGCAGCATCCAGCCGAGCGCGGACGCCGCCTGGCAGGACACCACGTGCATCGGCGCGCCAGGCCGCCGCGCTGGCCGCCCGCCTGACTGGCAAGCGATCAGGCGCTGGCCCTGGAGCTTTAGGCGTGCGCGCCTGGGCGCCCAGCCGATTCGCGCCGAGGCCGAGCCGCTGCAGCCGCGTGTTGCCGGCGAGTGCGGCCGCCAGCGCGCACGCGCCCTCGTCGCCCACCCGGTTCAGCTGCCTGGGCCGCGCGGCCTGCTCAGGCGCTGGCCAGCGGGGGGCGGCGGGCCCGCATGCGCGCGCGGGGGGCGGGGAGCGGCGCAGGCGCACAGCTGCAGCGAGAGCAGCGCGGGGCTGTCGCGCAGCGCGCGCGCCAGCGCCCGGCCGCCCGGCGCGGTGATCTGGTTGTTGTCTAGGTCAAGCTCGAGCACCACGTTAGGCTCTTCCAGCAGCTGGGCCTGGGCGCCAATCACTGACACAGGCGTCAGCCCCATCTGACAAGATAGGGTTAGGGCTAGGGTCGTGGCTCAGCAGCGGCGCTGTCAGCATGGCGGCCTGGGCACGGGGCCGGCGCCCCAGCGCGCAACACAGCTGCAACCGGGCCTGGCGCGGGGGAGGGAGGCGCGCGCCAGTGCCTTCGCTCCTCGGTCGCCGATCTGCGGCGCACACCAGCCCTAATCAGCACACAGCGATGGCTCTTGACGACGCGAGCACAGAGCGTTGAGCAAGGTAGTGGATGGCCTTCACACAAGTCTGCTGGGGAGCTTCACGCAAGTCGCACTCATCGGCGGCACCGCATGCAGTGCCCCTCCGCGGCGCGGCGCGCCCGGTTGTGCGCGAGGCAGAGGTGGGTGACGCGCGCGCGCGCCAGCCCGCCGGCCAGCAGGCGCGCCTTGTCGTCCTCCAGCAGGTTGCCGCTGAGGTCCAGGCGCGCCAGGCACGGCGCGGTCGCCAGCGCCTGCGCTCCGCCCGCGCCGCTCACCGGCGACAGCCCACAGACCTGGCGCTTCTGCCGCAAGGCGGGCGGAACACAGAGTGCAAGTGCAGTACTTTAGAGGTGAGGAGCAACGCCACTGGTTCTGATGCACAGGAGCCCTGTCGTTAGCTCCCAGACCTGCCCTGCTTGACAGCAGACAGGCAGCCCTGTCCCAGCACCCGCTCAACAGCTCAAGCAGGGCCGCCTTCTGCCGGTGTGCATCCCCCTCGCCAGCGCAAGCTTCACACCTCTCCGGGCAGACAACCCCGCCTGCGCCCTCTGCACGCGCACGGCGCGCTGCCCCAGGACAGCGGGCCGCCCGGCGCGCGGCGCCGGACGCGCGGGCGCGCCTGCGACAGCGTGCGGCACGCGGCCAGGCGCATGCCGAACAGCGCGCGGTCGTAGCCCATGCGCACCGCGCGCTGCCCGTACGCCAGCGCCAGCGCGGCCAGCCTGCGCGCCGCGCCGCCCCGCCGCTTCACCCCGGGCTGCCTGGCGGGCCGCGCACCCGGGCTGGTCGCCCGGGCGGCCCTGGCCTGCTGGCGGCAGGCCGTGCTGGCGCCCTGCGCGCCGGGGCGCGGGCACGCTGCCTGCGCCGCCACCGCTCCGTCTGCCTGTGACACGAGCTGAGCCGAGCGAACGCGCTGCCAGCCGATTCTAGACCGGGCAAGGACCGAGGTCGCAGGGCGGGCCAGCAGGCGCCCAGCGCGCGCGGCTGCAGGCGCGCAGCGTGTCCGGGCGGCCGCGCGGGGCGGCGCCGCGCCGCCGGGGGCCACCTGGGCAGGTGCTGGAGCAGGGCGCCCAGGTCCAGGTGCGCGGGCAGATGCCGCAGCGCGAGCGCCCGCACGTGCTCGCCCGCCAGGCGCAGCAGCGCCAGCAGCCGCTCCTCGCTCGCCGGCTCGCCGTCGAAGCTGCACGGGCGCGCGCCGCGGCCGGCGGCTGAGCGCTGGGGGCTGTCGAGAGGTGAGGAGACAGGGGCGGCATGCATCAAGCAGTTGCGTGCAACAGGGCATAGGCGGACGACGGTGACAGCCTGCTCAGGCAAGCTCGGCGATGCGCTGACTGTCTGGTGCAGCGCACGCAGCAGCGCGCAGCAGCCAGCCCGCCTGACATGGACAGCAGGCTGTCCAGGGGCAAGCAGGCCGTGTTTCGTCCTGAGGCAGCCTGCCCGGCGCGCAGGCAGGCAAGCAGGCGCGCGCAGCGCTGGGCTGCGCACGCTTCCAGCTCCTCCGCGAGGCAGCGCTCCAGGTACATGCGCTTCCAGGAGCCGCCCTCCTCCTGCGCAGGGCGTGCGCCCTGCAGCGCCGGTCTGCGCAGGCCAGCAGCCCGTGGGCAGCCGCAGGCGGCGGGAGCGCGCACCGGCTCCGCCAGGCTCCAGCGTGCGCGCGCGCGCCGCCGCCAATAGCTCTCGCAGGACAGCAGCTGCGGGGCAGTGGCGCCGCTGGTGTCGGGCACGCAGGCAGCCGCGCAGGTCGCCCTGCTTGCAAGCAAACCAAGGAGAGCGGCCCTGGGGGGGGGAGCGGACTGGCACGGCCAGCTCCAGGGGCACGCTGGTGCCCAGCAGGCCGAGCACGCGCGGCGCGCAGGCAGGCGGCAGCGCGTCGAGCACACCCGGCGCTCGCTCACAGGTGGCAGCCACGGCCCTGATGCACATCTCCTGCGCGGCGCGTGGCATGAGCCGTCAGGCTCCAGGCAGGTGCGCAGGCCGGAGCGGGTCAGCGAGGAACCTCTGGCTACCTGCAGAGGCAAGAGCTGCGTCATCGGTGCGGCGCTCCTTCTCCACGACGCCGCTCAGCGCGGGAGCTGTCTTGAAGAGGATTGAACTGCTGGCACAAATGCAGGGTAATTGATTTGGTGTAATTATCCAACTTTGATGTTATAATAAACAGCTCATGTGGTTCATGCATGCACAGGGCCATGTGCGTTCTGGCATGACTCAAGGGTGCATGGTGGCTCGACAGGCCATACAATACCCCCATGTGGAGGATGCATCCGCGAGCAAGCTTGGCTAGCTGCCAGAGGCCGTGACCCAATATCATCATGCTCGGCAGGTTTCGCTGCAGCGTGCTCCATCTATTTACATGCTGAATAGTCGCATGCGCATCAAGCGCTGATGCGCAAGGAGTGGACGAGCAGCAACACATGCACAGAGACCTACCGGGGACGCGCAAACATACCAGGACCATTGCTGCCTGCTGCACAACGCATGTGAACCCGATATGTTACACTGACGCCTAAGCCTATACATGTACAACTACATGTACTGTGCCGTGCTATGCCCGCGACCGGACCGCGTGCTACCCCCGCGACCGGACCGCGTGCTACCCCCGCGACAGGACCTCCTTCAGGTGCTCCGACGGCACAAACTTGCGCTCCTCCACCATGTAGTGGTTGACATTGCGAATGAAGTCACTGCCCCAGCCCTGCACCTGGCCTATGGGGAAGGGCTCGATGGCCTCAAAGAATTTGCGCGACACGAGATAGTTGAAGGGCGCCTGCTCCCAGGGGAACTCGTGCAGGAACTCCGCCAGGTCGGGCACCCCGCCGGTCGCGTTGTACCAGAAGTCCAGCACCTCCAGCGAGCGCTTGGTGCGCGTGAACAGCATGTTGCTCGTGCAGAAGGGCTGCGCGCCGAGCTCGTGCGGCTCGTTGGTGCTCACGGCCGCGACGGGGTCCGCGCCGTCCCGCAGGCCCGGGAACGAGTGCATGTTGCCCAGCAGCGTGGTCATCCGCCGGCTGTCCCCGCTGGCCAGGCTGATCCAGCCCTCCACGGACAGCGCGTGCGCTTGCATCACCAGGAAGCTGTCGCTGTCCATCCACAGCGCCCACTGGCAGCAGCACTCCAGCTGGTCCTTCAGGTGCTGCACCTTGCGCCAGGCGACGTTCCGGTCGGCGCCGGTGGCCGTGTAGTCGCCCGGCCCATGGTACGCAAATGCGTAGCCGTGCCGCTGCGCGTACAGCCGGTTTATGTGGAAAGCGGCCTCGTAGTAGGGCATGCCTTCCGCCTCCTCCGGGGCGCTCAGGTTGCGCGCCGCCAGCTCCTGCGTATACCTGTCATCTGCGCCGCACGATATCGGCGAGGTTCAGCACCAGCTTTGAACGACAGCGTGCCCTCAGGTAGGCGGCAGGGCCGCTGGCCGAGCCCGCCGCCCGCACTACCAAGCACGCGCCCAGCGCAGGCGCAGGCGCGTGGCCGCAGCGTCACGCAGGGACCCAGGCGCAGCCAGTGGGGTACCTAGCATCAGGATGCATCCCTCCAGTCCGCCTTTGCCGCCGTGGCGCCACGCAGTGAGGCCAGGGTGCCGCGACGCAGTGCTTAGGCCGGCAAACGTGCAGGCCAGCGCCAACTGCAGCACGAGGTGCTGTGCCCGCCTCATTGACAGCTCCTGGCATGCGACCATGGTGCACATGCGCTGCCCAGGGGGTTGGACAGCGCCGGGCGCCGCCAGGCACCTCCGAGGCAGTGCAAAGACGTTGAGCCTTGCATGAAACGCGCCCTGCTCAGCATGAGCACAGCATCTTTATGCGCAGTGACGCCTGTGCCTGCGAGATTCATTCAAATGCGCAACACGAGTTTGAATTTCCCAGACAAAGTGTCCGTGCGTCATGCGTCTGGCACCGCACACTTGGACGTGGTTGTGTCCTCAGCGCCTTGGGTGTGGGACACATTGTTTCGGTGCATAGAGCACCAAGTTACGCTGGTGGTTTGTCTCACCTATCAAGGTGCACCGTGCACTGGCAACAACAGCCAGTTGTAGCCCTGTCACAGGTCCTGCCACCAGCAGGCTAGGGGCAGGGAGTGTGCAGCACAAGTCGCTGCTGCCCACCGGCGCCGGCCCTATCGTCGTGGGGGTGCGCCTGCGCATGACGCTTTCCGCCTCTTTGCACTGGTACCGGCGAGCAAAGACCTGACATCCGCCGATACTCTACGCGCAGCCAGGCTGGGGAGCGGAGGCGCGGCAGCACGCAGAGGGCCAACAGGCGCCATGATATGGCCGCTGCTGCTGGCCGGCCTGTGCGCGGCAGCGCGGGCCACGCCCCACCTTGCGCTGCACGCCAGAGAGCGCCAGGGAATCTCGCACATCATCCACCAGTCCTGGAAGGACGAGAACGTGCCCGCGGACTACCAGCGCTGGACGCGCACGTGGAGGGAAAAGCACCCGGACTGGGAGTACTGGCGCGCCCCGCTCCGGGTGCAGCGCTGTGCAGGGCGCAAAGCTACGCCTCGCTCACCCTGCTGCTCTGCCCCGCAGGCTGTGGACCGACGCAGACAACGATGCGCTGGTCAATGACCACTACCCCTGGTGCGGCGCTTGCCGCCTAGCTGCCTTTTCAATGAGCAGGAGCGCGTCAAGGCGGGCTTGACGAGGCATGTGTCGCAGGTTTAAGGACACTTACGACTCCCTGCCCCAGCCAGTGATGAAGGCTGACGCAGTCCGCCCGCTGTACATGCACCGCTACGGCGGTGCGGCCCGGGTGAAGCAACCTACTGAGCAGAGGGACCGATGCTGCTGCGCGCCTCGTGCTGTGGGGACTGCACGGTCTTTCTTGCTGTTCTCAGGCTGAATCATTTGCTTAACAAGACAGCCTTGGCCCTCCCTGCTGCACGCTCCAGCACCGCGGGTGCCTGCGCGGCTGCAGCTGCGCACCAGCAGCCAGCGGTAGCGCATCTGTTCTTGCGCTGCCGGTCAGCTGCCAGCCCTATCCATGCGCGGCTGGCATCGGTGTACTGCTAGGAGTGTGGCGAAGAGCGGCGTCACCTGGTCAGCCGTGAGCCCGCTGACCGCACTGTGTCTGCGCACGCACGAGATAACATGTGCGGCACTGCCCTCTCGCGGTCGAGGGGGCACGAGGCGCTTGGCGCGTTCATGAAGGTGGCAGCTCAGCGCAGGCGGCAGTTGCTGTGGTTGGCCGCTCCTCTAATGCATGCCCCGCAGGGCGCCTGTCGCGCCGCGGCTTGCCGCAGAGGCCTTGCGCCCCCCTGTTTCAGGCCGACGCCCGCCTCGCGCGCGCCTGGGCATCCAGCAAACCGGCCTCCTGGATGGAGCAAGCGCGAGGGCGTCTGCATGACGGACCACACCCGGCGCGCGCAGGCGTGTACGCCGACCTGGACTTTGAGGCGCTGCGGAACCTGGAGCCGCTGCTGGAGGGGCACACGGGCGCCGTGCTGGCGGCCATGGACGGCGACCGCGACTTCGACCACAGCGTGCCCAACGCGTGGCTGGCCTCCTCGCGGCACCACCCCTTCTGGCTGTTCGTGCTGCAGACCATCATCCGCACCGCCGGCAAGGGCGACATGAGCAGGCGCGCGCGCGCGCGCCCTGCCCTACCCCTGTCCGCGGAGTCTGACAGAGAGCGCTCGCCCCCATCGCACTGGCGCCATGTCGTCCAGCGACCCTTGGATACCCCCTGTTTAGCAGCCACCATCTACGCTGACCCAGCCTGGCAGGGCATGGCCGCGGGGCAGGGGCATGGCAGGGCATGAGCAGGGCAACACCGCCGAGGCCCGGCGCGCAGGGCCGACTGGGTGGAGGCGACGACGGGCCCGGTCATGCTGCACACGGCGATCAAGGCGTTCCAGCGCGCCAACGGGACCGGGCTGACCATCCTGGACCCGGGCACCATCTACGCCATCAACTGGCGCCAGACATACGTGCTGCACCAGGCGGGCCCGGAGGTCAGCCACCTGGTCGTGTGCGACATCTTCAACAAGCACTTTGACGAGGCCGCGTGCAAGGCGCTGTTCCCTGACGCCTACGCGGTGACCTGGTGGTCGCACTCGTGGGCGCCGCCGGGCTACCGCCGCTAGCCAGCCGCTGCAAGGGTCGCGAGACCCAGCCTTCTCCCTGGGCACCGATCTAGTGGTCTCACTCATGGGTGCCGGGGCTCCCTCTGGATGCTGGTTCAGCTAGTTGGGGGGCAGGATAGGCTGCTCGGCCTTGTGCTCATGTTGGGCACCAGCCAGCCGTGTGGGGTGGGACACTCTATGGTCATTCTGTGGTCATTTGGGGGGTTCCGTCCTGTTCCCTAGGCATTCCCGGTGGCTGCCATTGCGGGCGCTGCAAGGCTCCCGCCCGCATCTATCAGCTAGTCTGGAAACATGAAGGCGAATCAGTATACTGCCGGTGTTTGGTACTCGGCTGTGGAGGTAGGTCACTTATTGCTGGCCAGGGTTGGACCGGGTCCCGTGCTGTCGCCCCAGGCATAACCCACAGGTCTGGATTTGTGGGTGCCACCAGGCTCCCCAGCTTTACCCACCTAGCTTGAGGTATTACTGGCTGCTCCGGTGTCTTGCAAATGCTGACACCCAGCTGGCCGTGAGGGTAGATAGAAGCTGCCTGGTTGGGGTCCCGGTCGTGCTGCGCTAGGCTTTTTACGTTGTGCTTCGGGCTTCTCTCATAGGTGTCCCAGTTAGTTGCATGCACCATTCCTTGGTCTGTCATAATAGTGTAGAATAAACAAACTTCCGGTCACATCAGTAATGAGGATCAAACCGCAATGCAATCAAGTTCCCATTGCTCCAGACGCCAAATCATACGATTGGCGTGCATGTGCAGCGAAGGCCAGCCTGTGCAGTGGAGGCCAGCACGCATGCAGAGAGCTGCATGACACGGGCAAGGCACTGGCAGCCTGCCCAGGCTCAACTGCCTGCAGCGCATGCGCGCTCCAACAACTGCGCTGCCAGGTCGAGGTCTGCATGTCGTCACGTCAGGCTGCACGCTTTTCGTGTGAGTGCTGCCCTGCATGGTGCGCAGCACGCTTAGAGGGAGATGTGGGAGTGATGAAAGCCCCGCTGCAGCTGGTCGCCCAGCATCTGTCATTGCACAGGTATCTTACAGGGTACCTGCTCGGCGCGCCTAGCCGCGAACGAGCACGTCCTTCAGGTGCTGCGCAGGCATGTGGATGCGCTCCTGCCAGTAGTAGTGGTTCACGTTGTGGATGAACTCGCTGCTGAAACCCTGCACCTGGCCTATGGGGAACGGCTCGACGGCCTCCTGGAACCGGCGCGTGACCGCGTAGTTGAACGGCGCCTGCTCCCAGGGAAACTCCTTCAGGAACTCCACCAGGTCCGGCACCAGGCTGGTCTCATTGTACCAGTAGTTCAAGAGCTCGGTGGAGCGCCGCGAGCGCGTGAACAGCATGTTGCTGGTGCAGAAGAACTGCGAGCCCAGCTCGTGCGGCTCGTTGGTGCTCACGGCGGCGACGGGCTCACCGCCCTCCCTCAGGCCCACATAAGGGTACATGTTCCCCAGCAGCGTCGTGAAGCGCGGGCTGCTGTCGCTGATCAGGCTGAGCCAGCCCTCCACGGACAGCGCGTGCTGCCGCATCACAAAGTAGCTGTCGCTGTCCATCCACAGCGCCCACTGGCAGCAGCACTCCAGCTGGTCCCGCAGCAGCTGTACCTTCCTCCAGGCCACCGACCGGTCGTCCGGGGCCGTGTAGCTCCCCGCCCCCTGGTAGCGGAACGCATAGCCGTGCCGGCGCGCGTACAGCCGGTTTATGTGGAAGGCCGCCTCGTAGTAGGGCAGGCCCTCCGCCTCCGCGGCGCTGCTGATATTCCTCGCCGTCAGCTCGGGCGTGTAGCGGTCGTCTGCGACGCGCGCCGCGGTGCCTTCAGCGCGGTGTCAGGCTGGCGGCGTGTTTGAGTCAGAAACATGGCCTCTGCACCAGCCTGGACGCCAAGCGCACGCAGGTACAGCAGAGACACGAGCACCCGCGCAGTGTCCGGGCGCAGCCAGGCGGTACCTAGCATGAGGATGCAGCCCTCCAGTCCAGCTCCGCGGTGGCGGTGCGCATACTCCTGCGTCCGTCGTGCCACGGCTGCGCCGCTCAGCGCGCCAGCCAGCGCCAAGTGCAGGAGGAGGCAGAAGGACTGCGCACAGGGCATCCTCAGGTGTGCCAGTGCCCGTAAGCGCCGCTCAAGGAAGCAATGGGCTGAGCTAGCACTACGAAGAGCTTCTTTCCGCTTCACGCAATCCCAGGTCCTGACCATGGACCGCCGCGAGCTCTTGCTGAACGCAGCGCGTTGTAACAATGCAGGGCCTGGATGGCATTGCATTTGCGCATTTCATGTTTAAAAACACAGTAAGGTTACGTTTTGAAGTATTTGTGCACCTGGCACCTGCCTCCATATTGGCAGCTACAGATTCCTCGGACAACGCGCGCGCACAGGATTGTATGCGCGGAGCTCCTGTTTGGAACACATTCTTGCATTGCAACACGCATCTGAAAGCAATTGCACCTCTTCTGAAGTGCATCGGTCGGTCAGCAGCTCATCTAGGGCTCAGCTGCAGCGGCAGCCAAGTATGCTGTTGATAGCAGCCAGGGATGCGCTCCTCGGCGTGCTCGCCCTGCAGAGCGTGGCATGCTCAGCCTGGGCGCACCCGAGTGCCAGGACTCTGAAGCTGCACGCTCCTTACAGCGCGCACGGCATCCCCCGCCTCATTCACCAGTCCTGGAAGGACACCAACCTGCCAGAGCGGGAGGCGCGCTGGCAGGCCAGCTGGAAGGCGCTGCACCCTGATTGGGAGTACAGGCGCGCGCTGCGCCGCACCAGCGCTGAGGGGATCACGCGACGCCGCACTGCTGCCCAGGCAGACACAGCGAGGCGCCGGCCTCTCACGGCCGGGCGGACGCGCAGGCTGTGGACCGACGACGACAACAAGGCTCTCGTCCACAACCACTATGCCTGGTTCGTGCGGCCCGGCAGCGCTCCAGGACCCCTGCACGTCCGGCGGCCCTGCTGGCGCCGGCTGGTCAGACTGACCGACGGCCTGAGCGGTGCTGCCACGCTTGCAGGTTCAGAGAGACCTGGGACGCCTTGCCGCAGCCGGTGATGAAGGCGGACGCCTGCAGGCTCCTGTACATGCACCACTTTGGCGGTGCGCCCCGTGCGGCAGCTGCTCGTATGGTGTGTGAAGCTGTGATGGCAGCGCTGGCGCGCGCGCTGCGTCAGCAGCTCTGGCACGCGCTGCGCCTGAGCAGCGCAGGTGGGGACCCGCGCCCGGGGGCTCGAACGGCGCGCACCCCCCCGCGCGCCAGGCGTGTACGCCGACCTGGACTTTGAGGCGCTGCAGAACCACGAGACGCTGTTGGACGGGCGGCACGTGGTGCTGGCCGCCATGGAGGACGAGTCCGCCACCGACCAGCAGGCCGTGCCCAACGCGTGGATGGCGTCCACGCGGCACCACCCGTTCTGGCTGTTCGCGGTCGCGCAGGTCATCAAGGCCGCCAGCGCGCCCGAGGAGAGGCGCGCCCGCCGGCCCGCCGCCGCGGCCCTGCCTGACGCGCGGCCCGCGCCCGGGCGCCGTCCGAGGCGCGGCGGCGCGGGGGCCAGGTGGGACGTCATCGAGGCGACGACCGGCCCCATCTCCCTGTACAAGGCCGTGGCGGCATACCGCGCAGCCGGCGGGCTGGAGGTCTCCATCCTGAGCCCCAGCCTGATCTACCCCGTGAACTGGCGCGCAACGGTGACGGGCCCACAGGGCGCGGAGAGCGACGCGCTCAGCGTGTGCAACCCCGCGCACGCCAGCTTCGACGAGGCGGCCTGCAAGGCGCAGTTCCCCAACGCGTACGCGCTCACCTACTGGACGGGGTCCTGGAAGCCGCCAAACTACGGGCGGTAGCCGGGGGCCGCGGCTCCCGCGCGCTGGGCTGCGAGTGGTTCGTGCCCGCGGCGTCCCGAATGCAGTGATCTGTTTCCCTCGTTTGTGCACAGCACCATGAACGGCGCATTCTCCGTGCATGGATGCCCATGGTGCTGCTCTGGCCCAGCGCATCGCTTGGGCGCCTACAGGACCAAATTTTACAGCCCGCGGCAGCCATGCCTCCGCATGCGCGCCCTTGACGCTGATTGGCTGTTTCTGGCCGCCAGCGGGCTGAGAAGTACCAGCAGACAGGCCTGTCTGCGCAGTTTCCTTTGCGAAGTAACCCCATAGCGAGCAGCACATGCTGCATGCGCCAACCAGGCGATCATTGATCATTTCTGCAGTGTTGTGGAACTGAGCGGCCGGCATGGCATGGAGGTACTGGGTAGCAGCAGCTCGGCTTCCCGTACTGGTTTTGCGCCCTGAGGGCACTGCTCGTGCACCCCATGTCCGGCTTTGCCTGAGATGCTGCGACTTAGTGACGAGCAGCACGTCTGGCTAGATTTACCTGCTGTTGGCTGTATTCTTTGCGCCGCGCGTCCGCGCGCCTTCCGTCGAGTCGCATGTTGCGAGGACTGTGAAAGACCAGGCTCGGTGCCTTGCTCACTGCCTGCTGGCGTGCTCAAGCGTCACGCTGAATGCTTTTTGGGGTCGCCTGCCCCCATGCGGAAGCCTGAGCAGCCCTGGTAATTGACGGGCCTAGATGCACCACCATCTGCAGGCTGGCGCCTGCGTGAAGGGCAGTCTACTGCAGCTACAACGTCGCCATGCTTGCCGGGAGTGTGGGTATAGATATTATAGATACTTCCTGTATTTTTGGCAAGCATGGCGACGTTTTACTTGCTAGTCAAGATTGTGTGGTGATCTTGACACTGTGCGAATCATGACCGGGGTTGCACTGTCGTCAATGATGTACCTGCGGCCAGGTTGTATGGCGGCGGATGTAAGTTGGCACTGTTTGTATCTATCTGGCTACAAGTCTCATGACAGCGTCGTCCTCTTCAGCTGTCTTGATAAGGTACAAGGACACATGACATGCAAGCACTTTGCCTTAATCAGATTGAGGAACACGCCGAATTTTGGCAAACTTGCTGTACGTTCTGCGAGTTCATTGCATGCAGCGGGCACATGACTCAAAGTGACAGACCATACCAGCACACGGAGCATGGCAGGCTGTGGGTATCCTCCCAAAATTTGCATGCCAGATCTGTGTATCCGCCTGGCTCCTCACCCATGCTGTGGCCAGCCTCACCCTGGATAACAACAGTCCACCATGACCGGGCTGACCGTATGCTTGCCTGTATTCTGCCTGTTAGGGGCTCAGTGGCTTGACCCCGCCCCCTGATATTCAATTCAGCCAATGGGTGCAAGGCACCTCGAGATCTTTGGCATTACAGTTTCCCAATACACAACGTGTTCAGCTAGCCTATGATGTTGGGAATGTTTAGTCTACACGGCTGACACGACATGCCCAAAACACAAACAGCCGTAAAGCAGGCCTAGAGCAGAAACTGACAAGTGCGGTGCAGTGCGTCAGACAACTTCACCCGGCGCCACAACAGCAAATGGGCTGTGCGAAGGCAGGGCGCGGAGCCGGCATACGCTGACTGGCTGTTCAGCTATGGCGCAGACCCATGGGCAATGCTTCCCAGTACCAACGCAAGCTGCAACTTCAACCCCCGGCAATGCAAGTGCATTCGCCAGAGCAGAAATGCCCCAGAGCCACACTAGCTCGCGCTCCGCGGGGCAGCCTGACGTGAGGCGTCTTTTATACCTGACAACATGCAGCGCGGTCCTTGCTACAGCAGGGATACAGCAGCAGCAGCCACCAAGCTGCTTCAGCAGCATTCCAGCTCGTGCAAAGAGATCCCATTGTCAAACAATAGAACAGGTTCAAAGGTCATATGTTTCTATGAGGCAAAAGTCCGATCAGTCCGCGGGCTCATGCACGTACGCCTCATGCATGTGCGACTGCCCCGAATGCGCATTTTCCAACGCATGGTGCAGAGCCGAGTGCGCTCGGTGAGACCCGCGCCGGTGCGCCTCCTGGCGGCCGGTGACAATCTCGCCGTCCTTGTCCACCTGTCACGCGCGCAGACCGGTTGGTCAGTGTGGTGAGAGGATGTTGCGGGAGGCCGCAAGGAGCACAGCAGCCCACGCAAGTCTGCAATTGCCTTTGCCCTTGTCGGGCGGCTCAACACCCTGGGACCCCATTGCATGGCAGGATGCCCCCCATGTGGGCAACACCACTGGGAAGAGCGATCCGTCGTACACGGTCTCGTTGCGGAGGCAAAATCCTCATGGGTCCTAATCAGCACTTACATGCGTGAAGGACATGCGACAAGGAGAGCATGTGCAATATGCGATGAGCTGGCGACGCAGGGCCGATGGGACGCGATGACGCCCAGGGGCAGGCGTGGCAGGCAGTGTCGCACAAACAGCGGCCCTTGGCCCCAGCGCGCAGCGCCAGGCGCACCTGGATGTACGCGTACTCTGTACAGTCGTGCCCGGTGTTGTACCACCACACCTGCAAGCAGCCCATGTGAGCGCATGGACGTATCTTCATATGCGCCGGGGTGCAGTGCAGCACGGACTCAATCCGCGCCACGATCATGCAGGCGCGAGCTGCGGCGCAAGGAGCCACCCTGGCCACAGCAGACCAAGGGAGTTGCGCGTCTATGGCAAACAATGACACCAGGTACATTAGGCTCTGACATTACGCTACTTCACGTTGCCTGGCTCTGACATCACGCACAGAGCACGCCCCAAGCCCGCACACACCCGCCGCACTGGCAGAAAGCAGCAGCTGGTCACATACGTGGCGAAGGTGCATGTGGCGCACGTTGGGCTCGACGTTGAAGACGCGCATGCCGCGGTGGCGCAGGCCGCGCATGACGTTGAACATGGTCGGCGGGTATGTTCGGGTGTCGTTCTTGAAGTAGTGGTACTCCACCTGCGGCCCCATCACGAATGCAGCTTTTCTTAACAGTGGCGCAGGCGTGAGCAGTGTAGTACAATGGACGGCGCTCGGAGCGCTTGCCAGACGACTGTGCTGTGCGCTCGGCAGGGCGCCGCATGCGCCGCGCGCCACACAGCCGCCCGAGCAGTCACAGAGCGCGAGCAACAGCCTGGCCCGAGCACATCTCGGGCTGCGCGGCGGGCCGCAGCCGCGCTGCACCTCCTCCGCCACACAGGCCTACGCGCTCATGGGGCTGTGAGCCACCAGAGGCACTAGCAGAGCATGAGCAGCAGCCCGGCCGGCGCGCCTGCAGCTGCGTGGCGGGCCGCAGCCGGTGCACCTCCTTCGCCAGGCAGGCCTCCGCCAACTACAGGGGTGTGAGCGGCGGCCGGGCCGGCGCGCCTGCAGCTGCGTGAAGGGCAGCAGCTGGTGCTTCTCCTCGGTCAGCAGGTCCTCGAAGGCGGCCCACTCGGCGCCCTCCACGTCCACCTTGAGCATGTCCAGCCACTCGTGGCCCAGCCCGCGCATGATGGTGTTCAGGCGCCTGACCGCCATTGCGCTCCGGTTGCGGCCCATGGTGTCGTGCAGGGTGAGCACGGGCACCTACGCGCCAAACGCGCTCAGATTTCAGCCGGCAACACGCACACGCTGTTCCCTGGTTTGAGACGTCTGCAGACAGAGACATCCGCGGTCTCCTGCAGGGCTGCCTTGCGACGCGCGGCACCGCGCACCTCGCCGTCCATCGCGCCGAGGCCGTACGCATGGAACGTGATGCCCGGCAGCGACTTCATGAGCTTGTTCTGCTCGTCGGTCAGAGTCGGGTCGAAGATGTGTATTTCACACCTGCGCGCCGCGCAGTGCAGTGGGGCTGACAACACACCCGCACACACGGCAAGGCTCCAGCAATCCAGCCCTCCCCACTCGCAGTTGAGCGCTGACTTCCACTTATGGCAGAAACTGTCCCAACGCAGGACGCCGGCGCCAGCAGGACAGCCAGTAGATAAGAGCACCCCCGGCCAGGCGCCGCCGGGCGCACCCCGTCTTCTTGGCCAGGGTGAGCTCAAAGGTCGGCTCGCCGTTGGAGCCGAAGGAGTACACCACGCACGGCGTGCGCTGCAGCAGCGTGCGCAGGCCGCAGACCCACTTGCCGCCGTCCGCGTTGTTGGCCTGCACGCCGACCTTTTCGCGCAGCGGGCAGTTGTAGACGGGAGGGAAGAAGTCCCAGATGTATTTGATGGCGGCGTCCGGGAAGTTGGGCGGCGGGATGGCGATCCCGTCCTTCCAGGTGCCCGGCGCGAGCTGCGCGATCTGCTCCTCCTCAAAGCGCTCGGCGTCCTGCGCCGCGCGGGTCCCGGGTGGGCGCGGCAAACGCGGCGCGTCCGGGGCAGGTCCTATGCTCTTGCAAGTCTCGCCAGAGGCAGCAGGATGAGCGCAGTCCCCGCCAAGCAGTGTGCACGCACCCAGTTTATTGCCTCGATCAGTCGCCGCTGCTCCTCGTCCTCAAACAAGTCTGTCTCCATGCTGTGGAGTCCCGCACGAGCGACGCATAGCAGCGCAGCTGCGCTGGCAAGCACGCGTACGACACTTGGGCCTGGCATCGTGCTCTATATGTACTGAGTGAGGCAGGGCCAGCGCTGGTTCAAGCGCAGATGGTCGATCGGTGGGTTTCCAGGCGCGCAGAGTCTCCGCTTCAGAGAGCCCAGTGTCTACGCCCGGCTGTTTTGGTTCAAAAGTCGAGGCCAAAACAGGCACCGCATAAAATCGCCAGGTGTGTTTGACCCACAGCATGCTGTGGGTCAAACATGATTTATCCGTCGCGCTGCTGCGCATGCAGACCCATTCCCAAGAACATGCATGTGGGCTGTGCAGTGGCTGTGGCTGCCGCGAT
>JAABUV010000746.1_pt1 | contig 49098 bp, 62 predicted proteins | sample 5559971 | NCBI WGS metagenome assembly JAABUV01 (sample SAMN10711881, study PRJNA513362) | rock metagenome | isolation source: Antarctica rocks | place: Antarctica: Victoria Land, Knobhead nord | collected 2015-12-19 | reverse complement strand
CTCGCTGATGTGGTTGCGGTGCATGATGTTGAGGATCTCGTCGCGCACCGCCTGCGCGCGCGCGCCGGCCGCCCTCAGGGGGCGCCGCGGGCGCGGCGCGGCCCCGGGCCGCCAGCGCGCCCGCCCGGCGCGGCGCCCATCGGCGCCGCCAGGCCTGCGTGCGTGTGGTGCGCGGCGCGTGAGCGCTGACGGCCGCACTACTAGCGGAGCAGAGCCGCCGATGCAGCTCACACAGCAGCTGTGAAGTAGCGCACCCTGTGCCTGCGCACATGCGAGCGGTCTGACATCTGACATGCTTCCAGCGGTGCGCGTGGCCGCTATGCGGGGACGCGCGTCACCAGGGAAGGCACGCGCGCGCCGCGCATGCTGCGTGCCACACACGTGCTGGTCCGCATGCCATGCGCCGATGCGGGGCAAGCTTGCACTGGTTGCTGCAGCTTCCCTGTGCACGCGCATGCAGACGACGCTCTCCAAGGCGCGCTGCCCGGCGGCGGCGTCCGGCAGGCGGGCCCGGCGCGCCTGCGCGTTGCCGCCGCGGCCCACGCTGCCCAGCATCGCGCGCGCCCACTCCTGCGCCTCGCCGCCCGTGGCCGCGTGCGCCTGCACGGTGGCCCGAGCTCAGCCTGCGCTCTGATGCCCGCGCGCCAGCGCTACTGATAGGGGCGCGCGCAAATGGACATGTGCGTACCTGCAAAGTATGTTCCCCAGCGGAATATAACTACCTTAGCGCAGCCGGCATAGGCTGCATGCAGTTGTTGTGCAGCTCATGCACCCACGCTGCAGCAACCTGAACTTGCAGGTACGCTCTTGCAGGTGCTCCACATCTCTCAGCCCCAGCCCCGTGATGCTTGACGCCAGGCACAGCACGCACGCTCCGCACGGACTCAAAATCCCAGGGGCTCTCACAACACATGTGACAACACACGTGCGGCCAGCCGTGCGAGCGCGCGCGCCTGGGCGATGGTGGCCGTGAGCCGGGCCTGGGCGTCGCCCAGGATGCGCGGCTGCGTGTTGTAGTTGCGCTGCCAGGTCAGCTGCCGCGCCGCGCTGTAGCGCAGCCACACGAACACGGTCGCCAGCGCCTGCGTCGGGTCCTCGCCGCTGCCCTGCGCGCCTCCAAATGAGGGCCCATTGCACGAATGGCATGCGCAGCATGCTGCGGCAGTGACATGCCGCTGGTACACGCGAGACCAGGAGCCCCACCGCACGACCGTGCCACAGCCTGCCGCGGCAGTGACGTCCCGCTGGTGCATGCCAGACCGTGAGTCCCAGAAATCAAGCATACGAGCAGCTCGGGACGCGCCAGCAAGCGCGGAGCTGCCTGGCAAGTCTCCATGCGCCCAAGGCGTGGGGGGCCGGCGCGCCTGCAGCACGCCCTGGAGCAGCTCGGACGCCTTGTTGTAGCGGTGCATGAGCGTCCACTCGCTGGAATTGACCTCGCAGTCAATGATCGTGCGCGCCAGGGCGTCCTCGACGCCCGCGGCGGCGTCGGCCTGCGCGGCCTTGCTCCCGCCGGGCACCGGCACGCTGAAGTTTGCGCCGCCTGTGCCCGCCGGGCCGCAGAACGCGTGTCACAGAGCGCTGGCATGTGCGCAGCATTGCCAGCCGCATCCTGGCGCGCGTGCAGGTCATGCTAAAGGCTGCTGACACCCGCTTGCTGAAATAGTCAACGCTAGACCCACCTTATGTGGGACTGTAAGCTTGAGCAAGCACTGTGAGGGTGGCGGAGACACGCCACCATGAAACCTTGTACTTTTCTGCCTGACTTTGCAAGATGCAGGCGGCCATCCCAGAACACGTGGCATGCCGAGCTCGAGCAGGGTGATGCAACCGGGGGACACACCGTCGCGCCACCAGGCAGTGGCGTCGGCGGAGCGGATCACAAAGATGAGCCCGGCCAGGTCGTGGCCGGCGGGGAACTCGAGCGTGAGCCGCTGCAGCTGCACCGGGTCGCCGCCCACCTGGCCGCGCGCCCTTGGTCCCTTTTAGTTGTCAATCTAACACAGCAGAAATGCAACACACCACCAGACAGTGCCACTTGCTCTACGGAACAGCAGATCGGCTGCGCAGCAGGCAAGGCGCTGCTCCAGCTTTCTATGCTGACGCGGTTCGGTGCGGCCCGGGCGGCCGGGGCGCGCGCCCGGACGTCGGCGCAGTCGGCGTCCGCGTCCGCGGGCCGGAACGGCGAGTCGATGGCGATGGAGTCGCCGCCGCGCGCGGGCTGGGAGCCCGGCGGCCAGGCGCCCTGCGCGCGCGGCGCGCGCCGGCGGTCGGGAGCGGCAAACCGAGCCCTGCCTCAGCCAGCGCCACTGGCGCGCCAGGAATGCACAAGCGTGGCAACCCAAAGGGTGAAGCAGTGGCCAAGCAAAGGAAGCGCACACTGCCAATCAAGCACGGCAGGCCATGTGATCAACCTGCAAGCGAGCACCATGCCGCAGTGGCGCGCATCGGCGCAGCGCGTGCGGGGGCACCTGCGGCGGCAGCAGCCAGTCCTGGCCGCGCCCGCGGCGCACGCCCCAGTGCAGCACCGCGGCGGCGGGCAGGTCGGTGGTCAGGCTGATGGCGACGCGCCCGTCGCGCCCGTCCGGCGCGCGCACCGCCGCCAGCAGCTCCGCCTTGTTGCCCAGGCCGTACGTCTGCACGCGCGCCGCGGCGGGTGGGCGCGCGGCGCCCGGCGCTCTGCGGCCGGCGGCGCTGGCAGCACGGCGGCGGCTGAGGTGGCCAGCATCATCCGCTGCATGTCGTGCCCGCATTTGCTTCCATGCGCCGGCCAGATCCCGGCGCCTGCGCAGATGGCGCTTACGGACGCACCTGCTTCACATAGCTTGGCGCCGCCCCGCCGAGTCTGCACACTGTCCCTTGTGCGCCAGCTCACCTCGCTGACAGATGTCGCGCAGCGTATGTAATCTGATTACTTTTCTTTTAGGGGTGACGTACGGCGCGGCATGGCGCGCACCCGCTGCCAGACGCAGGTCTCGTCCTGCGCGGCGGCGGCCTCCAGCGCGCCCAGCGCGCGCTTGGGCGCGTCGCGCTTCTCGCTGCTCAGCAGCGGCACAGGCCTCTTTATGAAGTCTAGCGGGTTCACGCCGCGCCGCCCGATGCTGGCGCCCAGCTCCAGCGTGGCCGGCGCAGCCGGCGGCGCGGGCGGCGCCGGCGCCGCCGGCGCCGCCCGCGGCTCCGCGCGCGGTGCCGGCGCCTGTCACGGCAGGGGCAGTGAGGGACATAAGCGCCGCCGCGGCCTGTTGGACAGAGCAGCACAGGCTACTGGAATGCACCATATTTCTGTAGGGATCAACAATGGGGTAGGGTAGGGTGAGGCCCAAGTGGGCCGAACAAGTGTCGGGGAGTTGCCTTTTACTAGATCAAGCATAAGCATGATGTGAGAAGGCACGTGACGCGCTCGCCTGCCGCTTCGGCGACCTGAGAGCCTTCTCCAAGTCGGCCACGCTCCTGCCCTGAGCCAGCTGCGCCGCCAGCATGCGCCGCGCGTCCCCAGCAAAGTCCGCGCCGTCCGGGCGGCCCGCCTGGGCAGCAGCCGCTGTCACGGCCGCTAGCTGGCGCATCCGGGCGCCTGTCAGGCTGCACACCCGAACTGCCGCCCTGGACATCACACCACAGCCTTCTGATGACCTCATGTGGCCTGTGCGCTGCTCCTGACGAGCATTCCACCATATCATCAGGTAAATGTATCATGATCGCCTGTGAGCGCCCCTGGCACACGATTACAGTGAGGCCCCTGCGACTCCCGTAACTGCATGCGGGCGCGGCAGCGTGGAGAGGCAACCATGCTGTAAATGAGGCAGCCACGCTTGCACGCGCCTTCTCCCACAGCAGGTACGCCTGCACGTTGACGAGCTCCTGCGGCACGCTCGCAGCCGGCGGTGCGGCGGGCGCCGCGCCAACGCCGCCCGCGCCGCTGCCGCCCGGGCTGCCGCCGCCCAGGCCGCCGCGCTGCTTCAGCCAGTCCGCGTAGCGCAGCTCACCGCGCGCGACGCGCCACAGCTCGTCCAGCGTCACGCCGGCCCGCAGGTGCGCCTTGAGGTCCTGCAGGCGCCAGGCTAGGCTTAGGGTAGGGCCTAACTTATTACTGAGCGCCGAGTGCCCTTGGCCCAGAGTGACACTCGTGGTGTGCACCCGTGTGTTTTGAAAGCAGCGTGCGCGCACACAGGCTCTTGAAGGATGTGTGCTCATCGCAGCAGCAGGGAAGCAGCGGGAGTTTGGCGTCGGGACCTCGCCTCAATGGAATTTTGGTACTCGGCATCGCTGTCGGCCTGGCTGCGGTTGGGGCACCCAGCCTCCTCCCACTGAATGTACGCCCAGATGCCGCACAGCTCGCCCGGCAGGTCCGGCAGCACCGCCGCCAGCGGCGCCTGCGCACCGTGCGGCTGGTGCATTTTTTTTATGAGAGTGCAAGTGTCAGCCTAGGCGCCTGCCATTTGTGCGTTCCTTCATTGGGTGCTTGTGCGTCTGGAGATAGCAGACTTAACCTAGCGTGTATAAACACCTACCCACAGCTTACATGTCTGACGTAAAACCTCCGCATGTCTGATCGAAACCATGTGCACTTGCATCCACAGGTTCAGTAGCCCCTCCTCACCCCAAATGCATAACCTGCAAGGAACCCAACCTCCAGCCTGCCCGGCAGGAGGCTGCGCGCCTCGTCGATAGACTCTGTCATGCTGGCGGTCATGAGCGCGGCGCGCAGCGGCACATGGAAATTGGACCCATTGTAGTCAAACCATGTGCCAGTGGCGGCGTCCTTGACCACAAAGTTGAGGAAGTCGCTGGCATCCCCGCCCGCCAGCTCCAGCACCACCTCTTGCCCGCCATCCGCCGGCCTGCGCGCAGGAGCCAGTGCATTACCCTAACCCTACCCTGCTTCAGTGCCAAACCCCCCGGGCGCGCACCGCCAGGGCGTCTGCAGCGCGCGCTCCTTATACGCCACAGTGCCGTCCGGCCAGGCGCCGCGGCCCGGCAGGCGCCAGCCGCCGCGGTAGTCGGCGCCGCCCTCCACGCCCCAGTGCAGCACCAGGCGGCCCGGGTGGCTGGTCCACAGCCGCACGCGCTGGTCGCCGCCCCCGCCCTCCTCCAGCCGCACCTGTGCAAGGTGCAGGAGGGCGGGCCTGCCTCAGGGGCACGTTGCAGGGCGCCGTGCGCTTATCAAACACCGTGCATAGCTCGCAACGGGGAGACGCACCGCAGTGCGCGCCTGCGCGTCCGCAAAGCCTCACACTGCTTGTCTAGGCGAGGTGCAAGGAGCAGGCAGCACCAGGTGCTTCTCGCCTCTGCTTGTGCTGGACGGCTGGGGCAAAGAGCAAGCGGCTGCGGGCGCTGCCAGGCGCCGGCAGCTGGAACCTTGAGAGGGCAGTCCAGGGCCCAGGCGCAGGCGGCCGCGCATACTCAGCTCGCAGCACTTGCGCGCACGCGGCGGGGGCGCGCGCCTGCACTTTGTAGCTGCTGGCCAGTGGGAATGTCTTCTCGTACGCGGTGCGCAGCTGCTCCGGTGCGGCGACTGCGCTGACACGCACGGCGCGCCCTGGCCCGAGCCTCCTTGCGCCAGCGTCTGCGGGACGTGCGGGGGTGGGACCTGCGCAGATCACGGGAGGGGTGGAGGTCGTTGCTTACAGCACGGTCAGGCCACAGTGGCAGACAGGGAACAGTGATCCAGCCGCACAAACCTGTGGCATGCAGCAGCCTCCTGCCGCGGCCAAGTTGCCGTGCGCAGCGCCAGGTGCAGGTGTGCCTGCTTGCAATACTAACCGTTAATCAAGCAAGGCAAGCTGCAACAGCCTAGGCCTGCAAGCATAGCTTGCATATACGCAGCAGCAGCATGAACACTCGGCACGCCTGGGCGCAGGCAGACTGGCGCAGCGAGGGTACGCGACCCCTGCTGGGGTGCTATGCAAGTCAATGCCTCCGCTTTGCATAGCTGTATCGGACAAGCGTCGCTACGGTCTTGCTGTCGTCCGAGGTGCCAGCACCACTGCGGCCTGATTGCTGGAGGTGTGCTGGTGAACAGGCGACTGGCGTCTGTGACCACCAGCCAAACGCCCCGCTGGAAGAGCCGACGACTTTGCTGAGTGTCCCCTGATTGCGCTCTTAACCGTCCAGTACATATATGGCAGGCAGCAAAGTGTAGAACATAACCCCCGTAGCAGGGCAGGGTTGCGCTTGCTGATGCACACACAGTTTGCCTGCTTGCCTGCCAAGGACACCAAGTCCTATGTTCTTTTCCTTCCTGTTCTGGCTGCGCACTTGAACGGTATTAGCTGCAGGGGCAGCTTGCGCGCGGTGACTGCACAATGCGGGCCTCTCTCAGTGCGCATACCAGCGAGCTCCTGGTGAGCCAGAGAGCCTTGCCACGCTGCTTACGCCCGTTTACAGCAGCGCAGCAATGCCCCCCACACACACGGTTGGTTAGTGGGAAGAGGCGAGCGGGCCGCGTGCGGCACAGGCCTGTAGCAGCTGCTGCGCGAGATACAGACACGGCAGCGCCAAGTAGGCGTGCCAGTGACAGCTCGCCCAGGAGTGCAAAGGAGGCAGTTGAGGCGGGCATGGAGGCGTTCGGCAAGGGCGACTCGCAGGCAGCGCTGGAGCTGTTCCAGGCTGCGCTGTCCTTGCGACCAAACCAGGTGCGCTTCACTGTGACCCACTGGGCAGTAAGGAAAGAAGATGCCGTTCTCCGCGCTACGACTCAGCAGCGACAGCCACTCTTGTTTCTTGTTAGCTGGGCGGGCGTCACCGTGTGCACAGCTTGTTGCACAGCTGCTTGTCCTAGTTGCTGTCGCGCTCACTCACAGGCAAGGCCTTATTTTCTTCCGTTGCGAGTATGTCCAGGCGTAGCAGCCTACTAGCCGTGCTCCAGCCTGCAGCCCAACCTTGTCAGTGGCGGCCAGCCCTGCAGCGGCCTGGCGTGCAAGCCACGGGTGACCGTGCAGGACGAGGCGCGGGCGGCGCTGTACAACGGCGCGTGCGCGCGCGCGCGGCTGCGGCAGTGGCAGGAGGCGGCGGACGACGTCGTGCGCGCCGTGAACGAGTTCGGGCTGAAGTTCGAGGTGGCTGCCAAGGCAAGCGCCTCCCCGTGTGACGCGCCGGGGTCTGTGCAAGCGCGGAGGTGGTGCTGGGTTACCGGGCAGTGCCCGAGTCTGCAGCCAGACCTGAGTGACACCCAGTGGCTAACCTCTCGCATGATGCCTCTGTGCACCCTTCTGGCTGCGGAAATCTGTGCCCACGCGCCGTGGCTGTGTGCAGGACCCCGACCTGCGCGCGCTGCGCGAGCGCCGCGAGTGGCTGGACACGACCGGCGCGGCAGTGGGCGGCGTGTCGTCGCGCGCGCTCGTGTCGGCGCGCACCGAGCTGCGCGCACCGCTGCGCCTGGCGCGCCTCTGGGCGTCTGGCGGCCTGGCGGCCGGCGCCGGCCTGGGCCTGCTCATCATCACGGGGCGCCTCATCTCGTCCCTGCGGGGTGCGCTGGGGCTTTGACTGGGAGAGGGTTAGGGTAGATTTAGGCCCTACCAACCCTGCCATCAGCTGTGTGCGAGGCGCTTCGGTTCTGTGCCAGGCGGAGGGTGCGTCGCGGCACCGGCTCTGCTCTGGTAGAGCAGGGGCCGCACACGCCCGCCCTTACCTGTTGTGTTTTTGCCTCGTCTTGCTTCATCCGCTGTCACTCAAGACATCCTATTGCTACAGGCGGCGAGGGCGCGCCGGACCTGACGGAGTCGCTGACCAACTTTGCGATCAACTCGGCGGCGCTGGCGGCGCTGTCGTGGGTGTTTGCGCGCGACCTGCGGTCGCAGGCGCGCGACCGGCGCGTGATAGAGCGCGAGGAGGCGCTCGCGCGTCTGCAGGTGTGCCCTCCCGCCCGTGCGGGCTAGGGGGGCTGAGGCAAAACACAGTCTGGTCAGGGAGGACGTCAACACGCCGGAGTGGCCCTGGCCTGTCGCTTATGTTACGAAGCAATAACTCGGGGCCGCAAGCGCAGGCACTGCTCTGTTGTTGTGCCAAACTGGCTGGGCGCCTTTTCAACGCGGTTTGAACCATGGCTGGAGCGTGTGCGGATGCAGACGCAGCTGCATGGTCGCGAGCCTGGGCTGTCCGCAGGAGCACGCGCTGCTCTGTTGTGCGGCCGGCCTGGCCTGGGCCGCAGGCCGCAACCCCGGCCCGCCCTGCGGGCGCGCAGGTGCGCATGGGGCCCGAGCGCGTGGTGCCCCTGGCGCGGCTGCGCGGGCAGGTGCGCCCCGTGCTGCTGGCCGGCAGCGCGGGCTACGTCAACCGCGCGCTGCGCGCGGCCGAGGCGCACCGCGGCGCGCTGGCTGCGCGCGGCGTGGCGCTCGTGCCGCTGGTGCTCTCCGATGAGGACCCGCAGGCAAAATTGCAGGCGCTGAAGGCGCAGTTCCGGTGCGCCGCAGGCCGCGGGCACGTGGGGCCAAGCGGGTGCAGGATGCCTGTATGGTGTGCGGAGCAGATATGCGGCTCAGGCGTGCAAGAGTGGGATGTTTGCAGAGTTTGCAGTTGTGATGCTTCGTGGCCCTCTTTGCTATGAGCCTGGATTTTGAGGCCACTTGACCGACTACGACATTTTCACTCCGCGGCACGCATGCCAGACCCATTGCTTTGGGGTTGATTATGCACTGGTAGCCTCAGCAGCAGATGGCTGGCCATGCTTGTGCGCAGGGGCGCCGCGGGTGCGGCGGACGCCGCCAAGGGCTTTGGCAAGGCTGAGGCCGCGCGGCGGGAGGAGCGCAAGCGCGACCGCAAGTGGGAGCTGGAGGCGGCTGGCGTGCCGGAGTGGGCGCAGTGGCTCAGCGAGCAGCGCGAGGCTGCGGGCGTCAAGGACGACGGCGTCTATGTGCAGGCGCCGGCCCTGTGCACCCTGGCCCTCTCCAGGCTGGCGATGGCATGGCAAAGTTGAATATGCAGACGCAGAGCATAGTGTACTCGGCACATGCATGTGGGGTACCCATCTATGAGGCGCATGCATGCTCAGAGAAACGCTGAGAGCGAGTTGTGCAACAGGTGCAGCTGGACGGCTCCGTGCGGGCGAGCGGGGCGGGCGTGCCACCCTGGGAGCGCTGGAAGGACGACCTGCCGGAGCTGGACTCCCTGCAGACGCGGCTGACCGATGGCGTGGGCACTAGCATGTGAGTGGCGAGAGGAAGGGAGAACTGTAGAGTGGTGAGCGTGCGGGACTGTGTAGCTGCGAGCTGCGCGGTTAAACGGCGTAATAGTCCCTACCGGCCTCACAAGCGACGAACAAACAGGAAGTTCAAGCTGAAGCTAACTATGCACACCGCACAGAACACTAGCACATGGTGTGGGAAACCCCACAGACAGTGCAGATAGCAGACAGAAGCCGAAGGAGCGCCATGGGCCGTTTCAGGCAGCGGCAGGCTCTGCGGGCTGCACGAGGTCCCCGATATAGAAGCCAGGCAACTGGCGCTGCCCGTCACCCCTTACTGGGTGCACCTCGTCAAACTCCTCTGAGCAGTCGGTCCCGAGCGTGCGCATGATCGCCAGCACGGTGGAGATGCCGCACGAGCACTCCCACCCCTGGACGCACAGGTGCGCGCGGTTCTCAAGGTGCCCAGGTCGGACGGCTTCCAAGCACGCCATCCCAGCGTGGTACTTACCGGGTGGTTGTTGATGTGTGCGGTGATGTCATATACCTGTAGCGCGCACACCGCTTGTAAGGTGCAGAGAAGGGGTGCTGCAAACGATGCCGTAAACATCACAACCGGAGCGCAAATTGCTTGTGTGCGCTGTCCACCTTTCCGTGCACCACTATCCACGCATCATCTCTTTTGTTGTGGCGGGCGACCTCTTTGGCGGTGTACTGCTTCTTGGCTCTGCCCATGATGGCGCAGCGACCTACTGCCCCTGTCGTGTATTGTGCGTTCTGTAACACAGGCCCCTTAAGGGAGAAGCTTCTGCAGTGTATCTATTGACGTGCAGCGCGTCAGTTGCTGGCGAAGATCTAGAGGCCTGAAGCTGACTTGCAGTATCAGGACCAATGCCTCTAAGCAACACCAAGTTGCTGAGGCCCTGTTTGCAGTCCAGGATGAGTCAGAGTTGCCAGGTCAAGGGGGCTGCAAGGGGATGTCCATGTGACATGGTGACCATGTACAAATAGGGCCCTGAGGGGTGTGGTGGCAAGTCGTACCTCTGGCACCAGAGGGGGGCCATGCATGCCCGTAAGCAGCCAACTTAGCTGGTATATGGCTGCAATGTATTGTGATGCTGAGTTCAAAGACGCGCAGCATATCCTCACCGGCAAGTGGAGGCTCCTGCTTGCAGCGCCATGCAGCCGGGCAGGGAGCACGGGGGAGTGCGTGCTGCAGATCTTACACGCCTCATGTCACGCCAAGCTTGCTGGTTGCAAGCTTGCAACCATGGCTGTCTGCCATACTGCCGCTGTGCACGAGCGCGTGCGCTCATAGCCCTTCCCTTGGGCCTGCCACCAGCTGTGTTGTCACTAAAAAGCGGCGCATGCCGATGCCTGCACCCAGCTGTGTTTGCATGAACTGGCGCCTGTGCCCATGCGCGCAGGCAGCAAACACGGCGGCCAAGAGGTTGGCCGCCAGCGTGGCAATCACAGCAGTCGTGTCTTTGTAGACAAGCCGGGCTTCGCGCAGCGTCAGGCCGCTCTGCAACGAGTCATCCTGCAAGAGGTCAGGGATAGACAGAGATGACAGCAGAGCTGCTGCACTAGGGCTCAGCAGGTCGGCCTTGCGCAGAGTGCTAGTGGCGGCAGCTGCCAGATGTGGAGCCCCAGCGTTCAGCGCCTTGACCCGCTCAGCAGCCCTGGCCGGCAGGCTTGCCAGCGCGCTCATTATCACGGAGCACGGCTCCTTTTGATCACCGCTGAGACTCCCCGGCAAGTAATCAGACAGACTTCTCACATGGCTGGACCATCATCATTCTATTGTTTTGCATGTAAATTAACTTGTGACCGGGGTAGGGCGGGTGGTCCGCTGCTCTGAGAGCAGACGCTGTCTACTGCCGAGTGATGTGTTGTACAGACACATCAAGGTGACGTGCATGCGTACGTGTAGTGCAACTCCATAGCGTGTGATCTTAGCTATAATGGTTGCGGGTAAGTATGCAGGAGCTAGGAATCTGGAACATGCCAGACTTTCGAGCCCAGCACATGAAGGTCCAAGGCAGCCCTGATGAACGTGCAGCAAATCAGGTTGTAGATTTTGAACGAGCAACATTGTGAGTTTTAGACGTGCGATGCACGTGGCCCACCCATGTGACTTAGTAAGTTGCTTTCACCCATGCAATACATGTTCAGTCAGATTTTGCAGTTTCTGACAGCTCCTAGACGTCATGCAATGACACCACTGGCATCGCCTATTATCTGAGCGGGGCAAATCAGCGGCGCTGTTGCATGACTCACGGAGTCAGGTAACACAGCCTCCTGCTCTGCAGCAGAAGTTCTGCTCAGGCAGATACCCCGGGTGCTTATCTAGGAGCGGGAAGCTATTGGGAGGAGCATCGCATTCTCTGCACATGCTGCGACCTCGTCAGGCAATTGGCACTCGCCACAGCCAACTTCAGAACAAGCTCAACCAACCTTGGGCTGCCAGGCAATACAGGCTGCATGAGCTGACACCCCAGCATGCCTGTGCGCCGCTGATCAGAACAGTGCGAGCGCCTTTGCGCTGCAAGGGTGCAGTTGCCTCTGTACCCTGGTCGTTCCGTGAATGACCTCGAGCAGCGAACAAGTCTGTCGATGCAACGCAAGGCGTCTTTGCATGTGCAGGGAGCCGGCATTGACAGAGCACGCACCAGGCGCGCCCGACCGCGCCTCAAGATGAGCTGCTGCGCTCCTGATCACTGGCACGCATGCATGACCTCCAATGGGGGTCAGGACAGGCAACCACACATCCTGCCCAGTGCATGGGCCTGCTTGCACAGGAGCCGGGCACTGCCACTGGCCGCCTGTTGCGCGATATCCCCATCCGTACCCATGACGGCCCCGCGTCTCCGCGTGCAGCCCCCTCCATCACCCCGTGCCTCGGTCGCAGTGGCATGCCCTACCCCTTCGCCCGCGCCTGTCATGCGCGCTGCTTACAGGCATCGGCATGCACTCTTGTGCCCCGCGCGCCAGGCCGCCTTCTGGCACGCCTCTGAGCAGTAGCGCGCGGTGTTGCAGCCGGAGCACAGCTGCAGCCGCAGGCCCGCCTCCGTCGCGCCGGACAGGTTGCGGCACCTGCGCGGCTGCGGTACGCTCGTGAGCGGGGGCTCTGATGCTGACCGGCACTTGGCCACGGCAGCCTCGTACTGCATGGGCGCACCCCGACGACCAGCAGCCCACGGGGCGCAGCGCGAGCGTCTGCAGGCGCAGGTTCTCCAGGCTGGCCTCCGACAGCGTGTCCGCGGGGATGCGCTGCGCGGTTTCAGCCTCAAAGCGTGCGACGGCAGCCGCCAGGCTGGCCAAAACACCCTGATATACATTGCTGCTGGGCTCAAGTGGCGGCAAGCAGTCAACCAGCAGCCGGCAATCCTGCCGCGTCGCGCGCGCAGCGTCAGTGGATCACCTGCTGCCTGCATGCGCAGAGAGCATGGGCGGCGCAGAGCGCGCGCTCACCTTGGGCAAGTGCCGGTTGACGGCTTGCAGCAAGGCTTGCACGCAGCGCACTGCTGCCTGTGCCTTGCCCTCGCGCTGGTGCTCCTCGAATGCGCTCACTCAGTGCTGCGCCAGGCGCGCGGCTGCGCCCAGCGCGCCGGCGCGCGCGAGCGCCAAGGCCAGCGCGGGCGAAATTTCAGACAGTTGTACGGCGAGCATCACACTGGCTAAGGCACCGTGGTCCGCTCCCGTGGGCCAGGCCTCCGAGAATTCGTTGCGAATGCAGGCCATCCCGCGGCCATTGGCACGCTCGCCCGGCCGAGGAGCATCTGCGAGGTTGTGCCGGGTTGGCGTCATGTCTGCACAGCATGCACAGGGAGAAGGCCTGCACGTCAGGGGAGCCAGGCACATCCACAGGAGCTTGGCGAGAGAAGCCCCGCTGGCTCAGGGCCAAGTGCTTCGCAGGCACAGCTGAGGAGTGCAGGCAATTCGCGCCAAGCTGCTGAAGCATGCACCCAAAGCACTGCTGGGCAGAACCACGGGGCTGCTGCAGGAGGCGTCACACAGCTCTGTCGGCAACCTCGACAGGTCATGCTCCTGACACGCGCAGCAGGGAAGCACGCACAAAAGTCGGCCATCCTGCACAGCGCCGCTACGGCGAAGGGCACAAGGCCCGGGCACGCCAGCGCGACCGCCCTGCCCTCTGCAAGCCCGTTCACCGCAAGGCAGATAAGGCCCTGCGCACGCGCAGGGTCATGGCGCCGCGCTCAGCTCGGTGTCGCACCGCAGCACGGCGCACAGTGCACGAGCCTCGCCCGGCTGGTCAGCGGGAGGGCTGCGGACGCACCAGTCTGCGCGAAAGGCAGCCTGACACTACTCCGTCGGAGTGGTTGTGCACGCGCTGGATCAGCGCAACGTGCAGCGCGCGCACGCGTTCGGGCGGCAGTAGCAGGAGCGGCAGCAGCTGCGCCACCGCATACGGCAGCAGCGCCGCCGGCAGGACGCGCCCGGCCGCTTGCGTGCGCGGGGTTGGACATATCAGGTCAGGGACCGAGGCCATGAGCGCGTCCTGGCGCACCCCAGGCAGCAGATCGGACTCAGGCGCTCGCATGCTTGCACGTGGCATGTGTGACGCGCGTGAGGTATGCATCGTATGGCTGCGTCTCACCGAGAGCCCGGCGCGCACGGCGGCGCCTGGCACATGCGCCGGTGCGAGCAGCTTGGCCAGCGTGGCGAGCAGCGCCTTCGCGGCCGGCAGCAGGCTTTCGCACGAGCCTACCGCCAGCAGCATATCAGCCGCAACCGCGGCCGCCTGCGCGCTGGGACGCAGTAAGGGGCGAGATTGCGCCGGGCAGACCTGCCGCACCCTCGCATCCCCCCTGCCAGAGCACCGGCTGCCAGGCGACTGCGAGGGCGCAACACCTGCACAGCCGTCAGAGCTCTCAGGCGCTCAGGGCGAAGACGTGACCGCGCCTGGGCCACAGCTCTGTCGGGGTCGCATACCAGCGCCCTGCCCACAACCTCTGGCCCGCGCCTAAGGGCGGCCTCCACGGCCGACAGGGCCAGCGGGAGCAGGCGCTCGAGTCGCTGGGCATCCTCGCGTGAGCCCTCCTCATCGGCCTGTGCGGGCAAGAGGCTGTGGCGCGATGACGCAAGCGCAGGTCATGATGAGGTCATGGAGGTGCACGACTACATGGGACAGCAGCGACCTACGTCTCCAAGCCGTGTGCGCCTGGCATGGAGCGCTGTGTGCAGGTGTGGCCCACCCGCCTTGCAGCCATGTCACCAGCGGCGGCGCGTGCCCTCAACACGCACACAGTGCTCTTGCATGCCGACCGGGGTCGCACCCAGACCAGCCAGGGCATGCGGCAACAGGCGATGTCGTCGCAGATGTGGTGCAGTATCCGAATTTCGTCTTCACGCGTGCCCAGTGATGTGTCTACCCTCGCGCAGTCCTGGTGAGCGTCCTGCGCCAGGGAGCTGTAATGAGATGTGCCGCTGCCGACAAACTTCGAGCTCAGGCTGCAAGCACGGCCTTTAAAAAAAAATGTTGCATTCATACTTGGATCTTGTATGGGCGTCAGTAAGGCACTGTGTGACGCACTCTCCCTGACCCAAATGGCTGCTAGCGCCGCCGTGCACACACGCATCGAGGCGCACGATCCCAGCAACGGGTGATCTGACGCACAGGGCGCAGCGATGCATGCGCTGGCTGGCCAGAGCATGCCGCGGCGGCAGGCCAGCGGTGCAGCGCGGGCTGGCGACCGGCACAGGTGTGACCGCCTAGATCGGGCCCCTGCTCCTGCACCACCCACGGGAGGCGCGCTCGCGTGCGCGCGCCTGCTCCGCAACGCGCTGCGACGCCCACAGCAGCAGGGTGTACAGGCAGCGCATGCTGCAGATGCGATCCCTCTTCGGCATGCGCTTGCACAGCTCCTCGATGCTCAGCAGCTTGCTCAGCACGCCGCCGGAGAAGCATGCTTCAACGGCCGAGCACCGCTGCGAGCCTGCAGCCAGCGGGCCTGGTCAGCAGGTTGCCGCATGCAGCGGCTGCGCTGGGACCGCATCTTGGCCCGTTCAACCTCCGCGACGACCCGCTTCTGGGCAAAAGAGCCGGCGCGGCCGTGCCCACGTGCCGAACATGCAGTGGGCTGCGCAGCTTAAGAGCACCACGACCAGCAGCAGCTGGCTGCACCAACCGGCACGCCGAGCCAAGCCACATGGCAGACGAGATCCAAGCAGCCAGCTCCGGCCTGCTCAAGCAGCCCGCGCACGAGCGCCGGAGCGCAAGCAGTGATGCAGCCAAGCAGGCGCCGCGCGCTGGGTGACCGGTGCGGCGCGCACCGCCCCTCCACGTCTGCAGGCAGCGCAGCAGCAGCGGCATCGCGCGGTCCACCAGCAGGGCCTGCAGCCGCTGCTCCACGGCCGGGCTGAGCGCGCCCGGGCCGCCCTCGCGCAGCGCGTCGTACGCCTTAATCGCGCACTCTATGCGGTGCAGGGCCTTGAAATCCGCGCGGCAGTCTGCGTCGAGGCCGCCTGCAGGCGCGCAGCCAGGCTCGTGCCAGGCGCGCATGCGCGCGCGCGCCCGGGCCCGGCCGAGGCAGGGGCCGCACCGCGCGCCGGCTGCGCCGCGCTGCCGCCGCCGCCCTCGGACAGCGCCTGCTGCAGGACGCTGATGAGCAGGTCGCCCCCGGCGGCGCTGCAGAAGCCCTTCAGGTACGCGGCGTGCGGCGCCTTGCCGGCCAGGCGCAGCCTATCGTACATCAGTGTTGTGCTGAACAGGTGCTGCGGCACACCGGAGTGGGTCAGCCAGGGGGCTGGCTGCAAGGGCTGCAGGGACTGCGGCGCGTGGCAGTGCGCGCCTGTGAGGAGCATGCGACAATTTGGCGGTCAAGTGCTGTGGAAGCTGGGCGACAGGGCTGCCGGAGCGCTGGAGAGCCACAGCAGCACCGCTGAGAGGCCGGAGAAGTACTGTGTCAGGACAGCCGACGCGGCGGCCTTGCCCCACGCGTCCGTCTCATCGACCTTGCACCAGAGCCGCACCACCTGCGCGTTGCGCAGTGTAGAGAAGAGCAGCTTGTGGGGAGTGGCCTGCCGCCAAGGTGCGCAGGCGAGAGCCTCACCCTTTCCACTACGCTTGTACAGTTGTTGAACATGGCATAGACCAAGGCGCTGATATAAGTGTCCGGGCTGCTCGCGGCGAGCACCGCCCACGACGTGGCCACGCCAGCGAGGATGCCATACACGTCGTATGCGGCATACCTGGACGCAACAGGGCACGCTGCGTGAGCTGGGAACGGGAGTGCGGCCAACACTGGCAGCTCAGGCGGCTGCAAGCGCACGAGCTGCAGCTGGGGGTGCCTGTGCTCGTGCAGGCTCACCTCGCGGCAGCTTCGCGGACAGCCGCCTTGCGGTCAGCCCCCTCTGCCACTTGGAAGGGACAGGTCAGCCTGCCTTGCACAGTACGCAGTCATGATGTGTTGTTGAAGTGTAGTACATATAAGCACACAAGGCAGGAGCGCAGGCCGGGGCTCGCATTAAGCACAGCGTCAGCAGCGCGCGACCAAGCCGGTGGACGAGCTCGCCGTCCGCATTCCCGTTTGACGCAGGCTCAGCGAAAACCTCCCGCCATACGGTGCGCCTGTTTACACTTGCCAGCGTGGCGACCACAGCAGTTGTATCTTTGTAAACAAGCCTGGCTTCGTGCAGCGTCAGGCCGTTCTCCAACAGGTCAGCCTGCAAGAGGTCAGGGACAGCCAGGGATGACAGCAGAGCCGCTGCACTGGGGCTCAGCAGGTCGGCCTTGCGCAGGGGGCTAGTGGCGGCGGCTGCCAGCTCTGGAGCCCCAGCGTTCAGTGCCTTGACCCGCGCAGCGGCCCTGGCCGGCAGGCGTGCCAGCGCGCTCATTGTCACATAGCTCAGCTTGATGTAAGCTCCGCTGAGACTCCCTGGCCAAGTAAATGAGACAGACTACCTTACATGGCTGGGAGCGCCATGGCATGATCTAATTTTTTTAAAAATTTATTTTAAACAATTGCGGCCGGGTAGGGTGGCTCTGCAGAGTAATGATTGGCAACTGCCGAGTAATCTGGTGTTAAGATACATCTGAGGTTCTAGGTGACATGCGTGCGTGTGAGCAGCTCCACAGCGTGTGAAGCACATCATTAGAGTATAGCTAAACTTCATTGAAGATGTAGTGGTAGCGGGTAAGTATGCAGGAGCGAATGGCGGCCTGTGGTCTCACGAATGCAGGTGCTCCGTCAGACCATGAGCCCAGCACACAAGGTCCAAGGCAGCCCCGGTGACCATATTTCCGCTTAGGATTCTGCAATTCCACAGAGCAACATCATGACAGAGTGTTAGACGTGCAATGCATGTGGCCCAGTAAGCCTTACTGTTGGCCTCGTACGACGCTGCTTTACCCATGCACCTGTGTTTGTCAAAAGTTTCTGACAGCTATCCTCAACGGCATGCACAGCACTGTGCGTTTCTCTAGTACTTGAGCAGGTCGACTTCAGCGGTGCTGACGCAAGAATAACGGAGTCAGGTAACATTGTCGCCTGCTCTTGCAAAGAGCACGGGTGCTTGCCTAGGAGTGGGAGGCTTTTGGGAGGAGCACCGCATGGTCTGCACGCGCTGCAACCTCGACAGGCAATGGCACTACCACCGACGACATCAGAACATGCTCGACAAAGGGCTGCCACGCAGCACCAGCAGCGTAAGCTGACACCCCAGCATGTCCTTGCGCTGCTGGGCAGAAACTTGCGAGCGCCTTTGCGGCGCTAGGGTGCAGCTGCAACTTACACCTCAAGCGACAACCAAGTCAAGGTGCCTTTGCATGTGCAGGAAGCCCACAACTGACAGAGCATACACCAGGGGCGCCCCACCTTGCCCTCGAGACAAGCTGCTGAGCTCTTGATCACTGGCATGCACGCATGGCCTGCTTTTTATGCAGGGCAAGCAGTCGCTCATCATGTGCAGTGCACGAGCATGCATGCGACGGGGCAGGGCACGCCTGTCGCGCGGTACCCCATTGCTACCCTTCACGACCCCGCAAATCTTCCTGCAGCTCACTCCATCGCCCCGTGCTTCACTTGCGGTGCCATGCCCCTTCGGCCGCGCCTGCCAGGTGCGCGCTTGCAGGCGCCGGCACGTGCACCTGTGGCACGCGCGCCAGGCTGCCTTCTGGCACGCTGGCGAGCAGTAGCGCGCGGTGCTGCAGCCGGAGCACAGATGCAGCCGCAGGCGCGTCTGCGTCGCGCCGGACAGGTCGCGGCACCTGCGCGGGCACGGCACGCCAGCGCGCCAGGGCTTCGGCCATAGCAGGCGCTCCGTCAGCATTGGTGAGGACTGGCGGCCGGCTCTGAGCCGGCGCGCGGCGGGAGCGGCGCGCCCCGTGCTCCAGCAGCCCACAAGGGCACAGCGCGGGCGCCTGCTGGCGCAGGTCCTCCAGGCTGGCCTCCAACAGGGGCTCCGCCGCGGTGCACGGCGCGACCTCCGCTCAAAGTGCGCGACAGCTGCTTTCGTGCTGGTACACCTGCTAGACGACAGGACGTGCTGTCCATGCTTTGACAGTCTGTGCGTAAATTGAGCATGAACGAGATCAAGGAGCTTTAAGTGGTGTGATAGTGGGTCCGCATTTGCCCTCTGTATGCAAAAGCATGTGTGCAGCCACCTGTGCAGCCCGTCATATCCACAATTCCTTCCGCACCTCATGGCCGCCTGGCAGAAGTTCCAGGCAGATAGGTTGTACAGGCTGAGAGCATTTGAGAAATGCAAAGCAACGACCCCCGCCTGCAATAACAGAAAGAAAGAAATACACTAGATCCAGTGCCCTGTAGGGTGTCTCTCGACTCCAAGCAAAGCTTGCTGCTCAGTGCACTCGCTTAGGTGTTGCGTAGTTCAACAGCGAGTCAGCCTACACCACCCTCCTGTCTGTAGTGCAGTCTCAGGCAAACACGGCGTGTCGACGTGCCTGCAAGGAGGTTTACACCTGTGCATAGGCAGCCCCTGTCGGCTGCATTCCCGCGTTATGCGGCCCCACTGCTTATAGCTTACCGTGCAGAGCAATGTGGAGGGGTGCGTCGGACGACTTTGGGGGCCCCGCCGCACAGCTCAGCACGTGCTGCGACAGCTGCTGGTCGTCGCTGCTGCGCGCCTTCCGCTGGTGCTTCTGCTGGAACACTGATGGGTGCGTGAAGAGCTGGCTGTGTTGGTGACTTTCCAAAGCGCTCCATCGCTCGCCTTCTGCAGCCTTGCAGGGCGGTCACGCCCTCGCGCCAAGGGATGACCTGCACAGGCTGACTCACTGGATGGGTCGCGCTCAGCCTGGTGCCTCTGAAGCTGTGCAGTCTGCTATTTCTTGTATGCCAAGTGTCGGGGATCACGCAAGTTCGTCGGGGACAAGGGCCAGGCCCTTGCGTTACATAGTGGTGAGGACAGGTGCAGTGCTGCTCAAAGCACACCACCAGCTAGTGGCCAAGAATGCCTGGTGTTCGTGCATACATGCCCACGGCGTTCTTGGCAAACATGGGTGGTGCTGCCCATGGCTGCCCTGTCCGCCCATCGTTGCCAGAAAGTGAACCTGCCTATTGCAGCACGCCGTGCACGGGTCGTGCGGAAGTGCTGAGGGCGTGGGGCCGAGGTCGCACGTGCCACGACGGAACATGGGTGCTCACGCCGCGCTGCCACGGCGAGCAGGTATGAGCAGACGCGAACCGATGAGCGGCGGGAGGACGCGTCGGGCGCGGGCGGGCCGGCAGCCGCGGCGTACCAGGCGCCGCTGCCGCACAGCGCCACTGTCCTGGAGGACCTGCGCCGTAGCCCGGACCGGCCCCCGCTGCCGCCCAAGGCGCGCCACCCGGCCGGCAGGCCACATGCATGTGTGCCTGCCCCTGTTGCTTGTTCCTTTCCATCATGCGCCTCAGGGTCGCAATGACGATGCGCTGCCCACTGCCGCATTGACCTGGGCGTTCTGCATTGACCTGAGCATCATAATATCACATTGTGTCAATCATATGGGCCACTGGATAGATGAGCCGCACATGTGGCGGCCGGCGAGCAGCTCGTTGTCAGCCTCAGCAACCCCGCGCGTCTGCGCACGGACCCACGGAGACGACCAGCAGTCAGGCAGCGCGTGGCGAGGCAGCCGCCAGATATGGGAGCTCCGCTGCGGATGGAGCGCCACAGAGACTGACTGGCGGATGCAGGCAGGAGGACACACAGAGCGCGGGCGCCAGGGGTGGCGGCGCGACCTCGAGATGCATATCTGACCACATTGTTTGCGGTCCTGCGGATGCCCTAGCAGAGCGCAGCCGACATGCGCCGGTGTTTAACCCGTGCGGCGGCGCAGCGCTGCGGGCGCTCACAGCAGCACCAGCAAGCTTTTCCGTCGCATGCGCTTGGAAGGCTTCAACGGAATGTTGCAGCTGTGCGCCGCCATCCTGCAGCGGCCCACGCGCGTGTGCTGCGTGCGACAGGGCGCAGCAGAGCTGCAGCCGGGCCTGGGGCCGTCGCGGCGCCGCGGCGCAGCGGGCTCCGACAGCGGCACCGAGTCCGACGCCGAGGCCGGCGGCGGCGGCGGCACGCGCGGGCCTCGGCGCTGCGCGAGCCGCGAGCAGCTGGCGGAGGCCGCGGCCGCTAGCCGGGAGCAGCTTGCGGCGGCGCGCACGGGCCGCGACGGCGGGCCGCTGCCGCCCGCCGACCCGCCCGGCTTGAAGCAGCGCAACGTGTCGGGTGCGGGTCGTTCCCGCTGAGCTGGCTGCAGTGCGTCTGGCCTGCATAGGAATGCTGTGCTACCTTGCCTCGGGTTGCCACTTGCGCTCGCAGCCTGCAGCATGGCGAGGACCGGAGACGATGCTTGGTCCCAGCTCATCAGCATCGACCGTGACTGCTGCTGATCTCTTGGCGGAAGCAATGCCAAGATTTCTGACACTGCGCTACAGGGACACAGGTTCAACAGACCTAAGGGTGCCTGCACGTCGCACTGGCGGTATCAACTTGGCTGTGATGGGCCGACTCTGCACTGCTTGCCTGTCCCTACCCCCGACACTCCAAGCTGACTGGAGTGCCTCGGCCGGCGCAGGGCTGTCGCTGGCGTCGGAGGACGAGGACTTCTGCTCTACGTGCCTCGAGGGCTACAGCGATGGTGCGCGCCTCCGCCGCCATCCTCGCGCCCGGCGCCGCCCCGCGACAGGCGGACATGGAATCTGCAGCAGCCTAGTGGTTGGGAGAGGCAGGCAGCCCTGTCAGTCGCACCGGGGCGTCACCTTGACGGCGTGCGTGTGGCCACCATGATGGCGTGCGGCGTGCGGCGTGCATGCGACTCACAGTCCTCCTGCAGGAGCAATGGAGCACTGTAACCTGCTCAGCTCTGTAGAGTGTGCTGGACGTGCGGAGGGCATGCCCGACTGTTTTCTGCAACACGGACCAGCTGCCTCCCCTGCTGATGTAATGCTGGCATTGCAGGGGTTCATGCGGCTACCACAGCGTGCCAGCAATGAACAATTGCGCTGTCTGGTGCACGCAGCCTGAGGCCTGAGTAATGCGAGGGGGGCCCAGGTAACCTGCAGCCTTGGTACTTGTATCTGACTTGACGCCGGGGGGGGGGGTGCGCAGATAACCCGCAGATATGGACCAACTGCAGACACCATTTCCACCTGGCCTGCATTTACGAGTGGTGCGAGCCTCCGCAAGCAGGGCGCATGGCAAGCTACAATACTGTCATGAGGATGTCCTTCCCTACTAGGCACATGTAGGCACATGTATATACATAGGCACATGTTGAGCAGCAGGCAGATGATGCAGCACTCACAAATCACCCCGGTAGGGTATGCATGCCCCGGCGGCGGCATGTCCTGCATGCAGCGGCACACGTCTGTCACATGCGCAGTCGGCCCGCGGCGCGAGCGCTCAGCGGGGCTGCCGCGCTCGCGCAGGCTGGAAAGGAAGGAGACGTGCCCCATCTGCGACACGCCCATGAGCTTTGAGGAGCTGCTTGCCTGAGGCGCATGGGCGCCAGGGCAGCGACCGGCCTGTAGCTTGTGCAAAGTGTATCACCACCGAGCGCGCCCACGTTGCGCTGCTTTTGCGCTTGGTTTATCACTGTTGGGAGGCTGTAGATGCAGGCGGAAGGACACTGCTGAGTTTGTAGATGATGGACTTGAAAAGGGGTGCCCCAGGCCTTTCCCTCCAAAACAGTCACAAGCACAATAGGGCTGCAGCATCGTCGGAGCTGCTTGCACCCTGTCACAGGGCGGGCCGGAGACCACAACCGCTTCAGAACAGGCCCTTGGAACCGGCTCTGCCGAGCGGCATTGGCGGGCACTCGGCATCGCCATGGCAGCAGCATCCGCGCTGGCCACCGGCCCGGTCGGGAACCCCGTGCTGCACTACCTGCGCAGCGGCAAGCAGCGCTGCGTGGAGGCAGAGGCGCGGGCGAAGCCGAAGCGCGAGCTGTCGATGCTGGAAGATTTGCCTGAGGAGCTGCTCGAGTGCCTGCTGCCCAGCCTGGACGCCCGGGGTCTGGCTACCCTCATGCAAGTCTGCACAAAGCTCAACAAGCTGGCGGTGAGCTCCCTCCCCTTCCGGGCCTGGGCCGAGCCATGGGCATGGGGTTCGTTGGGAGTGACCCCGTCCACGTCCGCACGCGAGGCGGACGCTGCCGCTGCAGGGCCTGGAGCAGCGGTGGCAGGCGCTGTTCAACGCCCGCTTCGAGCCCTCCACGCTGGCGGGCGAGGCCGCGAAGCTCGCAGGCAGCTGGCAGCGCCTCTACAAGGAGAAGCACCTCAGCGCGGCCGTGGCGGGCGGCTGGGAGCGTCTGAGCGGCGTGGAGATGCGGGCCGCGGCTGCCCGCTTCGCCAAGCACACCGTGGCCGGGCGCTTGCACGTGGTCTTCCTCCTGGACGGCAGCGGCTCGGTCACCGAGGGCGCGCCACGTGCCGGGCCCAGGCCCCGGGCTGTGCAGCACTCGGCGCTGGCAGGCGCGGCTCTTGCCCCAGACGCTGGCGCGGCGCGTGCGGCGGTGTCACCGAGGGTGCCCTGACCGCTCTGTGTGAAGTCACTGAGGGCGCGTGCCTCAGCAGGGCTGGGCCCGCTACGTGCTTATTGCTTCAACCTGCGGTGCGAACGTGCTTGTTCCGGCTCTGTGCGGTGCAGTGTGCGTTGCGCTGACGCGACGTGCGTGGCCCGGTCACCAAGGGCGGTCGTTGGTTGGAAGCCCGTCCGCGCCGACGTCCGCGTCGCCTGCTCTGCAGCGTCCCCCCACCGCACGTCTGCATGCTCTGCTGTCTAGCACATGTGTTCTAGTCGCGTGTGCGGCGCCGACGCGCCACGCCGCGCGCAGACGATTTCCAGGCCATGACCGGCTTCACCTCACTGGCGGTGGAGGAGCTAAACCGGCTGGTGCCGGAGCTGCAGGCGCGCGGGCGCTACACACGCAGCCTGGCAGTGGTTGACTAGCAGGGCAGGGGTTGGTTGCAGGCTTGTCTGGCGCCTGCGCGTCCTGTCCCGCCTGTAGGCAAGGTCCAGGTTGCACAGCAGTCTGCATGCCAAGGAATGCGGCGGGCAGGATGCGCCGCCTCCCAGGCCGCCTCCAAACGTTGTCCAAGCCACTGGCGCAGGTGCTCAAGGCCATGATGCTGCAATGCATGCTGCCGAGCGCCTTGCACGCTCCCCCCGCTCACGCGGCCTGGGGCGAGCGGCCGGCCGCGGCGCGCAGGTGGCGGTGGTGCAGTTTGCGAGCGAGGCGCGCGTGGAGCTGCCGCTGCAGGCCGCCGAGACGGCCGCGTTCCAGGCCTGCGTGGCGGAGATGGTGCGGGGCTGCGTGCTCTGTGGGATAGGGTTAGGATTATGGTTTTTTGCACCCATCTCGTGTGGCGTCCACGGCGCCCGCATGCTGAGGCCCGGGCATGCAAGGCTCCTGGCAGCGAGCTGCGGCGGCGCCCTGCCGCTGCCAGCCGGTGGGCGTGATGTCAAGGCGCAACCGGGCGCGCTGAGCGGCGGCGCGCGCGCAGGGCCGCATGAACGGTGGGACCAACATCGCGCTGGCGCTGGGCTGCGCCGGGCAGCTGCTGCGCGCCGCCAGTGCGGGCGGCGACGCGGCGCGCGTGCTCGTGCTGCTCACCGATGGGCGCCTGGAGTACTCGCAGCGTGCGCGCGCCCCTGCGGCCCCGTGACACCGGGCAGGAGGGATAGGGGTGGGGTAGGGCAGGGATGCTGGGCGCTTGCAACACCTAGAGCATCCAGTCTGCGCGTGCACATGTTGGGGGTTCTCGGTCTCTGGCAGCGAGAAGCCTGCTGGCGTGAGCGTACATGCATGCCCGGCAATGCCAGGCTTGCACGCATCTGCAGAACAGCCTAAGAAGAGGAGGAGGAAGGCTCTCTGAGTGCGCGCGCCTTTCGGCGCACCCAGGGCGTATCTGGTTAAAAGCCTATTTCAGCCCACTATGGCTGCTTAGGCAACAGGTGTCAAGCGAGCAAGCAAGCCATCCCATACCCACAGGTCAAGGGACATGTGGGACATCAGGCAAGGTAGATCTTCAGCCATGCGAGAATGAAGCTGGCAACGCCGCGAATGTCCCGCTGCTGGGCTCAGGCAGGTCAGCTATAACAAGGAGGCCAGGTATAGCACCTGCAGCACTGCCTATGCAGTCATACATGATCGGAGGACCTGCAGCTGCGCTGCACCGAGCTCCTCAGGCCCCGCAACCGCGCGGCAGGCCGTGAGACGGCGGAGGTCGCGCGGCGGCTGGCGGACGAGCTGGCGGCGCGCGTGTTCGCGATGGGCGTCGGCCGCGGCGTGGTGCGCTGCGACCTGGAGCAGATCGTGGCCGCGGACGGCGGCGGCGACGCGTCCGAGCGCTACCTGCCCCTGCGCACGCTCTCGGACGCGCCCTGGTAGCGGCGCCGCCGGCGCGTCGCGTCGCGGCAGGCGCCGCAGCAACTGTGACCCAGCGTGGGCCGCAGCCTGGCGACCATCAACTACAAGATGCTGCTCGCGCTGCTGCTGGGCCACTTCCGCTTCCGCCTGGCCGACGAGGCGCGGGGCCTGGGTGCAGGGTAGGGTGCGGTGCAGGGCAGGGTAGGGTGCGCCGAGCCCGGACGGACCGCGCTTGGTGCTGCTCGCCATTTGGCACAATTGCCGCTCCTGCTGCCATGCTCGCAGCACGGCTCCGTGCTGTTTGGAGCTGCTCGGGTGTGGTGGACCCTGCGGCGCTGTGGGCTGCGCTGCTGCCCCATCGAGGCGCTCATGCCGGAGGGGAAATTTCAACAGTAGGATTCTGACCTTACGTTGACACTTGCATGCGCTGCAGAGGGCGTGAGTGCATGTTGCCGACGGTGGCCTGGCACGGTCGCAGATGGGCGGCGCGGAGGGCGTGGAGGCGGCGATCTGCATGCGCGCGACGCTGCAGTTCCGCGACGGGCTGAAGATGCACTGCCTGTCGCGCGCGGCCTGACCGGCGCCTGCGCGGCGCGACAGGGGCACCCAGTGAACAGTGTGCAGTGTGCTTGCTGGGCGTAAGGCGCCTGGCTGGTGTGTGTACATGTGTGATGCAACTTGGTATCACGAATTCTCGTGTTCCTATACAGTTAGGTTCAGTTAGACTGTCCTGGTCCTTAATTTTCCGCATCCTGCACTGGGCCTCAGCGAAATCTCTGCAGACAACACCACACACTGCCTGTCAACATGCATGCAGCTTGAGCATGGCTGACACGTTTGGCGAGGCTGGAATGTCGTGAAACACTGTCCTCATGTCAGGTGGTAGGTAGCAGGATGTAAATCTAGCTTGCAACAATGTCTAGATTGCCTGAATCTCTAAAGCCACTTAGCACAGGCCTGCACTGGCAACTGAAGACAGGACTGGCATGTTACCCAGCACGTTGTTTGGCATGCAAGCACAGCACAAGATGGGCTCGTGCCTGGGCCAGCAAACACGTTTTGGTCAACTTCACCACACCTTGTGCTGATCAGACCCATGATGCATTGGAATGTCGTGCTCAGTGGCTGCCAGGCACAGAAACGAAACCGGGAGATAGGCAGAAAGATGTTTCTACAGCTGGCATGCAGAAAGCCACCCTAAGCAAAGAACTTGACGCCCTCGTCGTCGGCGGAGGAGCCCTTGAACAACCTGCACCACACACATCCTGACTCAGGAGTGCTTCACACGAGTGCTCCACATCCACGCATGACAGCTCCTCTACTTACAACGTCGCGACCAGCCTGCAGCCAGCCAGTTGAGATTGCCCGGGAGGACGCCGTGCACTGGCACAGTGGCGCACTGACAGCAGACAGTGCACATCAACACGTGACAGGCAGCAGCACGGTCCCTGCCACAACAGCTGCTGTGTCCCCAGCACACGGCGCTGACTTGACATAGCAGGCCTGAGGCATGCAAAGCGGCGCGGTGGAGGGCGCGCGCCTGGCCTTGCCGCGCGCCTCGAGCTCCTGCAGGGCGGCCATGACCAGCTCGCGGGGCAGGCCCTCCAGCTCTGCGCAAGCACAGGTCGCTGGCGCCGTGGATGCGACCATGGCCCGTACGCTGTCTGACACTCCGAGCGCGAGCGGCAGGGGCATCCGCGAGCCATCACGCCCACAGACGCTCGACGCACTGCGAGGACACTAAACGGGCCGTGGGCAGCAGGCCGGTCCGCGCCATCCCCCAGCCCTGCATGAGCGCGCGCACCCGGCTCTGACCCTAACCCTAAATGGCGCCCCGGCGCATCTGGGGGCAGGCCGCACCCGTGCCGGCCACCTCGTCGCCGGCGCTGAGCTCGTCGACGGTGGTCACGCTGTCCTCCAGGCCCGCGCCGCGCGCCCACGTGTAGATCGCGTCCGCCCACGCGGCCAGCGGGCGCCACAGCACCAGGTACCGGCTCTGCCGCCCGTCCAGCCAGAGCCCGGCGCCTGCGCGGCGCGCCGCCCCGCTCGGGCCCGCTGCAGCGTGCCAGCAGTGCCGAGCGCTGAGCATGTGCGCAGTGCCGGACAGCCGCGCGCCGCATGCATGCCAGCATGGCCAGCACCAGGGCATGCCGTGCTGCCAGCGCACGCAGGGCGCAGCCGGCCATACCTGAGCACCTGCTCAGCCTTGGCGCTGCTGTCGTCCGCAAGCAAGCATGCATCACCCCCCTCCATATTGGCCTTTGGCGCAAGGCAACCCTGCTGGTACAAGCGCAGACGTCCTGGCAGGCCGCCCAGCAGAGAGCACAAGCATCCAAACTTGGCAAAGGCGCCGCCACGGAGCGCCTCGTGCGACCTAGCACGACGCGGGCCCACCTTGCTGGACCAGCTCGTTCAGAAACAAGACACGCGCGTCCCGGTTGAGGCGCCCTGCTGGGCGGCTCGCTCAGGCGCCGCGCCACAGCGCGTTACCGTGTAGCGTGGTCTCCATGGCAAGACAGCTGTGCAGGCACTGCGCTAGCGCCAGGCAGCCTCCTGGTCCTGTGCAGAGGCCGGCGCACTCTGTATCTCCCTATTTGCGAACAAGGGGTGGTCCTCCGCTGCGTCCACGGACAGGATGTACTCCTGCGCAGGCACGCAGCGGTCAGTGAACCGTCCACGTCGAGCACCGCTGCTAAACGCCCCAGGAGCACACGGTCTCATGCCTGACCTTGTGGTGCCTGCAGTACTTGAGGATGAGCTCCGTCCACAGGCGGACTTGCTTCTCCCGGGTGTCCTTGACGGGCTGCAACCTGCGCACGGGGCACAGCTCCGATCCACAAGGAAGGGGCATCGCTGGGGGGGACATGTGCAGCGGGTGAACGTTGCGCACGTGAAGTATGGCGGGTAATGGTAGAAGAAGGGGAAAGCAAAGTCTGGCATTCCCGTTGCCGCGCGCACATCAGTGGCGGGAGTGACTCATGCCCACGTTCGCAGACCTGTATGTGTGTGCGCTGCACTGCCTCCTGCCCCCAGCCAAGCACTTGTAATGAGTGCCTTTGCACACGGGCAGTGGCCTCTGCAGAGCTCTGCTCCCCATAGCCCCCCTGCATTCCAGGTTTGAACCAGCTCTGGCAAATGAGCCTGGCAGTAAATTTGAGAGAAAAGGGCAGCCCCAGCCTGTGCTTTCCTTGCGCAAAAGAGGCACTGGGGCACTGGCGCGCAACGTGACGGCTCAGCGGATGTCTTCACATCTGACACCGTAGATTGCCGGAGCGGCGCGATGTTTGGCTTCGTGAGCACGGAGGCTGCTGCGGCTGCCAGTGCGCACTCTGCGTTCCCAGGAGCTGTGCGGGTGCAGTGCTGCACTCCGCAACATTCTCCACCACAGTGTGTAGCGTGCCATGCTCTGTGCTGTCCGCTCGCTGCTGCTCCGGCCTGTTGGGGGAGTCGCTCACATGGCTCTTACAGTCTGTACCTACGACCTTGCAGTGCTGTACAAGCACTGGACTCAATTAAGCGTGTGCTGGGCAGCCGCGGGAGATGTGCTGGGCGTGCTGCTCTACCTCGACACGCACCCCGAGCAGCTGCACAACCGTACCATCTTCCAGAGCGAGGTGCCCGCCCTGCCCCGCTGCGCCTCCAGCACTGCCCAGCCTGCATGCAGAGCGGCCCCGCCGCTTGCTGACCGCCCTGCTCTGGCGCTGTGCTGCGCTCGCAGCTCCACCGCTCCTTTGTCTTTGTCGAACAAGCTTCACTGCTTTTTGCTGGCGCGCAGCTGATCCACATCGCCGCGCGCAACGGCCACTCGGAGCTGCTGGAGGAGCTGCTGAAGCGCGGCGCCCGCATCAACTCCCTCGACTTCGTGCGCGCCCGGCCACCGAGCACCTCGTTACCTGCTCCCCCCACACTTGGGCTGGTTATTCTACATCTGTCACACACTGCTCGCTTGCTTTCACTTGCATGCGCACGTGGTTGACAGTGTGCGCGTCCACGTGCCCCTTGACCTTCTAAGCCTTCCTCGCAACACAGTATGTTCAAGGGCGGGCCTGCTTTACGTTGATGACCTGCATATGCGGGCCGCTGCAGGGAGGCATGCGGCGCACGGCGCTGCACTGGGCCTGCCTGCAGGGCCATGTGCGCGTGGTGGAGCAGCTGATCGCGCACGGCGCTGACACCAAGGCGCGCCGTGCACCCCACTGCACCCACACCTCCGCCCTGCATTCAACCACCTTCGCCTGGCTGGGCAGCGCATGTGTAAACCTCGATCCGCCGAGCCGCTGTTGCCACGTTTCTTTCACTGCAGCGCGGCCGCTAACCCGTCTCCCTGCCTGCATGAGGTCTCAGAGCGGCAGGCCCAAGCGGCATGTATGGGTACTTGGATGGAGCTGCACTGGTTGAGAGGCGATGCCATAGTCGGCGAGGTCGGCGGCAGAGCACTGGAGCGCCTTTTCAACGCGAGCGCAGGTGCAGGAGAAGAGCTGGGCGAAGCTGGTGCAGCAGGGCCGCTGCGGGCAGCAGATTGACGCCGACTCTCCGGTGGAGGCGCACGAGGCAGTCTGCAGCGACAACGCCGTGCGGTGAGCACCCACGCCCGCGCCGGTGTGGTGGCCGGCGTCCGGCGCTCGCGGCGCTGCGCCCTTGCAGCGGGCGCACCAGCCCCATACCTGCCAATGCTACAGATGTATCAGACGTTGTGCATCTTATTCTGGAAGGTCATGCTACAAGCCAGGAGAAGTGTAAAAACGTAGGGTGCCAGACCCTGGCTTGTGCGCGCCAGGCTGGCGCTGCAGCGGCCGCCCTGGACGCCGGCCGCGCACCCGCGCTGGCCGGCGCGCTTTAGGGCGGTCGCGCGTCTGCTGCTGCTCGCGTGCTACCACCCGCCCGGCGCCACGACGCCCCTGCCCCGGGTCGGGCGCGAGTCCAGGCCGGGCCCTGCCCAGGGCGCGCCGCAGGGCAGCCGCCCTGCGGCGAGCGCCGGCGGCCCGGGCGCGGCGGCCCACAGCTCGGCGCTGCGCAGTGGCGGCGACGGAGGCAGCCCTGCGCCCGGCGCCGGCGCCGCGGCGGCCGCCGGCGGCCCGCGCCCGCCGCCGGACAGCAGCCCGCCGCGCGAGCGCGCGGCGTGCTGCCAGCATGCGGCGCCGCGGGTGCTTGCGCCCGATGCGCACGCAGAGCATGGCGCGCTGGGCGCCGGGTTAGGCGGCGGCGGCGGGGAGTGCGTCCCGGCGAGCCGCTGGGTGCCCCTGGACCTGGACGTGCTAACGGGCCAGATCCTGCCGCGCGCGGCCTACCCCATCAGCGCGTGGGTGTGAGGCCGGGGCGTGCGGCCATAGGCTTACTGCCCTGTCCATGGGCTTACTACCCCATCAGCGCAAGGGTGTGGGGCCGGGGCGCGTGGCCCTGGCAGCGCGGCGGCCTGGAATGCAGGGCCAGTGCAGCATGTTGTGGCGAGGTCCATCTGCATTCCCTTGTACACTAGTTGCATTTTAGGGTGGGCAGTGCGGTGCGCAGCGCCTGCGTGACCAGACAGGCAGAGTGCGGAGCATCAAGACCGGCTCCTTGGATGCTCTTGGGCTTCCCTGGCAGGGCGTCACGTGCACCCCATTGTACAAGCTTGCAGCAGCTGGGCGCTATTGTTTGTGTTCTTAGGACCGGGTGCGTAGCGTTTGACTACACGTGTGACATCAGATGCAGACAATGAGATGAGGAGGAGTTGCTGCTGCCCTGCCTGCATATGTGTCGTGACCGTTCGACATGTCAGTGTGTCCAGCAGTCGCGCTGACGCGTCGCGCGCGTCACAGCCTGTTTGGCTGTGCGCCTGCTGCCTAGGCCATTGCCGCATTGCACTGCGTCCTGTCCACCGCCCGCCGCTGTTTGCATGCCTGGGGTTATGCCGCGAAGCCAATAAACCTTTGTTGCGGTCCTCCGGAGAGTAAGAAAGGCTTTGTCATTGGTGCATACCGGCAACCACGTGCTCTTTCCCCCATGCTGCCCAATGCGCTCGCTTACAGCAACCCTCGGCGCAAGGCGCGCGCTCAGTCCACGTCGTCGCCCGCAGTCTCGCGCGGCACGCCGGCGCCGCCGGCTGCCGCCGCGTCCGGCGCGGCAGCCTCGCTGCGGTCGGAGTCGCTGCCGCCATCGGCAGGGGCCTCCAGGGTGGCGCGCAGGTCCGGGTGCGCGTCCAGGGGGAGGTACCCGCGCGCGTGTGCGGCCCGGAACAGCGCCAGGATGTCGCGCTCGGGCAGGTCGTCCACGCGCGCGCGGATGGCTTCCTGCGCGCGCGGCGCGTCAGAGCCCGCCAGAGTTCGGCTGTGCGGGGCGTCATATGCGGCTCCACCATGGCCGTTCCATGCAGGCAGCAGCATCGCGAGCCCTGCAGAGGCGCATGTGCCGGGCGGCCATCTCTGCCGAGCCGCGAGGAGCCACCCTTGCAGATCCCTCAAGCAAGGACAGCAGCACATTCATGAAGCCTTCATGATATCAAGCCTTCATGAACATGCCGTCCTTGCACGAGGGATTCTGCAAGGGTCGCTTGTGATGAAGCTGCCCAGGCCTCACTGCGCAGCCAGTGCGCCCAGCCTGCACACACTGCTCAACTCGCGGCGCCTTTCTTATGAGGGGTCCAGCGCCGTCGGCGCGTGCGCGCCTCCAGCTGCCGCACGTCCCCGGCATCTACGTCGCCCCGCTGGAGCTCCCGCTCGCCCGCCGCGGCGCCCTCGCCGCCCGGAACCCTGCCCTCAGGGTCGGGGGGGCCGTCGGCGTCGGGCGCGCGGCCGCCATTGAACCAGGGCAGCAGGGAGTGCAGCAGCGCCGCGAACGGCGACATGCCGCGCAGCGCCTCGTCGTCCGGCTCGCCTGCGGCAGCGGCGCTGCGGCGTCAGCTCTGCAGTCCTGGGGCCGTGACGGCTGCACTCTGTTAGCGTTCTTGTGCACAATAATCAGAAGCCATGTGCTTCACCCGCTTGCGTCTGCGTCCTGACCTGTCGCCCTGGACCCTGCCCACTCACTGGCCATGTGCGCACCCGATGCATTGTCAGCACCATGTGAGTCTCTGCACATCGCAAGCCCACCGCAGAGCTTAAGCCAGTGGCGATGCGCGCACGGCACGCGCGCCCTACCTGCATGCCCGCCGCTCTCGCGCCGCCGCGCGTCCGCCTCGGCCGCCGCGACGGCGGCCAGCGCCTCCTCGAGGCCGTCGTCGCGCGGCCCCGCCGCCATCATCGCCTGCGCCGCACGCAGCACAGCTCGCGCGCTCCGCCCCCGGACCGGCCGCCCGCTCGCCGTCCTGCTGCGCCAGCAGGAGCCCGAGCCGCACCCCACACGGTCCGGAACGCGGACCGTCCTAGAACGGCCGCGCACCCCTTGCCCGGCACCACTCTCGCAAGCGAGCACACTCCCGCAAGCAAGCACGCGTTTGCAGCGCCCTGCCCGGCGCGCGCGCGCCTCTGCACTTCCTCGCGCGGCAGCGCGGGCACCGCAACCACACTCCCGCAAGCGAATCTTGCTCCCACAAGCAAGTACACTCTGCAAGTGAATACCCTGCCCTATGACATATACCCTATATCAACCCTACACCCGCTTGCGAGCCCCCGCCCAGCGCACCCGCGCCTGCACCTCCTCCTGCGGCAGCGCGAGCACGGCAAACACACTCCCGCAAGCCTTCCCCCGCCCTACCACACCCTGACCCCGCCTGGCGCGCGCGCGCCTGCACCTCCTCCTGCGGCAGCGCCAGCACCGCGTCCGAGAAGTCGTGCGGGCGCAGGTGGCGGTACGCGTTGGCGGCGCCCGGCGGGAAGGCCTCCGCGCGCGCGGCCGCGAACGTGGCCGCCTCAGCCGCCGGCGGGCCTGCAGTCGCCGCCTCGCATGCGCCGCGCAGCCATGCGAGCGCGTCCGCGCCCTGCGCCGCTTGGGTCAGGTCAGGGCGTTTGGTGACAGGCAAAGCACCAGCACGAACAGCGCCGCCGGGCCTGCCCAAGGTTGAGCGGGGCGGGGCACGCGCCATCTGGAGGTTAGGGAATAGGGTGGGGGGAGCGTGCCTTCCACAGCGCGTGGTGGCGCTCTACGAACAGCGCGGTCAGGTGCGCGAGCGAGGCGCTGCCGCCGTCGCCGGCGCGCGCGAACAGCGGCCGCGCCAGCACGCCGGCCCAGCTGCCATCCTTGCCGGCGCCCTGCTCCTGCAGCCTGCGCGGGCGCGCCACGCGTTTGCTGGCCCTGCCGCGCGGCCCAGGGGCAGGCAGGCAGCCCGCGCGTCTCAGAGCAACGCTTCCACTGCCATGTCTAAAAGAATGCATCGCTCACGGACGGGCAGCGCTGCGGCCCAACGACACTCCGAAGAATCCGTCCATTCAGCAGACGTGCAGCGGCCTGCGTTCGCAGGCACGACGGCCTGTCCGCCAGGCGGGGCGGGGACCGGCGCAAGGGAGCCGCACCGCTCCAGCAGGCGCACGATGGCCAGCGGGTGCAGCAGCACCGCCTGCGCCAGCGCCTCGCCCGCAGCCGCCGCCTCGTCCTCCCCCTCGCCGCCGCCCTCCTCCTCGGCCGCGCGCGCCGCGTTTCCGCCGCCGGCCGCGCCGCCGGGCCGGCCGCCGCCGCCAGAGCGCGCGAGCGCGGCGCCCAGGCGCGCGGCACGCTGCTGCGCGCGCAGCCAGCGGCCGAGCGGCAGCGCGAACGCCCAGTTCGGCAGGCAGGCCAGGCCGGCGCCCGGCCACTCCGCCGCCAGCCGCTGCGCACACCGGCGGGCAGCGGTCTCAGTCGCATATCGGTGCGCCGGCAGCGGCTGCACCAGCGCGCGCAGCGTACATGCAAGCTCCGCCGGCGCCAGAATGCAGGGCAAAGCGACAGGGCCTCTGCGCGGAGCCGTGTCCAGACCACAGCGGTCCGGGCTGCGGGCCGCGGCGCGTGGGCGGGGCAGCAGGCCTGTGACCGTCGCTGCTGCGCGCGCAGCGTCCGGCGGCCGCGGCAGCAGGGTGGCGGGCGGGCGGGGCGGGCGGCGGGCGGGGCGCGCGCCTCGAGGAAGTCCCACTGCTGCGCGCGCAGCGCCAGGTAGTCGATGCACTGCAGCAGGCCAAGCGGGTCGCCCGGGTCTAGCCCCAGCGCCAGCTTGGCCACCTCCAGCGCGGTCGCATGCAGGCCGCGCCGGGTCAGGCTCTGCGCGCGGCATGGGGTAGGGTTAGGGTCCGGCAGCATGAGGCGCCGCGCGGCGCACAGCCATGCACAGCGGAACACGGGCGCGGCAGGCTGCACCCAGCGGGTCCGCATTTTGGTCTCTGTGTCCAGCCGGCGGGCGCGCCGCGCACGGAGCCAGCTTGCAGCGATGCGTCGAGCAGGCGGCGCGGCGCGCGCGGCCGGGCGCGCGCCTGGATGTGCCGGAACAGCGCGACGAACAGCGGCCGGTTTTGCTCCTCCTCGAACGCCACGCGGCAGCCGCCGGCCTGCGGCTTGAAAGTAGCCGGCCAGGCCATCTCCAGCGCATACAGGCAGCGCTGCAGCAGCTCCTCCGCGTACTCGTGCTGCCCCGTCGCCCTGGCGCGCGCGCGTCAGGCATAGGGTGAAGGGGATGTGCAGCTACCCTACCCTACCCTAGCCCAGCTCCTCCGCATACTCGTGCTGCCCCGTCGCCTCGGCGCAAACGTGTCAGGTATAGGGTGTAGGGTATGCGCAGACAAGCGCCCCAACGCGCACCGCCCAGCCACAGGCGAGCACATGGTAGGGTCAGGGCCAGGATAGGCCTACCCCACCCTACCCTGACGCGCCGGAGGCGGCAGACGCGCCACGCGCCGAGCACAGGAGACGGGCAGGGTGACGGCGCTGGGCTGGTACCGCCCCCCCCCCGCCGCACACCAGGAGCGGACACGCGCCGGCGCGCGGCGGGCCGCCCGGGGCCGGCGCGGGCCCGCCGCGCCCGGGCCGGGCGAGGGCGCGCACCGGTGGAGGTCGAACATGGCGAGCAGCGCGTCGACATGGAACGGGTGGTGCCCCAGCAGGCCGGCGAGCGCGTTGGGGTCGTGCGTGGCCTGCGCCTCCTCGAACAGCGTCTGCACCGCCTGCGCGGCCCGCCGCCGCCCGCCTCACGCCGGGCGCCGGCCCCGCCCCGAACGGCTCGCGCCTCGACCCCCGCCGGCCGCGCCGCCCGGGACGCGGCCAGCCCGGCCCGGCCGCCCGGGCGGCCCGCTCGTGCCGCGGGCGCGCAGCTCGCAACACACAGCAACACAGCCAGCATGCACAGCATGCACCAGCACGCTGTGCGTGCTGCTCCCGGCAGCACCGCTGGGGGGGGTGGGACGCGCGCCAGGTAGCCGGCCGAGTGCGCGTAGCGGAACAGCGGCGCGCCGTCGGCCGCGTGCCCAGCCGGCTCGAGCGCGAGGCCGCCGTCGGGCGGCGGCCAGGTGTCGCGCGGCGTCACAAGCAGGCCGCGCCGCAGCGGCACGCGCCGCAGCACGCCGCGCGCGACAAGTCGCCGCACGCGCCGGTTGCCGCCCGCCGGGCCGCCGCCTGCGGGCGGCGGCAAGCGCGCGCGCTGTCAGCGGCGCGGGCGGTCGGGCTGGAGATCGGGGCGAGCCGGGTGCCGGGTGCAAACCCTGTTCGCGCTGGCTCAGCGAGCACGGGGAGGAGCGCTGCGAAACGCTGCGCGCGCCGATTTGCTCGGCAAGCAGCGCAGCGCCTGCGCGGGGGGCGCGCGCCCTGGCCGTCATCGCGGCCCTCAGCGGCCGCGACGCGCCGGCCGAAGATGCGCTCCAGCTCCGCGTCCGCGCGCAGCCGCCGCGCGTCCAGCGCCAGCAGCGGCGGCGCCGGCGCTGGCGCCGGCGCGCCTGCCGCCGGCCGCGCTCCCGCAGCCTGCGCGGCGCCGCGCCGCTGCCGCGCGATCCAGCCCGCAGAGCTGCGTGAAACACCCGGAGAACGAAGCAGGCAGACAATGTGCAGCCTGCGCAGGTCCGGCGTGCTCTCCGGGCCCGGTCGGGACGCCGGGGCAGGTGCCGGCCAGGCGGTCACGCGCGCGTGCCTGCTCCTGCAGCTTGAGCTCAGCCAGCAGCTTGTCCAGGTCGTCCTCGGCGCCAATTGCCGGCGCGTGCGGCGCGCCGGGCTCGGCGCCAGCCGCCTTGCCGGCGCGCTTCTTTTTCCGCTTGGCCCGGCCCGCGGGCGCCGGGGCGGGCGGACGCGTCGGCGCGGGCGTGCCGCCCTCCTCCTCCTCCTTGTCCTCCTCGCTCGCCGGCCGCGCCTGCCCGTCCTGGCGGCCGCGCAGGGGGCCCGCCGGCGGGTCGGCGGGTGCGCCTGTGCTGCCAGGCTCCCTCCTTGCTCGCTATGCAGGCGGGCTGATATAAGGCAGCGCGAGCCAGCGCTGCAGCCTCCTGGCTGGCTGACAGCGCGCTTGCATCGCGGTCATAGCAGCAGCCGAGGCGCGCCGCGCACCTCCTCGTCGCTCAGCAGGTCGAAGGGGTTGAACGGCGCGGGTGCGGCAGCAGGGCTGCCTTCCTCGTCGTCGGACGCGCTGTCCGCCGCGGCCGCTGCCGGCGCGGGTGTGCTCGCCTCCCTCAAGCGCTGCAGGTGCCTCGCTGCCATCCTGGGCCAGGTGACAGAGGTGCGCTAGTGCGCAGTAAAGGCTAGCGCGGCCTGTGCACAGGCACACCAATCAGCTTTTCAGCTCACTTAATATAACAACCTCAGGAAGATCAGAGCAGCAACAAGCGAGTTCTGACACAAAGCGGCGCTGCCTAGGCTCCGCTCCGGCGATAGCAGCATGTGTGACCTGCTGTGCAAGGAGTCCAAGTGCTGACAGGACGGAGATCGTCACAGCTTGCGCATAGAGCGTGTACTGGCTGCTCAGGCTGCCAGAGAGTCGAACTGCACGTGCTGCAGCACAAGACCTGAAGGGCACCGGCCTCACCTGCAAGTCTGGGGAGGGAGTCGAGCAAGCGATGTGGTGTCTGCGAGCGCCAGGGGCGTTGCTGAGAACAGTGCTTCCTCCTCAGTCCGTCCGCTCCCCACTCAGGGTCGCTCGCCGTGCACCCGGGCGGCGCGCACTGCAGCAGCAGCAGCAGCAGGAGCCGCGCCGCAGCCTTCCGGAGCAGCTGCGCTGCGGACAGCCCGTGTCAGCGCGGGCGCTGTGTGCAATGGCAACCTCGGAAGGCGCGTATGGCAGCGAGCTGGACGCGGCATGCAAGGCCGTGCGACTGGCGGCTGTGCTGTGCACGGTGCGGCACCACTGCTGCCCCCTCGTTAAGCTGTCGACCCCCTTCAACATTCACGCATGGAGCAACTAGGAGACAAGATGGGGGCCTGGAAGTGATGTGTGCGATGAACCACGCGTGTTGTGCTGGTGTGCTGCAAGGCAGAGAAGACGAGACAGCGGAGCAGCCTGGCGCTCGGCCGTGCAGAGCTTGACGCGCGAGTGTGCGCGCTCCCGCAGAGGGTGCAGCTGCAGCTGAAGGCCGGCGAGTTCACGGACAAGGCTGACGCGTCGCCCGTCACGATCGCCGACTATGGTACGCTGTGTGGCGCCCTCAGCCCCGGTCAGCTTGATGCCAGAGCGCGCAAGTCGCCGACACAGCCGGCGCGGCACGCCACCCGGGGGTGCGCCGCTCGGCAGGCGCGCAGGCGCTCGTGATCTGGAGCCTGCGCCACTCATTCCCGGACGCGCCGTTCTCGATGGTTGCCGAGGAGGACGCGGCGGACCTGCGGTGCGCGCAGCCGCCCCGCCGCCGCACCCGGCCTGCCTGCCCCTGATCAGCGTTTGGTGGCTGCTCGCTGCGCTCTTCACACCCCAGGGAACGGCAGGGGAGGGCAGTCGGAGGCAGCCTGCTCAGGTGTGGTCAATTTAGGCCTGGACACCGCCTGCCAGCGCCGACCTGCCCCATGTGCGCCACCCGCGCAGGCAGGCTGCAATCTGTGAGGCGAGCGAAGGCTGTCCAGGCAACCTGGGGCAGCCGCCGGCCGCGAGCCGGCACCGCCCCTGACTGGGGCGGCTGGGGGCCGGCAGGGAGCCAAAGGGGGCGGCGATGGCCGCGCGCATCACGGAGCTTGTGAACGCGGTGCTGGAGCAGGAGGCGCGCGCGCCGCCTCTGAGCGGCGCGCAGGTGCTCGACCTCATCGACCTGGGCGGCTCCGACGGCGGCGCCGAGGCGCGCAGGCCCGCCCGCTTGCCCGCCCGCCCGCCCGACCACACGCAGACGCGCCTGTCGCGACGAGCTGCCGGTCCGACAGAGCGCTGCCTCGCCCCGCCCGTAGCCGCGCACCTATCAGCCGCCCAGCGCACGCCCTGGCGAGGCTGGGCGGCACGCCCTTGTAGCCAGGCAGCCAGCGGGCAGTGTCTTGGCAGGTCGCCGCCGCATGCAGGCGCCCCCCACCCTAGCTTGGAACACTCGCCCGGAGGCGGGTGCCGCCATGCGCGTCGCCGCTGCCAGGCGTTCTGCCAGCGGCCTTGCCAAGCGGCCGGGAGCGGGCACCAGGGGCGGTAGCTGCGTCAGCGCCGGCCCGCGCGCGCGCAGGGGCGGCACTGGGTGCTGGACCCGATCGACGGCACGCGCGGCTTCGTGGGCATGCGGCAGTACGCCGTCTGCCTCGGCCTGCTGGACGCCGGCCAGGCGCGGCCCCGCCGCGCTCGCCCGGTCGGATCGCGCAGAGCCCTGGGTGGTGCAACCTGGCGGTGGGCGGGTTGGATTCAGGGCTTGTTCCGTGGCGACACAACGCAGTGCCCCTGCTTGCTGCGTACGACCACGCCCCAGGCCACCGGGCTCTGGCTCGCTGTGACGTTGGCTTTGTGGGGCATGCGGCGGGTGCGCCAGGGCGGCCTGAGCAGCCCCGCCGTCTGTGCATGCGCCGGGGAGGCCGCCCGCAGGCCGCATGGCCGGGTGGGCGCGCCGGGCTGCCGCACCCGCCGCTCTGAAGCGGGCGTGTGCGCACGGGCGGCACAAGGCCAGCCAACGCTCCCCTCGCCAGATTGCGCATGGCGTTTGGCTCATACAGCCAGGGTGGAGTTGCCCGCACTGCCGGCCGTGGCCCCAGGGTTGGAGCGCGCGCGCGCAGGTGGTGGTGGGCGTGCTGGGCTGCCCCAACCTGCCGCTCGAGCGCATCACCGACGCGGACGGCGCGGCCGGCGCGGCCGAGCGCGCGGGCGGCGGCGGCGCGGGCGCGCTCTTCCACGCCACGCGCGGCGGCGGCGCGTTTGTCAGCGCGCTGGCAGGTGCCGCGCCCGGCGCATGGGTGTCTGGTTGGCGGCCGCCCCACGCGCCGCCCTACAGCCCCGGGTCCACGCGACCCCGCCGCAGCCGGGTCCAGCAGGGACGGGCTGGTAGGAGGGCAGGCACCCGGCGCCCTGCGGCGCAGGCACGCAGACGCTGCGCCGGCCGGCGCCGCGAGGCGCCGGCAGCGTCTGCATGAGACGCCGGCCGTGCATTTTTCCGAGCTGCGCCCGGCGGGCGCCGGCCGGAACTCGCGCGGCGCGCGCGTAGGCGGGCGCCCCGCGCAGCGGCTGGCGCTGGAGGACAGCGCGGACTTCGGCGGCGTGCGCTTCATGGAGTCGTATGAGTCGCGGCACTCGGACCACTCGTTCACGGGGCGCCTGGCCGCGCGCCTGGGCGTCACACGCCCGCCGCTGCGCATCGACAGCCAGGCCAAGTATGGTGCGGCGCGCTGCTTGCTGGCTGCCTCGTGCGTGCGTGCAAGGGCCAAAAGCGGGTGGCTGAGGCGGGAGGACGGGGCACACTGGGCGCGGCACGCGCGTGCTTTCCTCCCCGAAGGCTGTGCACCTTGGGTGCCCGCACGGGCGGCCTGAGCTTACCGTGTGCATCAGGCGCCGGGCCGGCAAGCATCGCCGGACGCCGGCGGCCGGCGCAGACGTGCAGGGGGCAAGAGGCAAGAGGCGGGGTGCCTATGGGCGAAGGCGGGGCGGCACGCAGGCGCTGGAGCAGCGCCGAGCGCCGCGCGGCGCCGGAGGTGCAGCGCTCCGTCTGGCGCCCCGGCCGCGGCGGCTGCGCCTGTGCGGCCCGGTCTGCAGCGCCGGGCTCCGCGCGCCCTGACCAGCGCGCGGGCGGGCGACGGCCCCAGGCGCCGGGGCTGAGAGGGGCGCGCGGCGCGCAGGCGCGCTGGCGCGCGGGGACGCCGGCGTGAACCTGCGCTTCCCGCACGCGGGCTACCGCGAGAAGATCTGGGACCACGCGGCCGGCGCGCTGATCGTGGCCGAGGCCGGCGCGCGCATCACCGATGCGGCCGGCGCGCCCCCGGCCCCGCGCGCGCCGCGCAAGGGCCGCGGCCGTCAGAGCCCCCACGCCCGCGCCCTCTCCCGCACGGAGGCTGCCCTGCGGCGCAGGCCCGCTGCGCGGGCTCTGCGGGGAGCGCGTGGCGCCGGCGGGCCAGCCGCTGCCACGGCCTAGGCTCCCGGGCCGCACCCGTCGCGTCCGTGTCGCGCGAGGCTGCCGACCTCTGCAGCCTGCACCTGCTCCGTCGCAGCGCGGGCGCGGGCGCGGGGCCGGCGGGCGTGCCTGCATGCACGGCGCGGATGCGCAGCCGCGCGCGGCCTGCCTCGACACCCGCCCGCGCCCATGCAGACCGGCGGAGGCTTGCGCTCTGGTGGGCCCGGCTGGGCAGGCACCCTCGCAGCGGTGCCTGGTCGCCCGCGCATGCCGCCGTACTGAGCTCGGTAACCATTGCGCCCGGCGCTGCGGCCAGGCGCGCCGCTGGACTTTGGGCGCGGGCGCTGGCTGGACCTGCACCGCGGCATCGTCAGCGCGCCGCCGGCGGTGCACGCCGCGCTGCTGCGTGCCATTGCGGAGCTCGGCGACGCGAGCTGACGCGGCCAACGGGGCGCCTCGGCGCAGCCGTCCGGGCCGGCGCTCCGCCCGACGGTGTTCGCGCCCGCCGGCCGCGGGCTGGGTGCTCGCTGCGCTACGGCGGCGAGCCCGCTGGGGAGCCAGGCTGCTGGGCCGGTCAACTAGGGAACGTGCTTGAGACACTGCATGGTGCTGTGATGACAGCAGACGTGTGAGCGAACGAGAGCACGATGTGTTACATGGGCCGGCCTCGTTGTGGGAGGGCGGCATGCGCGTGTGCGCCGCATGCAGCACCACCTGCTGCCGAGCGCCTATGTATGCGTCGCCCTCGAGCAACATCCCAAAGCCCAAGACGTGCCCCTTATTAAGCAGGAAGAAGATTGACAGCTGGATCTATGAAACGCAGCAGCGACCCATGCTGCAGCGCCTCTACAAGCTACAAGCTGCAATACTTGGCCGCCCAGCATGCGTGCTGACAGCATGACATACTATACATCGGTGCTCGTCCCAGCAGGCACTCGGCAAAGGGCGCATCAGCGCTCTGCTGGCGAGCTGCGACCAGGCAAGGTATGCCTGTCTCTGCCCTGGCTGAGCCCACACCCAAAGCCGCACTGCACACGCAGGCGAGCTCCAAACATGCAGTCAATACCCCAGACACACAGTCTTTACACAGGTAGCCTGGACCGGGCCTACATGTGAAAATGCCCAGTCACAGGTGCCCAGGCCCTCTGCCCAGCACACTGGGAGAAAGAGGCCTGCCTGGTGCAGGAAAGAATAATACACTGGCAGGCATGCCATTTTCAAAATCAAGCCAAACAAATGCTGCCGTCAGTACTTCAGCGCGCGCATGCAATGCGGCGGTCAGCTAACACTCCGTGACACGCTGAGCATTAAAAAACTGCAACGAAATGGGTGCCCTCTCCTGCGCATGATGCCGTGAGGTGCTACAGTGCGTCGTCGCAGGCTGTGGCCATGCGGACGAGCGCAAGTCAGGGGCCTGGGCCTGATGCAGCCGAGGCTGCTCCCACTGGCGCATGGCCCTCCTGGACCGCCACGCTGTACGCGCGCCCCGGGCCCTGCACGAGAACAGCCCGTTGCAGCTGCGCGGGCGCTTCAGCGTCGGAGCCGCCGCCGCCGACGTGCTGCAGCTCGATCGCGGGCGGGACATCGATCGCGGGCGTGACACCGGGCGCCCCTGCGGGCGCCACACCCGCTCAGGCTGCTGACAGCTTCTGTGCACCATTTGCGGAACAGTCTAGCCATGACTTCCCCTCCAGGTCCAGCCTGGAGGCGCCAGGTGAGCGATTGCACGCTCCACCGGTGGTCAGCATGACGCGCACACACCGACAGGCACGGCCGGCAGCTCCCCAGAGAACGCGTGCACGTTCAGTGGTCACAGTTACCGACATGGGCGCACACCGGCGGCGGCCGCCGCCGCGGCGGCCTGGTTCTGCACGCAGCGGATGTGCAGCCACACCTGCGCGCGCGCGCGCCCACTCAGTCTCACCGGCGTGCGTGCGGCCACAGACTGCATGCCCAGGTGCCTGAGCTGGCGCATGCCGGGCATCCCGCGTCGCTCTGCGCGACAGGCGGCGGTCAGTGGCCAGGCGCATCGGCGGCACTGCCTGGTAGGCCCGCGATTGCATGGTGAGCGACGCGCACGGCATGCATCCGGACGGGGGGGAGTCGCGGGGCGTCACCGCTCCAAAGCTGCAGATGGTGATGGCCGCCACGCAGCAAAGGACCAGCGAGAGGCAGGACCGGCCGACGCAACTCGCCAGCACGTCCTGGCCGCCTGACGGCGCGGCACCGGGCGCCGGCGCCTGCCACGACCGCGCTACGCCCTGCCGGGCCTGTGCTGGGGGCTGCAGAGCGCGCTCGGGGGGCGCGGCTGGGGGCTGCGGAGCGCGCTCGGGGGCCGCGGCCTCGGCAGGTGCGGCCGCAGGCAGGAGGGCGATGGTGTTGTCCTGCGAAGACGCAGCGGCTGCCACGCTGCGGCCATGCGCAGGCCTGCAGGGCATGCCCATGCAGCGCCGGCTGGGCTCCTGGCATTGGGCGGTGTAGAGCACCGCAGCTGCCTGGCGCGCAGCACAGCAATGGTTACAAGTCCGGCCAGCTGCTATGTGCGAGCGTGCTGGCCGTGAAGCAGCTGGACATGGCAGACACAGGTGTTTCAGACAGCCGTGTGACCTAAATCGGGCTGGCACGCGCACGCGCAAGGGGGCAAGGCACAGAGGGCTGAGAGGCCTGCCGGCTGCAGCGGGTGCTACTGCGCACCAGGATGAAACACAGCAAGCCAGTCATTCGCTAGCAGCACTCAGCAAGCAACGCACACACAGAGGCTTTGGGCGAGGGGAAGTGCGGCAGCCCCGGCGCCCTCTCCTTTTAGTCAAGGAAGGCTCGGCAGCCCGCAGCTTCGTGCCCTGCTCAGTCGCAAGCACGTTTTTCTTTGCGTGAGCGCCGTCGAGTAGCTTCATCGGCTCGAAAAGACAGCTAGGGTCTTTGGATTCGAACTCCCCATTTCATCAGTGGCGCGGTGAGTCTGCCCTCGCAGCGCCCAGGACGTGACACAGTTTGCGCTGCCTGGCTGCAAGCACTGACGCGGGGGGCCAGGGGCGGCATCTTGAGGGTAGCAAGTAGTGCACTCGCGGCACAGTTGATGTGGGGGGCAAAGCACCTGCCAATGCGGTGATTTAACGCAGTGTCCTCCCAGCAGGGTGATCGCCTCCTTGCAGAGGACCGTGCCCAAGCTGCAGGCATAGCCCGGAGGTGCCTGCAAGGTCAAAGCGCAACGCTGCAGACCAGCGTGCGTTCGGAGCTGGAAGGCTGGGTACCAGGTGGCCCCCCAAGTGTGCACGTGGTGGGTGAGCTGCTGCGTAAGTACGCCCCGTTGCACCACGCACCAGCCACTGTTACTGAAGCTCACGCCAATGACTCGCGCAGGAGAACACGCACCTGGTGGCTTGGCTGTACCCTGTACGCTTGTATGTGATCTGCACTTGAGGCCCTTGAGCTACAACCTCTTTCCTGACTCCGGAGCAGACCTTGCCATGGCGCGTCATGAAGCTGGTGGTCAAGGCGCCAAGGAGGTGCGACACTCTGTGATAAAACCTGCGTACACACTGTTTTTTTGGCATTATAGCGCGAAGCAGCGACACCAACAGCCAGCCGACATCTGCGCATGTCGCTCGGGCTGCGGGTAGCCGCATGCCTCGCCTGCCCCTTGCTCATATGTGGACATGCGTGGCAGCGCCGACGCGCCTGCGCAGCCCTGCTTGGCTGGCTGAGGCTATATCTGAACACATAGAGCGCGCTGCGCTCTGCCACACATGCACTTACAATCAGTCACCACTCCTGAGTGTAAGCCATTAATGTGCGAGCCCTGCAGTGCCGTGCGTGGGCGTGGGACCTGCTGCAGGGGTGCAGCACCACACTGGCCACAAGTAGAACGGCAGCCGGGCGTCATTTAAACGTAGGCAGGCATCCTTCCTGGCGCTGCCCGATAAGCTGCTGGGCAGGATCCTGCGGCGCGCCTGGGCGGACAGGCCCGCGCGGCCTGCGGCGGAGGAGGCGCGCCATGCGGCCGGCCTGGCGTGCTTGTGCCGCCGCGTGCGCGCGCTGCTGCGCGAGCCGCCGCTGCCGCTGGCGCTCGATTTTGGCAGGGCGCGCCTGAGCGCGGCCCAGCGCCGCTGGGTGATCGACCACGCGCAAGCCGGTCGCGTGGAGGCCGTCAGCTGTGCGCTCTATGAGGGCGATGAAGCCGACACAGAGGTATACCAGGAAAGTTTCATCGACCTGCCGCTTCTCAATGCAATTTTTTCAAGAAGGCCCAGCCGCATGCTGCTGCGGCTCTCCGGCATGCCCATGCGGATGATGGCCTGTGCGGACCCGGAGCTGGGCCCGCCATCGGCGACCTGAGCGGCGACGCCCCGCGCCTGACCAAGCTGGGCATCGACTGCCGCGGCATCAGATGGCTGCATTCGGACGACAATGGCTGCCCGCTGGGGAGCTGGATGTGGCACGAGCTCCTGCCGGGCGCCCTGGAGGAGCTGGAGCTGCTCGGCCTGCAGAAGAGTGAACTGGTGAACATAAATTGGGCGGCGGCGGCGGGCGCAGCAGTGGCAGCGGGGCTGCCGCGGCTGCGCACGCTCCGCGTGACATCCAGCAAGGATGAGTGGGCAGCTCGAGGCGAACCGTTGCGCATAAGCAACGTCCCACTCCTGCGTGGCTTTGCCGCCCCGCTGCATTTAGAGGTGCGTGGCTCGGGCATGGACGTCGTTGTCTACAGCCACCTGTTTGACCAGGTGGGGTCTGTGCGCATCGTGGCGGGTGGCCGTATATCCATCCTGTGGGGTAATCAGGACAATGTAGCTGTGTACGTGGACTGCCTCTGCCCCGCCGGCCTGCAGGCTGCAGAGCTGTGCGCTGAGCGCCACATCGACCTGAGCCCCTGCGCAGGCCCACTCAATTGGCAGGTCGTGCGCGAGATGATGAGCAGGTGCGGCGACCGCTTTGCATTTGATCTGTGGGTTTCTGATGAGGCTGATGATGGGGGAGACCGGGACAAGGCCGACATACGCCGCCTGGCCTGGAGCCGCTGGCCTGCCCCCAATGCGCCCGACCTGCCGGCAGCCAAAGCCGCTCATGAGCATGCCCGCCAATGGGCAGCGAGCTTCAGCTGAGCCGATTGCTAGATACATGCCCGTATGCTCCTGTGACGTGTTAAACACATGCCCGAGTGCTCCCATGACATGCACGAGCTGGAATCCGTGGGACCGTGCGCGGCTTGGCGCAACATGTAGGCAGGCAGGGAGCAGTGCATTGCCGCACGGGTGATGCATGTCCGTCATGCATGCTGCCTGGTGCCTGTAGCTCACCATGCATTGCCTAGAAGGTGTGTATATGAGTGTGTATATATAAGTGTGTGTTTTTCTGTGTGTGTGTTTGCCGGCTGTCTGCTTTATGACATGCCTGTCATGCGAGCCAAGGAAGTGTGTGACCCGTGGCCCCTCACCCAGGCCAAGCTTCTCAATGTTCCTACCTAGCCAGAATTGGCTTCCCCCTCAGCTGCCCACAGCCAGGTTAGCGGCCCTGTGCGCCATACGCTGCCAGCGCGATCGTCAGGCCCTGCATGCTTGGAGCGCAGGTGCTGAGCAAGATACCAAGAGCATGCCTGCAGCCGCCATTTCACGGGGTGAGTCGCATTACCCTGGTGACTGTGAAGCTGTGGCGAGCCTGCCGGGAGAGGTTGCAGGGTGTGCTGCGCTGCGCAACAGCTGCGCCGCATTCCCTGTGCGAGACGGCTCCTGAAGTGCCGCGGTGGCTGTGTCACTGGCGCGCGTTACCCCTGTGCTATCTGCGCTCTGTTTGTCGAGTTGCTGGTACTATCACGGCGAGAAACATTGGAACAGCGGGACAACTTGTTTCTTCACTTTTGGTACAAGCATATGCGTATGCCATGCAATGTGACTTTCAAATGCTTAATGAGATTGACCCAAGTGCCACTACTTTGCCGGGCTCCTTTGGCGTATGAGCTTGAGCTTGCCATATGAGCTTGGTATGAGCTTGAGCAAGCCGGCGTTGAGCATGTGTAACGGCCCTCCGCGCGGGTGCTGCCCGCCCAGGCTGCCACAAGCTGAAAGGTGTTCGATAAAAAGGTGCACGGCGACGACTGCCACCTGCTTATCAATGGATTGCATTTCAAAAATACGTGGCGCAAATATATTGCAATGCAAAGTTGGTTAATAAGTCTGGCTTCCGGCTCACAGCTAGGCGCTAGGTGAGCGTGGCACATTTAATTTTGGGATTGTTTGAGATCGTTGGCGGTTATAAATTACTGCTACCGCTCCAATGAGCTAGGCACATAGGCGGATACCGGCGCCTTCCAGCGGGACCCAGGGACCTCACTACTTATGGAGTATCAGCAACCAGGACGCAGTTCACTGTAGCTGCCTGGCTGCATGGCACAGCTCTTGCGGCGTCAAGCTACTGCGGATAGTGGATGAGACACTTGCAGCATAAATAGCGTGGGTGACAGAGCCCCTGCCGACGCGGTTGATGGAGCCAGTCCCGCCACCGTCAGACTCGGTCAGAATCAGTCTAGTGTGGCTGTCTGATCACAGCACTGGGCTTGAGGTTGGTTTGTGTGTGGGATTCAGCAGAGCCGAAGAAGTTGCGCACGAGCAGTGCATAGATACGCAGCTCTGCAGGCAATGTGCCATTGAAGCAGCTGTTCAACCACGCGAAACCTTGGCACCGCGTGCTTCAGCCCCTGTGTGTTGCAGGGAAGCTGAAAGTGGGGCTGCGTAGTACTTGAAAGGTGCACTAAAGAATTCTTGCGCGGACTTTGACCATGCCCCCAGCTGGCAACGGCTAGCGTCTGTGTGGCGGTCAAGCAGGAGTGCCCTGTGCTGTGCGCGCGCCCTATGCGGATCAATGCGCGGGTGCATGTACTGTCACCGCGCACGCCGGCGCAGGTGCGCATAGCTGCCACTGGCTCATGGGTGGCACCCAGGAGTGTTGACTGATAAGGTTGGCCAGCTTCAGCCTTAGCCACCCGATGCTGCTACATGCTCGGCAGGAGAGGCCTGCTGTGCAGTGGGTAGATGCGCCAATGGAAGAGACTCTGTGGCCAGCCGAAACATCTACAGATGTGCGTTACAGGCTCGTAGGGCCATAAAGCATTTGCAGAGGTCCACAGGGGCTGCAATGCAAGATCGCCTGAAACGCGACAGATGGCCCTGCAATGCTCTGCGCGACGCCAGGCCGGTGTGCGGGCCCGTGCGCAAGGAGGTTCCAGGCGCAGCAGTTGAGTGCGTCACAGAGCATGGGACGCATGCGCTGTGCAGATGAACCTGCCAAGCAACCGGTGCCCCCTCATTGACAGACATTACTGACCGTGGAACGACGCTTGCTCTTAGGATTGCCAAGAGCTCTGCCTCCAACGGAAGGCAGCAGGTTGATACCACTGGCAAAACTGGTGCCACACACAAGTGACCCCTTATCCCCCGCCTTGCATGTGCAGCACCTCACACACCGACTGTGAAATCACCGGCACAGAAAACCCCCACCTACCAAGGAAAAAACACCAACTGCAACACTCAGAGCTATGCCAACGCCAACGCCGCAGTGCGTTCTACGTTGCTGCCCTCTGCTCGCGAGTGCATCAGTCTGCTGCGACTGCCAGGCTATCTAGCAAGATGTTTTGCTTCAGTTGCTTCAACTGCTGGCAGGCAAAAAAACAAACCCTAACCAGGGCTGCTACGAATGTTCAGCTTTCGAGCTGAGCGGGCTCCGCTTAAACGCAGGCTCAAGCGGGGTCTTTTCTGCATACTCGCCAGAGCTGAGCAAGGGGTTGACACACCTGGCGTTGCCGCACTGCCAGCAACAGGCTCCAGCGGCGCGAAGAGGCCATCACTGGGCCAGCGCCCGGCGTGCAGGTGAGGCCCCCAGCTGCAGCGGGCCCGACAGCGTGCCCCTTTGGTCGGCCTAGAGCCCGCTGTGAGCGCGGGGAGGCAGGCGTCGGGTGGCTCAGCAGTTGTCCCTCCCGGGCCCTGCAATGCACGCATGCGGGCCCGACGCCAGGTGTCCCTCGCGAGCCCGCGCTCATGGCCTACTGGGGGCGTGCCTGGCCGGCCTGGCGGGCGGGCTGGGCATGATCGGGCTGCATGGGACGCGGCCAGGGCTTGCCTGCACGGTGGGCCCTCAAATGAATGTCCGGCATCGGCATATCCCGCCCGCAACACGGCCGGGAAGCTGTGGGTGCACTCCATGCCCCGATCACTGCCGGCAGACGTCGGAGGGGTCCTCTCCTGGCTGGCATGCAGGTGGAGCCTGCGGCTCACAGGTGGCTGCCTGGCGCGCGCAGGCCGCCCGCCGGCCTGGCCACAAGCGTACCCAAACCAAGCCGCCCCCACGAGCGCCCGGCAGAGCGCACGCGCGCCCGTGATGCCGCTCGGCAGCCTGACGAGCGGGAGCGCGCGCCGGGACGCGCGCCCGTCGCCCTGCTTCGGCTCGCCGCTCTGCTGCAGCGGCCTGGGCGGCGACGAGTCGCCCTGGCTGCTGCCGCCCGGCAACGCCTCGGCCGGCAGCTGTAGCAGCCGCTGCGTGGACGCCGCGCTCGCGTCTGCGCTGCCCGCGCTGCCCGCCATCGCGACCGCGCCCGCGGCGGGGCGCAAGCGCAAGGCCACGCCCGGCTACCCCGCCGCCGACCTGCTGGCCAGCGGCGGCACCGCGGGCGAGGGCGGCCTGCCCGGCGGCGGCACCGCGGGCGAGGGCGGCCTGCCCGGCGGCGGCGCCGCCGCGAAGCGGCCGTGCCTGGGCGGCGCGGGCGCCGGCGACGGCCTGCTGCTGTGCGAGGAGGGGCTGGAGGCGGAGGAGGCCGGCGCGGC
>JAABUV010000745.1_pt1 | contig 49128 bp, 47 predicted proteins | sample 5559971 | NCBI WGS metagenome assembly JAABUV01 (sample SAMN10711881, study PRJNA513362) | rock metagenome | isolation source: Antarctica rocks | place: Antarctica: Victoria Land, Knobhead nord | collected 2015-12-19 | reverse complement strand
CAGCAGCAGGCTCCATGGTGTAGCTGGGGCACCGTGTGACTGCCAATTTGTGTGGCAGTGCACTTTTTGCGCTTGCATCCGCAGCGGGTACACGGCTGCATGCCATGGTGCTCCTATCGCAGCAGGACTGATTGGGCAGTTACTGTGGCGCTTGTCAGGGGCCTATGATTGATTGCGAGCGCCCAGTAGTACAATGTCATGCCGCAGAATAGGTGCCCACCAAGGGCGCAAGCGCATGGCCGCCTGCCTGCACCAGGCAGCACAGTACATGCGCGCACCCGCGCCGCCTGCGCGTGCGCGTCCGCCAGTGCGGCGTCCCTGCGCGCGAGCTCGCCGCGCAGGCGCTGCGCGGCGGCGCCCGCCTCCGCCGCCGCGTCCGCCGCCGCGTCCGCCGCCGCCTCCGCCGCCGCCGGCGCTGCAGCCTCAGCCGCGGCGGCGCGCGCGCGCACCTCGCGCAGCTCCGCTTCCTGGCACGGTGTGGCCCGACGGTAGAGTAGGGTAGGGGGCTGCATGGGGTGCCAAAATAGGCGCGCTGCCAGGCCCATGGACCGGCGGGGCCATGGCGCGGCGCCCAGCTGCCCGAGCCGGATGGATGGCAGGCTGTGCCTCCTTCATGCGGGCACGATGCTGTGAGCATGTCAGCAAAAGAATGCTGAGAAAGCAGCTCGAGGCCGTCGCGCGGGGAGCGCGCGACCAGCACGGCGGAGCACCTTGCGGTCGGCCGCGGCCTGCGCGGCCGCGAGCGCCGCGCCGCCGTCGCCCGCCGCGCGCGCCGCGGCCAGCGCGGCGGACAGCTCGTCCACCTGCGCGCGCGCAGCGCGGCGCGCTCACGTCCCCATGGATGAGCCTGTCATGCAAGAGCCTGCGGGCTTGTGTCTTCCATGCGCTCATTCGCCATCGCCGCGTGCGCCAGCGCCGCACGCGCCAGCGCCGCCGCGCGCCAGGCTCCATGGCGTCGCGTGCGCAGCGCAGCGCACTCTGGCCAGGAGCCTGCAGGGAGCCGCCTCCTGCTGCTGCTGCTGCCGACGTGCACATTGGCTATGGCCACACAAAGACGCAAATTTCAATGGCAGAGGAGGCAAAAACACTTATGCGGAGGAGTCCGGCAGCGCGCACCCTGCGCCGCAGGTCCGACACCAGCTGCGCGTGGGCGGCCGCAGCGGCGGCGGCTCCGCAGCCGCACGCGCGGACGGCCGCGGCGCCCGCCTGGCCCGCCGCCGGCGCGGTCGCGTCGCTGCCGGGCGCGGCCCGCGCGGGCTGAGTGGCGGCCTCGGCGGCCGCGCGGCCCGCCGCGGGGGGCGCCGCAGCGTAGCCCTGGCGGCAGCGCGTCGCGAGTCAGTCCGCAAATGCCGCGCTGTGTCTGCCAGGACGGGCACTCCATTGCTGCGCTGCTGCGTCAGCCAGCTACGTCAGGCAGCTGGGCAGCATGGCAGCGGCCAGTCCCGGCACTCATGGAGCTGCACATCCTTTGCTTCCCGCTCTCGCGCGCCGCGCACGCAGCGGTCGGCGCGCTCTTGCGGCACACAGCTCAGCCCAGGCTTGCCGCAGGGCGCGGCCGCGCCCGCGCCTGCCGCGCCTGCGCCTGCGTCTGCGCTTGCAGCGCGGCGAGCTGCTGCTGCAGCGCGGCCGCCGCGCCCTGCCGCCGGGCGGCCTCTGCGCGCGCGGCCGCCAGCGCGTCACGCGCCTCCGCCAGCTCCGCCTGCCGGCGGCGCGGGGCGTGTGCCAGCGGCAGCGGGCGCGCATGCGCTCAGTGCAAGAGGGGCCGATGGCCACTTCCGTACCGCTGAGACGCTAAGAATTGTAACACAACCCACACCAGCTGCTGCCGTGCAGGCGCGGCATGGCCTCGCCCTCGGGCGCTTTGCTGGGCCCCGCAAGCAGCGCACTCGAGGGCGCGCCTGCAGCCGCGCGGCGGCCTCGTCGGCGCGCCGGCGCCGGGCGGCCGCGGCCGCGGCGGCGTGCTCCTGCGCCGCGCGCGCCTCGCGCTGGCACGCGCGCAGGCGCTCGCGCAGGCGCTCCGCGGCCTCGGCGGCCTCCGCCGCCATGGCCTCCGCGCCTGCGCGCAGCGCCAAGAGTGCGTTGGAGCGCCCGCCTCTCCGAGCGGCTTCAGATTGCCTCATTCGAGTCGGCGCAGCCGACATGGAAGCATGCTCTGCAAGCTTGGCGGCGCTCACTTAACTGTCGCCTGCACCTCGACGCAGCCCGTGGGAAGTCAGGAACACACGTGTGCATAGGGTTAGGGAGGGTAGGCTTGGGGAATGCGCCACATGCAGGGCGCGCCCTGGCGCTGCAGCCGCTCCAGGTCGGCCTCGCGCCGCGCGGCCGCCAGCGCGTCCGCGTGCAGCGCAGCGCCGATCGCGGCCGCGTTGGCCGCGCCTCCGCCGGCGGCCCCACCGGCCGCCCAGGCCGCGCCTGCGCGACCTTCCCCGAGAGAGTGGCAGTCAGGCAAAGCCTTGCAGGACATGCAGCAGATTGTAACGTGAAGCTTTTATGCATGTGATTGACACCGGCCTTGCCGGCTGCGTGCTGGGCGTCCGTTTCTGCAGATAGCCTACCATGCTTTTGTAAGCTTGCACAGTCCGACGCTCCTGCGCCATGTGCAACAGACCGTCACACAACAGCACAGGAGCAGGGCGCACCGACGGCGACGAGCGCGCGCGGGACACGCGGCGCGGCCGCGCGCGCGCCCGCCGGGGCAGGGCGGCGGGTTGGCGCTGCTGCGCCGCCGCCGCCCAGCAGCGCATGCAGGCGCGCCTCCAGAGCGGCCACCTCGGCCGCCTTGGCGGCGCGGTATGCGCGGAAGGCGCCCCGCAGTCGGTCGGCCTCGGCGGCCGCGTGGCGCGCGTCGGCGTCGGCCGCTGCGGCCGCCGCCTCGGCCGCGGCCGCCAGCCTGAGCGGCGCGCACTCGTGCGGCACGGCAGGTATACCAGCAGGGGCTTATGCACATTTGCCTGTGCGACGTGATGGGATGTAGCCATGCACCGCTGCACAACACGCTCCGGCGCGTGACTATGCAGAGTGCGGCCGGCTGCGCGGCAGCCCAGCTGCGCGCACAGGAACGCGCGCAAGCGTGCTCTTGACAGTCCGTGCATCCCGCACGCCAGTGGTGCGCATGGGGCTGGGCGCACTGCTCTGCCGCCGCGATGCGCCGCTCAGCTTCGGTGGCGGCCACAAAGGCGCGGCGGCGCTGCGCGCCGGCCTCCGCGTGCGCGCGCGCCCGCTGCTCCTGCCCCTCGTCGCGCCCGCGCTCCTCCTTGCCCTGCCATGCCGCGCGCGAGCGCTTCGCGAAACCACGCAGCACACGTACGTGCCAACACAGGCACTGCCGCGCTGCTCACTGGTGTGTCTGCAGCGGCGGCACGGCGGCATGGCGCTCCTCACTAGCAGTGGCTTTGCGTACGGGCACACAACATGAGGCTGTCCTGTAAGCATCACCAACGACCTGCACCATCAGGTCCCACCTTGTCTTACACAGGCACGCTCCTGAGCTGGCATGCGCTACCCGCGGCAGCGCAACAGCACGCACGCTGGGCTGCACATGAAGCAACCGGCAGCTCTCATCGGGCCAACACGCACCTGCCGCTCGTGCTCCAGCGCGCGCTGCGCCGCATCCGCGCGCCGGGCGGCCTCTCGCTCTGCCGCCTCGGCCGCTGCGGCACGCGCATGCGCCTGCGCCGCGCCGTCGCGCGCAGCGGCAGCAGCGGCGGCCGCCGTATCGCGCTCAGCAGCAAAAGCGGCCGCGCGCGCCACGGCCTCGGCGGCCCGGCTGTCCGCGTCGGCGCGCGCCTGCACCAGCGCGGCGCGGTAGCGGCGCGCGCGCGCGAGGCCCTCCCAGCGCGCCTCGGCCGCGTCCCGGCGCTGCCTGCCGCCGACCCCGAGCGCGCGTGAGAGCGCGTTTCACGAGCACGTGACACACGCGGACGCGTTCTGGAGTCTGCAGCTTGTGCCGAGGCGCGCCCGCGCCTCAGCGCGTGCGCACGCCTGCGCCGCCCGGCGCATGGGGGCCGTGCCTGGCGCCGCCCGCTGCACCCGGCGCGCCCTTGAATTGCCATCGTGCAACGCGGATGCCATTAATCGAACCGGGGCAGTCATAGCCATGCATAGGCTATACAGCGCATTGGGCTCCCCAGCGATCACACGAACACGGCGTCCCTGTCAGGCCATTGTGCCGCAGCCACGCAAGGCGCGGGCGCGCGTCAGGCTCCCCAGACGGGCTCGTCACACTGCGCACAGGCATGGCAGCCCCAGCAGGGCCCCGGCGCGCGCGCACGCGCGCAGCGCCGCCTGCTCCGCCTCCAGCGCGGCGAAGCGCTCGTCCAGCGCGGCCGCGGCGGCCTCCGCGGCCGCCAGGCCCTCGGCCAGGCCGGCCGGCGGCGCGCCGTCGGCGCGCAGGCGGCCCAGCAGCGCCTCCAGGCGGCCGGCAGCGGCGGCCTCCAGCTCCGCGCGGCGCGCCTTCGCCGCCGTCAGCTTGGCCTCCAGCCTGGGGGCGCGCGCGCTGTGAGGCGCCTCCCGTGCCCATTCCCTTCATACCCTACCCTACCCTAGCCCCTTGCGTGCTCATGCCCAGCCCGCTTGTCAAGGGAGGCTGCTTGTTTGAAGAAGCAGCAGCCGTATCAGCGCGCACGCGGCGCATCTGCCCTCCTGACGGCCGCATCTGCGACTTCGGCACCGCTCGGCGCGCGTCTGCCCGTCGTACGCCATCTCTGCGCCAACCGACATGCGCGCACCGAACAGAGCAGGCGCTTCGACCGGGCGGCCGGCCGCCGGGCCGCGCACCCCGAGTACAGCTGCTTGAGCTCGGACAGGCGCAGCGTGGCGGCGTGATCGGCCAGCTCGGCGTCGGCGGCGCGCGCGCGCAGCGCGTCGCGCTCGGCCGCCGCGGCGCCCAGCGCCGCCCTGAGCTGCTGCGCCTCGGCCGCGTGCGCCGCGGCGCGCCCTTCTGCTGTCTCCTGCGCCGCCACTCACCAGTACTGTCTCAGCGGTTGCTTTAGAAGCACGTGGGTTAGCAGGAGCATGCATGAGCTTGCGCATGATAGTTGGGGACACTATATGCTGCCGCGCTGCGCGGCCATGGCTTGCGCAGTCGTCAGGGCAGACAGACCCGGCCGTGTGCAGAAGCGCGCTCGGCTGGCAGGAAGGCTGGTGCACAGACGGGCGTCCGTGACGCAGGCAGGCCGGGCGGGCGCAGGTGGGACGATTGGGGGCGGCAGCGGTGGAGCGGCACCTGCGCCGCGCGCGAGGCGGCGAGCTGCTGGCCGGCGGACGCAAGGTCCGCGCGCAGGCGCGCCTCGGCGTCGCGCGCCGCGCGCAGGCCCGCCGCCGAGTCCCGCAGCGAGCGCACCGCGCGCGCGCGCGCCGCGCCCTCCTCCCGCAGCGCCGCCTGGCGGGGCACCGCGCCGCCCGGGTCGCACCGGGGCCGGTGGAGCACCGGGCGCTGCAGCGTCAGGACAGGCTCGGGGCTGCCGCTGGCTGCGCGCCACACTGCACCGCAAGCACACAACGTGCGGCGCATGCGAGGGGTCGTGCAGAGGGGCCACTGCATGCAAAGATGAGGCTTCGGGGAGGGGCCAGCTCGAGCACACCCGCGAGGCGTCCAGGTCATCCTGCAGCGCGCGCCGAGCGGCGGCTGCCTCAGCGCGGTGGGTGTCCATCTGCGCGCCACGGACCGCATGCATGGGCAGGCAGGCATGGCTGCAGGACATCATATTTGCGGAGCGTTGGCCCCAGGGTGTGAGGCTTCCCTTAACGCATGATTCCTGAGTGGGGGTATAGGCAGCACAGCCAGCGCTCATGGAGCATGGATGTGCAGTGCGCACTGCAACCCTCTCCGCGCGGTAGGCTGCTGCAAGCATTTGCGGGCTTGTTTTCAAGAAGCAACAACCAAACATGCTGCCCGTATGACGTCCTTTCTCACACCAGTCTATATGCCTTAACTGTTGCTAGTGGTCGGGTTTGGTGCATGGTGTGGAGATTCCCTTTTCCTTAGGTTACGCACTGCTGTTACAGCTAAGCGCGAAAAAGAAATAAAGTTGGAAAACAATGGCATGCCCTTCTGCAGCGCGCCCTTGTTTCCATGGCATGATGGGGGTGCTGGGGCCGCGCCTGCTTCTGCAGGGCCGCAGCGCGCGCCTCGGCGTCCGCAGCGCGCGCGTCGGCGGCCGCCGCAGCGCCGCCGCCGCAGTCCGCGCGCGGCGCGGCTGCCTGCTGGCGCCACGCGGCGCGCTCGCCCGCCAGCGCCGCCTGCGCGGCCGCCAGCTCCGCCGCCGCTGCGTCGCCCGCGGCGGCCGCCTCCCGCGCGGCCGCCAGGCGCTCCTGCGCGGCGCGCTCGGCATATCCACCCTCGCTTCCTTTGCATCGCAGTGCTCTGCATCGCAGTGCTCTGCATCGCAAAGCTCTGCAGAGCAACAGTGGGCATAGGTGGCAACCACGGCCTGCGCCACCATGCGCCATCACAAGCTCCCAGGGGCGCGCCGCGGCTCGCACGCGCCCGGACGTAGGTTTATAACCTATCCTGGTGTGCTAAGATAGTTGCTCAAGCGGTGGAGACTATACGTGTTGTGCAACTAGCATGCTTAAGGCTGACGAGCAGTGCACCAGTCGTACAGGCAGAAACAGGGCACCTTGAGGGCGACCTCACGCGCGACGGCCGCCGCGCCCGCCGCCGCCGCCTCGCGCTGCAGCTCCCGCACTCGCGCCTTCCACTTGGCAGCCTTGGCGCGCGCGGCGGCCGTCGCCGCCGCGGCCGCCGTCGTCTCTGACGCGGCTGCCCCGCCGCGGCGACCGCCGTCCGCGGCGCCCTGCGAAGCAGGTGCGCATGATGCGGCAGGCCGGCAAGTGCTAATGCGGCCAGAACAAGCTTCGACCCAACACCTACGCCAGACCCACCTTGTGCACACAGAGGGTGGCACATTCTTGCACAGGCGCAGGGCGCGCCTCCAGGAGCAGCACCGACTGCGGCGCAGGGCCTGGACGGGCGGCCACGCTGCCGGCATCCAGGCGCGCCGTCGTGCCTGCACATCGGAGTCTCTGTCTCAGGGCCTCAACAGCGCACGCGCCCGGCTGGCCAAGCAAAGCATGTCCGCGGCTCCCGATTAAGCAACGACAGCGCTGGCATCAGCAGCGTGCCTCTGCGCACACAAGTACTGGACGGGTCTGCAGCGGTATGAGCGGCAACACAGGAGCCCTGGGCATGCGCTTTCATCGCTGTGCACTCTGCCGGGCACTCCGCAGTGGATGTGTGCTCAACGGCCTGCACGTATGTGTGGGCCAGCTGGCTGCGAGGCAGAGGCCGAGGCACGCGCAGGTGCGCCCCTTTCCCTGTGCATGAGGGGTCCCTGTTCTGCAACACTTGCACACGCAGTGTAAAGGCGGGACCATGCCTGCAGCGCAGTCCGCCCGCTGCCAGCCTTCCAGCGCGGCCGCCAGGACCTGCAGCGTCGCGCGCATGGCGCTGACCTCCTCGGCCGCCCACCGCGCCGCGTCGCCGCATGCCGCCCCAGCCTCCGCGCCTGTTCCCGATGCAGGCCTTGGTGTGCAGTCTGGGACAAAAAAAATGCTAGGACATGCACTGTGCAACGTAGTGACAAGGGTAATTACGGGGGCCATGTGGCGGGCAGAAGTCTGCAGTGTGCCCTGCAGGCTGGGTGGCTACGTGCGCGGGTGGACCCACGTGTCTGCCACCTGCCGCTTTGCCCTTTGAGCCGGCAAGTGCGGTGCGCATCACGCAGCGCGTATGGCGGGAGAGCTGCCTGCACGCCGATACTGATGCTCATTGCCGTGGCAAGCATGGATACCATTCAATATACAGGCACTGTCTCACTGCCGCCTGCGGAAATGCGCCGTCGACAGCGCGCGTACCAGCGCCCCCGCCGCGCTGCGCGGCGGCCGCCGCCTCCAGCGCATCCAGGTGCAGGCCCAGCAGCGTGCACAGGCCGGCGAGCGCGGCGCCGTCCGCATCGGCGCTCGCGAGGGCAGGCGCGCAGGTCTCGTGCGGGAGGCCGTCCGCGCCCTCGCCCGCCCTCCCCCCGCCGGCCGCCCCGCTCGCGGGCGCAGCGGCAGCGCTCGCGGCCGGCCCGTCGTGGCCGCCGCGCGGCCGGTGGCTCGACAGGCGCGCGGGCGCCGCGGCGTGGGCGCCGGGCGGCGCGTTGTCGCATGCGTCCGCCGAGCGCGCGGAGCCGAGCGATGCGCGCAGCGCGCGCAGGCGCTCCTGCGGCCGCGGCGCCCGCCGGCGTTGGCGGCGGGGCGTGCGCTGCATTTGTACAAGCGTGAAGTGCATGAGAGTGCTGCAATCTTGGCGCAATGCGAAGGGCGCTCATGAGTAGGGCAACTTAAAAGTAGCCGGCGTGCACCTGCGCGCGGTCGCGCTCGGCGCGAAGCTGCTCGTGCGCGCGTGCCAGGTCCGCCAGGCGGCCGGCGAGGTCGCGGATGACCGCGCGCTGCCCAGCGGCCAGGGCAGCGTCCGCGGCCGGGGCCGGCGCGCCGGCGTCCGCCGACGCGGCGCCCTGCTCGGCGCCGCGCGCCGCGCCGGCCAGCAGGTCCAGCGTGCACTCGCAGCCCTGCGAGCCGCCCGCCCGCACCCCGTCTGTGGAACTGAAAAGCATGCACCTCTTTGTTTTTATGATGGCAACACAGCGCTGAGCATGTGGGTGCGCTGTGCATATGGCGCCCGTCTGCACTGCATAAGGACCGTCTGCTGATCCGAGCCGGGTGGTCCACATGCGGGCGTAGCTCCGCGACAGGGGCTCGCTCACGCATGGCACAAGGGCGCGCAATCGCACGCGTGCTCTGACCAACAGAGCTGGTCATGGCATACCAGCCATGGCATACAGCAAATGTGCAGGGCATCAGCGAGCGCTCTCCCTTCGGCCAGGCCGCCGGCGTGCCAGCAGGCACCCGGTCTGTAGCGACATATGGGCATGGAACAGCTCGGCCAACATCGGCCGAAAGGAGATCGAGCAGCAGCTTGGACCGCACATGTGAAGGTAGGGTTCCTGACCCCATGACCGGGGCAAAACGCGCACCTCCAGCCGCGCGGCGAGCGCGGTGACGAGCTCCCTCAGGCGCCCGCCGCATGCGCCGTCGCCCTCCGGCCCAAGCGCCGCCGTGCCTGCGCAGCTTCCCCCCACTAGCGTCGGGTTGAGGTCGCAGCCCAGCGCGGCCGCCGCCGCCGCCGCGGCAGCCGCGGCGTCCGCGCGTGCACGCGCCAGCTCTGCATCCAGCGCCGCGACCCTGGACCTCAGGCCCTGGCTGGCCGCCGCGCTGGCGTCCCCGCCGCCTTCCTGGGCCGCGTCGGCGCCGGGCACGTCCGACGGGGATGCCACCGCGACCGCTGGCGGCGGGCGTGCAGAGGCGGCCGCAGCATCGAGCGCTGTGTGCGGGGCGTCGTCCCTGCCCGCGCCTGCGCATGCGTGAGCGTCACGAGCGCAGACCATCCTGGACGCGTGCTGGCTCCCGCCATTCCCGAGCACACGCACAGACGCTCGATGATGCGCCAGGCATGCTCAGCATGCGGTGCTTCCAGCATCCCCTTGCACGCGGTGCCGGCGCCTCCATATTACGTTCTAGCAGTGTTGGGCACCCACCGGGCGAGCCGGCGCGCGCGGCCGCCAGCTGCTCCCGGAGCGCCGCGACCTGGGCGCCCAGCCGCGCCGCCTCGGCAGCCTTGCCGGCCAGCGCCAGCGCCAGGCCCCGCGCTCGCTGGGCAGCCCCATCGTCAGCGCCGGAGCGTGCCTCCGGGTCAGGTCCGTGCCCGGCCGCCGCGGCAGCGTCGCTGCCAGCGTCGCCCAAGACGGCGGGCGCCTCCCGCGGTGCGCCCGCCGGCGCCGTGAGCGCGCCGGCTGTGCGCACGCCCGCGTGCCGGCCGGGGGCATCGGCCGCGCCGCCGGGCTGGCAGGGCGGGTCCGCGGCAGCCGCGAGCGCGGCCTGCGCGGCCTGGTGGCCACCGGCGTCAGTTATGGCGCTGCTGGCCTCGGCGGCGGCAGCGCCGGCGGCGGAACAAGGGGCCGCGGTTTGCACGGCCTTGTCAAGGCGGGCAGCCACAGCGGGCGCTCGCACGCGGCCGGCGCCTAGGCGGCTGGGCGCGGCGCGCAGCGCAGCCTCCCGACGCGCCGCCTCGAGCTCCGCCTGCGGAGGCGGCTCAGCGGCTCAGGTCCCTGCCCTTGCCCATCCATCGGCCTTTCCGCACCGTCTTCCCTCGGCCAGGCACCCACGCCCGGCCTGCCAGGGGAGCCTAAAAGCGCCCCCCCCCCCGTGTCCCAGCCTGTCCATGTGTGGGCTGGTCCGGGTCTGGTTGATGCGCGTGCCGCCTTGGGCGCATGGCGCCCCATCCTTAACCCTACCCAAACCCCAACCGCGCAATCCCTGCAAGCTGCACAGGTGCAGGGCCCCGCAGCAGAACGCGCGCGCGGCCGGGGCGGGGGCCGCGCCCGCAGCTCGGCCGCCTCCGCAGCGGCCGCTGCGGCGGCGCGCTCTGCGGCGCGGCGCGCGCGCGCACGCGCGTCCAGCAGCTCCGCGCAGCGCGCCTCGGCCGCCTCGGCGCGCCGGCGCTGCTCCGCCGCGTCTAGCGCCGCCGCCTCCGCGCGGCCCTCCGCCTCGGCCGCGCGCGCCCGGCCGCGCTGCAGGGCCTCGTCCTGCAAACGGAAGCTGAGCCTAAGCTCAGGGCATTGACAGCATCAATATTTGGGCATCACGGCATCCATACTTGGGCATCATGCTCTCGGAGGCTCGCCGCAGCGTGCCCCGGCGGCCCGCGCGGGCGCCGCGGCCGCAAACATCGGCGCCAGTGCTGGGCTTGCTGCTTCGCGCTGCACGCAGCCTGCTGCGAGTATGCCTCCTCCAGGGTTCCCGAGCTCTTGGTGCCGTGTCGCGTCCCGACGCCCAAGGGCTGCCGCCATGGCACAGCCTGGCGCATGCCCTAAGGGGTCTCGGCAGCGCTGGCGAGCGCGCGCCTTGCTGCGCAGCAGCTCCAGGACCCGGACGTCGCGCTCCTCCTGCCACGCGCGCTCCCGCGCGGCGCCGGGCGCGGCAGCCGGGTCCGGGTCAGGCACGTCGTGCGCGCCGGCGCCGGCCTCGCGCTCCGTGTCTCCAGGCTGCGCGGCGGCGCCGGCCAGGTCCGCCTCTGGCTGCACGCCGCCGGGCAGCCCCAGGCCGGCGCCCAGCGTCTCGCGCAGGCCGCCCAAGGACACGGCGTCCCCCGTCAGGTTCGGCTCCCAGCCTGCGCCCGCGGGCGGCCCCGCGCCCGCCATGCGCTGTGCGGCGCCCAGCTGCCCGTGCAGCGCGCGCAGCATCTCGTCCTGCTCCCTGCGCGCGCAGCACACGGGCCCTTGATGCGCTATCAGCGTCGCATGCGCCGCCGCGAAGACCCGGGTCGCAGTGCGCGGCCATAACGCCGGCGGGGAGCGCGCACCGCATGACCGCCGCCTGCCGCTCGATCGTCTGGCGCAGGCGCCAGTGCGCGGCCGCGGCCTCCTCCGCGGCGGCGCCAGACCGTGCGTCGTCGGAGGGCGCCAGCTCCAGGCCGCCCGCACCGCCCTCCCCACGCTCAGGCTGAGGCTGTGCTACGCGCTCCGAGCTGCCTACCCACGCCTGTGCTGGCCGCCCCTTCTGGGCAGGGTCAGCGCCAGGGTCCTCCGCCCAGCACGCAGCGCGCGCCGGCCCTGCGTCAAGCGCGGGGCCCGCATCGGCTCCCTGCAGCCTGCTGGGCGCGCCGCCGCCGTCCGGCCTGCCCGCAAGGCGCTTCGCCACTGCGCGGGGCGCCCGCTCCGCCTCTTCGCTACCACCATGCGCTGCAAAGTCCCACTGCCGTGCTGCGCTGGTTTCAGGGTCGTGCGGCGGGCCGCCCGCGGCCGCAGCGCCGCGCTCGTTGCCCTCGGGGCGCTCGGCCTCGGCGGCGCCGGATCGGCGCGCGTGCGGCGCGCCGCCCCGCGCACGGCGTGGCTCGGGGGCGGCGCCAGGGTTGGGGTCCAGCGGCGGCGGCAGCAGCCCGAGTGGGCTGCGCGGCGGCGCGGCCGGCCGCTGCGCGTGCGCCGCCGGGGGCGCCGCCGCGGCGCGGCCGCCCTCGCCGCCGGCCTCCTCCGCCGCCAGGAAGAACGTGGCGTGGAACTTCTGGTCGAAGAACGTGGCCTGCCGCGGCCGCCGCACGCGTCAGAGCTGCCCCTGCCCTGCCAGTCGGTTGTCAGGTGTCCAGCGCTGCGTGCCAGCGTCAGAGCTGCCCCTGCCCTGACAGCTGGTTGCATCAGGTGACGAGCGCCGCGTGCCAGCATCACACTTGTGTCTGCCGTCCGTCGCCCTGCGCGTCACGGCTGAACGGCGCCTGGACTGTAGCCGTACGGGCGTTCAGCGCCGTGCTCGACTGGAGGCCACTGAGGGGGCAGGGTCGCGCCTTGATGTGGAAGATGTCGCGCTGCCCGACCTGCGCAGCCTTCTTGCGGGCCGCAAACTTCAGGACGCGCAGCACGACGTCGACCGCCGCGCTCTGCCCCGGCCGCAGCGTCAGCGCGGCGGGCGCGAGCGCGTAGCGCTCGGGGCTGCCCGCTCGGATGCTCGCCTCCACGGTCGCGCGCAGGTGGTTGGTCACCACTACCGTCTGCGTGTACGCCTGGGCGCACGCACGGCCGCCGCGTGCTGAGGTCTGCACATCCAACCTATACATCAAGATGGTGTCTGCCAACCTACACATCAAGATGCTGTCTGCTTGGACACAGCCGCCAGACGGCCGCGTCGAAGCTGCCTCTGAGCCTTGAGAGATTAGCACCTGCGAGCAAGCCCGAAGACGACCTGAGCTCGGCCGCACCTGGTGCAAGCGCACGCCGGTGAACACGACCTCCTGAGGCTCCAGCGTCAGCAGGCGCTGCGCGTCCGCCATCGGACCCGCCGGCGAGCCCCCGGCCTCCCGGCGGTGCGGGCAACGAGCGCCCTGCGTGCGCTCTCTTGGGGCAGCGAGCGAGGCGCTGCACCAACCCCGGAAAGGTGGCTCCCTATCCCATCTCTACCTGATGCTCTCTGGATCGGCACAGGCAGTAACTTCTGTGTGGATTGCCGCACGAGGCACATGCATGTGATGTGTTTCAAACGAGCTGTCCTCTGCAGATAGGCACTTTCACAATTTCGTGGCACTCGTTCTGGCAGCCTGTACGTGCCTAGGCCTGTCTGTTCATCCTGCTGACTGAACTTGCGCCCTGTAAGCCCAAGGAAACGCTCAATGATGGTACTGGCAAGCGTATGAGCTGTGTACATCATGCTCAGGCCATGTGAAGGAGCACGTAGCTGCCAGCCAGACTTGCCTGTGTTGTGTTACTGGCTCACTGCGCTGAGCGCACAGTCTGTATGGAGAAGTTCCTGAAGAGCGGTGTGAATGGCAGCCTGTGCCCTGCCAGCAGGAGCCTCAAGCGCGGCGCGCAGAGGAAACTCAAGGACTGTAAAAAGGTCGTCACCTTAGAGCCTGGCACAACCAGAGTTGTGTTCGGGCTGGACACAGTGCTTCAGGCAAAGGAGGTGTTGGAATGCGCAGATAGCGCGCCGGAGAAGGTGTGGGGGGGCTAGAGCGCCTGAACAGTTTTTCAGCTACAGAGCCGCTTGCTCTGTCTCTAAGAGTGTGTTGCTTGGTCAGGTCCTGGAGAAGCTTCGCTTCCTGAGCTGCCTTCAGATCGATGAAGCAACACTGCGCAACAGCGGAGTGGTGAGCCCCTGCCCCGGCCTGCGCTCCTGTATGCTGGCACCAGGCGCGAACGCTAGCAGAAGTTTGCCAAGCAGCCAAGGAGCAACTTGCACAACGCGCAGGGCTTCAGCGTGCGGAAGCAGAAGAAGAGCGCCAACGCAGACGTGGCAGCGCTCGCGGCCAGGATCATAAGCAAGTGGCAAGGCATTGTGCTGGACGAGCAGCAGGTCAGGAAAGGCCGGAGGCGCCTCGCCATGCAGCCTGGATAAGTTTTGCTTTGCAGCAAGGCTAGCATGCAGTGGCACAGTAAAGCAGGACATCATGTATGCGAGTGGCCATATCCAGTACTTTTTTTGCTTAACGTGACAGACAACATGTACAGTGTGTAAACCAGGAAGTCAGTGCCAAGTACTAAACCCACCTCCCGCCGCATGCACGCGGCAAGGCTCCCACATGAGTCAGCTCGCCTGCTCGTCTCCCTGGTGTGCACCGCATGCCAGCAGGCGCCCCAGGCCCTGGGGCCAGAAGTAACAGCCCTGCTCTCAGGCAGCGCTTGCCAGCTTACCTTGCCCTTGCCGCCTGCTGCTGGGATGCAGCAGCTGCACGGAGCAAGCAGACGCAGCAGAGGCAGCAGCGGACGCTGCTGCCGCTGCCGCTGTCGTAGCCTCTGCCACAGCGGCTGCCATGCGCATCTCAGACGCAGCCCGCGGCTGGGACACCTTGCTCTGCACCAACCACCAGCAGCCATTCAGCTGGTGCGCATGCAGATGCATGCACCGCAACATGACACACCTAAATTCAACACGCAGATGTGCCAGAGAGACAAATGTGCAAGCATGCAGAAAGGCACATGCATGGGGGTTGGGTCTGCACTATGGGACGTGCCTTCATATCCCTGAGACGATCCTCCAGATGCTTTTTCTCCACGAGCAGCACGTCCACCTGCTCCTCCAGGTTCCGGCACTTTGTCCTCTGGCCGGGCAGGGGTGGCCGGGTTAGCACAAAAGCGTAACAGGCCATCAGCACGCACAAGTGCTGCTCTGCTGTCACATGCTAGCGCTTCATGCAGTGTGCTGGCGTTTCAGCGTTGCAGGTTCAAATGAGCTCAATACACCGTGATTGAAAGTACTTTGGCGCACCTCAGCCTTGAGCTTTCCCTGGTTCAGTTTGTGGACTACAAGCGCACTGCTGGCGCCCACGGCAAAGTACGGGAGGCCGACCTGCGGCGCTGAGTGTCAGCGCATCGCCGGTGACAAGCTCAGGTGAGAAGCTGACCACCACTGGCAGGAGCAGCACCTCAGAGTTGAACTGCTTGTGCGCACGTTCTGGATAGCAGACAGCGCACAGAGAGCCGCAGTGAGCGGGGCGGCGGACCTGCACTGGCAGCGGCAGCGACAGGTATGTGCCTGCGACGGCCTCGCGCACGGTGGCCGCCAGGGGCCGCAGCACGTCCACCTCCACGTTGACCGGCATGCCCCACTTGGGCAGCTTCATGTTCTTCGAGTTTGCCTGGAAATTGGTCAGCCAGGACTCGGCGCCCAGCCGCGCCTTCGCGCTCTGCTGGTTGAGCTGCTGGCTCCATGCCTGCCGCAGGCAACACAAGCACTCAGAAGTGTCCCCGGTGACCCGTGCACACAGCACTGTGCCTGCTCACGGACAGTGCCCGCGGCTGACGCGCACCTCCCAGAACGGGACGTTGGAGGGCGGCGGGACAGCGGCGCCCGCCTTGCTGGCCTCCTTGCCCACTGCCTTGGCCGCCTCCTTGCCAGCTGCGGCATGGTTCGCGGCATTGTTGTGCATGTGGGGGCCGGGCATTGCAGCCCACTGACGTGCGGCCCTCGCGCTTCGCGCACCAGGCTTGTGCCTAACAACGCCGCGCTCCTGCCGGACAGGAGGCTCGTGCCCCCTGTCACTTACGCGCCATGCACTGCAGCAGCGCGCTGCAATGAGTGTGAACAGGAGTGCTTCAATGCCAAGGAGCAGCTCGGTGTTGCCTGCCAGCAAGGACCCACTGCCTTAGCAGGATGTCAGGTTACAGAGCCACGCTCTTATTGATATGGACTGGATTAATGAGGCGCTCAGCACAAGTAAGGTGCTCTCCACAGCTGTCCTCAGAGAGGACAAAGGGTGTAAACCCGGTGTCAGTGCTGGAAACGGAGCTGGTAACGGAGCTTGTGCAGTGGAGGAGGCGCGAGCAGGGCCATGGAGGACCCACACTTGACAGCCCGGGATGATCCGGACGCGGGCCCCCCGCGCCAGGGCCAGCGCATGTTTCTGAACCGGGTGATGGTGTTCTCAGACCTGCTGGCCCGTGGAGCGGGCAGCGCTGCAGAGCTCTTGGGCGACCGTACGCTGAGGGCGTGCGCTGCCCCCCAATCGCCCTTTCCCGAGTGCACCTTGCAGCGTCCCGCTTGGCAGTCTGTGCTGCGAGCGAGCAGCTGCCGGAGGCGTCCGGCGCACCGACTGCAGACAGGAGCACCTCCCGAGCGTGGCCTGGGCGAGGACAGGAGTCCGAGCGCGGGTCGCGGGGGCAACCTTATGATGCCCGTCCTGACCTGCATTGCCCCCCGCGCGCAGGAAGGCGACGACGCTGGTCGCGCGGCAGGCAGGGCAGCAGCTCCAGCGCTTCAAGGGCCTGCAGCAAGGTGGCGACCGCGCCTTCCCCACAGACGGCAGTGCAGCTCCCCAGCGAGGGGAGGACCTGCAGCAGCATAAGATGCTGTCCGTGTTGCACAGCAGAGCGCAGTGTACTGGGTGTCACGGGGCTGCGGTAAGGTGGCGCGCGAGCTCTGCGCGCGAGATTGGTGCTCACTTGCCCCTTGCTGACAGCACTGTCAAGCAAGCAGCAACTGGCTTTGGCCTGCACGTACCAGGAGCAGAGCGCTCACGCGCAGACTCCAGGGGTGGGCGTGCGGCCACACGGGTCGCATCTAGCACCTGCGCGCCTTTCCTTCGAGCGTGCCTGTCTCCCAAGGCGGCATCAGGATTGCCTGCAGGCACTGTGCGGTTGCGGTCACTGAGGGCAGCCGGCCGCTCGCGGGGCCAGGCGTGCAGCTCGGCGCGGGGCAGCTCGGGCGGAACCTGGCGCAGGGCCCGCGGCAGGTCGGCGCGATCCTGGCGCGCCTGCAGGCGCGCCTGGAGGAGCAGCGCCTGGCCGCGCAGCTGCAGGAGGAGCGCGACGCGCCGGTGGACGTCCAGGTGCCGGCGCGGGGGCCGGCTGCGCGCGCCCCTGGTGTTAGAGTCGCGGCCGAGGGCAGAGCCTGCTGCGCGTGCACTGCTTCGGTCAGGCCTGCTTGGGGAGGGGTTGCTGGGAGCACGTGATGTTGCACATTACTAGCTGTGCGCCAACGCTTTGCAGTGGAGCCCATAGAGGCTTTGCAACCTGGGGGCTGTATGTCGCGCGGTGTCCTGGGAGTGTGTCTCAGGCGCACCGACGTGCGCAACGGTAAGGCAGTGGAAACCGCGAGCCCTGCCAATAGCGTCTCGAGCGCCGCAGCTGGGCCCTGTGCTGTACGAGGACGCGCCGCAGGAGCTGCGCTCGCGGCTCTGGATGGCGCTGCTGGCCGACCCCAGCCTCACCGGCAGCCTGCAGCAGGAGCGGGCGCGTCCCCGCTCGCGCTCACCTGGTCGGCCAGGCCACCGCGCAACGTTTGTACAGAATTCGTGCCAAAGGAGAGCCAGCTTGCACTGATTGTAGTCTTACCCCAAAGCAGAATCAGCTTGCACTGCTTTGAATACTTATGCCAAAGCAGAGTCAGCGCGCACTGGGGTAAATCCTTATGCTAATTGCAGAGGCAGCTCGTGCTCGCACAAACCTGTGAGGCTTACCTGACCCATCCAGCCCCTGGGGCGGCGCAGGCGCTGGAGGAGGCGCTCAGCCCGCGCGGCTCCGCGCGCCGCAACAGCGGCGGCGACCTGGGCGCCGCGCCGAGCGCCGGCAGCTCCTGCGCGGCGTCACCCCCCTCGCCCGCGCCCGCGGCCGGCGCGGGCGCCGGAGGGCCCGGGCGCGGCGGGAGCGCTGGCGCAGCGGGGGCGAGCGCGGCGCCGGCTGGCGCGCCTGCGCCCGGGGCTGACGGGGCAGCCGGGCGCCTTACGGAAGGTGACGGCAGCGCCGCAGGAGCGTCGACGGACGCGGCAGCGTGGGGCGCAGCGGCAGGGCCAGCGACGGAGCGGGGCGCTCCGGCTGCAGATGGTGAGCGGTCCCGCTCGCCGGATGCCACGGCCAAGCAGGGGTCACAGCACGCGCATGCCGGCACAGCGGTCCGCGCCAGCGGCCAGCCCAATGCAGGCGTGTGCGCCGCCGCTCCGGAGTCGCGCGAAGCTGGCGCTGCTGCGGCAGGAGCAGCCGACCGCGTGGGTGCCCATCCAGAGGCGGCTCCGGGCGAGCTGCGGTCGGGTGCACGGGGCACACCAGCTCCCCCGTCGCAGGCGCCAGCCGCGCCCGAGGACTGCGCAAGCGTGCCGGCACCCCGAGCAGATTCCGCGCAGCGGTCGCCTGGTGCAGCTGTACATCCTGCCGGCGCCGCTCTGCACCGCGCGCCTCCTGCCCCAGGCCCGGCCAGCGCCGTTGGCGGCCAGCCTCACAGCGGAACAGGCGGCGGCGCGGCAACCGGCGGCGCAGAGCCTGCCGCGGAGGCAAGCGGAGGGAGGGCAGCGGGGCGCTTGGGCGCTGGCCGGGAGCCTGGCGAGGGCGGGGTGGGCGCGCCCAGCAGCCGGGCGGCCGGGGCAGGAGAGCGAGGAGCTGCGGCGGCGGAGCGGCCTGACGCGCAGCCGGACGCGGTAGGCCGCGGGGCACCTTCGAGCGCCGCGCATCGGGATCGGGAGGGAACAGCGCAGCCTGCGCCTTCTGCTAGTCTGTCTGCCGAGGCCCGGGCCGGTGCTGGGGCGGCGCCGGCGTGCGTGGACACGGCAACGCCGGCTGACGACTTTGCTGACCCACTGGGCGCGCGGGGCAGCGGGGAGGGCATGGGCGCGTGCCTGGCGCCCGAGCCTGGGTCAGGCAGTGCTGCGGGGGTGGGCGCTGGCGGCAAAGCGGGGGGCGGCGGGCAGGCGGCCGCCGTGCATGAACCTCATGCCGCAGAGAGCCTGGGCGCGCAGCGTGGCGGCGGGGCTGCCGCGGCGTCGCCGCCGTCGCCGTTCCTGGACGTGCACGCGCGTGCGGGCGACGACGGGCACCTGCCGCCCCTGCCTGCGGGCGGCGCCAGCCCCGCGCTCAGGACGGACGCAGGCCATGTGTCGCCGAGGGGCAGCCTGTGCGAGGCGCGCACTCCTCACTGGTACAGGTCATGCCTAGGTCGACATTGCTTGACCTGTTGATTGGGAAGCCTCAATAACGTCATGCACAGACGTGAGGAGTGCACTGTCATGGAGAAGCACGCCGGTGCAGCCCACTGGGCTGTCACATAATGGGTGCCTTTTGACATGGAAAGTGTGATTGCTGGCAAGGGGCAGTCCTGCGTGGTATCAGTTTGGCTTGTGAGCATCCGCCACATGACTCTCAGCTTGGCCATCTAAGGAGGTCGGGGCCTGAGTGGCTGGAGAGCAGCATCGGGGTTCGGCCGTCTGCGTGCCCGCAAGTGGCGGGCGAGGGCATCCTGGGTCCTTGCGACAGGCATAGTGTGCCACGAGCGCGGGCTGGGTGGTGCGCAGGAGGGCGGGGCCCTGGACCGCTGGGAGATGGTATCCAGCGCGAGCCGCCTGTACGACTGGCGCGCCAGCCGCTTGGGCAGCCCGCGGCTGGGCGCGCCGCGGCGCACCGACTCCAGCAGCTCTCAGCCGGACACGCTGCGTCAGCGTGCGCACCCGCGCTCTCACTGGCTTTCCTGCAATGACGTAGAGTCGTGTAAGGCCTGCGGCGGTGTTTCGTGCGCATCCCCATGGCTATGAAAAGCCTTGCCCCTCTCTATCTTCTCACCTTGTCTTTCCTAGTACACTCTCACTCGATTTCCTGAGCACAAAAGCAGGGCTACGGCAGCGTCCCGCGCTCTCCCGCCGTCCTCCCGCTCTGTAAAGCTGCAGCCGTGCGATACGCCAGTGCACCCTGTGTTCGTCCTTCACAGGCGGACAGCTTCAGGTTGCAGAGCAATCGGAGCATGTTCAGCACCCTGGTGCTGTGCGGCGCTCGCTGTCTCTGTGTCAGTGCACTGAGGCTGCGGGCAGGCCTGCTGGCGGCGGTATGGGCGGTGCCCTGGCCGATCGACACTGGCTTCGATGAGGGCTCGCGCTACAACACGCTGCTGCAGATCAGCGTTGGCCAGGAGGAGATTGATGAGGTGCGCGAGCGGCGCCAAGCTAAGCATCTGCGCTGGCTCATGCACCAGCAGCTCGTGAAGAGCTTCGTAGACGAGGGAAGCGCTCTGCATGGACGTGACGGGTGGGACATGTGTGGTGTCACAAGGGCGCACAGCCGCAGCCCCGCTGTGTAGTGGGGCGCGGCGGCCGGCGAGCAGCACAGCAGCCTGCCATGCGGTGCGCGCGCCAGCGTGGTCCACCCCTGTCCGGCGCGGGCCAGGCGCGTGTGGACTCGTCTGTGGCGCACGCAGCCCGGCATGCTGCATCTGACGTGGGCACTGACATGGGCACCCTGGGCGGCAGGTCATCAGCCGCGACATCCACCGCACGTTCCCGGAGCACCCGCAGTTCGGCTTTGAGCAGGGGCAGCAGGCGCTCTTCCGCGTGCTGAAGGCATACTCGCTGCATGACCTAGAGGTGCGGAGGCCACGCACATGTCTGCAGTTTGTCGAATATAAGGCTTGAGCAAAGGATGAAGTAGGTCTTGGACAAGGTTCCGGGGGGTACAATTGGCAGCCCTGCTCCAATGCCAAAGCCGAAGGCCTGCCAAGCTGGTGTTGGCGCTGGCTCGCTGGCTTGACTCCGTGGCGCAGGGCAGCGTGCGAGGCCGGCGGTTGCCGATGCGCGGTTGTGCACGTAGCAGCCACAGGCCTTGCCAAGAGATAAAGGCGGCGCTGTGAAGTGGCACTGAACACATGCAAAGCACAAAGCAATGCAGGGTCGGCAGGCTGCCTCAAGGCCGCGCCGCGCAGGTGGGTTACTGCCAGGGCATGGCGTTCGTGACGGGCATCGTGCTCATGTACCTGCCCGAGGAACCTGCGTTCCAGGCGCGCGCGCCCGTAGAGCAGGCGCCCTCCGCGCTCGGGCTGCACTATGGGGCAGCTCCCATACCCTACCCTATGCAGCTCCGTTCCCCTATCCGCAAGGCACCTGGCAGTGTGCTCCCTCACCGCCCGCGCCCATGGTCAAACCTCGCGAGCTGTGGCGCGCGGGCCCTGCTGCACCCCTCCGCACCGTGCTGCAAGGCACCGCATGGCAGCACCGCCGGGCGCGCCGGCTCTGACACACCGCGGCGGTGGAGCCCTGTGCGGGGGAGGAAGCCCTGGCAGCAGGGCGTTGCCTGTGATGGTGCTCCAACAGTCACGGCGCCCCACGGCCGACAGCCGGCCGGCCGGCCGCAGGTGCTGGTGCGGCTGCTGGGGCCGGGCGGCCCGGACCTGCGCGCCTTCTACCTGCCGGGCCTGGAGGGCCTGAAGGCGCAGCTGCGCATGCTGGAGTGGCTCATGGAGCGCGCGATGCGCCCCCTGAAGGAGCACTTGGAGGCGCGCGCCTGCTCGGGGTAGGGCAGGGTAGGAAAGGGCGGCGCCGGCGGACCGCGCGGCGCGGGCGCGCCCCCGGCGTCCGGCGCGGCTGCGCGTTACTTGCAGACGCGGCGGGTGTCCGGCCTCATGTTTCGTGGGGGCTGCGCGAGGGCAGGAGCATGGACATATGAGCGGCCGCGCGCAGCCGCGGCTGCCCAGGGCCTGCGGCCGGCGCGCCGCACCTCGCGCGTGGCTCGGCCGCTCGCGCGCAGCCCGCACCCGCTGACGCGCGCCCGGGGCGCCTGGCTACGGCGCAGGCCTACTCCGCGCTGCCCGTGCTGTACGCCAGCCAGTGGCTGCTGACGTGCTTCGCGTGCCCGTTCTCGTCGGCGGTCGCGTGCCGCGTGATAGACGCGCTGCTGATCGAGAACCGGCCGCACTGCCTGCTGCGCGTCGCGCTCGCGCTGCTGGCCGAGCTGGAGGCGGAGCTGCTGGCGCTGGACGACTTTGAGGAGCTCATCACCTGCATCAAGGCGCGGCCCTGTGCCTGGAAGTAGGTTAGGGTTAGGGCCTGGAAATAGGGCAGGGTGGGGTTGGGCCAGGGGAAGCTTGCCGTCTTGGCCACTCGCGCCGCTCACATGCACGCTGAGCCACAAGCGGCCGCGTCGCATGCTGCGCGTCGCGCTCGTGCGGCGGGTAGATGGGACCGGGGCCCGCTGCAATGAGCTCCGGTGTTGATCACCTGCACCAGGGCATGCACGCCGCGCGCCCGCAGTGCGCATTTTCTCCGGCGGCGCATGCAGGCTGCGCCGAGGCTTCGCCATGCTGCCTGCTGTGCGGTGCGCGCTCCGGCCGAGCCGCGGCGGAAAGGCGGCAGTTCCGGCAGCCCTGCCTTGCCGCGCAGCGGGCCTGCCTCTCGCGCGTCGCAGGGGCCGCGCCCGCGCCGCGCCTAACGGGCGCGCGCCCGGGTCCCTGGCGCCAGGTGAGCCCGCTGCAGTGGCCGCCGGCGCGCATGCGGCACGTGCTCAGCCGCGGCTTTGGCGGCTTTGTCAGCGACGAGCTGCTGGACGCGGCGGCGCGCGCGCTCGACCAGGGCTACGAGGGTAGCCTGTCGCGGTGCGGCGCCCCCGGGCCTTGCCGCCAGCCGCGCCGCGCCTGCCTCCCGTTCCCTGCCATCATCTTCCCGCCTTGTCTGCATGTGGTCAAATCATGCCCGGGCTGCTCTCCATGTGGCAGTTCCCGTAGTCCCCTGGGTGCTGCGACGTGTCGGCCAGCATGTTATGCGAGGGTCACGCAGGCCCGAGCCCCGTTTAGTAAACTGTCTGCGCAGGTTGACCGCGGTGGCCGCTCCACTTCTCGCTGCGTGCAGGCCTGGTGTGGACATGTGTGTGAGGTGGCATCACTGCGTGTCCTTGCTGCACAGGCGGACATCGATGGCGGAGCCGGCGGCGGTGTGCAGTCCCGGCGTGCTCGATGCCGCCGCCGCAAGAGCACCCGCGGCACCACCCACAGCGCCGCTGCCCCCAGGTGCGGCGGCCTCCCCTCCTGCTCCTTGCTCCCCTATTTTGGTAGGCGATTGCAGGATTTTCTACTATTTTCTGACGTGTCCAGTGTGACATTGGTCATGATGTGCTCTCAGCAAAATCGCCAGGCCTTGCTTGCAGTGGCCATTGAGTGCGTTGTCACACATAGCGAGCCTGTTAGCCTTCAACGACGCCGACACGCCTTGCTTGCACTTCGAGCAGCTCGACTCGAGCTGCTAAAGCTTACATCCCACTGTTCATTCTGCCTCGGCTTTAGACTGCACACAGCTACCAAACCAACTCGTTGCTGGTTGTTGCAGCAGCTGGCGCGTCGGCAGTGGACGACATGGACGCCGAGCTGGCGGCCCAGCATGCTTTTGCGGCAGAGCTCGAGGCGGAGCTCATAGCGCACACGCTGTGGAGCGAGCCCGCCAGTTAAGATCAAACTGTACTTGTTGGATAGCACAGGCGTTATCCTTAGTGCGCCCGCGGCGTTTTCTGGGGGTATCAGTCCATGCCAGCCGTGGCGTACGCTCTTTCTTATTCCGCATGCGCACATGATGAGGTGGTAGCAGTCATACAGCACAGCTTCATCGGGATGGAATGCACCCCTGTAGTGCTGGAGACATATGCCTCAAAGTTTTGCCACATTTGTAACACCTGGTTGGCACCCTACTTTCCAAGTAGGCGCTTCTCACCTGGTTCTTGCGAGCTCGTGTTTCTCTCTAACTCTCCTGCTCAGCTCAGCCCTGCCTTTCACAGACACCGAGACCAGCCTGTTTCCCTCAGCCTGCAGTCCCAGGACATTACGAGATGACTATGATCGATTCTCTGCGGGAGTCGGCACGCGGCCTGGCTGGGGCCGTGGCTGAGCGGGGGTGCGTGGCTCCAGCTGCGAAGCCGTGCTGCGGGCGCCGCGCAGGCTGGGGTTTGCTTTTGAATGCTGCGAGGCATTGCGGGTGCCGAGCCCCCTGCTGCCTCGGGGCGCAGGTACATGCTGTACTACCCCGTGGGTGCGGCCATTGGCGCGTGCGAGGGCGTGACAAAGGCCACTTATGAGGCGGTGACCACGCTGCCTCCCGTCCTGCTCAAGGACCCGGCCCTGCTCGTCAAGGTGGGTGGCCAAGCCCGTCTGCGGATCGCTCAGGCACTGCGGACGCTGCGGATGCCTTTGGGCTGCCCGATGCAGAGGGGCTGTCCGGCACATGCCTGTCGAAGATCTCCATGGGCTGCACCAGCTTGCGGCTGCGCCTGCGCGCGCGGGGCCAGCAGCATCGGCGAGTCGGCAGTGCGGCGGTGCTGGGGGCGCCGACGCTGGGATGTGCCTGTTCGTGCAGAGAGCAGGCGGCAATCTCGCGCCCCCTGTGCCAGCTGCCAGTGTGGGCTCGATCGCGCAGTGCGTGCGCGGGCGCGTGCGTGGAGCACCCTGCGCGCGCCGCGGCGCGGGCGCCGGCGCTGATTGCTGCGGCTGCGCGTCGCAGGGCACCAAGAACAACAAGAAGGTGGATATGAACGGCTTTGTGGAGGAGCCGAAGCGCGCGATGGAGAACGGCGTGAAGGCCGCGCACGAGACAGCCCACTCGGCTGCCGCGCACGCCAAGAAGGCGCACCTGCCGGCCGACAGCAAGATCGCGCAGATGTCGAACAAGCCTATGGCCCACGTCGAGGCCAAAGGTGAGCTGCCACGGGGTCGTGGCGCTTAGCAGGCCCGCCGAGGAGCCATGCCAGTGTTCCAGGCCAGCGGTCTGCCCGGGCTGCGCGCCCGGCCTTTGTCCGTCCAGGCTGTTGCAGCGCCTGCGCTGCACCACAGTGCAGCGTCTGGCAGTCTGAGCGCCCTGTTGGTGAGGCTATTTTCTTCTGGGGTTACGCAACGCAGCTCCGTCTGGCTGGTAACGCTTGTTGAGGCGGCTCAAAAAGATTGTCTACGCAGCAGCGCTGCGCTGTGCCCAAACCCCGGCGCGCTGCCCCGCAGGCTGAGCCAGTGGCTGAGCGGCGTCCGCTGACCCGAGCGGCGCCGGTCGTGCACAAGCAGTCGCCCCCGCGCACGTGCGCGCGCGGGCAGAAAGGGAGGCCGTTGGCCCGCCCGCCGACACGGGCGTTGCCGTGAGGGGGCGCAGCATCGCCCGGCGCGTGCGTGCTGGGCCCCGGATGGCGGCCTGGGCGGGGGCTCCCCGCCTGGGGCAGCGGCTGGCGGCCCAGCGCGGCGCCCGTCTTGTGTTTGCTGCACGCAGTGGCGTCTGTTTTTGAACGGTTTAGGGGTCCAAGTATTTGTGTGTAATTGCTCGCGCGCTTCTTAGGTGTACAGGTGGGGCGACGCGCTCGTGACGCGCGTCCCCCGTAACTACATTTCGGCCGCCCGTGCCCGGGCCGGCCGCAGGTCATAGGTCCTAGCACTTGTGTGTGTGTGTGTGTGTGTGTGCGTGTGTAGTCCGGCGCGTCGCTCTAGCGCGGGCGCGCCCTGCTGTTGCCTTGCTGTACGTACCTAGGCAGAGACTTTCCGGTGTGCTGGATCAGTGGGGGGGTGGCCGCCCAGAAACCCCTGCCCCTGCCCGGGGACTGAAGCCCCTTGAGGCGCTACGAAGCAGACTCGTCCCTCCATTATTAGTTTATGCACGTCGGGAGCGTGCCTTGCCGTGGTTCCCGCGCTAGCTGGTAGATTAATCCTGATGCAGCGGCCCCCGCCGCGCCCACCGAGGCTGCGCCGGCGCGCGCGGGGGGCCCTGGGGCGTTTTAAGGGTTAGGGTGGCAAGCAGCCGCAGCATGTGCCGCGGCTTGCCATGGTGCTTATGTGTGTGTGCTCCTTATTGTAAAGCCGATCTTCTTTCACCACCTCTTCCACCTCGCTCGCGAACCGCAGTGAGCCACCGCTTGCACCAAGGCCGCATGTGTACATGCTCTGCACTCGGAGTACAGAGTAGGAGAACTGAGAACCTGCTTCTCTGAATGTTTGTCACGCGCCGTCAGCCAAACAGTATGCTGCCCATTACCAGCATGTGTGCACACAAGTCACTGTAGCGTCAAGGACCTCTGCAGCCGCACCACTCAACTCAGAACTCATGAACTGGCATCGCCCACCTCGCCGACATCGACCTTCAATTCTGCTCATGTGGTATGTGCAAAATGTCAGCTGGCGTATCATAGACGATGGTTATCAGCTGGAACCCCTACTGGCACAAAAGCTGTCCAATGGAGAGCTACCGCTCGCCATATGAGGCTCAAGTGCAAGCCCCTGCTTGTCCAGTGCAGGTGCTGCTGCCTGGGCGCACTCGTGTGGACCACTCCCAGTAATCGGAGCCGTGTGCCAGCACCAGTAGCCGGGGCACTGTGCAGACAGCAGCATGTTTCTGCGCAGGCCCCTGCGCTTCACGCTCCGCCACAGCACACCGCCCCTGTCCGCCTGCGTGTCATGGAGCTGCGGCGGCACCACACCAGCGCTTCCCCGGCCGCCACAGACACCCCGGTCAGGCCGCGCGCTCGCGAGCGCGCCGGCGACTGGCCTTTTCACCGCCCTCCACCCTCAGCATGCACTCGGGTACACACACCAGGACGCGCGCGATGCGGCCGGCGCCCCCCGCATATGCCAGCAAAGCATCACGAGGTCCACTACTGTCTGCATGGTGCCGGTTACCAGCGCGTTCGCCATGCGCCAGCCGCCGCCCGGCGCACGCGCCGCGGCCGGCGCCCCCTGCGGCCGCCGGCGGGCGCAGCCTACATGGTGCCGGTCATGAGCGCGTCCGCCATGCGCCAGCCGCCGTCGGGCGTGCGCGACGTCGCCGGTGCCCCGCGGCAACCCACGAACTAGGGCCAACGCGGCCTACGTGGTGCCGGTCACGAGCGCGTCCGCGATGCGCCAGCCGCCGTCGGGCGTGCGCGCCAGGGTGTACTCCACTGTGTACGCGTTGTCGTAGCAGTGCCCCTCGGAGCGCTTGCCGGTCGCCGCGTACAGGTCGCCGGCCTCGCGCAGGCGCGCGGTCACGATTGCCGCGCCCGCGTCGGGCGTCAGCCGCGACGCGTCCACGTCCTCCACCTGCGCCCGCGCGCGCGGGGCCCCTGTCACGTCTCGCCCTAACCCCAACCCTGTCTTGGACCTGCACGCGTCCACGTCCTCCACCAGCGCCGCGCGCGCGGGCCCCCTGTCACGTCTCGCCCTAACCCTAACCCTGTCCTGAAACTCGCAGTGTACGCGTCCACGTCTGCGACCTGCGCCGCGCGGCGCCCCGTTCGCCGCGCCCACCCGCACGCACATATGAGCGGCGGCGCTGCCAGGCGCGCGAACACGCACTGCGACCCGAAGATGGCACCGCCCGTTCCTACCGGGGATGACAGGTAGAGACAGGAAACATACAGGGAAGCGATGATGAGGAAGAGGGCGTGCACGGTTCGCATGCCGCGGCTCGCCGGGTCAGGTGACCCAATGGTGAGCATTGGATGCCCATAATTAGAACAGGGATAGCGTCACGCCCAGGACGGCCGCGCCTTGAGGCTGTCCAGGCGGTAGTGCCAGAACCAGCCCGCCTGCTCGGCCGCCACGGCGTCCTGCGTGACGCGCGACAGCCACGGGTCCACCGCCACGGCCAACAGCAGCGCGGTGTTGTGCCGCGGACCTAACGCCTCGGCCTTGGCGCTCTGCGCGCGCGGGAGCCCGCCTCGCATGCTCGCCATCGCTTGGGGCGCCCTCGCCCATGCACACCGGCGCCGACCCGCAGCCCTGGCCCGCCGTGGCGGCACGCATGACTTGCGGCGGCCAGGGATTGCGAGCCAGGGCCTGCGGTGGCGCGATTGGTGCGCAGTGCGCCCGGCGCCTCAACCCCGGTGCGCTGCGTCCCGCTCATACTGATGCGCCCAACGGTACAGGATGACCCTGTCGTCCCTTGACGCTGCTGCCGCACAGCGGTGTGCCTCACGCCCAGGCGCGCGCGCCTCAGCCCGGAGGCATGTATGGGCAGGCCCGGTGCGTGCACGGGGCAGCGCAGGCTGTGCCATGGCTCCTTCCGGGCGCTGCCGGAGCGCTGGCCGGGGCCCCGAGCGCGAGCGCGGCGCGGCGGCGCGCCTGCCACTTGCGCAGGACGGCCTCGGCGGTGCGCGGGTGCAGCTGCCGCTCCGCATCCCACTCGCGCTGCCAGGGCAGCCGCCAGCCGCCGCCGCGGCCGCGATGCCGGCCGTCCGCAGGCTCCGCCGCTTCGACCTCCGCCTCCGCGCCGGCCCCCGGCGGCCTGCGCGCATCGCGGGTGCTGACCTTCTGCACAGTGGAGCGGCCTGTGCACGGGCAGGGGGGGTGCGGATGGCGCTCCCCACTACCCCGCGCCCCTGGGCAGTCGCAAGCCGCTGCCGCCGCCGATTTGCCCGCCACACGCGTGCAGCGCCCCGGCGCCCCAACACCATCGCAGGGCGGCAGACAGCTCGGGTGGCAGGCCTGCTGGCACATCCTGCAAGCGTGCATGCGTGTGGGACGGCCTGGCCTCGGTGAGGGCCGCCAGGCGCACCCGCCGCGCGCCTCATGCAGCGCGGCCGCGTGCGCGTCGGTGCGCGCACGTGCGCCCACCGCCGCCGCCGCGCCAAGCAGCAGCGCGGCGGCGGCCATCAGCGCGGCCGCGCGGCCCGCGCCGGGCCCCGCTCTGCGCGCCGCCGCCAGCGCTGCCGGCAGCCACCCGCGCGGCCGCGGGCGCGCATACCGACCGGACTGCAGCGCCAGCCTCGGCGCGCCGCCGCTGCCGGCCGGCGCGTCCAAGCGCCCCCGCGGGGTTTGCAGCAGCCGGCCGGCCAGGCGGCGAGCGGCGGCCGCGGCGCCTGAACAGGCGCGCGCGACGCGCGCGGGCAGCGCGTCCGCCTCCTCGCCGCTCAGGCTCAGGAAGCTCGTGACGCGCTTGTCCTGCGTGCGCCAGGGTAGGGTATGGAGCTAGTGGGAGGGTAGGGCGGGTAGGGCGGGTACCCGACCTTACACCAGCGCGCGTAAGTGCTGCCCGCGGTGCAGAGCCGCACAGGGCGGCGGACGCGCAGCAGGGCATGCATGGACCCAATGCATCTGCGTAAAATGAATACAGCGCCCCTGCAGAGCGGGACCCAAGAGGACGGCCGCCACCGCCCCACGCGCGCGCCCGGGCTCAGCGCGGAGGCCGGCGCGGGGCGGCACCTCGTAGTAGCCGGTCAGCGAGTCGGGCGGCGGCGCGTCGGCGGTGTCGCGAAAGGCCGGCAGCGCCGCATTGGCCAGCCAGGCGGTCGCGAACGCGCACAGCCCGGGCAGCAGGTCTCGGTCGCCGTCCGGCGAGTCCGCGCGCACAGCACGCAGAACCTGCGCGTCGGGCAGGCGTCAGGACTAGGGTAGGGTTGGACAAGGTAGTCCTCAGCCCCAACCGCGTCCAGGCACCCGGCGGCGGTGGGGCGCGCGCCGGCGCCGTGCAGCCCCGGCGACAGCCGGCGGGGCGTCGCTTGCGCCTGAACCCGCTGCCCCGCGCGTTTGGCGGCCAGGCAGCCAGGACAAGAGGCAAGCACGCGGCCGACAGCAGCGCGCGCGCGTGGCAGCACCTCGGCGGCGGTTGGCCCTGCCGCAGGCGGCGACGGCGCCGCCGCCGCCGTGGGTGCCGCCGGCGCCGCGCGCGCGCCATTCGAGCTGGGCGCTGGCAGCGCGGGGCACGCGGCATGTGGCGCTCCCAGCGGGCTGCGCGACTGCCTACGCGCGCCCGCTGATGCACGTGCGTGAGGGTTTGGGCCCGCAAGCGGCCGCGGGGCCGTGAGGCTGCTGCGGTCCCGGCGCACCCTGCGGCAAGCCGTCACGGACCCGTGCAGCCATACAGGCAGCTCATGCACGCCCTGGGCGCGGCTGACCCACTGGCCCTGCACTCCAGGTGGGCGGGCGCCTGACCCCATCTGGCAGACAGGCATGCCCAGGGCGCGGCCGACCGGCAGGCGTCAGCAACCGCTGAGATGGCAGGAGCAGGCCTGAGCGGCGCAGGGCGGGCCCTGCGCAAATGGCCGCACCTGTCCCAGCCGCGGCGCTCGGCGTCTAACAGCAGCGCGGCGGCCGCCTCGGGCGCGCCCAGCAGCACCTTGCAGACCACGCGCGCCACCAGGTCGCCGCCGCCCTGCGCGCGCGCGCGCGCGCGCGGCCGCTGTCAGATCGGCCCTGCGCACGCGCGCTGCCGCCTCCGGCCCTGACCCTGTGCTGCCATGCTGTGCGCAGCCTGAGCGGAGCGGGCGCAACGGTGACGCGCCTGCTGGGCCAGACCATGGCCCCGCTGCAGATGTTCGCTTGCACACAGGAGACAAGCAAGCGAGCGAAGCGCGCCGGGAGCACCAGCAACGCCACCGAGCCCTGCAAACTCCACAAGCGCGCCCCTCTGAGTCGGCCGCCGCACCGGCCCGCACACGGGCAGCCGCACCTCGGCGCGTGCGCCCTCCTCAGACGTGTGCAAGCTTGTACCAACTAACACGCCCGCGACACGCCCATGCCAGAGCGGGAACCCTGTCTGGGGTCAGACACCCTGACAAGGCGCTCCGCCGCACCGGCGTGCAGGCGAGCAGGCGCTCGGCGACCTGGATCAGCGACGGGCGGCGCTGCAGGAAGCCGGTCACGACGTGCGCGAGCGCCACGCGCTCCAGCAGCTCCGGCGCGGCCCTGCGCGCGCGGCGCGGCCCGGACGTTGCCGCGGGCCGGCGGAGCACGGGGGCCCTGCGCTCGGCCGCCGCTGCCGCTGACGCCTGTCCTGAACCGCCCTCCTGTGGCCGCCCGCGGCCTGTGCGACGGTCCGACTCAGGCGCTGATGTGGCGTGTGTGCATAACCATCTGTGGCGTGTGTGCTACCCATCCAAGGGGCCACAGGGCTGCGCCTGCGGCCCTTGCAGCGCACGTGGCGCAGCCGCCCGCCAGGATCTGGAGACTAGGGCGTGGACAGAGCGCACCCTGACGGGACTGACATGGGCTCAACCCAACACACAAAAGCTATACCAACTGAATATCACCTCAGAGACAAGATTTCGGCATGTTAACATATGCCTCGTTGCGACGGGCAGGGACAGCATGTCAGAGCGAGGCCGGTACGACCCCACTTGTCTCGCTCACCAGGCCGGCGTGGGCCCGCCGTCGCGTGTGGCCTCGACCCAGTCGCCCAGCTGCACGACCTCGGGCGCTGCCAGCCAGCCGAGCGCCTCGCGCACGAAGGCGCCGTCCGGCGCGCGCGCGGCGCCGCCGCCGTTGGCGCCGGCCGGCCCGCGCGCCAGCAGCGCGCGCAGCACCGCCAGCGCCGCGCGCCGCGTGCCCGCATGCGCCTCGCCCAGCGGCAGCTGCGCGCCGGCCGGCGCGGTGAGGCCCGGGCGCCTCGGCGTTTGCTCCGCCTCGCTGGGAGGGCAGGCAGGCTCAGGGCCGGGCTTAGCGCGGTCCAGGCAGCGCGTCGCACACGGAACCAGTTGGCATCCTGCCGACGATAGGCACAGCCGTCTGCCGCTTGGATGGGCGTGCTGCATGGCCGCTCTGCGCCGCTGGGCTGTGGCGTCGGGGCGCCCGCGTCATGGGCGCCGCGCCGCGCCCGCGCTCAGCAGCGGCGCTCATGCACTGCCCTACCCTTCCCTACCTTACCCCGGCCAGCGCCGCGGGCGGGCGCACCTGGAGGTGCTCCAGCGTGGCGGCCGGCTGCAGGTCTGCGAGCGCGTCGGCGATCTCTTGCGCCAGCTCGGGCGCGACGGCCGGCGCGCCCGCGTCCGCCAGCAGCGCCGCCGCCGCCTCCAGCCGCGCGCACCCGTCCGCCACCTGCCCCGCCGACCCCGCCGCGCGCGGTGGGTGCGCCGCGCGTGCGTCACCGCCCGGCGCGCGGACCTTGCTGGTGGGCTGCATTCAAGCACGCTGCTCGGCTTGCATGCTGAGCACGAGCGCTGTTGGGCGCGGCCCTCCTCCTCCGATGCTTTCTGCCCGCTCGCCGGCGATCTCTCTTACTGAGCAGCACATGCATCCCCGTTTGCGGTGCAGACAGCGTTGCACATTCAAACGGCTTGGTCGCGCGCTCCCTCTGCTGCCCCGACTCTGCAACAGATCAACTCAGCCTGGTGGAGCCTGTGGGTGTGGACTGTCCGGCTGAGCAGCGGGGGTGGGCGCTGCAGCGGCGCCGCCGCCGGGCGCGCAGCGCGCGGCGCGCACGTGCCCGGGCGCCTCAAACGCCTCCGAGGCGAGCCCCAGGTGCGCGAGCGCCATGGCGAGCAGCACGTCGCGCCGCATCGCGCGCGCCTCCCAGCGGTCCAGCGCGCGCGCGCCCACCTCCAGCACCACCTCATGCTCGCCCACCTGCGCGCGCGTAGGGTTATACTTAACCTACGCAGGCACGTCCGCGTGCTCGCCCACCTGCGCGAGCATAGGGTCATACTTACCCTACCCAGGCACGACCTCATGCTCGCCCACCTGCGCGCGCGGGCAGGGTAACGCGGCTGCGCAGGCGTCCCGGCCGCATGGAAGTGGGCTTGACGGGCTGCCGCCCTCGCGCGGAATAGGCGGAGGGTCCCTGGAATATGCCGGGTGAGGTCTACGTGGTCCCGCAATACTTCGGGGCGGCGCCGCGGCGCGGGCGCGCCTCCTGCAGCAGCGCGAGCGCGCCCGGCAGCAGCGCCCACTCGACGTAGATGCCACGCGCCTCGCCCGGCGGCGCGCGGCCGCGCGTGCGGCGCAGCTCGTCGGCGGCCGCCTGCAGCAGGAACGCGCGGCCCTCGCCCGCGCCCTCGCTGAAGCCCGGCTCCAGCGGCGCGGCCAGCAGGCCCTCGTACGCGGCTAGAATTTGCGGGTCCAGGTACGACTCGCGGCCCTTGAGGCCCAGCAGCTGCGGCGCGGCCGCGGCGGGGTCAGGGCGGGAGGCGCGGCTGTGCCGCTGCTGGAGGGCCGCCGTCGGCTCGGGCCCCCTGCCCCGCGGCGATCGACGCCCGTGCGGACGGGGCAGAGTGAGCGTATGCGACGCGGCTGTGCACGTGTTGCGCTCAAAGAGCGCGCATGAAAACAGCCACGCGCATGCGCATAGGAGCGCCCAGGCGGGCCGCCCAGCTGAGCGGTGTGCCAGCGTGCCAGCACTGCATGGCTGGCAGGCGCAGCTGCCCAGCGCCGCGCTCTCATAGAACACAACACAGTTGGCGATGAGCCAGCGTGCTGCGTCAATGGCCTTAAACGCGTTCCAAGTGCTCAGCTGGACGTGCAGCGCAGCAGGGCTGCGCTGACATGCCACCGCACACACCCAACCTCCGGCAGCCCGTGACGTTCGAAACAAACGGTATGTGCCCCGTGCGCAACAGCGCGCGCTGAGGCCCGGTTGCCGAGACAGCATACACGGAGCACAGGAGTGTGTTGTGACACACGCAAGCAGTCAGTTGTCAGCCCGGGCCCGTCAAGTCTGTAATCCGAGCTAAGTGTGCATCAACAGGCACTCCTCTGAGTTGGGACCCCACCTGAGTGTAATCGACCGGTATCGGGAAGGTGACGCCTCGCGGGGGCGCCATCGCCGCCCTGGCGTAGCTGACAGCCCCATTCCGGGACCTGCCACGGCCATCTGACCGTTGCTTTCTCCTCCTCCACAGCTGCCTCTCGGGGTGCCTGGCTCGCAGAGTGGGCCGCAGCCCCTGCCAAGTCGGGCCACAGGCAGACGGCAGACTGGGTGTCCTGTAAAAGGTCAGTGTGCAGGTGGTGCAGGGCGCATGATGGCCCCGCAGAGCGCGCATCCTGGCTTGGTTCTACAGACAGCGCAGTTGGTTGATTCTACAAGCCATTCCTTTCCAGACTCGTGGCAGAGGCAAGGAGCATTAGAAGTGGCATTGTACACTCCAGTCATCACAGGCAGCAGATTCAGCCCAAGTCCCAGAAGGCCTGTCCACCCTGGTTGCAGGGGACCAAAGAGCAGAGCAGGAAGCCTCAGCATCAGCACACTGGAACGCACTCAACATGGCCCCTGAGACAATCGTCTCGCACGGCGTGCACGGCGGCGTGCACGCCCAGCTAAGACAGCGAAGGGCTGAACGAGCGCCGCAGTCTGCACAAAACTCGACGCACCGCTCGAGCGCGCAGGCGCCTGCAAACCACCGTTGACTCCAAGCTCCTAGTGCGCACACGCGCGCCGCAGATATGCACGTTGAGCAAATAAAACGCCCCAAAAATACACCTACACATACCTCCTGGTGCAGCTCGGGCGCCCTGCTCGCGCACCGACCCGAGCCGCACCAGCGCTGCACAAACCAACGCTACACGGCACCCTGCCACTACCTCTCTCGCTCTCACTCCTCCATGGGCACGGCCGCATCTGCGGGGCCGCTCTGTTCATAAAAATGCAGGCCGGCGTCGCCCTCATCCACGGGCGCGGCCGGGCCGGGCGCGGGAGGCGTCGCCGCCGACGACTGTTGGCCTGCCCCACCAGGCGGCCAGGCAGCCCGACCCAGACTCGAATCAGACGCGGCGAATGCCAGGCCTGGCAGCACCAGAGGCGGTGCAGCGGCGGCGTTCGCGGGCACCCACGGCCCAAAACTGGCGTGCGGCTGTCCGCCGGCCTGCGGCGCGCCAGCCGGCGCCGCGCCGCCCGCATACGCAGGCGCCCACAGCGCCTGCGCGGCAGCCGGCTGTGCCGCGCTCGGCCGCGGGCCACCGAAGCGCGCCGCCGCACTGCGCTCCTCCTGCATGTCTGCCCCTGGTTCCTCGGCGGCCCGCGATGCCGCGGCCGCGGACCCCGCGGCGCGCCGCGCCTCGCGGTGGCGCCGCTTCAGCTCTTCCACAGCGCTCTGCAGGTGCCGCGCGGCCGTGCTGTCGTATGCGTCCCTGATCACCTCCTGCGGGGCACAGGACCAGAGTGAGCGCCGGCACAGCGGGAGAGGCGCCGGCCAGCAGAGACCAAGGGGGTGGCAGCGTGTCAAGAGCTAGGATGCGTTTGTGTGTCTCCGCGCTGTGAGCAGGTCTGCGCACGGATCCGCACAGAGCTGGGGGGGAGCGGCGGAGGCGGGGAGTCCCACCACTGGCCAGCTAGCGCGTAGCAGTCACGTCAGAACAGCATGTGCCCCTGCAGGGCGCGCAGTAGCGGCATTAAGTGGATGCACGTAGCCTCGGCAGCATCCCTCACGGGAGCAGGCGCGCGTCAGCATATAGGGCAGCACCGCGGCAAAAGCGTCTGCAGAAAGCACACCACCCAGACGGTCCACCCAGACGGTGCTGCGCATTATCTCCCACACCATGCACGCCATGTCACAGCACACCGCCCAGGAGCGTACTGACCGCAGCAGAGCGGTCGCACGCCGCAGGCGTCAGACAGAGGCACGTCGCGCGCAGCCGCTCAGGGCGGCGGCGTACCTCCGGGGCCTTGTATGGTACGAGCGCGCCGGCGGTTGACAGGCTGGCGTACTGCGGCACAAACGCCGGCGGTATTGACAGCAGCGGCTGCAGCGGCGCGGCCAGCATCACGCGCAGGTCTGGCGCGGAGGTGCTTCGCGGCATGCCACCAAACTGCGCGCGCCACAGACACTTGCACGGCTGTGCCCCAGGTACAGCGCAACTCAGTGCAATTACGTGCGGTCACACAGGTCCCAGCTTTGAGCGCGCAGGCGTGTTTCCAGGAGGGAGGCGCACCTGAGAGTATGGCGTGCTGGCCTGCATGCCAGCTTCGCTGGCCTCGCTGCCCTGCACGCTCGCCGTGCGCGCATTGACCGAGACAGACGTCGCCGGCTCGGTGACCCTGCCCCAGCCTGCGCGGTGGTCCCCCAGTGCATCAGCGTCGCAAACACTGCTTGCACGCTGTCAGACGGCACAGCAGTTGCGAGCATAAGGAAAGCACGCTGGAGTGCAGGCACGCGAGGCTCCAAAGCGCGCCCCGCGCGGAGCACCTTGCAGCGGCGAAGACTGCGTCGGCGGCACAGACCCCGTGTCCGCGAGCACTCCTGCGTGCAGCGCTGACAGCCCCCCGCAGCTGCTGGCGGCCAGCGAGATGGCGGGCTGCAGCGGCGAGGAAAGCGCGTGCTCCAGCAGAGGCGAAGGGTACTGCGCGCCGCCTCACACTTACTGCTGCATATGCAAAAAAGCAGCGGACAACACAGCCACGCTCGCACAGACGCGGCGCCAGGCAGCTTCTGCGCAGCCAGCAACCTGCAAGTAGCGCGGGCGACGCACCGACAGGCCTGGCGCAGCCTGCTGCGCCTGCAGCAGCTGCTGGCCGTACGCCGTCGAGCCATGGAAGGCAGGCTGCGCGGGCCGCAGCACACGAGATGGTCAATGTGGAGCTTGCTGTACAAGCGCGCGAGGCGCCGCGCAGCTACTGGTCAAACCCCCCGCCCTTGCCCTTGCATACCGTGCGACAGGCAAATTATACGCAGTCCAGGCGTCTGGGGTGCAGCGCACAGCAGACACCACTGGGGGACTGCGAAAGAGGCTCCGTACTGCAAGAGGCTGTCGCTCATGCCACACAGTGGCCTCACCTCCTCGGTGCGCTGGCGCTTGTCAGATCCGAACGCCCCCTCGACCTGGCTTGAGCCCGCACGCTCCAAGCGACCGAGCTCCTCTCCACTCGCCTTCCGTTTAGACATCTCGGCCTCTGCAGCGATCGTCCGCACTCTCGAGCTGCTCGCCGGCTAGGCGCTCAGGCTGCCGTCGTCTGGTGCAGACTTGGCTCTCGATAGCGCGAGCTCAGGCCGGTTGTTTTTTCTCCTAAGGCTCTTTTGATTCTTCTTCCAGATCTTGCCGCTTGTCTTGCCTCCTATTGGTCCGCTTAGAGGGTATTATGCGGGCACACATTAGCATGGGACAAGTATCATCCTGCGGCTTGCAAAAATGGGGTCAGGATGTATCATGACGATCTCAGACGGCGGAAGCGGGCGTGCGACAGAGCATGTCGCACGGGTGCCACCCCCAGGCCACTGCACGGGCTCTGCGCTCTCTCTCAGCTGACCTTTCAGAGCAACTTGCAGGCTGCGTGTGCTCAGCGGAGCACTGCATTTGATCGCCAGCGTATGTGGTGCACTCGAGCGCGCCTCACGCCACAGACCTGTTCGCCTCGCCAGATAACGCAGCCTCTTGCATAACCCGCCGCACGCGCTTGCCCTGCAGCCAAGGCGCGTCGCGCGTATGCGCTGGTGCCCCCAACCGGCCGGGCGCATCGGTGGAGCCTGCCGCCACAGGGCGCTGTCTGTCTGACACTGCACATGCAGGCCCTGTCGGGCAGCGCTGCGATGCGCTCTCAAGGGTGCTGTGGCTTCACGTCGCGCAGCAGTGTGCTGAGCGGAGAGCCTGATGCCAAGCGCCGCAGCGCGTCACCGCAGACAGCCTCACTTGTTACAGAGCGCCCCCTGACGCGCGACAGTGGCCTACAGCCCAGTGGCGCATCGGCGGTCATACGTCCGCGGTGCTGCCCCCCTTCTTCTTGGCCTCGGTGCCTGCGCGGCAACGCACAGTGTCACGGGCCTGGCCACGCGCCGCGCCTCGGGCAGGGCTGCGTCACAGGGCCGCCCATGCGCCGGGCCTCGAGCAGGGCTGCGCCACGGGCCGCCTAACGCCTGGCGGGGGCTGTACGACACAGCCGCCGCACACGCTGCCAGTCATGCGGCAGCAGCACCGCGCCGCGCGCACTCAAACGCACGGCACCAGGCGCGGCGCACCCTCCCGGAACCCGTTCTTGAAGCGGCGCGGCATCTCCTTGAGGTAGCGCATGCGCCCGGTGCCGGTCGTCTTCCTGCGGATGGCCTTCTGGCCCCACTGGTCTGCGCAGCCGCAAGCGCCCCAGTGCGGTGAGGCGCAGTAGCGTTACGATATATGCGCTGACACAAGATGAGGACTCTATTAGGTGCCGCCGCGCACGTCGCGCATTCACGTGCTGTGCCGCCGCAGGGAGCACTTCCATGCAAGGCACGTCACGCGGCACTGAGCAGCCACTGCTACGCTTCCCAACCAGCACACCGAGCGCTGCTTGTGTTCCACCGCCCGCAGCGTCCAGACCGCGCACGCACATTTGCGGATCGTGGCGGCCGGGTAGCCGCACGACGAGCACTTGCTCTTCTGGATGTGGAACGAGCGCCGGCCGCAGCGCCGGCACAGCGTGTGTGTCTTGTTGCGCCGCTTTCCTGCGGACGCACGCGCCGCACCCGTCAGGTGACCGCGCAGAGCCGGCTAGGCTGTTTCTGACCACCGCGCTCCAGCTCGCGAGCTGCCAGCCCGCGCTGATGCGCAGCCTAAGCAGCTGCGCACGTCTCAGGCACAAGGCCGTGCGCACCGAAGCTACCCGTGCCCTTCCCGGCCTTCCCCATCGTGGCCTCCGGTGTTGAGCCTCTGCGACTCTGGGGCCGGCCGCACTGACTGCAAGTTGCCTCGCAGTGGAGGAGGGAGGGCGGCTGGGTGTAGATGAAGAAGACTAGGTTACTGTGACCTAAGCGTCCGAACTCAAAAGCGTACCTGCGCAGGTCCAGCGCATCCACACAAGCCACCAAGCACGGGTGGGGCACTGATGGGTGCCCTGCGGCAGCAAGTCGTGCGCTCACAGCACGAGCGCTGAGCGGAGGCGGATGTGGAGCTTGCTGCTCAGGTGGGACGCTCCACCCCGGCGCCGTGCTCCTGTCGGGTCCGGCCTTGCAAGGGGTGTGGTGCGCTGCAGCAGCCCCGCCGCGGACGTCGCCCCAAGCCAGGGCGCCGCGCCCGCTGCGCAGGCCGTGGCAGACTTGCTATGAGCGCGTCGCCGCCTGGCGAGCCAGCTGCTGCGCCTGCGCCAGCCAGCGCACTCGGACAGGGCGTGGCAGCAGGCGCGCCGAGCGCCGCACCGGCGCCGCCAGCGCCCGCCACCGTGCCCAAGCAGGGCCCAGCACCGGCCCCGGGGCCTGCGACGCCGCCCGCCAGCGCCCGCGAGCAGGGCAGCGGCGTGGTGGCTGTGCAGCCGGGCGCAGCAGCAGCAGCGCCTTCGGCGTCCGCGTCGCCGCCGCGGGGGCGCCCGGCTGCGCCGCGCTCCCCGGCCAGCCCGGGTCGCCCGGCGCCGCCCGCGCCCGCCGCGCCAGCCGCTGCGCGTGCCGCGCTGCGCCCGCGGGCCCCGCCGCCGCCTCCGCAGGCGGCGCTGGCCAGCCCGCGGCCCGCGGGCTACGCGGCGCGCGCGGCGGCGGAGTGCTCGACCGGCAGCCGCCTGCCGGCGCCTGCGCCTGCCGCGCCCGGCGGCGCGACGGGCGTGCTGACGCTGTGGCCGCCGCTGCCGGTGGCGCACCTGCGCGCCCTCGCCCCACCGCTGCCACGCTCGCCGCGTAAGCTGCGAGGCAGTCCTGTGAGAGCAGCGTCCGCACCCGCGCCGGCCAGGACCCCGCCGCGCACCTGCGCGCCGGCCCGCAGTCGAATATCCCCCGGGCGGGACGGCGCTGGCGCGCTCGCTGCGGCGGCGCCGGCGGCCACGTACGGCGCACCGAAAGGCCTGGCACCCGCGGGTGACCCGCAGCCTCGGCGCTTAGGGCTGGAGCTCGGTTCGGACCAAACGTTATTGACGGTTGGCCCTGATGCGTGCCCGGCGGCCGCGGAGCCGAGCTGCAGTGCTGCGGGCGCGCGCGTGACGTCCGCCATGGCGCCGACGCCGTGCTACGCCGACGCCGACAGCGCAGTGCCCTGCCCGTGGCCGGGCCCGCCGCCGGCAGCGCCGTTGCGTAGCGGCCGCGATCAAGCGGCGGGCGAGCGCAGCGCGGAGCTGCCGCCCGCGCCGCAGCGCCGTCGACGCTTGTGGCTGCGCGCGCTGTTCTGTCTGGGCCGCGGCCGTGCGGAGCAGCGCGGCGGGCACGCCTGCGACGCGCCTGGCGGGGCCGCGGCCGCCGCGGCTGGGGGCGCGGCGCCGGCGGCTGTGTGGCCGGCGCCCGCGCCCCCGGCCGCTGCGCCCGCGGCAGCGGCCAGGGGGGCCCAGGAGCTGGCGCAGCCAGGCGACGCAGGCAGCCAGGCCCACGCAAGCGCGCGCCCGCCGCCCGACGCGCAGGCGCCGCGCAGCGCGCCGCGCAGCACGCCGCAGGAGAGCCCGGCAGCGGCCGGCGCCGCCTACCGCGGCGCGGCCGACGCCGCGCTCCGCCTGTTCGCGGGGCCGCGCTCGGACGGCGTGGCCCCGCCGCAGCGCGCCGACGCTGGGGGTGCCGGGACGGCGCGCGGCCCTGGCCGGCCCGGGGGATCACAGGGCGCGCCGGGCCCGCGCGTGCGCCACACGGCGGTGACACTCGTGGAGCTGCTGGTGCGCGCCGTGCGCTCGCCCGCGCGCGGCCGCCCGGCCGCGGCTGCGCGGCTGCCGGCTGCGCCTGCGGGCGCGGCGCCACGCGCGGTGCGTGGCTCACCACCAAGGGCTCTTGAGCCGCCCGCGCTGCTTGCCATGGATGCCATGCAAGCCTTCCAATCGATCGTCGTTCTCCTGGGTGGAATGTTTGCTTAGACAGCGTCTGACCCACCGCGTAGGCAAGCTGCATGTCTATGTTGCTCGCGAGTGGCGCGCAACTTCATCGCAGGATATGTGCTGGTGGGGTTGTACCGCAGCAAAGCACCTGCGGCCCGATTCACATCCGCAGCTTGGCTGGCGGGCTGTGGCGGCAACAGAGCTCGCTGCGCTGCGACAGGCGCGCAGCGGCATGGAGCACGTGCGCCTGCTGCCCCCGGGCGCGCCGTCGTCGTGCGGCGCGGCCGGCACTTCGGGGCCGGGCCACCGCTGCTGGCAGGCGCATGCAGCCCATCCTGTCGCTGACCGATTGCCGCCGGACCCCGCAGCCCCGCCGGCACATGCGTTGCCCCAGTCCGGCGGCAACGCCGGCGCGCGGCCGCCGTGGCGCCCCGGCGGCGGCTGGTGTCCAGTCCCCAGCCCCAGCCCTCAGCCCCGCTCCAGCCCAGCTGACCGCGGGCTGCACGACGCGCGGATGGCGCCCGCACGCATGCTGCACGGGGCGGAGCCGGGCGAGCCGCGGCGCAGCTGCGCCGCGGCCTGTCAGGGCGACGCGGGTGGCAATTTCGGGACACTGCACCTGCGTGCCTCCAGCCCGCTGCGGCCCGCGGGCGCGTGCGCGCAGCCCACGGCGGCGCCCTCGTCGGCTGAGCGGCATGCGACAGGGGCTCCCGAGTCTGCAGGCACGCGCGCCCCGCTGCTGCCAAGCGTGGCTCTCCTGCATGCGCGGCGGGCCTGGTAGCTCAGGCCTCCCTGCTCCCATGTCACATCTCTAGTCGGCGCATCACGCACAGAGTGCTACATACGGTTGCAGGCCTGCCCGCCGCCGGTTCTGCTGGGCGCAATATCACAGCTGTGTTGCACTCGCAGCATGACCGGCCGCGCTTGCGGTGTCCGTGCACACCCCTGCACACCTCGCTAACACTCCCCAACGCCCACGTGTGGCGGGCGGCAGCGGGCCGCCGGGCGCCGGCGCGCCCGCGGGCACGCCAGGCGGCCAGGAGGACCAAACGGCTGAGCGGCGCGCCGTGCGGATGGCCGCCCGGTCGAGCCGCGGGCGCTCCGCCGCCGCTATTCGAGGCGGGCATGTCCGACCCGGCCTCCTGTGCGCCCCGCCGCGCCCGGCCGCCTTGCTGCCGCCGGCGCAGCCCCAGCTGCGTGGCAGCGCCGCTTGCGAGACTGTGTGCACAGGCGCATGTCGGAGCTGCGCAGCAGCCTGCTCACCTGGCTGCATGACACGAGTGGTGATGGGGAGGGGCGCGCGCCTGCAGCCGGGGACGAGGGCGTCGCGGAGGCGCCCGGCGCCATGCGCCGCGGTGCAGCGCGAGCCGCGGCGCAGCAACGCGGCGCCTGCAGCACCGAGGTGGCGGGGCACGCGCCGTCGCCAGCGCCGCGCGCCACGCGAGCGAGCCGCACACCAGCTGCCGCGGTCGGCATGGAGATGGACACGCGACTGGAGCCGGCAGGCCAGCGCGGCGGCGGCACGGCCACGCCTGCACCGGGCGCGGGCGGCCTGCCCCTGCCGGGGCGCGCTGGCGCCGCGGCGGGCCGGAATGCCATGCGCGGGAGGCTTGCATGCCCGCCAGGGCGCCCTGTCGGGCCGCCTGCGGCGGGCACCGCGGCGGAGCGCCTGCTGCTCGCGCAGTACCGCGCGGCGCTGCACGGCGAGCGCCGGCGCGAGGCCAGCTCTGCCCTAGACCCAGCGGTGTTTGGCGCGCGCCTGGGCGCGGCGAGCACCGTCGCAAAGCCCGCGCCGCCGGCCTCCTCCGTAGGCGAGCGCCAGAGTCCGGGCTCCCGCTCAGCGGCAGCCCGCGCCAGCCTTGAAGCAGATGTCAGCATCAGCGGAGCGACAGGCGGCAGGGCAGACGACCCTGGCGCCCTGGCAGCGGGCCCCCGACCCGGCACAGCGCCCGGCGGCGGCCCCGCCGTGAGCCCTGGCGACGCCCCGACAGCCGGCGGCGGCCAGAGCCCAGGCCCTGACAGCGCCGAGAGCCCTGGCGCAGCTCTGGCGGGCGGTGGCAGACTCAGCATCTTTGCCTGGCCGGGCGGCGGCCCCGCGCGCCAGCCTGGCGCTACCCCGGCCCCGGGTTGCGGCAGCGATACATCTAGTCACGTGTCTGTAGACGACACGTACAGCCCCGTGTCTGTGCTGGCCGGCCATGATGCACGCCAGCCGCAGCTGGCCCCAGATGTGCAGCAGCTGTGGCGCAGAAGCCTCCAGCCGCGGCGGAGGCTGCCCTCTAGGTTGGGTGTGCTGAAACTGTTTTGCTGCAATGCTTGTCGGACCATGCATGAAACTGCATCTCAGGGCATGCGAGTCTGAGAGAGAGCCATCTGCCATGTGGCATGCAGGCGCTGAAGCGCATGGCAGGCATGTATTCACTCTGATTTTGCTTATGTGCGCTGGTAGGGGCTACAACAGGCATGCATGCAACGTTGTGCTAGGCTGAATGCCCCTGCAGATATTCCGGATGTGCATGGTTGCCGGCTCACGACACAGCACAAATCGATGGCCAATACATGCAAGACCCGGTTTAAGGATAGCCCTCACAAAACTTTACTTCAACAGTTGCATGACGCTAGGCTTGTTTGCTTAAGTCCAGCGAAGGTATACCCACGCCAGAGTCAACAACATGTTGCGCTGTCCTTGCACAGCACATCAGAGGCTTGTCCACACCATCAGAGAGGTGTGAGTGCGCGGAGCTTGGCAGCGGCGCTTGAAGGCGCTGACCGATGCACAATGCAGCTACTGAAAGGTGCTCAACGGGCTTCACGTCTGTAACCTCGGTAACCAGTTGAGAGGTCTGGGTGGCTGCATATGCTTGCACAACAATGCGCGCTATTACTAGTGACCCAAGCATGCCAGCCAGCTGCGACCGCGCCACCTTTGCCAGCCCCCTGCAGCACCCCGCGCTGCAGGCACGCCCGCCCCCTTGCAAGCAAGCGGTGCTGCACAGACCCATGTCCCGTCTTCGAAATATGACAGCGACACAGAGCTGTGTGGAGCGGCCGGGGCCTTGCCGCAGGGCATTGCCACGGGCGCGCCACGGTCAGAGCGCCTGCTTGGCAGCGGGTGACAACAAAACGGAATGCATGGCGCGGCCGGGGCCCTGCCGCAAGGCACTGCCTCGGACGCGCCGCGTACGCTCCGGCCCTGCACTGTGCACGACGCCCGCACCCGCCAGGTGGCCTCCTGGAGCTGCAGGCTCCAGCAAGCGAATAAGTCATCGGGAGTGCGTGCTCCAGCTTGTCAACACCAGGCAAGAACTGCCAAAAGCATACTGGCCCAGGCTCGAACGGGGCCGTGCCGCGAGGCAATGCCGCGTCCGCGCTGCAGTGCACCAGGCACCGCTGAAACGTGGAACTGCTTCCAGCACCCTTCACCAGGCCGGGCAGCCCCCCTTGGACCCCATTGGTGTATAGGGCCTAAGCTGGGCTGGATTTCAGCACGGAGCAGCCCTGCATGGGCCACCAAATTTGAAGGACGAAAAGCCAACACAATGCTGAAAGTACGTGCATGGCCTGGTGCCGCCCCAACCAGGCCCCCTGTTCTGGCCCGTAGCATCAGCGACGGCAGCAGACCCCCAGGCGGCGGATGATGCCCGACAAGCACGGAGGATGGGTGCATGTGGATGAAGCGCCGCGCAGCTCGCCCCCGCTAGTTGGAGTTGCCGCTGACCGGGATGATGCCGGTCTTGTCCACGAGCAGCGTGGGGTTGGTGTTCAGGAAGAATGCGTACTGCGCGGCGGCGCGCCCGGGGCAGAGGTCAGTGCCAGACAAGCGGTCTGTTGAATGTGCAAATGCCCTGAAGCTTGGCCTCTCTGTCAAGGTCGTGCCAGTAAAGGCTGCTTGCCAGCACTGCGCAGCTTGTGCTCTCTGTGCACTGGCGGGACAGGCAGCCTGAGCGCACAAGCAGGTCGTGGCACACACAGGTCACCTCCGTTGCAGGGCAGCCTGCGCCTGTCGCCGTGCATCCGCCTGCACGCGCGTCAAGGCACGAGCGACCGCGGTCCGTGCAGCACATGTGAGGCTTAGGGATAGGGTAGGGGCCGCGCCTGGTCGGCGTTGTAGTCGGGGCTGGTGGTGTCCATCGGCGGGTTCTGGTTCAGCTGTACGCTGCGCGCGGGCGGGCGCCGGGCATCAGGCGCGCGCCCCGCCCCGGCCAGGATGCGGCCCACTCTGTTGCGGGCTCGCCGTTCGCACAGGCGGCATGGGAGAGACACGGACTGCGAGCTGGTGCTCAGGAGCTCGCTCACGACGGCAGCGCATGCCGGCGCATGCAGAGGGGACTTCGAGCGGGCTTTCAGGCTGAAAGCTTTTGCAAGGCCGCTGCTGAGCTGTTGGACGGTTGGACGGGGCGCACGAGAACTGGATGGGCGGCAGCACGTCGGACGGCCCGTCAAAGTGCAGGTTGAAGCGCGTCGGTCCGTTGTACGGCACGAAGCACGCGCCGGAGTGCGCGACCGCGTTGCCGAGCGAGATCTCGCAGTCGACGAACGTGGTCGGCGCGATCGGCGCCTGGAACAGCGTCAGCAGGTTGTAGTTGGTCTTGGTCGACGGCAGCTCGAATACGCAGTTGACCCGGTCCTTGGCGATCGCGCGCTTGCACCTGCGCGCCGGCCGCGTCAGGTCGTGAGGCGCGGGCGCGCGCGCAGCGGGCCGAGGGGCTCGCCGTTGCGCCCGAGCACCGGCCGGCGCCTGTGACATCTGCGCCCAGCGTCTCGTTGTGGCCTGGCTCTGGCATGCGTGGGCAGGTGGTTAAGGGTAGAATAGGGTTAGGGTCAGGCGGGTGCGCACGCGACAAACATCTTAAGGTACTTTTCCAGGTTGGTCTGCAGCAGCTGCCGGCGCCGCCCCACGACGGTCGTCGCGCCGGGCGCGGTGCCGTTCTGGGCGATGGCGAAGACCGTGGAGCAGCTGCGCGCGTGCTCGCGAGGTCAGTGTGCAGGGCCACGGCGCTGCGGCGCACAAGCATGGTTGCGGCCACGCCAAGCAGGCCCAGTGCTATCGAGGCGTGTTGGTTAGTGCGGGATGCTGAGTCACAGCTCTCAGGGCAGGAACGGGGGGGAACGCAGTGTCCTCCAGGAAGGGCAGGAACGCAGTGTCCTTACAGCTCAAAGCGCAGCTCAGAGCACGTTGTGTCTAACGGATAGGGAGTGTGCTCAAGTTGGACGCTTGCTGGGGCTGCAGGCAGTACAGTGTGAGCTCAGCGGGGCGCGTGGGGGCGCGCTGGCGCGGCGCGGGCCGCACAAGGTCGTGATCTGCTGGTCGCAGGAGTACACGTTGCTGGTGGCGCTGCTGCTCGTCACCGCGCAGTTGGACTCCACCGCGCAGTTGAACAGGTCGTGGTTGAAGATGAGGTTGGCTGTGAACGCGCTGCGCGGCTGCAGCAGGCTGCGCCCGTGCGCGCCGGCGGCCTCCATGAGCTCCTCGCCGCGCGCCGCGGACGCCTGCGACAGCAGCGCGCGCCGCCGCGTGGTGCCCTCCGGCGTGCCGCCCGCGCCGACGAGCGAGATGCGCGACGTGCCCGGGCCTGCGTTGGTGCCGCTGTCGTCATTGTTGAAGTACAGAGTGAAGACGACCGGCACGCCGGGGATCTGCACGCGCGGCATGCGCGGTGAGGAGCTGGAAGCGCGGCTGCGGAGGAGCGCCTGACGCTGCTGGCGAGCCACGGGATGGTAGCTAGGCGCAGGGTGGCGGGGCCCGCACCAGCACTATCGTGCTTGCGCGCACGGTCGCCGCGCAGAAGAGCAGCGCGCTCACAACAAGGTGCAGGAGCCCCATCCCGCGCGCCGCGCCTGCCTCGCCCCTGTCAGCAGAATGTCGCAGCTCGCGTTTTCAGGCGCCACCTAGCCCCAGCTGCGTGCGCAATATGCCTTGTTTGCCAGGGAGCAACGCAAGTTGGCAGCTGTGAGCGCGCCTGGGAGTAGCTATGAGCTATGCGCACAGCAGCAGAGCGCGCGACTGCCTTGTGACCCAGGTTGCGTTTTTTGTGCTGCGCTCAGACGCCGGCGTAGGTAGGTGCGAACGAGCAGGTATGCAACAGTTCTTCGCAGTGCTACAGCTCGTTCCAATTTGAACCGCCGACCCTGTTAGGGCTGTGCACATGCAGGCCCAGAATGCACTGTGGAAATAAACTTTACTTAATAAAGCAGAGGAGACCGGAGAGCTGGCGCCCGGCTCTAACGACCAGTGTCGCTCCTGCTGCTTGCTTACATGCCGACATATGCTGCCGGCAGCAGAATTTGGTCCGCCCTGCGGGATGCACGCCGCTAGGCGGCGGGGCGGGGTAGCTGACCACCCCAGCAAGTCTAACGTCCATGTGACAACATGTCGAGAGCAACGAGACAAGTCCAGGACATGCATGACACAGCCGATCATGCAGCGCCGGCCGCTCACCCGGCAGCCGGGCCGGGCCGCTGCCGGCCGACGCAGACCAGGAATACCTCGCGCGAGTGGCGCCGCGTGGCCGCCGGCGTGACCCAGGCCACGCGCGCGAAGTGCGCGCGCAGCCGCGCGGCCAGCGCGCTTGTGTCGCCGCCCTCCAGCAGCTTGATGACCAGGCTGCCGCGCGCGCGCAGGACGCCGCCGCCGCCGCCCGGACCTGCGGGAAGCGCCGTGCGCTCTGCCCTGGCCGCCCGCCATGGCCCCGCGTGGGGGCATGCATGCTGGGGGTCTCACAGTCTGCTGTTTCTTGCTTTGTTGGCGCCTGGGCTGGACTGCCAGCACAAGCTCGAGGTATGGTTGTGTAGGACGTCTCGCGTGCCGACAAACCAGGTAGTGAGCTCCGCAAGTATTGCTGCCTACATGAGGCGGCCTATCAGGCACCAGCAATGCTGCCAGACATAGCTTGCACGCCCGAGCAGGGCAGGGCGGCCCCGGGCCCGCCGCACCGGCGGCCGGGTCGGCGCCGCCGCCGGCGGCGCAGCCCGGCCCCGCGCCCGGCGCCGGGCCCGCCGCGGGGGCGGGCGCCGGCGCGGCGCCGCCCGCGCCCGCGCCCAGCGCCAGGTCCACGGCGCAGGCGGCCAGCTCGTGCGAGCGCAGCGCGTCGGCCGCCGACACGCCCAGCGTGGCGTGGCACATGTCCGACAGCACGCTGTGGAAGCCGGCCTCCGGCCCGCGCGCCGCCCGGCCGCCCACGGCGCCAGGCCCCGCAGGGTCCGCGCCCAGGGTTTCTGCGGGCTGCCGCCCGCCCAGGGCGAGCAGGCGCTGCGGGCGCAGGCCGCGCGCGTCCGCATGCAGCGTCGACACGCGCGCGTCGCAGTGCCGCGCCGGCACCGGGCACGCCTGCGCGCGCGGCGACGGCTGCGGCCTGGCCACAAAAGGATCACGTGACACACCTTGTCAGCTCAAGAGTTGCGGACGGCATTGGTCTGGCTGCCGCCAAGCCGCCCGGCAACCGCGCCCCCGATCAAGCGGGCGCGGCGGCCCGACCAGCATTATGCAAGACCCAGGCTGTGCCGCATGAGCGCGGCCGCGCAGCGGCGCGCCTGTATGTCGACGCCCAAAATGCTGCCGCCCCGCGCGGGCGCGCCCAGCGCCTGACACGCCACCTGCAGCCAGCCGCCGGGCGCGCAGCCGAGCACCAGCACGCGGCCGCCTGCGGCGCAAGGGCTGTCTGGCAGAGGACACAAGGAGCCTTGGCTCTGCCCCCACTTGTCTTGTTCTGTTCTCTGTGTACCATTTCACCGGTAAAGGCAGACTCGGCTTGCTTGCATAGCACCGCAAACCAGCACGCGGCGTGCCCTTGGCATCTAGGCACCGCCTGAGCACGGTAGCCACTTTGGCAGTCCTGGAGTGGAGCTGGGCTGTACACCGCTGACAGCAGACAGCTGTGGTCCTGTCGAGGGCGCTGTGGTGGGTGCGGCTGTGCAGCAGAGTGGTGGGCAAGAGTGCAGCTGGCAAGCGCTGCCCTGGCGCGCTTCTGCTCACCTTCAGGCACGACCTTGAAGCGCTCCTGCGCGCACACTGTCGTCAAGCTGAGCCCGGCGGCGGCGCCACTGCTTGTCAAGCTGAGCCTAGCGGTGGCGCCACTGCTTGGCAGCTGCTCGTGCTTCATGGTGCGGCAAGGCGACCAGCAAGCGGCCCGGGCGCGCGCCTGTATCTCCAGCAGCTTGTACGCAGAGCGGGCGAGGTAGCCCTGAGCCTGCGCGGGCAGCGCTCACGTTGCTGCCCGCGCTGGCTGTGGCAGGTGGCGTGTCGAGCGGCCAGGCCGGGTGCAGCGCCCACCTTTGCGCGGTGAAAGAACTGGTCGTGCAGCAAACGCATCAGGCGCCCGCGCACGTCAGCGCCCACGCTGTAGCCTGCATGCGCAGCTCCACCCCATGGCGCCCCGTGGCTGGGCCCGAACAGCTGCTCTTTGTCGCGACGAGGAGCTGGCACAGTTGCCACGCACGCCTGTCACACGCTGCTATGTCCCGTGAGGAAGAGAGCTTAGACCGGCCATGCCATTGCAATGTTGCTGGGCAGTGGTCACTAAACCCTGGAACTGCTGGGCAGACTCTGCTGCAGCTGGCCTGTTGTACAACGTGGCTGCAAGGTGTGCTGCTTGGCTGCTGAGGGCGTGCGTGCGCCGGCAAGGTACGCCGCGCTTTGTGCAGTCGTGCACTGCAGCCGGTGTCCCGTGGCATCAACGTGCGCCTGCGTCGGAGCCGGCCGCGAGCGGCCGCGTGCTAGCCTGCCAGGTGAGGTCGGCGCCTTGCCAGGCGCCAGCCGAGCCTCGCGCTTGATTGGGCGGACCCGAGTACACCGGCGGCCACCGCAAAGTCCGAGACCGGGTCTCGGAGTTTTGAGCTGCCCCTGCAAGACGCACCGGCAGTCGTTACGGACTGCCCGGGCCGCGCGAGGGACCCACACAGCCTGCAGCGGGCTGCGGCAAGAGCAGCTGTGAGTCTAGGCACGGCCTGCTGTGGCCAGGCCCTGCTTGCTGCCTGCACAAAGCCGCTTGGCGCGCAGCTGCCTTCCCTTGCTCGCCGCGGGCTCGCGTGGGGCTGCAGGCAGAAGC
>JAABUV010000744.1_pt1 | contig 49162 bp, 46 predicted proteins | sample 5559971 | NCBI WGS metagenome assembly JAABUV01 (sample SAMN10711881, study PRJNA513362) | rock metagenome | isolation source: Antarctica rocks | place: Antarctica: Victoria Land, Knobhead nord | collected 2015-12-19 | reverse complement strand
TGGTCACCGCCGGATTTCTCGATGTCCCGGACGATGACCGACACCGTCGTAATGCCGTTACGCTTGCTCAAACGATTCGTGGAGACTCTCTCGCTTGCAGCTTGAGATGCGGAAAGTCGAGCTCAGGAGGTCCCACCATGCTTTCAGCAAAGGCGGCTTCCCATTCCGGCGACAGCGTGACGAGCGGGATATAGCCGCCCGGTCCCAAATGGCTGTCGCTGATCTGGCGCGCTAGCCGGGTGCGAACGTGTGCTACGATCGCGCCGATCGGGCGAGGTTGGCCACCGCACGCTTCGGCGATCCCCTCCAGCACCGTCGGCAGATCGCGCACGGACACCCGCTCGGCCAACAGCGCCTGCAACACGCGCTGAACCCCTCCCACCGAAACTTGCGAGGGGATCAAGTCGCCTACCAGCTTCTGCTGCTCCCTCGGAAGATCGTCCAGCAGCTTCTGCGTCTCGGCGTAGGACAGCAGCTCGGCCATCGTTTCACGCACGATCTCAGTGATGTGGGTCGTCAGGACGCTGGGCGGATCGACCACGGTGCAGCCGCGGAACAGGGCCTCGTCCCGGCGCGAGGGCTCGATCCACAGGGCGGGCAGGCCGAACGCGGGCTCGGTCGTAGGTTCGCCGGGCAGGTCCGGGACGCCGCCGTTCGGATCCATCGCCAGCACCAGCATGGGCCGCAACTCGCCCCGTCCGGCTTCGATTTCCTTAATGCGGATGCTGTAGCTGTCGGCCGCAAGCTGCATGTTGTCCTGGATGCGGACGGGAGGCAGCACGAAGCCCATCTCGGCCGCGATCGCCCGGCGCAATCCCTTGATCTGCTCGGTGAGGCGTGGCGCGTCGCCGCCCGCCAACGCCAGCAGGCCATAGCCGAGCTCGAGTCGAATGGTGTCGATGCGCAGCGACTCGGCGATCGGCGCCTCGCTGGCGGCGACGGGGGCGTCCGGCGCCTCAGGCGGGTCAACCGGGTGCTTGGCCCGCAGCCATGCAGCGCCGCCCGACAGCCCGGCCAGAACCAGGAAGGGCAGCGTCGGCACGCCGGGCATCAGCGCCAGGACCGCCGCCGCGCCGCCCGCCATGGCCAGCGGCTTGATCCCTCCGCCCAATTGCCGCAGCAGCACGGCGTCGGCCGGGCCTTCCATGCCGCCCTTGGTGACGACGATGCCGGCCGCGGTGGACACCAGCAGCGCCGGGATTTGCGACACCAGGCCATCGCCGACCGTCAATGTCGTGAAGGTGGAGGCTGCGTCGCCGAACGCCATGCCGTGCCGCAGCAGCCCAATCGCTAGCCCGCCGAAGATGTTGATGACGGTGATGATCAACCCCGCGATCGCGTCGCCGCGCACGAACTTCGCCGCGCCGTCCATCGCGCCATAAAACCCGCTTTCCTCCTCCAGCTCCCGTCGCCGCAACCGGGCCGCCTTTTCGTCGATCATGCCGGCAGACAAATCGGCGTCGATGGCCATCTGCTTGCCCGGCATCGCGTCCAGGCTGAACCGCGCCGCCACCTCCGCGATCCGGCCCGATCCCTTGGTGATGACCATGAAGTTCACCACCAGCAGGATCGAGAACAGGATCAGCCCGATCACGACGTCGCCGCCCATCAGGAAGCCGCCGAATGCCGCTACCACATGCCCGGCCGCCGTGGCGCCCTCGTTCCCGTGGCTTAGGATCAGCCGTGTCGTCGCGACGTTCAGCGACAGGCGCAGCAACGTGGTCAGCAGCAGCAGGGTTGGGAAGCTGGTGAAGTCCAACGGGCGGCGCAGGAACAAGGACACCATCAGCACCAGCACCGACACCGTGATGGACAGCGCCAAGCCTAAATCCAGCAGCACCGTCGGCAGCGGGATGATCAGCACCGCCAGCAGCAGCACGACGCCGAGCGCCAGCCCAACGTCTGTGCCCGGCGCATACCGCCGCAGCAGCGCCTGCGCCTGACCGAGCATCTCCATCTAAGCCGCCATGCCAGGGGGGGTCACAGCCGAGCCGCCAGCGGCGTAGTCCCGCAACTTGTTCCGGAGCGCACGGATGGAAATTCCCAGGATCGTCGCCGCGTGGGTGCGGTTGCCCAAGGTGTGGGTCAGCGTCTCCAGGATCAGGTCGCGCTCCACGTCGTCCATCGTGCGGCCGACCAGCCCGGCGACGCCGCCCATCGCCGCCGGCGTGGGCGACCCGGCGGCGGGCGTCACCTCAAGCGCGTCGGCGTCGATCTCGTCGCCTGTCGCGAGTAGCACCGCGCGGTGCATGGCGTTCTCGAGCTCTCGCACGTTGCCGCGCCAGGGGTGCCCCATCAGCCGGGCCTGCGCCAGGCGGGACAGCGGGCGGTGCGGCAGGCCGTTCACGTCGGCGTAGTGACGGACGTAGTGCTCGGCGAGGGCAGCCACGTCGCCAGGCCGCTCACGCAGTGGCGGGACGCGCAGGCTGACGACGTTCAAGCGGAAATACAGGTCCTCGCGGAACCGTCCGGCGGCGGCCTCGCTCAGCAGGTCGCGGTTGCTGGTGGCCAGGATGCGAACGTTGACCCGCACCGGCTTATCGCCGCCGAGCCGGTCGATCTCGCGTTCCTGGATCGCGCGCAGCAGCTTGGCTTGCAGCCGCACGTCCGTTTCGCTGACCTCGTCGAGGAGCAGCGTGCCGCCGTCCGCCGCCTCGAACTTGCCGATCCGCCGTGCCTGGGCGCCGCTGAACGCGCCTCGCTCGTGGCCGAACATCTCCGACTCCAGCAGGTTTTCCGGGATCGCCGCGCAATTCAGCGCCACGAACGGCCCGGCGGCCCGGCGGGAGCGGCGGTGGATGTGCCGGGCCAGCACTTCTTTGCCGGTACCCGACTCGCCCGTGATCAGCACCGACGCCTCCGCCCCGGCGACCTGCTCGGCGCGCTTGACGGTGGCGAGCATCGCCGGGTCGCGGGCGATCAACGCGTGGGTCTCGCCGGAGGCCGCCTGCAGGATGGCGGCGATTAGGTCGGCGTCGGGCGGCAGCGGCAGGAACTCGCGCGCGCCGTCGTGGATGGCGCGCACCGCCACCGCTGCATCGGTGTCGAGCCCGCAGGCGACGACCGGCACCGCGATCCGCTCGGCCGCCAGCCCGCGCACCAGCGCCGCGATGTCGTGGCTGACCTCGCACAGCACCAGGTCCACCCGCGCGTCCGCCCGGAGCCGCGCCATCGCCGGGTCCAGCGCGTCCGCGTGGTCCAGCTTGGCACCTCGCGCGATGGCGATTCGCGCCGCCTGGCCCAGTTCCCCCGCCAGCGAGCCGATGATGAGCACCCGCATGGAAGCGGCCTACGCCCGGTCGGCTTTGACGATTTCCGTCATGGTCACGCCGAGGCGGTTGTCATCGACCATCACGACCTCCCCGCGTGCGACCAGGCGGTTGTTGACGTAGATATCGATCGCTTCGCCCAGCTTGCGGTCCAACTCCACGACGGCGCCGCGGCCAAGCTTGAGCAACTGGCTGACCTGCATGGTCGCCTTGCCCAGCACGGCGCTGACGGTGACGGGGATGTCGTACACCGCCTCCAGGTCCCGCACGCCTCGCGGCACGGCAGGATCGAAGCGCCGGGCCGGGTCGGCCAGGTCGACGAGATCGAGGTTTTCGGATCCGATTCGATCAGACATGCGCAAGCTCCTGTGAGTTGATGAGGCCAAGGGCGGCCAAGGCGCCGTGCACGGCCACGCGGGCGGCGCCAGCGTCGCGCACCGCCAACCCGTCCTGCCAAGCGATGCGGAGGTCGCCCCGAGGCACGGCGTCGGTCGGCGCCAGTGAAATCCGCGCTGCAAGCTCGGGCTCCAGGCGCGCGAGTTCCTCGTCGAGCATCCGGACGTCGTGCGGGCTGAGGCGAACCGTGATGCGGGGCTCATCGACCAGGGCCGGAAGCACGGCGCGGGCCAGCGTTCGCACCTCGGCCGCGCCGTAGCGGGCGCAGAGGCCGGGCAGGCAGGCTGTCAGCGCGCCCAGCATCGTTCGAGCGATCGCCTCTGATGCGACGGCGGCGTCCTCCCGAGCGGCGTCGCGGGCGGCGTCCAGGCCAGCGCCGATGGCCTGCAGGGCCCACAGCCGCGCCGCCGCCTGACCTTCCTCGGCGTCCAGCCGGGCGGCGGCGCGCGCTTCGGCCCGGGCCTCCTCCAACTCGGCCAAGCTGAACGCGGGCTCGATCGCCTCCGGCTCCGGCAGCGGCGGCAAGTCGGGCGCGTCGAAATCCTCGGCGTACAGCACGCCGGAAATCGCGCGCGAGCGATGCAGCAGGGCGTCGATGCTCAATAGACCAGCTCCTCGTCCTTGCCTTCACTGATCTCGATCTGGCCCTGTGCGGCCATGTCCTTGGCCAGCGCCACGATCGTCGCCTGCGCTTCATCCACATCGCGCAGCTTCACCGGGCCGAGCGCCTCGATATCGTCGCGCAGCATCTTGCCGGCGCGCTCGGACAGGTTGTCGAAGAACATCTCCCGCAGCTTCTCCGAGGCGCCTTTGAGCGCGAGCGGCAGCTTGTCTTTCTCGACGACCCGAAGCAGCCCCTGCACCGCGATCGGCGACAGCCGGCCGAGATCGTCGAAGGTGAACATCAGCGCCTTGATCCGGTCGGCCGATTCGCGGTTGCGCTCTTCCAGTGCTGCGATGAAGCGGGTTTCGGCACCGCGATCGAGGTTGTTGAAGATATCGGCCATCATCTCGTGCGCGTCGCGCCGGGTGCTGCGCGCCAGGTTCGACATGAACTCCGCCCGCAGCGTCTTCTCCACGCCGTCCAGCACATCCTTCTGCACGCTCTCCATCCGCAGCATCCGCATCACGACCTCGATCGAGAAGCCGTCGGGCAGCAGGGACAGCACGCGCGCCGCGTGGTCGGCCCGGATTTTGGACAGCACCACTGCGACGGTCTGCGGGTACTCGTTCTTGAGGTAGTTCGCGAGCACCGCCTCATGGACGTTGCCCAGCTTGTCCCACATCGTACGCCCGGCCGGACCGTGGATTTCCTCCATGATCTGGTTGGCGCGGTCGCGGGGCAAGGCGCGCTGCAGCAGCCGTTCCGTACTCTCGAACGTGCCGTTCAGGTTGCCCGTGCCGCCCATGCCCTCGGCGAACTCGCGGCACAACCGCTCGATCACCTCGGCGCGGATGGTGCCCAACTGCGCCATCGCGCTCGACACCTCCTTGATCTCGTCCTCGTGCATCATGCCGAACAGCCGCGCGCACTGATCCTCGCCGAGGGCCAGCATCAGCGCCGCGGCCTTCTTCGGGCCGGACAGCTCCTTTACGTTCTCGATCGCGCGCATGACCTAGCTTGCCCCCTCAACCATCCAGCCCCGCACGATCGCAAGGCTCGCCTCCGGATGCTTCTCCACCATCTCCGCCACCTGGCGGATCGACGAGGCGCGAACGGACCCCTGGATGTTGTCCAGGCTCACCATGGCGTCGTCCTCGATCATCCGGACCGACCCGGCCGGCCCCGTCAGGGCGGCGAAACCGGCGTCGGCGACCTGCCCTGGGGCTGTGGCCAGCAACGCGGTCGCCGCGCCGGCGCCGATGGCGGGGGACGTCAGCCGCACCACCATCGGACGGAGCACGAACAGCAGGGCCACGATCGCGATCAGGCTCACCAGCCCCGTCTGCCCCAGCCGCAGCAGGTCCGGCTTGCCGATCGGCAGCCCCCACAGCCCCGGCGCCGCCGTCTCGCCCGCTTCGTCGAGCCCGGCGAACCGCATGCTGACGATCTCGACCCGGTCGCCGCGCTTCTCGTCGAAGCCGATGACGCTGCGGGCGAGGGCGGCGATCCGGCCCAGTTCCTCAGGTGTGCGATCCCGGTAGGTCACGTGGCCGTCGTCGCCACGGACCTCCATCTGGTCCACCATCACGGCGAGGCTGATCCGGCGCAGCTGCGGTTGATCGTGCACGGTGGTCCGGGTGGTCTTGCCGATCTCATAGTTGTTCGTCTCCTCCTGCCGCTGGTCCTGGCTGCCGGCCGGCGGCGCGCCCGCATCGGCGTTGGGCAAGTTGTTCTGCACGCTGACCGTCTGGTTCGCCTCGGTGGTACGGGTGGTGGCGTTGGTGGTCTGCTGGCTGCGCATCACTTGGCCGTCCGGGTCGAAGCGCTCGAGGGTCTCGTGCACCTGGTCGAAATCCATCTCGATGGACGCTTCCGCCCGCACGTGCCCGGCGCCGAGGCTGCGCTCCAGCATCTCCTCCACCCCTCGCGACAGGCGCAGCTCGGTCGCGCGCCGCATTGCCTCGCTCGTTTGCAAAGCCGCCGCCAGGCCGAGCGACTCGCCGGGGCGGGCCAGCAGGTTGCCGCGGCTGTCGATGACGGCGATGCCTTGCGGACGCAGCCCAGGCACCGCGGCGGCCACCAGGTTCAGCACGGCCTGGATGCCCTCGGGGTCCATACGGGCCGGACCCGCCATCGACAGCACCACGCTGGCCTGCGCTTCCTGCCGGTCCCGTGCGAACGGCTCCCGCTTCGGCAACACCAGGTGCACGCGGGCCGCCCGCACGCCGCTGATGCTGCGGATGGTGCGCGACAATTCCCCTTCGAGGGCGCGGGTCTGGTTGATGCCCTGCTGGAACTGGCTCGCCGTCATGCCGTCGCCGCGGTCGAAGATTTCGTAGCCGATCGACCCGCCGGACGGCAGGCCTTCCTTGGCCAGCAGCAGCCGGGCGCGCGACACCTCGGCGATCGGCACCAGGATACGGCTGCCGTCGCCCTGCACGTCGTGGGCGATGTGCGCGCGGTCCAGTTGGTCGACGATCTGGGATGCTTCCTTCAGGTCGATGTCCGAGTAGAGCAGCGCCATGCCGCCGCCCCCGCCGCCGCGCAACGCCACGAAGGCGAGCAGCAGCAGCATCGCGCCAGCCACACCGGCCATCGCGGCCAGCCGCCCGGTTCCGAGCGACTTCAGGCTGTCCAGCACACCCAGGGGTTTGGCATCATCCATGCAGCCGAGCATGCCGGGGCCTGGTTACGAACCCGTTAACAGGGCTGCAGAATTTGCCGGGTGGTGGCGTCCGGTCATATTTCAGCGACGTGCCGCTTCGTTTGTTGTAGCCAGGCGTTCTCGGTCGAACGACCGTCCAGGAGGCCGCCTACCGTGCCGCACGAGCCCCAAAGCTTCCCGCTCCGCGCCCAGGTCGCCCCGGCGGAGACACCGCGGGCTGCCGACCTCACGACGCTCATCGTCGGGGTGGTGGTGGTGGCTGCGCTCTATCTCGGCCACGACGTCCTAGTGCCGATCACGCTCGCGATCATGCTGAGCTTCGTACTGGCGCCGCTCGTCAACAAACTCCGCCGTATCCACTTCGGGCGCGTACCGGCGGTGCTGGTGTCAATCGTCCTGGCGCTCGGGGTCATCCTGGGTCTCGGCGGCTTGATCGGCGTGCAGTTGGCGGATCTGGCCCGGAACGTCCCGGCCTACCAGTATACGATCGAGCGCAAGATCGACCTCGTGCGCGGCGCCACCATCGGCCGCATGACGGACGTGATGAACCAGCTCGGCAGCCAGTTCGACCGCGCGGGGGCGCCAACGCCGGCCCCCACCCCGGCCAAGGGCGGGCCTGCCCCCGCCAAGCCGGCCCTGGTCCAGGTCCAGCAACCCGAACCGTCGCCGCTGGAACTCACGCAGCGCATTCTGTCGCCGGTGGTGGGGCCGCTTGGCACCCTTGGCGTCATCCTGATCGTCGCCGTGTTCATCCTTCTGCAGCAGGAAGACCTCCGCAACCGGCTCATCCGGCTGTTCGGCTCCAGCGACCTGCACCGCACCACGGTCGCCCTGGACGACGCGGCCCACCGCCTGAGCCGGTACTTCCTGACCCAGTTGGCCATCAACGCCGGCTTCGGCGTCATCGTCGGCCTCGGGCTGTTCGCCATCGGGGTGCCGAGCCCGGTGCTGTGGGCCGTCATCAGCGCGCTGCTGCGCTTCGTGCCGTACGTCGGCAGCGTGATCTCGGCGTTCTTCCCGATCGCCCTCGCCGCCGCGGTCGATCCCGGCTGGAGCATGGTGATCTGGACGGCGACGCTGTTCCTGGTGTCCGAGACCCTGACCGGACAGGTCGTCGAGCCGATGCTGTACGGCCACAGCACCGGCTTGTCGCCGGTCTCGGTGGTCGTCTCGGCGATCTTCTGGACCTGGCTGTGGGGTCCGATCGGGTTGGTGCTCTCCACCCCCCTGACGGTCTGCCTGGTCGTGCTCGGCCGCCACGTGCCCCGGCTGGAGTTCCTGGACGTGATCCTGGGCGACCGCCCGCCCCTCACCTCGGTCGAGAGCTTCTACCAGCGCATGCTCGCCGGTGACCCGGACGAGGCGTTCGGCCAGGCGGAGCTGCTGCTCAAGGAGCGCTCGCTGTGCTCGTACTACGACGAGATCGCCCTGAAGGGGCTGCAGCTCGCCGGCAACGACGCCTCGCGCGGAGTGCTCACGCCCGAACAGACCACCCGCGTGCGCAACGCCATCGACGAGCTGGTGGCCGACTTGGCCGCGTACGACGACGCCGACCCCATTCCAGTCCCGGACCGGCACGGGGCGTTGGGGGACGAGAGCACGCCGGAGCACGAACCCGCGCCGGAGACCTCGGCTCCGCCGCCCGGCGAACGTGCGGCGGAGTGGCGCGGCGAGAAGCCGGTCCTGTGCGTCGCCGGGCGGGGACCGCTGGACGATGCGGCCTCGATCATGCTGGCGCAGTTGCTGGGCAAGCACGGCCTGGGCGCCGACTCGGTCACGCACGAGACGGTGTCGCGCGCCAACATCGCGGCCCTGAAGCCGGACGACTACGCGATGGTGTGCATCTCGTACCTGGAGATCAGCGGCACCCCGTCGCATCTGCGCCTGCTGATCCGCCGGGTGCGCCAGCGCATGCCGAACGCCGCCATCCTGGTCGGGCTGTGGCCGTCCGAGGCGAACGTGGACGCCGATGACGGGCTGCGCGCGTCGGTGGGGGCCAGCCACTACGTGTCCTCCCTGCGCGAGGCGGTGAACGCCTGCCTCGAGGCGGAGGAGCGGGCGCGGCATCCGGTTCCGGCGGCGAAGGTGGCGTAATCACCGGCACACCCGCGACCGGGCCGGTTTTCGACGACGCGTTCCGCGCGCGGCTGCTGGACCTGTTCAAATGGCGGCGCGACACCCGCCATTTCCGGCCGGACCCGGTGCCCGCAAACCTGCTGGAGGGGTTGCTCGACATTGCGAGCCTCGCGCCCTCGGTGGGCTTGAGCGAGCCTTGGCGATGGGTCGTGGTCGATGATCCAGCTCGCCGGGCGGCCGTGCGGGCGAATTTCGAGGCGTGCAACGCGCAGGCCCTCGCGGTCCAAACGGTCGACCGTGCCGCCTCCTACGGGCGCTTGAAGCTCGCCGGCCTCGACGAGGCGCCCTGCCACTTCGCCGTCTTCGCCGAACCCGATCCCGGCCAGGGACACGGATTGGGGCGCAAGACGATGCCGGACACCACCGCCTACTCGGCGGTCATGGCCATCCATACTGTCTGGCTCGCGGCCTACACCGTCGGGTTGGGCCTCGGCTGGGTGTCGATCCTCGATCCGGCCGCTGTCGTCGCGGCGCTGGATGTGCCGCCGGACTGGGCGCTCATCGGCTATTTCTGCCTGGGCTACCCCCAAGCCGAGGCTGACAGCCCGGAGCTGGAGCGCTTGGGATGGGAGCGTCGGCGGCCCCCGAAATCCGTGCTCGTCCGGCGGTGACATCGCCGGGGCCGAAAGGCCGTGGACCCCGCTCGTGTGGAACCGCTGGCGCATTTGGCAGTAATCGCGCACAATGCGGGGATGTCCCGGCGAATGGTCGAGGTCACCCCCGAGCTGCTGCTGCGAGCCTACCGGGTCGGCCTGTTTCCCATGGCCGAGACCCGGCGCGGCAACCGCCTCTATTGGCTCGACCCGGAGCAGCGCGGCGTGTTGCCCCTGGACACCTTCCACCTACCCCGCCGCCTGGCGCGCACCGTGCTTTCCAGTTGTTACGAGGTCACCTCCAACACCGACTTTCCCGCCGTCATCGCCGGTTGCGCGGCCGGCGGGCCCGGGCGGGAGGACACCTGGATCAACGCCGACATCGAGCGGCTGTTCGGGGATTTGCACCGCGCCGGGCATGCCCACAGCGTGGAGTGCCGGCTCGACGGAGTATTGGTCGGCGGGCTGTACGGCGTCTCGCTCGGCGCCGCGTTCTTTGGCGAGAGCATGTTCAGCACCGCGCGGGACGCGTCCAAGGTCGCGCTGGCGCACCTGGTCGCGCGGCTGCGGCTGGGCGGCTACTCGCTGCTCGACACGCAGTTCGTGACCAGCCACCTGACGCAGTTCGGCGCGACCGAAATCGCGCGCGACGAGTACAAGGCGTGGCTGGCGGAGGCGGTGGACCTGCCCGCGAGCTGGGGGGCGGCCACGGAGGCGATCCTGGCCGAGATCAGGCGGATGTCGCGACCGTAACTTGACGCAAGCCCCGGCTTACGCCCACTCCGTCGTCATATTTGTGCATGGAGCTGATCGTGACGCGCGTTTGGTTGCCGCTGTTCATGCTGCTCCTCACCGGGCCGCTCGCCGTGGGCGCCGAGAGCGTGCCCGCCATGATCCCGTCGCGGAGCGTGACCGTGACCTACCGGGTCAGCGGCGTGGCGGTCGACCGCATTCCCGGCGGCGCTCCGGACGGCCTCTGGGTCATGTGGGACGCGGTCGAGCAGCGGTTGCGGGCAGAGGCGGTGGGGCAGCCCAACTATGCCCTGGTGGCGCTGCGTTCGCACCTGCTGGACGTGGTATTCGGCCTGCAGCGCGCCTATCTCGAGCTGCCGATCCGCGGCGGCGACCCGCAGGCGCTGCTGACCGGACGGGACGTGCACTTCACCCGCCGCGGCAGCGACCGCGTGGCCGGGCTCGCCTGCACGGAATGGGGGTTCCAATCGCGCAAGCTGCAAGGCGTCGGCTGTGTCACCCCGGATGGCGTCGTGCTGCGCGCCCGGGGCGTGTTCGAGGGCCAGGCTGGCGAGGCCGTCGCGACCGCGGTCGCCTACGGTGAGGTGAACGGCCCGGACCTGCTGCCCCCCGCCGATTTCTTCCGGCTGATGGCGCCATTGCGTTGACGTCCGCCAGGGCCGTCGCGGTGGCATGCGCCGCGGCCGGGCTGTTCCTGGCGGTGCCGGCCTGCGCGCCAGCCTGGGCACAGGACCGGCCCGCCACGGTTCCGACGCGGGATGTCGACGTAACGTACCGCATGGGCAGCGCCGGGCCGGACGGCCTGCCGCTGGCGCAGCGGATGCGGTGGTCGGTCGCGGCAGCCAAGCTGCGGGTCGATCCGCCGACGCCTGGCCTCTATATGATCGTGGACTACCGGGCGCACCGCATGGCCGTGGTGAAGACGGCCGAGCGCGCGGTGCTGGACACCGCGGCGCCGGCGGCAGGTCTGCCGGGCCAATCCGGCGGCAGCTACGCACGGCGCGGCGCTGGCAGCGTGGCCGGGCTTGGCTGCACCGACTGGGACACCGCCGACACCTCCGGCCGGGCCGCCACGCTGTGCATGACGGCCGACGGCGTGCTGCTGCGGGCCAGCCAGGCCGGCGTGCTCCTGCTGGAAGCCGTGGCCGTCGCCTACGCCCCGCAGGACCCGGCCGCCTTCGCTCCCCCCGACGGCTTCCGACACGTCGCGCCCCGCCCATGAGCGGCCTCGTGCGGGACCGCCCCCGGCGTCCGGCGGCCAAACCTGCACCCTGGCGCGATCGCAGCGGCCGGTTCTCGCCGCTGAAAGCCGCCACCTTGACGCTGGCCTTGACGCCCGGCGTGTGGCTCGCGGCGAACTGGGCCGCCGGCGCGCTCGGGCCGCGCCCGGTGACGGAGGTGATCCACGGCACCGGGCTGTGGGCGATCCGCTTCTTGCTGGCCTCGCTGCTGGTGACGCCGCTGCGGACCCTGTTCAACTGGCCGCGCATCGTGCTGGTGCGCCGGATGCTGGGTTTGACGGCGTTGGGCTACGCGCTGGCGCATCTCGTGCTGTTCGCCGACGACCAGAAATGGCAGTGGCTCACGGTCGCGTCGGAGATCGCGCTGCGGTTCTACCTCACGATCGGCTTCGTTGCGCTGCTGGGTTTGATCGTGCTCGGCGTCACCTCCACCGATGGCTGGCAGCGGCGGCTGGGCGCCCGGTGGAAGCGGTTGCACCGCATCGCCTACGGGATCGGCGTGCTCACGGTGTTCCATTTCTTCCTGCAGTCCAAGGCGGACGTGTCCGAGGCGTCGCTGATGGCGGGCCTGTTCGTCTGGCTGGCCGCCTGGCGCATGTTGCCCGCAGGACCCGACCGGCAGCCGTTGCCGGTGCTGGGATTGGCCGCCGCCGCCGCCCTCCTCACGGTTGGGATCGAGTACGCCTGGTTCGCGCTCGGCACCCGCATCCCGCCGCTTCGCGTCATCTCGGCGGAGCTGAAAATCGGCTCCTACGGCCTGCATCCCGCGGGCCAGGTGCTGGTGGCTGGCCTCGCTATGGCGGCCGCCGCGGCGTTGGCGTGGGCGCAGCAGCGCGCGCGGCTGCGGGAGACGGCCGGCTTCAACGTGGCCCTCTACGTGGCCGGGGCCGTCATCGCCAGCGCCCTGATGTTCGCCTTCGGGCTGGGCATCGACTCCGACGCTCCCGCCTGGGTCGCCCCCACGGTTTGGACCGGGTTGCTGGCGCTGCTGGGCGTGGCGAGGTGGCGGCTGCCCGAGCGGCAGCGTGCTTGGTTGGACGTCCTGGCCGCCGGGTGCCTGGGGTACTTCGTCGTCACCACCGTGCTCGACAGCCAAGCCGCCGGTTTGGCCGCCAGCGCCGCGGTGGTCGTGGCGGCGCTGGCGCTGTCGGTCCGCCTCTGGCCGGTGTCGCGGGCCAGTACGCTGCTGGTGCTGCCGACGACCATGTGGGTTGGCTACGCGACAGCAACGACGTACTGATCGCTTGCCGACATTACGCCGGTGTGCGCTGATATCGCTAACAGTTGATCCGCGCGGGGCTGTGCGGGCAAGCCATTCCTCGGGAGGGATACAACGTGCTCATCACCCGCCGAACCGCCGTGCTCGCCACGGGCGCCTTGGCTATGCCCTTCGTGGCGCGCCGGGCCTGGGCCGCCGGCACCCTCAAGATCGGCATGACCTCGCCGCTGACGGGCCCGGCGGCCGAGTCGGGCAAGTTCATGATGACCGGCGCCAAGATCGCCGTCGACGAGGTGAACGAGAAGGGCGTGCTCGGCCGCAAGATCGAGCTGGTGATCGAGGACGACCAGACCACCAACCCGGGCTCGGTCCTCGCCTTCTCCCGTTTGTCGAGCGACGCCGGCATCCCGGCCTTCATCGGCTCGGTCCGGTCCACGCAGGTGCAATCGATGGCGCCGGACGTGAAGAAGATCGGCAAGCCGATGATGATCGGCGGCACCGACCCGACCCTGACCCATGCCGGCAATCCCTGGCTGTTCCGCTGCCGGCCCAACGACAGCTACTCCGCCCGGGTCATGGCGCAGTTCGGCACGCAGGAGCTGAAGAAGCAGAAATGGGCGATCGTGCACTCCACCGACACCTTCGGCACCAACGGCATGAAGGCGCTAGTCGAGAGCCTGAAGGCGGCCGGGAACGAGCCGTTGCTGGTGCAGGGCTACTCCAACCAGCAGGCCGATTTCACCCCGGTCGCTCTGGCCGTGCGGTCCAGCGGCGCGGACGTGCTCGGCACCTACTTCACCTTCGAGAACGACCTTGGCGTGTTCGCGCGGCAGTTGCGCCAGCTGGGCGTGCGCGTGCCGTGGGTCGGCTCGGCGTCGATCGTCAACACTACCGCGCTGAACCTGGGCGGCGCCAGCCTGTACGGCACCTACGGGATCGCCGACTTCGCCGTCGACGCCAACCCGGTGTCGAAATCGTTCGCGGCCAAATACCAGGCGGTGCTGAAATCCGCCCCCGACAACCAGGCGTCCTGGGCGTACGACGCCGTCACGGTCCTGGGCCGCGCGATCAACGATGCCGGCAGCCTGGAGCCTGGCAAGATCCGCGATGCGATCCTGGCGATCAAGGGCCTTCAGGGCGCCGAGGGCGAGTACAACTTCGACGCCAACGGCGACGGCCTGCACGGCTACAACGTGGTCCGCAACGAGGGCGGCAAGGTCGTCTACGACCGGCGCATCGACTTCGACGCCTGAACTCCATGAGCCTGTTCCTCCAACTGCTGTTTACCGGGCTCGGCATCGGCAGCATCTACGCCCTCGTCAGCCTCGGCTTCGTGCTGCTGATCCGGGCCGCGAGCGTGGTGAACTTCGCGCAGGGTGAATTCTCCATGCTCGGCGCCTACCTCATGGTGATCCTCGCCAACGACCTGGGCGTGCCGTATTTCCTCGCCATCCCGATCGCGATCGCGCTGATGGCCGCGTTCGGCGTGGCGTTCGCCGGGGTGGTGTACTGGCCGCTGCGGCACCGGGGACAGCTGCCGGTCATCATCAGCACGATCGGCGCCTCGATCCTGCTGGCCAACCTGGTGCTCGCGACCTACGGACCCAGCCCGCAGGTGCTGCCCGGCCTGTTCGACAACCCGGGCTTCGAGGTCGGCGGCGTGTTCATGGACAGCCAGTACATCGCCATCCTGGTCGTGACGGCGCTGCTCGTGCTGCTGCAGTACGTGGTGTTCGAGCGGACGCTGCTCGGCAAGAAGCTGCAGGCCACCAGCCAGGACAAGGAGATGGCCAGCCTGCTGGGCATCCCCGTCGCGTTCATGGTGCTGTTCACCTTCGCCTACAGCGCGGCCCTCGGCGGCGTGGCCGGCGTGCTGGTGGCGCCGGTGCTGTTCGTGTCGGTCGGCATGGGCTCGGTAATCGCGCTGAAGGCGTTCGCGGCCAACATCATCGGCGGCTTCGGCAGCATCCCCGGCGCCATCCTCGGCGGCCTGGCGCTCGGCGTGGTGGAGACGCTGGGCGCCGGCTACCTGTCGGTCCCGTACAAGGACGCGTTCGCGTTCGCGACCTTGCTGGCATTCCTGATGGTGCGGCCGCAGGGGATGTTCGGCGAGCGCATCGCGGAGAAGGCCTGAATGGCCGCCCCCGCCATTGCCGTCGCGCGTCCCTGGCGCGGCGTGGCACCGGCGCTGGCCGCCGGCGTGCTGCTGGTCGGCCTGGTGCAGTTGCTCCCCGGCCAGGGCTACGCGCTCAATTTGCTGATGCAGGCCGTCACCTACGCCATCGCGGTCGCCGGGATCGTAGTGGTGCTCGGCTACTGCGGCCAGATTTCCCTCGCGCAGGCGGCGTTCTTCGGCCTGGGCGCGTACGGCGCGGCGCTCGGCACGGCCGACTTCCACCTGCCGTTCTTCGTCGCCCTCGCCGCCGGCACCGCGTTGGCGGGCGCGTTCGGGCTGGTGCTCGGCGTCGCCAGCCTGCGCCTGGGCGGCCACTACCTCGCGATGGTCACCATCAGCTTCCAGCAGATCCTGACGCTGGTGCTGACCAACTGGATCGGCCTGACCCACGGCCCCGACGGCGTGGCCAACATCGCGCGCCCGGCCGGCTTCACCGGCGGCGACTCCTATCTCGGCCTGTGCCTGGGCGCGATGGTGCTGGCCACGCTGTACGCCTGGCGCCTCAAGACCAGCCGCCTCGGCCGCGCCATGCAGGCGGTGCGCGACAACGAGATCGCCGCCTCGACCTGCGGCATCGACGTGTTCCGCACCAAGGTGCTGGCGTTCGGCATCAGTGCCGTGCTGGGCGGCATCGGCGGCGGGTTGTTCGCCGGCGCGTTCAGCTACATCAGCCCCGACCAGTTCAGCTTCGCGGAGTCGATCGTGCTGCTGACGATGGCGCTGCTCGGCGGCGTGCAATCCCCATTCGGCGCGCTGCTCGGCACGGGGCTGCTGGTGATGCTGCCGGAGTGGCTGCGCTTCCTGCGCCAAATCTACCTGGCGGTGTACGGCGGCGCCGTCATCCTGATCATGGTGTTCCTCCCCGACGGCCTCTGGGGTTTCGCCGCGAACCGCCTGCGCCGCCCCGGCCGAGGCATCGCGGGGGATGTGGCGCCGCTGCCGCTGCTGGGGCAAACCGCGGCGCCTTCGACCGAGACGCTGCTGCGCATCGAGGGGCTGGCCAAGCATTTCGGCGGCCTGCGCGCGCTGGACGGGATCGACATCGCCGTGCGCCGCGGCTCGGTGCACGCGCTGATCGGGCCGAACGGGTCGGGCAAGAGCACCTTCATCAACGTTCTGACCGGGCTATACCGCCCGACCGCCGGCCGGATTTGGTTCGCCGGCGCCGACATCACCGGGTTGCCGCCGCATCTGCGCACCCGCGCCGGGCTGGCGCGCACGTTCCAGAACATCCGGGTGTTCCGCGGCATGACGGTGCTGGAGAACGTCATGATCGGCGCCGAGCGGCCCGGCAACGACGTCGCCCGCCAGCCCGGCCCCGTCGTGGAGCGGGCGCTGGCGGCGCTGGAGTTCGTGGGCCTGCGCGACGACGCCCTGCGCCCGGTCGGCACTCTGTCGTACGGCCACCAGCGCTACGTCGAGATCGCCCGCGCGCTCGCCGGCAACCCGCAGATGGTGCTGCTGGACGAGCCCGCCGCCGGGCTGAACATGACGGAGAAGCACGCCCTCGGCGAGCTGCTGCGCCGCCTGAAGGGCCATGGCCTGACGATCCTGATCGTCGACCACGACATGAACCTGGTCGAGCAGGTGGCCGACCACATTACGGTGCTGAACTTCGGCCGCCGCATCGCCGACGGCGAGCCGCGCGCCGTGCTGCGCCATCCCGACGTGATCGCGGCCTACCTGGGCGAGCCGCGGCAGGAGGGCCACGATGAAGCTGCTTGAACTGCACGGCGTGCAGGCCGCGTATGGCGCTGGCCCGGTGCTGAAGGGGCTCGACCTCGACGTGGACGAGGGCGAGATCGTGGCGCTGCTGGGCAGCAACGGCGCTGGCAAAAGCACGACCTTGCGCGCCATCTCCGGCCTGGTGCCGAGCGTGTCGGGCAGCATCACCCTGGGCGGCCAAAAGCTGCTGGGCATGAAGCCCGAGGCGATCGTGCGGCTGGGGTGCGCCCACGTGCCGGAGGGCCGCCGGGTGTTCCCGGGCCTGACGGTGCGGGAGAACATCATCCTCGGCGCGTCCAACCGCCGGGGCGTGCCGCGCCGGACGCTGGACGGCGAGGTGGACGAGATGATCGCCTATTTCGCCGATCTCGGCCGCCTGCAGCACGCGCTAGGCTGGACGCTGTCGGGCGGGCAGCTGCAGATGGTCGCGGTCGCCCGCGGGCTGATGGCCAAGCCGCGCCTGCTGCTGCTGGACGAGCCGTCGCTGGGGCTGGCACCGCTGATCGTGCAGCAGGTGTTCCGCATCGTCGCCGACATCCGCAAGCGCGGCACGACGGTGCTGCTGGTGGAGCAGAACGCGCACATGGCGCTGTCGGTCGCCGACCGCGGCTACGTGCTGGAAACGGGACGGCTGCTGGTGTCCGGCAAGCCTGACGAGCTGTGGGACAACGACGACGTCCGCGCCGCCTACCTAGGTGGCAAGGTGGCTGTGTGATAGCGTGCGACCATGAACGTCATGACCCGGCAGAAGCTGACGCTGGATGAGTTCCTCGCCTGGGAACGGCAGCAGGAGCTTGCCCATGAGTTCGACGGCGTCCGAGTCGTTCCGATGGACGGTGGAACTCTGGGCCACTACGAAATTGCGGCCAATTTGCTGGTTTTGCTGGGGCCCTTAATCAACCGCAGCACCCACCGCGTGGTTCCGGCCGGAGTGAAGGTGCTGGTCGATGGCCGAATCCGCTATCCTGACCTCATCGTGGCGACGAGAACCGACGACACCTCGGTCGACATCGTTCCGGAGCCGGTCGTCGTCGTCGAGGTCATCTCTCCCACCAGCATCGGTCGCGACACGATCGAGAAAAATCGGGAGTACCGCGCGACGTCGACGATCAACCAATATGTCGTCGTCGAGCAGGATAGGGTCGCCGCCACCAGTTGGCTGCGCACCGGCGGCGACTGGGTCGGCACGCTCCTGACCGGCGACGCTTCGCTCCATTTCCCAGCACTCGGCGTCACCGTCGCGTTGGCCGATCTGTATGACGGTGTCGCCCTGCCGAAAATGGAACAGCCAGCCGAAACCTGATCGCGGCTTGGGTCAGCCCAACGCCGCCGCCATCACCTCCGCCGCGTGGCCCGGCACCTTCACGCGCCGCCACACCTTCGCAATCCGGCCGTCGCGGCCGACCAGGAACGTGCTGCGGTCGATGCCCATGTAGGTCTTGCCGTACATCGACTTCTCGATCCACACGCCGTACGCCTCCGTCACGCCGCTCTCGTCGGACGCCAGCGGGAACGTCAGCGCGAACCTCTCGGCGAACTTCTCCAGCGGCTTCATCTTGTCCTTGGACACGCCGATCACCTCGACGCCGATGTGGCCGAGTTGCGGCAGCGCCTCCTGGAACGCGCAAGCCTGGGTGGTGCAGCCCGGCGTGTCGGCCTTGGGATAGAAGTACAGCACGAACGGACGGCCCGCCATCGCCGCGAGGCTGACGGTCCGGCCTCCGGTCGCCGCCATCTCGAACGCGGGCGCCGCCGAACCCTCGGTGATGCTCATGTCGCCACTGTCCCCACATGCCGTTCGAACGCGGCCCGAACCGCCGCCGCCGTGCGCGCCACTGTGGCATGGAGCGCCGCCTCGTCACACCCGAGAACCGCCAGCAGCGTTGCCAGCGCCGGCGCCGGCAAGTCGCGCGGCACCCGCCGGCCCAGCGTGATCCGCAGCAGCCCTTGCACGGTCCGCCACAGCCGGTCGGCCTCCGTCAGCAGCGCCGTGTCCGCGGCGTCCAACGCGCCCGCCCCGTGCAGCCGGGCCAGGGCGTCGCGCGTGGTGGGACTGAACAGCGCCGGGTCGGACAGCGCCAGTTGCAGGGTCTGGGCGATGAACTCGACCTCGATCTGCCCGCCGGAGCGCAGCTTCACGTCCCACGGCCCGGCGCCGGGCAACTCGCGCAGCAGCCGGGCGCGCATGGCCGCGGCGTCGGCCCGCACGGACGCCGGGTCGGCGGGCAGGACCAGCGCCGCGACGATCGCCGCCGCCACCGCGCTCCGCAGTTCCGCAGGCCCGGCGACCACGCGGGCGCGGGTCAGCGCCATCCGCTCCCACGTCCACGCGTCGGACGCGTGGTAGCGGCGGAAGGCGGCGAGCGACACCGCGACCGGCCCTTTGTTGCCGGACGGCCGCAGCCGCATGTCCACGTCGTACAGCGGGCCGCCCGCCCCCGGCGCGGTCAGGGCGGCGACGACCGCGTGGGCGGCGCGCGCGTAGTATTGGCTCGGCGCCAGCGGGCGGGGGCCGTCGCTCTCGGTCACGTGGTCCGGATGGTCGTACACCAGCATGAGGTCGAGGTCCGACCCGGCCATCATCTCCCGTCCGCCCGCCTTGCCGAGCGCCACCAGCACCATCGCGCCGCCCGGCACGTGGCCGAACCGCGCGGCGTAGTCGTCGAGCACGCGCGGCAGCAGCGCCGCCATGGCGGTGTCCGCCAGCGCCGTGCGCGCGATGCCCGCCGCGTCGGCGTCGATCTGGCCCTCCATCTCCCCCACGGCGAGCCGGAACTCCTCGGCGCGGACCGTGCGCCGCACCAGCGCCACCGCGTCCTCCAGCGCGCGCGCGTCGCCCAGTTGCGCGGCCAGCAGGCGTCCGGGCTGCGGGTCGGTCTCCGGGCTCAGCAGGCCTTCCAGGGCCGCGGGAACCTGCGCGAGGTGGTCCGCCAGCGCGGGCGCTGCCCCCAGCACGGCCGCCATCCGGTCCAGCAGGGCCGGGTTGCTGTGGAGCAGCGACAAGGTAGGCACGCCGGCGGGCAGCAGCGACAGCCAGGTGTCGAAGCGGTTGAACGCGGCGTCCGGCTCGCGCTGCGCGGCCAGGGCCCTCAGCAACCGGGGCAGCACCGCATCGAGCAGCCGCCGCGCCCGCTCCGACCGCAGCGCGCGGGGCCGGCCGGCGCGCCAGGCCTGCAACGCCGCCATGACCCGTTCGGGGCTGGCGAAACCGAGGGCGGCCAAGTTTTCCGGCGTCGCGGATGCGCCCGCCTCCGGGTCGGCCGTCCGGAACAGCTCGCGGTCGATGGCGCGCACCGCCTCGAAATGGCCCAGCATCTCCGCCGCGAACGAACCCGGGTCCGCGTACCCCATGAACACGGCGAAGCGCGCCAACTCCTCGGGCGTCGCGGGCAGGCGCTGGGTCTGCCGGTCCGCCACCATCTGCAGCCGGTGCTCGACCCGGCGCAGCACGTCGTAGGCCTCGCACAGCCGGCCGGCGATGCTGGCCTCCAGGCGCCCGGCCTCCACCAGCCGCGCGAGCGCGTCCTTCGTCGCCGGCGCGCGCAGGCGCGGGTCGCGCCCGCCCCACACCAGTTGCAGCGTCTGGGCCGTGAACTCCACTCCGCGGATGCCGCCCTCGCCCAGCTTCACATCGTGGCCGGCGACGCGCCGCACCGGGTCGGCGCCGTCCGGCAACGCGGTCGCGTGATGGTCGTCCATGCGGCGGGTCATGGCGCGGATGTCGGCGATGGCCGGGAAATCCAGGTGCCGCCGCCAGACGAACGGGCGTATCTCGGCCAGGAAACGTTCCCCGAGCGCGAGGTCGCCCGCCACCGGCCGCGCCTTGATCATCGCGGCGCGTTCCCAGTTCTCCCCCATGCTCTCGTAGTAGGTCAGCGCGGCCGGCAGCGCGATGGCGGGCGGGGTCGCCGCCGGGTCGGGACGCAGCCGCAGATCGCAGCGGAACACGTAGCCGTCGGCGTCCCGGGTTTGCATGAGCGCAACCATGTCGCGCGCCAAACGTGTGAACACGCTGCCGAGGCCGTCGCCGTGGTAGGCATGGCGCCCTGGATCGTAGATCAGCACGAGGTCGACATCGCTGGAATAGTTCAGTTCGCGCGCGCCGAGCTTGCCCATGCCGAGCACGGTGAAGCCGCTGTCCTGCGCCGGGGTGCGAGGGTGCGGCAGGCGCAACTGCCGCCCGGTGTGGGCTGTCCGCAGCAAATGCGCGACGCTGGCCTGCAGCGCCGCCTCGGCCAGCGCCGACAGGGCCGCCGTGACCTGCCCCAACTGCCAAATTCCGCCGATGTCGGCCAGCGCGGTCGCGAGCGCCACCCGCCGCTTCGCCCGGCGCAGCCCCGCGGCCAGCGCCGGACGGTCGCCGCCCGCCGGACTGCGCCGCAGCGCCGCCAGCTGAGTCCGCACCACCGCGTCCGGCCCCAGGCGCACCAGGCGGCGGACGGTCGCCGCTTCCCGCACGGCCAGGTCGGCCAGGTACGGGCTGTTGCCGCCGAGGCCCGCCAGCATCGCCGCGACATCCGCCCGGGCCGCAAGGCGGGCCTCTTGCGGGCCCTGCTCACGGAACCGCTCGACGAGGCGGGCGGCGGCGTCGGGGTCGGCGGGCTGAGGCCAATGCGTTGGAAGCTGGAACATGCGGCAGGGTCGGACGGCGCTGCGGAGACGGTCAAGCCGTGCTGAGGCGGGCGGGACGGGGCGCGGCCGGGTTCGCCCACGCCGCCGTCGGCCTGGCGCTCGCCGCGGCGCTCGCGACGGTCGCCGCGGCCGGGGCGCTCGCGTGGCGGCTCGGCGAACGGCCGCTCGACGTGACCTGGCTGGCCCAGCGGATCGAGCGGCAGGTGACGCCGCCGGGAACGGTGGTCCAGATCGGCCGCGCCACGGTGGCCTGGGCCGGTTTTCACGCCGGGCTCGACGCCCCGTTGCAGGTCGCCTTGTCGCGCGTGCAGGTGCAGGCGCCGGGTCAGGACGCGGCGGTCCACGTGGCGGAGTTCACGGCCGACCTCTCGATGGGACGGCTGCTGCTCGGGCGGATCGTGCCGCGGACCTTGGCGCTGTCGGACGTGCAGGTCCATCTGCGCCGCGCGGTCGACGGCCGGTGGGGCGTCGACTTCGGCGGGGCGTCGTCCGGACCGGGGGCCGCCATCGCCGATGCGACGCGGCGGCCGCAGTCCGACGCCGGGAGCAGCGCCTCGCCGCTGGCCCAACTGCGCAAGGCCAGCGTGCGCAGCCTGCAGGTCGACGTCGCCGACCAGCGTCTCGGCGTCGCGTGGCAGGCGCGCGACGTGTCGGTCGACCTGGACCGGGCCGCTGGCGGAGGCGTGACCGGCGCCGCCGCGCTGACGTGGGCGGCGGGGGAGTTCACGACCCGGATCGACGTTGCCGCCAGCCTCGCCGAGGACGCCGGGTCCACCCGCATCCGGGCTGTCGCCACGCCCCTCTCGGCCGCGGCGCTCGCCCGCGCGCTCGGCGAGCCGGTGGTCCTCGACGCGCCGGTCACGCCGACGCTCACCGCCGAGTTCGGGCCGGGCTTCGCCCTCGCCCACGCGGCCCTGCACGCGGAGGCCGGCGCCGGGAGCGTCATGCTGCCGGCCAAGGGCGGCGGCGTCAGCCCGGCCTCGTTCGCGTCGGCCCTCCTCGACGCGGACGGCAATCGCGGCGGCGGCGCCTTGCGGGGGCTCACGCTGGTGTTCGCCTCCCCCTCCGGCGGCGACCCGGCCACGCTCCATGCGAGCGGCACGCTCACCCGGGCCAATGGTCGCCTGCACGCGCCGCTGACGCTCACGCTGGACCACGCCGCATTCGCCGACCTGCCCAAGCTTTGGCCGCCCGGCACGGGGGGCGGCGCACGGCCGTGGCTGACGGAGAACGTGACCGCCGGCGTCGCGCATGACGGCCGCTTCACCCTGGCGCTGGACGCGGCGGAGGACCTGTCCGGCCTGGACGTGACCGAGGCCGGCGGCAGCATGGTCGGCGACGACCTGACGGTGCACTGGCTGCGTCCGGTGCCCCCGATGGAGCACGGCCACGCCGTCCTGACGCTGACGAGCCGCGACGTGCTGGAGATCGCGGCGACCGCGCGGCAGGGCGGCATCCAGCTGCGGCAGGGCACGATGCGCATCACCGGCCTCTCGGTGCACGATCAGGTCGGGCTGATCAACGCCGATCTGTCCAGCTCGTTGGCCGACATGGTGACGCTGCTGAAACACCCGAAACTAAAGCTGCTCTCGGCGCATCCGATCCCGCTCAACCAGCCGACCGGCAGCGTCACAGGCCATCTCACGGTGCAGTTGCCGCTGGAGGACAAGGTCGACCTCGACTCGGTGGCGATCCACGCCGCCACCAAGATCACCGACGCGCATCTGTCCGGACTCCTCGCCGGGCGGGACCTGGACCGCGGCGCCCTGACCCTGGACGCGACCAACGACGGCATGAAGCTGGCCGGCACGGCGGATTTGGCGGGGCTGCCATCCAGCCTGGCCGTCGACATGGATTTCCGCAACGGCCCGCCCTCGCAGACCCTGCAGCACGCTGCGGTGTCGGTCCGCGGCACGGACCGCCAGCTCGCCGCGGCGGGACTGGACGCGGCGGGAATCGTGGCCGGGACGGTCGCCGCCCAGATCGACTACACCGCGCGCCGGAGCGGCCAGGCGGAGGTCAAACTGGACGCCAAGCTGGACGATGCCGCCATCGCGACGCCGCTCGGCTGGTCCAAGCCGGCCGGCGTGGCGGGTGCCGCGCACGCCCGCGCGCTGCTCGACCACAACCGCCTGGTCGGGATCGAGGACCTGCAGGCGGACGCGCCGGGGTTGACGGTGCGGAGCCGGGCCGAGATCGCGAACGGACGTCCCGCCATCCTCCACTTGCAAGACCTCGCCATCGGCGGCACGCGCGCCACCGGCGACATCCGGTTGCCCCAGCACGACGGCGAGGCGCTGAGTGCCACGCTGGCCGGGCCGCAGCTGGACCTGTCGAGCCGGCTCGAGCGCAAGCCGGCTCCCTCGAGGCCGGACCCGGCCCCAACTCCGGCGACGCCCAAGACGCCGTACGCCGTCGATCTCCGGTTCGACCGCGTGCTGATGGCGGCGGGTACGGCGATCGGCCCGGCGTCGCTCCAGGCCGAGAGCGACGGGCGCAAGCTCGTGTCGGCGCAACTGGCGTCCACCGGGCCGGAGCAGCTTCGCGCCAGCATCGCGCCCGGCGGCGCCGGACGCCGGATGACGGCGAGCGTGGGCGATATCGGCACGCTGCTGCGGGGGCTGGCCGTCACCAAGGACGTCAATGGCGGCACGCTGAGCTTCTCCGGCGCGTTCGACGATGGCAAGGCCGGCAGCCCGCTCGCCGGGGAGGTCGCGATGGCCGGCGTCAGGATCGGCGGCGCCGCGGTGCTCGGCAAGGTGCTGCAGGGCCTGACGCTCTATGGCCTGGTGGACGCGTTGCGCGGCCCTGGGCTGGTGTTCGACCGCGTCACCGCGCCGATCCGGCTGGAGGGCGGCGTCCTTGCGATCAGCGGCGCGCGGGCGTTCAGCTCATCGCTCGGCGTCACCGTGGAGGGATCGGTCGACCTGGGCCGCGACACCGCCGACCTGCGCGGGACCATCGTTCCAGCCTACGCGCTCAACACGCTGCCGGGGCGCATCCCGCTGATCGGCCGGTTGTTCAGCCCGGAACCGGGTGGCGGCCTGTTCGCGTCCACCTACCGCGTGCATGGCAAGCTGAACGACCTCTCGATCGGGGTGAACCCGCTCGCCACGCTGACGCCCGGCGCCATGCGCGGGCTGTTCGGCGTTTTTAACCGGCAATAGCGGCGCAGTCGTTCGTTATTGACGCCCGTCCGGGAATGAGAAGCCCACGATAGAGCCTCGGCCGCCTGTCGCGGCATGGGAAAGTATCCGGATGGCTCCACCGCGGTCATCTGGGCAGATCCTCTCCATCCAGTACCTCCGAGCGGCGGCGGCCCTGGGGGTCGTGGCGTTCCATGCCGCCCAGCGCGCCGGGATCGACCTGCGGATCGGGGCGGCCGGCGTGGATGTGTTCTTCGTCATCAGCGGCGTGATCATCTGGGTCGTCACCCAGGCTCGGCACCCGGCGCCCGGCGCCTTCATCCTCGACCGCCTTTCCCGCATCGCCCCGGCGTACGTGCTGCTCACGCTGGGGGTCGCCGGGCTTGCGCTCGCCGTCCCCAGCCTGTTCCCGAACATGCGCCTGACGCCGGGGCACATCGTGCAATCCGTGCTGTTCATCCCCCACCTCGACCCCGACGGCCGGCCGTGGCCCGTCGTCGTCCCCGGCTGGACCCTGACGTTCGAGATGTTCTTCTACATCGTGTTCGCCTGCGCGCTGCTGGTGCCGCTGCAGGCTCGCGCGTGGTGGTGCACCCTGTTCATCGGCGGGTTCGCCGCGTGCGGCGCGGTGTTCCAGTTCGGCAACGTCGTCGGCCGGTTCTACACCGACAGCATCACGCTCGAGTTCGTGGCCGGCATCTGGCTGGGCGTCGCCTGGACCCGGGGACGCCTTCCCGGACGCTTGGCCGGGTGGGCGGCGCTCATCGGCGGCACGGCGGGCTTGGGCGCGTTCCCGGGCCTGCAGGCGCTGTGGCCGGGGATGCCGGAGTGCCTGTACTGGGGCGTGCCCGCGATCTTCGTCGTCGGCGGCGCGCTGGCCGTCGAAGCCAGCGGCGGCGTGCCGACATGGCGCATGGGCCTGGCGCTGGGCAACGCGTCGTACTCGATGTACCTGGTTCACGGCCTGGTCGTCTCCGCCGCGTGGCGCCTGATCGGGACCCGATCGGTGCCGGCCTTCCTGCTCGCCGCCACGTTCGGCGCCGTCGCCGTCGGGATCGCGTTTTCCAGCACCGTCGAACGGCCCGCGACGCGCCTGTTGCGCAGCCTCCGCTGGCAGGCGCGGCCAAGCTGGGGCGTCACGCGATAGGCAAGCCGGGTCCCGGCCGCTAGGATGCGCGGAGCACAATCACGGTGAGCCATGCAGTCCGTCCGAGCCGTCCTGTTCGACACCTTCGGCACGATCGTCGACTGGCGGTCGAGCCTGGTCGCCGAGCTGTCCGCCTTCGGCGCCGAGCGTGGGATCGCCGCCGATTGGACCGGGTTGGTGGACGCCTGGCGCGGCGCCTACACCCCGTCCATGGACCGGGTTCGGCGCGGCGAGCTGCCCTGGACCAAGCTCGACGACCTCCACCGCGCCTCGCTGGAGACACTGGTGCAACGGTTCGGCATCGCCGGGTTGACGCCGGGCGATCTCGACCACCTGACGCTCGGCTGGCACCGCCTGACGGCCTGGCCCGACTCGGCGCCCGGCCTGGTACGGCTGAAGCGCCGCTTCATCATCGGGCCGCTGTCCAACGGCAACGTCGCGCTGCTGGTCAACCTGGCGCGCTTCGCCGGGCTGCCGTGGGACATGGTGTTCGCGGCCGAGGTGTTCGGCCACTACAAGCCCGACCCGGAAACCTACCTCGGCGCGTGCCGGCTGCTGTCGCTGGAGCCGGCGCAGGTGATGCTCTGCGCCGCCCACAACTACGACCTGCACGCGGCGCGCGCGCTGGGGCTGCGGACCGCCTTCATCGCCCGGCCGACCGAATACGGCCCGGCGCAGACAAAGGACCTGGCGCCGGATGGCGATTGGGACGTGGTCGCGTCCGACGTGGTCGACTTGGCCGAACGGCTTGGGGCTTGACCCTCAGCCCAGGCCGAGCGCCGCATAGGCCCGCTGGCTGGGCGGCCACGCCTGCATGATGGGCGCGCGGTAGGCCACGGTCGCCGCAGCCGCCGCGCCGAGCAGGGCCAGGCTCAGCGTCCAGGCCAGCACCGCGACCCTGGCCCGAGGCGCGGGCCGGAACGCGGGCAGCTCGCGCGCCAGGCTCGCCCCTGCGCGCGGCTGGAGCGGCGGCAACTCGACGAGCGCGGGATTGACCGCCGGAGGGATGGGCGCCGGAGTGACAGAGGGCGGAGTGACGGCAGGGGGGACGACGACCGCCACGACCGGGGTCCAGCGCGTGCTGCAGCGCGCGCACTGCACGACCTTCCCGGCCGCCACCGGACCCGGGGTTTCGTAGGTGGCGTCGCAAGAGGGGCAGATGATCCGCACCTCCCGATTCTGCGCAACCGTGCGATGCTTGGCAACCGGCAGCCGCCGGACTGGGCTTAGCGACCGGCAGCCGGACTGGAACGGAATGCTCCCATGGTACGGCTAGACAAGGTGGGCCTCAGCCACGGCGGCGCGGACGCCGCGATCCTGCGGGACGTCAGCTTCACCGTCGCCAAAGGCGGGTTTCGCTGGCTGCTTGGCCGGTCCGGGGCCGGCAAGTCCAGCTTGCTGCGGCTGCTGTACTTGGCGAACCGCCCCACGAGCGGCGCCGTCACTGTGCTGGGCCGGGACATCGGCGGGCTGCCGCGCCACGCCCTGCCCCTGTTGCGCCGCCAGATCGGCGTCGTGTTCCAGGATTTCAGGCTGATGCCGCATCTGTCCACGTTCGACAACGTCGCCCTCCCGCTGCGCCTCGCCGGGCGTCCGGAAGGCCAGATCGGCGCCGATGTCGCGGAGATGCTGCGCTGGGTCGGCCTCGCGCGGAAGCTGCGCCAGCGCCCGGCGGAGCTGTCGGGCGGCGAGCAGCAGCGCGTCGCCATCGCCCGCGCCGTCGTCGGGCGGCCGGCGCTGCTGCTGGCCGACGAGCCGACCGGCAACCTCGACGACGGCCAGGCCGAACGCTTGGTGCTGCTGCTGAAGGAGATGAACCGGCTCGGCGCGACCGTCATCGTCGCGACCCACAACGACGCGCTGGTGCGGCGGCATCCCGGCCGGTCGCTGCGGCTGGAGCGCGGCCGACTGGTCGCCGATGTCTAGGCGGTCCCGCCTTCGTCCCGCGCGATTCGACGATCTCGGGCTGAAACGCGCCCTGTCGGACCGGCTGTTGCCGCTGCTGGTCGCGGCCATGACCTTCCTCGCCGCGCTGACCCTGGCCGGTGCGGTGGCCGCGTCCGCGCTCGCGCTGCATTGGCGGCAAGGGGCGGCCTCCGTCATGACCGTCCAGGTGCCCCGTCCGCGCGCCCCCGCCGGCGGCGCGACCCGCATGGACCGGGTCGTGGACCTGTTGCGCGGGACGCCCGGCGTCGGACCGGTCCGCGTGTTGACCGACGACGAACTCGCCGACCTCCTGCGCCCGTGGCTCGGCAGCACCGCGGAGGCAGTCTCGCTGCCGCTGCCGGCCGTGATCGAGGTGCGGCTGGCGCCGGGCGAGGCCGTCCTGCCGGGCAACCTGGCGCGCAGGCTGGAAAGTGCGGCGCCGGGCACCTTCGTGGAAAGCCACGGCGCCTGGCTCGAACGCCTCTCGCTGCTCGCGCGCAGCCTGCAGGCCTGCGCCGCCCTCGCGCTGCTGGTGGTCGCTGGCGTCAGCGCGGCGGTGGTGGCGGTGGCGACCCGCGCCGGGCTCGCCGCCCGCCGCGACGCGATCGAGATCGTGCACGGGCTGGGCGCCACGGACGGCTATATCGCGGCCCGGTTCGCCAACCGCGCGACGCTGCTGGCCGTCCTCGGCGCCGTCGCGGGCGTCGTTTGCGCGCTGCCGGTGCTGCTCGGACTCGCGAGCCTGGCGGCCCCGTTCGCCGGCGCGCCGGCGCGGACCGAGCTGCCCGGCATGATCCCGGACTTGCCTGCCCCGCTCTGGCTCGCCCTGCCCGCCCTGCCGGCGGCGGCGGCGGCGATCGGCTGGATCACGGCCCAGGCCACCGTCCGGCGTTGGCTGCGGCGGTTGCCATGATGCGCATGCGGACCCGGCTCGCTTGGCTGGCAGTCGCGGGCACGCTGGCCTGGGGCGCCGGGCTCGGCTGGTTCGTGCATGCCGCGCACGAGACCGGCCATCCGCCGCCCGTGGCCGATGGCGTCGTGGCGCTGACCGGGGGCGCCGGCCGGATCGAGGCGGCGTTGCAGTTGCTGGCCGATGGCCGCGCCCAGGTCCTGCTCATCTCGGGCGTGGGCCGCGCAACCGACCTGGCCGACCTGGTCCGCGGCGCAGGGCTCGACCCGGCCGCCATGTCCGGCGCCGTAGCCGACCGGATCACCCTCGGACGCGAGGCGACGACCACGGTGGGCAACGCCGCCGAAACGGCCGAGTGGGCGCGCCGGCACGTTGTGCGCTCGCTGATCGTGGTGACCGCCAGCTATCACATGCCCCGCGCCATGACGGAGCTGGCGCGGGCGCTGCCGGGCATCACGCTGTATCCCAACCCCGTGCTGCCCCCTGTCCTGCGCGACACCGGCGAGCCCGGGGCGATGCGGATACTGGCGGAGGAATACACGAAATTCCTTATCGCATGGTGTGGGCTGGCGCGGTTGTTCCCGGTCCACCCCTCCCTCTAGGCCTGTGCATAACTCTGTGGGCGGAACGCAGTTCGAGCTTGCGTGTTGCACAAGCCACACGCTCCAACGGGTTCAAAAACCATGGTTCCACCCTTAGCCCCGGTCTATTGTGGACGAAATTTCATTTCGTAATCCCTGTGCATTATCAATGCAGTCGCATGTTTTCGCTCAGATTTGCCGCCTCACGTTCCTGTAGTCACGCGGGGTCGTCCGCCGGTCCGGCATGCCGTATCCACAGGGCTGATCGATCGCCGTGCGCCTGTGGACGGTCCTGCTTCGCGCGGCGGGGACGGATAGCTATAACCCCGCTATGAATCCAGTTTCACCCTTTTGCGCCGTTCACTGACGTTCACGGTCCTGGCTGCCGCGCTCGCCGTGACGGCCGATAGCCTCGCCTGGAGTTGGGCGACGCACCGGATCGAGACCGGCTTCGCCGCCTGGCTGGCCGACCGCCGCGCGGAGGGCTGGTCGGCCACGGCAGGCCCGCCGACCCGTGGCGGGTGGCCGTTCCGCGCCGAGGCGACATTCCCGGACGTGGCCGTCGCTGGCGGGCTGTCCTGGCAGGCGGACCGGGTCCGGGTGCGGCTCGACCCGCTGCAGCCCAAGGTGCTGACGGTGGCCCTGGAGGGCCGCCAGCGTATCCAGCTCGGCGCCCTGCCGGCGGTGACCCTCACCGCCCCCACCCTGACCGTCCTGGCGCCGCTGGACGACAGCGCCGGTCCGGTCACCCTGCGTGCGATCGCCCTGCGCGCGGAGGCCGCCGGTTGGTCTGCGACGGCCGCGCGCACGACCCTGCGTATCCTACCCGGCCTGGTCGCAGCCGAAGTCGAGAGCGTCGGCCTGCCCGCCGGACCGCAGTGGCCATTTGGCAGGGAGATCGCTTCGGTGACGGCCACTGCCCGGCTGGAGGGACCTTTCCCGGCCATCGCGGACGACCTGCCTCGCCGGGCGGCTGCCTGGCGCGACGCAGGCGGGCGGCTGGTGGTCACGCAGTCGGCGATCCGCTGGGGCGCGCTGGACGCCCACGGCAGCGGCGACGCCACGCTCGACCCGGCGCTGCAACCCCGGGCCAGCTTCGTCGTGCAGCTTGCCGGCTACCCCGACACGATCGCCGCCCTGGCGCAGTCCGGCGCAATCCGGCCGAACGACGCCCGGGTGGCGACCACCCTGCTGGGGCTGCTCGCGCAAACCCCGCCGGGCGGCAAGCCCGAGGTCACGGTGCCGCTCACGCTGCGCGAGGGCGTGCTGTCCGCCGGCAGCTTCCCCTTCGCGTGGGTTCCGGGCTTAGCGTGGGGAGTGGTGGCGCCCGGCGGCTGAGGTCGGGGCCTGGCGCGGACCTGCGGCTTTCCCATATATCAGGTGTCCGGAGGGCAGCCATGTTCGGCATCGACGCATTTCACCTGGCTCGGGCGCAGTTCGCCTTCACCGTTGGCTTCCACATCGTTTTCCCGGCGTTTTCGATTGGACTGGCCAGCTATTTGATGGTGCTGGAGGGCCTTTGGCTGAGAACCGGTCGGCAGGTCTATCTCGACCTATTCAAATATTGGCTCAAGATCTTCTCGCTCGGTTTCGCGATGGGCGTCGTCTCCGGATTGGTGATGTCCTACGAGTTCGGCACCAACTGGTCGGCGTTCTCCGACCGGGCCGGTCCCGTGGTCGGCCCGGTCATGGGCTACGAGGTGCTGACCGCGTTCTTCCTCGAAGCGGGCTTCCTCGGCATCATGCTGTTCGGGATGGAGCGGGTCGGCCGCCGGCTGCACTTCCTGGCTACCTGCATGGTCGCGTTCGGCAGCCTCACCTCGGCATTCTGGATTTTGTCCGTCAATTCCTGGATGCAGACGCCGGCGGGCTACAGCATCGCGCCGGACGGCCGGTTCATGCCGGAGGACTACTGGCAGATCATCTTCAACCCGTCGTTCTTCGTGCGCTTCCCGCACATGGTGCTGGCGTCCTACCTCAGCGTCGCGTTCATCGTCGGCGCGGTCGGCGCCTACCACCTGCTGCATGACAACCAGAACCGCGGCGCGCGCACCATGTTCGGCATGGCGATGTGGATGGCCGCGATCGTGGCGCCGATGCAGATCGCCATGGGCGACCTGCACGGCCTGAACACGCTGGAGCACCAGCCTGCCAAGATCGCCGCCATGGAGGGCGACTTCGAACCGAGCGGCCCCGACGGCGCGCCGCTGATCCTGTTCGGCCTGCCCAACATGACGACGCAGCGCACCGACTACGCGATCGAAATCCCGCACATGTCCTCGCTGATCCTGACCCACACCTGGAACGGCCGCGTGCCGGGCCTGAAGCAGTGGCCGCGGGCGGACCAGCCCTACGCGCCGATCGTGTTCTGGTCGTTCCGGCTGATGGTGGGCCTCGGCTTCGCGATGTTCGGCCTAGGCGCGTTCAGCCTGTGGCTGCGGTGGCGCGGCCGACTGTACGAGAACCGTTGGCTGCACCGGTTCGCTGTCGCGATGGCGCCGGCGGGCTTCATCGCCCTGCTGTCGGGCTGGGTCACGACGGAGGTCGGCCGGCAGCCCTACACGGTGTACGGCTTGATGCGCACCGCCGACAGCGTCTCGCCGATCGGCCTGCCCGGGATCGCCACCTCGTTCGCGGCCTTCGTGCTGGTGTACTTCGCCGTGTTCGGGGCCGGGGTCATGTTTATCCTGCGCCTGATGGCCAAGCCGCCGGAGCTGCACGAGCCAGGGCTGTCGACCGACCAGCCGATCCGCACCGCGGGCATCCACCCCGGCCCGGCCGGCGCCGTCCCCTCCAACACGGGCGCCGCCAGCCCGCTTCCCGCGGAGTAGGCGCATGTCCGGACTCGATGTCACCGCAATCTGGGCCGGGCTGATCGCCTTCGCCGTGCTCGCCTACGTCGTACTGGACGGGTTCGACCTCGGGGTCGGCATCCTGTTCGCGGTCGAGCGCGGGGCCGAGGACCGCGACGTGATGGTGAACTCCATCGCGCCCGTCTGGGACGGCAACGAGACTTGGCTGGTGCTCGGCGGGGGCGGGTTGTTCGCGGTGTTCCCGCTCGCCTACGCCACCATCATGCCGGCGCTGTACCCGACCATCATCGGCATGCTGCTCGCGCTGATCTTCCGGGGCGTCGCGTTCGAGTTCCGGTTCCGGGCGGCGACGCCGGGCGGACGGCGGCTGTGGGACTTCTCGTTCTTCGCCGGGTCGCTCCTGGCGGGGCTGTGCCAAGGGCTGTCGCTGGGCGGGCTGCTGCAGGGCATCAAGGTCGTCAACCGCAGCTATGCCGGCGGCTGGTGGGACTGGCTGACGCCGTTCACCGTGCTGTGCGGCGTCGCGGTCGTGGTCGGCTACGCCCTGCTCGGCGCGTGCTGGCTGGTGTGGCGCACCGAGGGCGAGTTGCAGCGCCGCTGCCGCCGGCAGGCGCAGTGGTTCGGCATCGCGACGTTGGCGCTGATCGGCGTGGTCAGCATTTGGACGCCGTTCCTGAACGACACCTTCATGCATCGCTGGTTCGGCTGGCCCGGCATCCTGTTCACCAGCCCGGTGCCGCTGCTGGTCGCGGTGCTCGCCTTCACCTTCTGGCGCGGCTTGCAGCGCGAGCACCACCTGACCCCGTTCCTGTGCGTCCTGGGCATATTCGTGCTGTGCTTCGGCGGCCTGGGCATCAGCATGTACCCGCTGATCGTCCCGCCCTCCATCACAATCTGGGACGCGGCCGGCGCGCGGGCCGGGCAAATCTTCCTGCTGGTCGGGGCGTCCGTGCTGATCCCGACCATCCTGGTCTACTCCGGCGTGTCGTACTGGGTGTTCCGCGGCAAGGTGCAGGCGGGGGCGAACTATCATTGATCCGGCGGCTGGCATGGTTCGTGGGAATTTGGGCCGTCAGCGTCGCCAGCCTCGCGGTCGTCGCGTACGGGCTGCGCTGGATCATCCGCGGTTGAACCGGTAGGCGCGCGTGGACACGCCGTTCTGGAAGGCCAAGCGCCTGGCCGAGATGACGGAGGCGGAGTGGGAATCGCTGTGCGACGGCTGCGGCCGCTGCTGCCTGCACAAGCTGCGCGACGCCGACACCGACATGCTGGCCAACACCAACGTGTCCTGCCGGCTGCTCGACACCCATACCTGCCGCTGCAGCGACTACGCCGGGCGGAAGGCGATCGTGCCGGACTGCGTGTCGCTGACGCCCGAGGTGCTGGACGAGATCGACTGGCTGCCCCCCACCTGCGCCTACCGCCGCCTGTCCGAGGGGCGCGACCTCGCCTGGTGGCACCCGCTCGTGTCCGGCGACCCGGCGACGGTCCACACCGCCGGGATATCGGTGCAGGACCGGGTCATCAACGAGGACGAGGCGGGGCCGCTGGAGCACCACTTGGCGCACTGGCCCGGCCGCACGCCACGCGCGCCACGCCGCAAGCCGGTGCGGCGGTGACGTTCCTGTAGCGGCATTCGCGCGTCCACCTCTACGCCCCCTAGCATCGCCACCCCCCACGCGATACGACCTCGCCGATGCTCGCCCAGCAACTCGTCAACGGCGTCCTCCTCGGCGCGACCTACGCCTTGTTCGCCCTCGGCTTCACGCTGATGTTCGGCGTGCTTCGGGTCATCAACCTCACCTACGGCTTCTACTTCTCCGCCGGCGCGCTGATAGCCCTGGCGCTCACCCGGTCCTTGGGCCTGCCGATCTGGCTGGCGCTGCCGGCGGCCGCTGCCGGCAGCGGCGTGCTGGCCGTCGCGTTCGACTGGCTGCTGCTCAGCCGCCTCCGCCGCGCCCGCGCGCCGGAGCTGTCGTCGCTCATGGTCACGCTCGGCGGCGTGCTGGCGCTCTACTCGGCGCTGACCGCGTGGCTCGGCTCCGACATCCGCCGGTTTCCGCCCGGCGTCGTCAGCGGCGAGGCGCTCCACCTCGGCGAGGTCCGGATCACCGCCGCGCAGATCCTGATCCTCGGCGCGGTCGCGCTGATGGTGGGCGCGCTGGTGCTGCTGCTGCGGGGCACACGGCTGGGCCTGGCCATCCGCGCCATGGCCGACAAGCCCGACGCGGCCGAGCTGATGGGCATCGACACCGGCCGCACCGCCGCCCTGGTGTCGTTCCTGTCCGGTTGCCTCGCCGGCGCCGGCGGGGTGCTGATCGGGCTCAACTTCAACGCCATCCAGCCCTACATGGGCGAGCAGATGATGCTGCGCGGCTTCGTGGTCATCATCGTCGGCGGCCTCGGCGACATCGGCGGCGCGCTGATCGCCGGGCTGCTGCTGGGCGTGCTGGAGGTGTTGACCGCCGGCTACGTCGGGTCGGGCCTGAAGGAGGCGGTGCCGTTCCTGGTGCTGGTCGCCGTGCTCTGGACGCGCCCCGCCGGATTGTTCGGCCGTGCCGTGACCCGGCGCGCCTGATGCCCGGCTGGCTCGACGATGCCCTGTGGACCTACCAGAACCTGGTGCACGCGCTCGGCGTCAACGGGCTGCTGGCGCTGTCGATGTACGTCGTCCTGGCGATCGGGCAGCTTTCGCTGGGGCAGGCGGCGTTCATGGGACTGGGCGCCTACTCCTCCGCGCTGATGACGCTGCGGCTCGGCCTGCCGTTCTCCGTGGTGCTGCCGCTGTCCTGCGTGGCTCCGGTGCTGTTCGCGCTCGCCATCGGCGTGCCGACCCTGCGGCTGTCCGGCGTGTACCTCGCCATCGCGACCATCGGCCTCGGCGAGGTGCTCCGCGCCGTCTACCTCAACGTCGACCTGTTCGGCGGCGCGCTCGGCCTGTCGGGCATCCCGGAGCGCGGCGAGACCTGGATGATCTACGGGCTGCTGGCGTCGGCGGTCGCCATCCTGTGGCTGATCGGCCGCAGCGGCGTCGGCCGGGCGATGGAGGCGATGCGCGAGGACGAGACGGCGGCGCAGGTGATGGGCGTCAACCTCCGGCGCTACAAGATGGGCGCGCTCCTGGCGTCGGCCGTGCTCGCGGGGCTCGCCGGCTGCCTGAACGCGCACGTCTCCAGCTTCATCGCCCCCGGCGAATACGGGTTCGAGCCCGCGGTGACCATCCTCTCGTTCGCCCTGCTCGGCGGCATCGGCACGCCGCTGGCCCCCGTCGCCGGCGCCGCGATCCTGACCTTGCTGCCCGAACTGCTGCGCGGCTTCAGCGACCTGCGCCTGGTGTTCAACGGCGTCATCATCGTGCTCGCCGTGCTGTTCCTGCCCGGCGGCCTGCTGCCCTGGAAGCTCCGGCGCACCCCATGACGGCGCTGCTGGAGCTGTCCGGCCTGACGCGGCGCTACGCCGGGCTGGTCGCCGTCGACCGGGTCGACATGGCGGTGCGCGCGGGCGGCATCCACGCCGTCATCGGGCCGAACGGCGCCGGCAAGACCACGCTGTTCAACCTGGTGTCCGGGATCGTGCCGCCCAGCGAGGGCCGCATCCGCTTCGCCGGGCAGGACATGGCCGCCCTGCCGGCCCACCGCCGCGCCGGCCTGGGCCTGGCGCGAACGTTCCAGAACATCCGCGTGTTCAGCGCCATGACGGTGCTGGAAAACGTGCTGACCGGCCTGCACACGCGCCTGCACGCAACCTTGCCGGAGGTGGTCGGCCGCCTCGCCCGGTTCCGGCGGGAGGAGCGCGCCGCCGTCGACGCCGCCCACGCGGCGCTGGCGCTGGTCGGCCTGGACGACCGGGCCGGCCTGCGCGCGTCCGCCCTGTCGTACGGCGACCAGCGGCGGCTGGAGATCGCCCGCGCCGTCGCCGCCCGCCCGCGCCTGCTGCTGCTGGACGAGCCCGCCGCCGGCATGAACCCGGCCGAGACGCAGGCGCTGTCCGTCCTGGTGCGCGCCATCCGCGCGGCCGGCACGACCATCCTGCTGGTGGAGCACGACATGGGCTTCGTCATGGACATCTCCGACGACGTCACGGTGCTGAGCTTCGGCCGCCGCATCTTCGCGGGCCCGCCCGCCGCCGTCCGGCAGGACCCGGCGGTGATCGAGGCCTATCTCGGCCCCAAGGTCGCGGCGCGGCTGGCGGCGGGCGGACGGGCCGGGGTGCGCGGCGCGTGAGCGGCTTGCGGATCGAGGGGCTGACGGTCGGGTTCAAGAACGTGATCGCGGTGAAGGGCATCGATGTTGCGGTGGCGCCGGGCCAGGTGGTGTGCCTGATCGGGGCCAACGGCGCCGGCAAGACCACCACGATGCGGGCGGTCTCCGGCCTGGTGCGGCCCCGCGCGGGCCGGGTGCTGTTCGACGGCCAGGACATCACCGGCCGCTCCGCCCACGCGATCGCCGCCGCCGGGCTGCGGCAGGTGCCCGAGGGCCGCCAGGTGTTCGCAGACTTGACGGTGGCGGACAACCTGGCGCTCGGCGCATACCTCTCGCCCAGCCGCGCCGAGAGCGCCCGGCGGCGGGATGCCGTGCTCGCCCGGTTTCCGCGGCTGCGGGAACGATTGGCGCAGCTCGCCGGGTCGATGTCGGGCGGCGAGCAGCAGATGCTGGCGTTCGGCCGGGCCCTGATGGGCGCCCCCCGCCTACTCCTGCTGGACGAGCCGAGCATGGGCCTGGCGCCGCTGTTCGTGGAGGAAATCTTCGCCGCCATCGCCGACCTGAAGCGGGACGGGACGACGATCCTGCTGGTGGAGCAGAATGCCTCGGCGGCTTTGGACGTGGCCGACTACGCCTACGTCATCGAGACCGGGCGCATCGTGCTGCAGGGCGACGCCGCCAGCGTAGCCACCGACCCGGCCGTGGCGGCGGCCTACCTGGGTGGCCGCTAGTCGTATTTCGTGATGGACACCCGTCTGGCGCTGCCGCAAATTCGCCACAGCCATCCCTATATTAGTGAAATCGGGTCTGCCACTGCGGCGACCTCAGGAATTGGAGAGGCGACCATGGCGTCCAAGTTGCGCTTCCTCATCGCTATCCCTGTCGCGATCGGCCTGCTGGCAGCGAACGCGCCGGATGCGAAGGCGTGGTACCGCGGCGGCTACGGCGGATATGGCGGTGGGTTTGGCGGCGGATACGGTGGTTACCGTGGCGGCTACGGCGGCTATGGTGGCTACGGCCACGGACACGGCATTGGTCCCGGCATTGCCGGCGCGATCGTCGGGTTGGGCGTGGGTGCCGCCATCGCTGGCGCATACGCGCCGCGGTACTACGCGCCGCCGCCTGTCATCTACGCGCCGCCTCCCGTCATCTACGCGCCGCCTCCCGCTTACTACGCAGCGCCCGGCTACTACCAGCAGCCCGGCTACTACGGCCAATAGGCCGGCCTGCTACCCGATCCGGGTGCGGACGCTTCCTACGCCTTCGATAACGCCCTCCAGAACGTCGCCGCGCTCGACCGCGGCGACGCCCTCGGGCGTTCCGGTGAAGATCAGGTCGCCCGGCGCCAGGCGCACCAGCCGCGACAGGAACGCGATCGTTTCCGGCACGCTCCAAATCAAGTGAGCTAGGTCCGACGACTGGCGGACCTCGCCGTTCACCCGCAACTCGATCCGCCCCCGTCCCGGATCGACCCCCCAACGCTGGAACCAGCACGCCGATCGGCGCGGAATGGTCGAAGCCTTTCGCCATGTCCCAGGGACGGCCGGCTTTCTTGGCCTCGGCCTGCAAGTCGCGCCGGGTCATGTCCAGCCCAGCGCCGTAACCCCACACGTGGGACAGCGCGTCGGCTTCGGCGATGTCGGCGCCGCCCCTGCCGATGGCCACCACCTGCTCCATCTCGTGGTGCAGCTCGCTCGTCATGGCCGGATACGGCATGTCGGCGCCTTCGGTCAGCACGGCGTCGGCGGGCTTGGTGAAGAAGAACGGCAGCTCACGCTCCGGGTCGTGCCCCATCTCGCGCGCGTGGGCGGCATAGTTGCGGCCGACGCAGAAGATGCGGCGGACCGGGAACAACCCGCCGCCGGCTGTCGGCACAACGGCCTGCGCGGGGGTGGCGATCACGTAGTCGGGCATGCTGTCTCTCCGTGTGCCGCCCGACCATAGGGCCGCGGTCCCTGGCGAAAAAGGGGTCGCCAAAGCGGCGTCCTTGCTCTAATCGCCGAGCCGGGAGAAACGTCCAGAATGTCGATCAGCGGGTCAAAGTCGCTCTATATCCAGGTCCTCATCGCGGTCGTCGTCGGCGCGTCGCTCGGCCATTTCTACCCGAGCCTCGCGATCGAGATGGGACCGTTCGGCGAAGGCTTCGTCAAGCTCGTGCGCATGGTCATCGCGCCGATCATCTTCGTGACCGTCGTCGTCGGCATCGCCAAGCTGACCAACACCGCCGAAGTCGGGCGCATCGGCCTGAAGGCGATCGTGTACTTCGAAATCCTGACCACGCTCGCCATGGTGATCGGCCTGGCGGTCGGCAACCTCACCCAGCCCGGCGCCGGGGTGAACGCCGACGTGCACGCCCTGAACGGCGCCGCCGTCGCGCGCTACACCAGCGCCCCCCACGCCTCGCTCGCGGACTTCCTGCTGGCGATCATCCCGAACACCATCGTCGGCGCGTTCGCGAAGGGCGACATCCTGCCGGTGCTGCTGTTCGCGGTGCTGTTCGGCGTCGCGCTCGCGCACCTCGGCGAGCGGGGGAAGGCCCTGGTGCGCGTGATCGACGAGGCCGGCGCCGGGTTGTTCGGCATCGTCGGCATGATCATGAAGGTCGCCCCGCTGGGCGCGTTCGGCGCCATGGCGTTCGCCATCGGCAAGTTCGGCATCGGCACCCTGGTCAACCTCGGCTACCTGATGCTGTGCTTCTACGTCACTTGCGCGCTGTTCGTGTTCGTCGTGCTCGCCATCGTGATGCGCCTGTGTGGCCTGTCGCTGCTGCGCTTGCTGGCCTACCTGAAGGAGGAATTCTTCATCGTGCTCGGCACGTCGTCCTCCGAGGCGGCGCTGCCGACCTTGATGGAGAAGCTGGAGGCGATGGGCTGCCCGCGCCCGATGGTCGGCCTGGTGGTCCCGCTCGGCTACGCGTTCAACCTGGACGGCACGAGCATCTACTTCACCATGGCGATCGCCTTCATCGCCCAGGCGCTCAATATCCCGCTGAGCTGGTGGGAGTACGCCCAGATCATGGCGGTGCTGCTGCTGACGTCCAAGGGCGCCGCGGCGGTGACGGGCGGCGGCTTCATCACCCTGGCCGCGACGCTCTCGACCATGGGCGGCAAGATCCCGGTCGAGAGCATCGTGCTGGTGCTGGCGATCGACCGCTTCATGAGCGAGGCGCGGGCGATCACCAACCTGTTCGGCAACGCGGTGGCGACCATCGTGGTCACGAAATGGGAGGGTCAGCTCGACATGGCCCGCGCGCGGGACGTGCTGGCCCGGCGCGAGCCGGTGCAGATCGCGGCGCCGGCCTGACGATGATCCTCGTCACGGGGGCCAACGGGACCGTCGGCCGCGAGGTCGCCAGCCGGCTCGCGGGGCATGGCCGGGTGCGCCTGGCGCTGCGGGACCCAGGCCGTGCCGGGGCGCTCCCGGCTGCGGCGGGACTGGAGCGTGTGCGTTTCGACTTCCTCGACCCGGCCACGTTCGAGCCGGCTTTGCAGGATGTCGAGCGGGTGTTCCTGCTGCGTCCGCCGGCCCTCGCCCGCGCGCGACGCGAGTTCGGCCCATTCATCGCCGCGATGCGCCGGGCCGGGGTAAGCCAGGTCGTGTTCCTGTCCGTGCGCGGCGCCGAGGGCAATCCCCTGCTGCCGCACCGGCAGATCGAGCGGCTGCTGGAGGGGTCGGGGATGGCCTGGACGCATCTGCGCCCCAACGATTTCATGCAGAACTTCACGACCGTCCACCGCGCCGACATCAGGGATGCCGGCGCGGTTTGGGCGCCGGCCGGGCATGGGCGCACCAGCTTCGTGGATGTCCGCGACGTGGCGGAGGCGGCAGCGCGGGTGCTGACCGAACCAGGTCACGACCGTCGCGCCTATGCCTTGACCGGCGGCGAAGCGCTCGACCTGTACGAGGTTGCGTCCGTATTGTCCGAGGCGCTGGGCCGGCCGATCGCTTATCGGAATCCAGGCGTCCTCGCGTTTCTCCGGCATGTCAGCGGCTCGGGCAACCCGGTGGCGCTCGGCCTCGTGATGACGGGCGTCTACACCGCGGCGCGGCTCGGCTGGGCCGCCTCGGTCTCACCGGCCCTGGAAAGCCTGATCGGACGGAAGCCGACATCGTTCCGGTCGTTCGTTGCGGATTATGCCGCCACCTGGTCATAGCGCCTAGCCATGTACCTCTTGTGTACGCGTTGATCCCAGGGGGCCGAAGGTAGCGGCGCACAATAATAGTTTCAGCAGGCTTGCTGTACCAAAAGGCAGAGTTTGAATCCTAGCAATATTACATTTTTATTACACTGTGGCTTTTTTGCAAAACTCTCCAGATTTCCTCTTTAAGGCCGGAGCTTGGCTATACTCGTTCAAGAAGTTCCCCTAAGGAGCACCCGTCGAGTGATTGGTGGTTGGTTTCAGCAAGCCGTATTGGATACGGTGTTGAACATGTGGGGTCATGATGAATACGCTACGTGGAACGTTCTTGCTAGCTACGGCACTTACTGGAGCAGTATTGGCTCGTCCAGCCCTGGCACAAGATACGTCAGCACGCATCGACTCGATCCAGTCGCAAATTTCCCAGCTGCAACAGGAGCTGAGGCGTGTCCGCAATGAGCTGACGACGCGTGACAACCAGGTCCGTGCCGCCCAAAACGATGCGGCGCGCGCCCGGGCGTCCGCCGAACAAGCCCAGCGGCAGGTGCAATCCCAGGGCACGGCAGGGCCGGGCGGAACAGGGCCGCTCGCGGGCCAGCCGGCCGGAGGCCAGCCAAGTGGAGGGCCCATCACCGCCAGCAACGGCGTCGGGCAGCAAACCGCCAGCAGCGCGGCGGGCCAGAGCGCCGGCACCACCGGGCCGGGCGGCACCTTTCGCATCGGCGGCGTGAACGTGACGATCGGCGGCTTCCTGGCGGCGGAAGGCGTCTATCGCACCCGCAACATCACGTCTGACATCGGTTCCAGCTTCGGCGCCATCCCCACCGCGAACAATCCGAACTACCACACCGGCGAGTTCCGCGGCAGCGCGCGCCAGTCCCGCATCTCCTTGCTGGCGGAGGGACAAGTCTCACCCAACCAAAAGATCGCCGGCTACTACGAGTCAGACTTTTTGGGTGTCGGCACCACGTCCAACTCGTTCGAGAGCAACAGCTACGTGCCTCGCCTGCGCCAGGCTTACCTGACATACGACAACAACTCGCTTGGGCTTCACGTCCTGGCCGGCCAAGCCTGGAGCCTGCTGACGTTGAACCGCGTCGGCATCACGCCACGCCAGGAAAACATCCCGCTCACGATCGACGCGCAGTACGTGCCGGGCTTCAACTGGAAGCGCCAGTGGCAGCTCCGCATCGACAAGGACATGCTGGACCACCGCCTATGGATTGGCGCTTCGCTCGAGGAACCGCAAGCGTCGTACTACACCGGGCCGAATGGGTTGGGAGTGGTCGGCGGGACGGCGACGATCACCAACCCCGGCGGCTCGCTGCTCAACGGCACCAACCAATACTCGAACGACATCACGCCTGACTTGATCGTCAAGGCGGCGGTCGATCCAGGATGGGGCCACTACGAAGCGTACGGGCTTGGCCGGACGTTCCACGACCGGATCAGCACCGTGGGCAATGGCCGCAACAACACGGTGGTCGGCGGCGGCGTCGGCGGCGGCTTCATCCTGCCGTTGGTGCCGAAGATCCTCGACTTCCAGGTCAGCGGCCTGGCGGGCTACGGCGTCGGCACCTACGGCTCCGGCCAATTGCCGGATGCGGTCACGACGGGGACCGGCTCCCCCAAGCCGTTGGCGGAATACATGCTCCTGGGCGGCCTTACGGCGCACCCGACCCCGCTCATCGACATCTACGGCTATGTCGGGACGGAGCAGATCTCGCGGACGTCGTTCAATTCCGGCGGCAGGGCATTCGGCTACGGCAACCCGGTCTATAGCAATGGCGGCTGCGGCACCGAGCTCTCGGTGGCTGCGACCTGCGTCGGCAACACGTCGGGCCTCACGCAGGGAACGATCGGCGGGTGGTGGCGCTTCCTGAAGGGCGGCTTCGGCACGGTGCAGGCCGGCGCGCAGTATTCCTACACCCGGCGGTCGCTGTTCGCCGGCGCCGGCAACACAGCCGGCAACCGCACCTCGACCCAAACGGACGACAACATGGTGTACTTCAGCTTCCGCTATCTTCCCTTCCAGTAGAGGCGACTCCGGCCGCGGATGGACACGGCCATGGCTGCAACCGATGCAGCAGCCACGGCTTCTCCATCCGTGGACGACGCAACACCGCCTCCGGTCGATGGGATGAACGACGGCGCGCTGGCCGCGGCCAACCGCGGCGCCATCCCCGCCACGCTCGTGCAGCCAGGTGCTGCCGCATTCTGGCTGGCGGTGGCGCTGATCGGCCTCGGCACCGGGGTGGCCGCCATCGGGCTGACCCTTCTGTTGAACGCCGTCCAGCACGCGGTTTGGCCCGGCCCGGACACCTTGCTGGACGCCGCCGCCCAGGCCGGCGCCTGGCGTCACGTCCTCGTGCTGCTCGGGGCGGGGCTCGTCACCGGCGCCGGGCAACTCCTGCTGGTGCGCCTGTCCAGCGGCAACTCCATCGACATCACGGCGGCGATCTGGTTCTCCGCCGGCCGCCTGCCCGCCTTGCGCACCCTCGGCAGCGCCGTCCTGTCGGTGGTCATCGTCGGCATGGGCGCATCGCTGGGCCGGGAGGGCGCGCCGAAGCAGGCCGGAGCGGTGATCGCGAATGCGGTGTCTGACCGGAGGCATTTCTCGGACGAGCAGCGCCGGCTGCTGGTGGCGTGCGGCGCCGGGGCGGGCATGGCGGCGGCCTACGGGGTGCCCCTGGGCGGCGCGTTGTTCGCGATCGAAGTGTTGCGCGGCGTGCTCTCGCTGCGGCTCGTGCTGCCGGCGCTGCTGACCTCGCTGATCGCCACCGCGGTGTCGTGGCTCGCCTTGCCCAATGCGCCGACTTATCCCATCCCCGACTATCCGAGCACCAACTCGCTCGCGGTCTGGGCGCTGCTCGCCGGGCCGGTCGCAGGCATCGTCTCGGTCGGCTTCGTGCGGGCGGTCGCCTGGTCGGACCACCACCGGGCCACGGGCTGGAAGCGGCTGCTGGCGCCCGTCCTGGTGCTGGGCGCGCTCGGCCTGGCGTCGATCCCGTATCCGGAACTGCTCGGCAACGGCAAGGACGTGTCCTGGCTGGCGTTCACCGGCACGGCTGCGCCCGCGTTGTTGCTGGCGGTGCTCATCCTCAAGCCGTTGGCGACGGTCCTGTGCTTGGGCAGCGGCGCGCCGGGCGGATTGTTCACCCCATCGCTCACGCTCGGCGCGATGCTGGGCGGCGTGCTCGGCCATGCCTGGTCGTGGCTCTGGCCCGGCGTCCCGGACGGCGCGTTCGCCGTCGTCGCCGCAGCCGCGGTGCTGGCGGCCACCACGCAAGGCCCGGTGTCGGCCGTCGTGCTGATGATGGAACTGACCGGGCGCGACCGGTCGTTCATCGTGCCGGTCCTGCTCGCCGTGTTCACCGCCACGCTCGTCTCCCGCAGCATCGAGCCCCGCTCGATCTACGACGCACGGCTAAGCGACGCCGAGGTGAGGACGCGGCTGGCCGAGCGGGAGCAGTCCTCGCGTTAGCTTGCCGTCAGGGCGCCACGGTGAACCTGCCACCCTGCATCACCAGCACGACGACGCCCTCGGCCGACGCCGGGTCGCGGCCGGGAGTGAAGCTGAACGGCCCCATCACGCCGTCGTTGGTGGTCGCGAGCAGTGCGTCGCGCAGCTTCACCGGGTCCGCCGCCCCGGCCGCGTCGATCGCCTTGGCCATGATGTGCATGGCATCGAACGCCTGCGCCGCGAACTGGTCGGGATCGCGGCTATACTTCTGGCGGAACCCGGCGACAAACGCCTGGTTGATGTCGCCCGGCTTGCCAATGAACCATGGGCTGCCGACGATCAGCCCATCCGCCGCCGTGCCTGCGATCTCGCCGAGCTTGGGCGAGTTCGACCCGTTGCCGCCGATGAACAGCGTTTCCTTCCCAAACCCGAGCTGCCGCGCCTGCAGCAGCACGCCCGCGACCGGCTCGACCAGGGCGGAGATGCCGATTGCGTCCGGCTTCAGACCCTTGATCTTGGTCAGCTGAGCGGAGAAGTCGCTGTCCTTGCTGCCGAAGCTCTCGATGGCCAGGATGTTGAGCCCGGCCTTCTCCGCCGCCACCTTCATGTTGTCGAAGCCGGACTTCGAGAACGCGTCGTCGTTGGCGTACAGCAGCGCGATGGTCTTGACGCCCTGGGCCTGCGCCTTCTTCAGCGTGACTGGGATGACATCGCTTTCCGGCAAGGACGTGCGGAACACGTAATCGCCGATCGCGGTGATGCCGTTGGCGGTGGTGGACGTGCCCAGGATCGGCACGTGACGCTGGTTGGCGACCGGGCCGACGGCGAACATCTCGTTGGACAGGGTCGGGCCGATGATTGCCACCACCTTGTCGCGCCCGATCAGCTTGCGCGCGGCGTTGATCGCCTGGTCCTTGCTGGCCGCGCTGTCCTCGACCGTCAGCGCGACTTTCTGGCCGCCGAGCACGCCCTTCTGGTTGATGTCGTCCAGCGCCAGTTCCAGCCCGGCGCGGATTGCGACGCCGTACGCGGCATTGGGGCCGCTCAGGATCTCGATGGCGCCGACCGGCACCTGGGCTGAGGCGACGCCCGCGGAAAGCAGCAGCGCCGCCGCGGCAATGAGCTGCCTGCGCATGATGAACGTATCCCGCATCGATGTGCGGCGGACCCTAGCCGAACCCAACGACCGGTCAAGCTTGCGCGTCCGGCGCTGCCGGGCGATGGGGTCGCCATGCCAACTCCCCGCTCCGGCCCCCGCTCCGGCCTCCGTATCGTCACCTGGAACATCAATTCGCTGCGGCTGCGCGTGGCGCTGCTGGAACGGCTGATCGACGCGCTCGATCCCGACGTGATCTGCCTGCAGGAAACCAAGGTGCCGGATGAGCTGTTCCCCGACGCGGCGCCCGCCGAACTCGGCTTTCCGCACGTCGCCCGGCGCGGCATGAAGGGCTACAACGGCGTCGCGATCCTCTCCCGCGTCCCGCTGGCCATCGACGACCTGGCGCCGGACTGGTGCGAGAAGGGCGATTGCCGGCATCTGGCCGTGCAGTTGTCGTGGCCGAGCGGGCCGGTCGAGCTGCACAACTTCTACGTCCCAGCCGGCGGCGACAGTCCCGACACCGCGGTGAACCCGAAATTCGCCCACAAGCTGGCGTTCGTGGCGAAGGCGACGCAGTGGTTCGCCGCACGGCCGGGCCTCACGCGCGGCGTGCTGGTCGGCGACCTGAACATCGCGCCGCTGGAACACGACGTCTGGAGCCACAAGCAATTGCTGGGCGTCGTCAGCCATACCCCAATCGAGGTCGCCCACATGCTGGCCTGGCAACGCGCCGGCTTCGTCGATGCCATCAGGCATTTCGTCCCGCCGGACGAGAAGCTGTTCACCTGGTGGTCCTACCGCAACCAGGATTGGCGACGGTCGAACCGGGGACGCCGGCTGGACCACATCTGGGTCACGCCCGACCTGGCCGGAAGCCTGCGGTCCCACGCCGTGCTGACGGAGGCCCGGGACTGGCCGCGGACGTCCGACCACGTGCCGGTCGCGATCACGCTCGATGTCTAGCGCACGCTCCGAACGCACCAAGCCGGACCTGCTCGCGTTCGCGTCAGGACGAGCGGCCTACGCCAGCCAGGACGGGACCGGAAGGCCCTTTGCCCGCAGGAAGTCCGGGTTGAACAGCTTGCTTTGATACCGCGCGCCGCTGTCGCACAGGATCGTCACGATGGTGTGCCCCGGCCCCATCGCACGCGCCACCCGGATCGCTGCCGCCACGTTCAGCCCGGCCGACCCGCCGACCGAGAGCCCTTCGTGCTGCAACAAGTCGAACACCTGCCCCAGCGTCTCGTCGTCGGGGATTTGCACGGCGTCGTCGATCACGGCGCCCGCCAGGTTGGCGGTCACCCGCGACTGCCCGATGCCCTCGGTCACTGAACTGCCGCTAGATTTCATGTCGCCAGAGGTCACCCAACCATAGAGCGCGCTGCCGGGTGGATCGGCGAGCACGATCCGCACGTCCGGACGCTGCGCCTTCAACGCCATGGACACGCCGGCAAGCGTCCCGCCGGTGCCGCAGCTGCAGGTGAACGCGTCCACCCGGCCCGCGGTCTGCGTCCAAATCTCGCGCCCGGTGGTCAGCCGGTGGCCCTCGCGATTGGCCAGGTTGTCGAACTGGTTGGCCCAGACTGCCCCCAGCTCCGTCGCCAGCCGCTCGCTGTAGCGGACGTAGTTATCCGGGTCCTTGTAGGGTTTGGCGGGCACCAGGCGGAGGTCGGCGCCGATCATGCGCAGGAAATCGATCTTTTCCTGGCTCTGCGTCTCCGGCATGACGACGATGCTGCGGTAGCCGCGGGCGTTGGCCACCAGGGTGATGCCGATGCCGGTGTTGCCCGCGGTTCCCTCCACGATGACGCCGCCGGGCGCGAGGACGCCGCGGCGCTCGGCGTCCTCGATGATCGCCAAGGCGGCACGGTCCTTCACCGAACCGCCGGGGTTCATGAATTCCGCCTTGCCCAGTATGTCGCAGCCCGTCGCGGCCGAGGCGCGACGCAGGCGAATAAGCGGCGTATTGCCGATCGCGCCCGCCAAACCGTCCATCACCTGCGGTAAGCTTTGCGGCATGCTGGAGCCACTCCTGTCATCGTGAAAGGCCGATACAACTCGGGCGGGCCGTCGCTTGCGGGGCTGGAACGAGCCGGCGGCGCAGTGCAAGGTGATCGAGAAACTCAAGACGGGAACTTCCGTTCCCGATGGCCGATGTCCAACTCCTGGCCCTTCAGCATGACGGTCCAGTAGAGCCAAGGAAGCAGCTTGGTCTTCAGATGCCACATGCTGGCCCGCAGAACGCGCGGGTCGAGCGGGAAGCTTGGCATGACCTTGCCGCCATAGGCGAACTCCGCCAGCACCACCTTGCCGCGCCTGACGATCAGGGGACATGGCTTATAGCCACCGTAGGCGGCTTTGGCATCGTTTTGTCTAGGGTCGCACGTTGGGTACCACCACGGGCGCCTGCATCCACACCTGGCGGTGGCGTCCCCCAGCGCGAAGACGTTGACGAGCCGGGTGTGCCGCAGGCTCGCCGGGTCGACCTCGATCCAGCCGGCCGCATTGGCGAGCGGGCTGGACTGCGCGATCGCACGCTGCAGCCCGCCTGCATCGTGCCAAGGATATCCAGGGTGGGACCTGCGTCCATGTCGCGAACCTCGCTCGAGGAGCTGCCCTTGGGACGATCATAGACCTATAATTCCTGACTTGCATAAAGTCGATTAAAAACCTATCCAAACGTCTAACTCATCATGGATCCATTCGGGCGTGCTCATGACCGTATTTGCCGCCGTCGATTGGCTTGCCGCCCAGGGTTGCCCCTGAATGGACCGGCTCCAGCAGGATGGCGCGTTCACGGATGGGACACCTCGCCCCAGGGCGGTCCTGATCGAGGACCCGGCGCCCGAGTTCCGCGCCCGCACCACCATGGGCGAGCGCGCGCTCACGGATTACCGTGGGCGCTGGCTGCTGTTCTTCGCTCACCCCGCCGACTTCACCCCGGTCTGCACCAGCGAGTTCGTGGCCTTGGCGCGAGCCTACGACCGGTTCCAGGCGCTCGGCTGCGACCTGCTGGCGCTGTCGGTGGACAGCCTGTTCTCGCACCTGGCCTGGGCGCGCAACATCGAGGACCGCTTCGGGGTGGCGATCCCGTTCCCGATGGTCGAGGACCCGTCGATGGCGATCGCCCGCGCCTACGGCATGATCCACCCGGGCGCCAGCGGCTCGGCGACGGTGCGGGCGCTGTTCCTCATCGATCCGGACGGCGTCGTGCGCTCGATCACCTGGTATCCGATGACGGTCGGCCGCAGCGTCGACGAAATCCTGCGGCTTCTGGCGGCGCTGCAGGCGAGCGACGCCGGCGGCGTCTCGACCCCCGAGGGCTGGCATCCCGGCGACCCGGTGATCGCCGCCATCCCCCTGACGATGCAGCACGCCGCGGCGGCCGGCAGCGGCGAGGGCGATTGGTACTACCAGCTGAAAGGCGCGTGACCATGGAGAGAATGACCAGCCGGGCCAGCAACGCGCCGGGCCGGCCGGACGTGACCGGCTTCTACGAGCCCCGCACGGGCAGCATCCAATACCTCGTCGCCGACCCGGCGACCCGGCGGTGCGCCATCGTGGACCCCATCTTCGACTACGACGAGAAGTCCGGCGCGACGGCGACCCGTTCCGCCGACGCCCTGCTGCGCTATATCGAGATCAACCGTTTGCAGCTCGACTGGATCCTCGACACCCACCCGCACGCCGATCACCTCTCCGCCGCCGACTACCTGAAGCGGCAGACGGGCGCCCCCACCGCCATCGGCGCGAGGGTGGTCGAGATGCAGGCGCGGTGGCGCGACATCTACAACCTGCCCTCCGACTTCAAGACCGACGGGTCGCAGTGGGATCGCCTGTTCGCCGACGGCGAGCATTTCCGTCTGGGCGAAGTCGACGTGCGCATCATGCTGTCGCCGGGCCATACCTCGGCCTCGATCACGTTCGTGGCGGGCGACGCCGCCTTCGTGCACGACACGCTGTTCATGCCCGACAGCGGCACCGCCCGGGCGGATTTCCCCGGCGGCAAGGCGGCAGAACTCTGGCGCAGCATCCAGGGCATCCTGGCACTACCGCCGTCCACCCGGGTGTTCACCGGGCACGACTATCGGCCGGGCGGTCGGAAAGCGGCGTGGGAGAGCACCGTCGGGGCGCAGCGCGCGACGAACATCCATCTCGTGCAGGCGCCGACCGAGGCGGCGTTCGTCGCCCTGCGCCAGGAGTAACCGGGGCAGATTCCCGGGCAATCAGGCCGTGGTTGCGGCTTGGCGGACGAGGTCGGGGAGCGGCGGGATGCTGACGATGCCAGGCACGTGCAGGCGGTCGCCGAGGTAGCGGAAGAACGAGA
>JAABUV010000743.1_pt1 | contig 49173 bp, 48 predicted proteins | sample 5559971 | NCBI WGS metagenome assembly JAABUV01 (sample SAMN10711881, study PRJNA513362) | rock metagenome | isolation source: Antarctica rocks | place: Antarctica: Victoria Land, Knobhead nord | collected 2015-12-19 | reverse complement strand
GGCTCCCTCAGCACAGCCGCACCTGTCACGTTCTCAAACTATCAATGGAGCGCGGGCGGAGCTGTCTTCGATCAATTTCAAGTAGCTTCCGATCAATCCTGGGGGCACGCTACGCCTGTCTCCAGCGATCAGTGGCAGCAGCCGAATCCATATTGGCATTATCTTCAATATGACAGCGGTCCTTTCGCCGTTACTTGCTCGGCTACGGTGAACGTCGGCGGAACAGCTATCGGAACCGTCCAGGGGCAACAGAATGTCCAAGTCTGGGCACCATACTACTACATGGGTGCTAATGTTGGCCCTTGTACCATTGTTAATAATGTGGTACAAGCGGGGGGCGTTGATGTACAGGCTCAGCCTGGAATAAACTTCACGGGCCGTGTGGGAACGCCTGCTTTATTCACGACATCAGGCGTAAGGCCAAGTGTCAGTGCTGGCTCGTGGGCCTTCTTACAGCTGTGCAAACTGGACGAAAGCATAAACAGCTCTGTGTGGCCGTCAAAGACACTTAATACTGGTGGCTATGAGCTAGACAATATATGGCCGTATTGGGGTCAGTACATTGCAAACAGCACTGACGCCAACCCAAACAGCGCTTCTGCGCCCGATAGTCCTGCCGTTGGCTTAGATACAATGACAGACAACATTGTCATCAATGATGATTTCCAAATGTATATGATGTACCTGCCTCCAGGTAGTAACTCGCAGTGGGTGCCTCTCGACCGATTAACTTGGCATTGGGACGTTAATAGTTCTGAGGTAGGAAGCCAGTGGATTCCCACACCGCCTGGCTCGGTAATCGCTGACCCAGACCAAAAATGGATGGTGCACCCCGAATGGACGAGCCGGCATGGGAACAGTGTAGCCACACTGTAGCCATCACCGGTCAACGATAGAATTTCTTGGAAAGGTGAACAGCATGAAACAAAACAGATTGAAGATCGTTTTGGCTTCTGGCTCGATTGTAACCGTGGTGGGATTATCCCTGGCAGTCTCGTTCGCTCATCCTGGCATCCGCGAAATGTCCCGCCAAGTCGGTGGGCCTGTATATCAGCAAAGAATGCAGAGAGTGCTGAGGCTGTCTGACGAGGGGCACGCCGCGCTGTACCACGGGGACTACGCACTGGCAGAGAAGAAATTGCGTCAATCTCTGGCGCTTGACACGACAGGCGGAGATGCAGGGATATGGCGTGATTTGGGTCGTGCGCTCGAAGCTCAAGGCCGTTCTCTGGAAGCTCATGCCGCTTATCGAGAGGCTTTTGATAACCCGACACGCCGCGGGTCTTCCAGTTTTCCTAACGACATAGAGGCGCTAACGCACTACAGTATTATGTGTGAGGACAACGGTCAGCACGAGGCGGCAGTGCGAGCCTACAACAAGGCCGTTGAAGAACTCAGCCCGCGTCAGACAAGCGTAGAATTGACCGTTCCCACCGACGCGAAAGAGACGCCTACCCCGCATCTTCGGGCATTACTAGATGTCCTCCGCGGGCTGACAATCGGGGAGGAAAAAAACGTGACCGGGGGACAGGACAGAAGCGGAGAAGCTTTAGAGGCGTTCCGGGAGGCAGCCCAGCAGCAGCCGAATGATGCGCGGGTGCAGTATTACCTGGGCTATGGCTTCCAGAAGGCGGGGCAGTTCGCGGCGGCGCGGGCAGCATACGGCAGAGCATCTCGCCTTGACACGGCAGGCACGGTCAGAGCGGCGGCGGCGGAAGGCGCGCGGGCGGCACAGGTGCGGCGGCGGTAGCGGAGAGGCGGAGAAAGAGCAGGCCGGGGCGGATGCCCCGGCCTCTTTGTCTTTGCGGTTTGGCTGTGCTAGACGAAGCCCAGGTGCGGGAAGCTGGCCGCCCGGCGCGGCGGGCAACGTCGCCGTGGGTAGTGACTTAAGATGCTATGACCATCCTTTTTGGCAGGATAAGTACGTCAATCCTCACAGTTGAGGTATTAATGCCCCTGCCCAAACATTGTGTAGGCTATGAGGTGCCTTAATATGAAGACCAGGATTCTGTTGCTCGGGATAGTTTTTGTACCAATCGTAGCATGGCTTTCTGTGTGTCTGGCCATGAGTCAATCTCCTGTGCATGAGCATAGCAGACGTATGAACACCGACCCGGCGTATCTACGGAAACGTGCGACGGTTCTTCGCTTATATAGCGAAGGGCACACCGCTATGTACCACAAGAACTACCCTTTGGCGGAAAAAGATTTTTGCCAATCGCTGGCGCTGGACGACATGAATGGGGACATTGGAACCTGGGCTGATCTGGGGCGCACACTCGATGAGGAGGGACGCTCTGCGAAGGCCTATGCAGCTTATCGAGAGGCTTATGACAGCCCCACGCACGGCGGTTACTCCAACTCCCCCAACGATGTGGAAACATTAACGCACTATGGGATCATGTGCGAAGATAACGGCCAACATGGGGCAGCAGTACGCGCCTACAACAAAGCCGTTGAGGAATTAGGCCGTCGTCAGGCGGGTGTAACACTGGATGTTCCCGGTGATCCAAAGGAGACGCCTGTTCCTCATCTTCGGGCGCTCTTAGACGTCATGCGCGGGCTGACAATTGGGCAAGAGAAGAACGTGACAGGGGGACAGGATAGGAGCGGAGAAGCTTTAGAAGCTTTCCAGGAAGCAGCCCAGCAGGAGCCGAACGACGCGCGGGTTCAGTATTACCTGGGCTATGGCTTCCAGAAGGCCGGGCAGTTCGCGGCGGCGCAGGCGGCTTACGGCAGAGCATCCCGCCTTGACACGGCGGGCGTGGTCAAAGCGGCAGCGGCAGAAGGCGCGCGGGCGGCACAGGCGCGTCGGCGGTAGCGGAGAGGCGGAGAAAGAGCAGGCCGGGGCCGCGTTGCAGAAGGCGGTCAAAGTCGGCAAGGGAGACGTCAAGAAGGCGGCCTAGAAGGCGTTGTTGGTCGCCATGAAGCCCAAGTAGAGGGAGCGCCCGGTGGTACAGGGGGAAGGCCCGGTCTCAGGCACCAGCGGCCAGGGCGGGGCCTTCCTCTCCTACAAGACCGCCGTCTTCCCCGTCACCGTCAGCCTCGGCGGCACGAGGCTGGACAGCAGTGGTAACTACAGCATCCTGATCGGCCAGGGCTGCACGGCCAGCCTGAGCGGCATTCCCTCGGGTTGCACAGTGTCTAACTACCAGTGGTCGGTCAGTGGCAACACGTTCCAGACGTGGAGCGCGGATACGCCTGCTGTTGGGAGTAATCCCTACAACCCAGACGCTTCCTACTACGTCGGTGGTCCAGGCCCGCTCACAAATCCGACCGCCCAGTGGTTCTGGAACGACATTCTAGGAACGCAACAAGAGACCGTAAGTTGTACGGCGACTGTGACGCCGCCCGCCGGACAGGGCAATGCCTTCACGGTGACGGCGACGAAGCAAGTTACGGTAATGCGTCCGGGATTTACAATAACAGGAACCGGCGGCAACATGCAGGTCAACACAGCCACCCCTGCGAGCAATGGCTCTGATTACTGGCTTTATGCCGGTCCAGCGGCCGGTAGTAGTAAGACAGCAGGCATGGCTTGGGATGCCACAGTGTCCTCGCCGAATCCTACTTTGTTTGGAACGGGAAGTCTGATAATGGTGCAGATTATCAATCCAAATCTAAGCTATACAGGCACCGACTGGACCTTGGTTCCCTCACATCATCCCTGGTCGGAGAACGGTAAGCAGGGACTAGATTTGAATTATCCTTACAACTGGACGCGAGGGGCACCAAATTACTACGGGGGTGATCTTCCTGGCATAAACGTGACCTACTATCAATCGGTATGTTCAAACATCGGCCATGCTATGGTGTCAGCACAGGTTAGCGATCAATTCGAGGACTACCTTATGTATTTCGCACCTGGCTCTAATCAGTGTGTCCCTCTAGCATACCTTCCTTGGAGTACGGATGGAAATGCCACCCTCCCTAGCACGGGGAATTGGGCTAGCTTCGGGTCAGGTTCAGCGGGTGCTATAATCCCGAGTGGGATGCCCAGGCCTTTCTATCCCAGCAAAGATTTCCCGATGTGGACACTGATTAGTGATGCCAGCACTGGCAGTATGTAGTTTTCGGACTTGTCAATCGCCAACGGAAGGCTCTCACAACCTCACTCGGCAAGCTTTTAGGATCTAAAAAATGGAGGCGAACATGGATAAAAAAACATTGGTAACTAGCATAGCCTTGAGCGGTTTCCTCTGCGCGATGGGCTGTGCTTTAGCCCAGATTCACCACCCAAACGGACGAAGCCCCATAAGCGGCCCGGTTATGGCCCCTCTAACGCCCGCACTTAAGGCGAGACAAGATGAAAAGGGGCGCTTGGACCAAGCCGCGCGGGCGGCTCTGGATGTAGGAGACTATGCAGAGGAGGAAGCTGATGCCAGGCAGTCTTCCTCCCTGGGCGTTGGTTCCGGTCTGTGTCAAGAGCTGTTGGCGCAGGCGTTGTACTCGCAGGGTAAGGACCAGGAGGCGCTTCAAGTCTACAAAGTTATGTCAGATGCAGGAGACGTTTTTCCGCGAAACGAAGTGCCTTATGCACGGCTGTTGCTGGCGTCGGGACAGTGGGTGCAGGCGGTCAACGTCTACAATAAGACGCTCCCTTTCCTGCCCTTCGGCAATCAGGTGACAAACCGCCGCTTCTCTCCAGACGTGCCGCAGCCGAAGGAGTTGGCGGTGGCCCTTCACGTCGCGCAGGGCCTCACCTACGATGGCGACCCCGGCTGGGGAAGCCATCCGCGCTCTGAAGAGGCCATGCGCGAGTTCGATCAGGCCCTGCGGCTCGCACCGAACTCGCCCCTAACGAACTATTACTATGGCTTCGGCTGGCAGTCTCTGCCCTTAAACAGCCCGACGCGGATCGCCAGCACCGGGCGGGCAAAGTCAGCCTTCCAGAAAGCAGCATCTTTGGGTAACGGGGAAGTCAAGAAGGCCGCTGAGGACGCCTTGACACGCATAAGGTAGTTCACGCGATGGCCGGAACAAGAACAGGCCGGGGCTTACGCCCCGGCCTCTTTCTTCGCCCTCTTCCAAAGGCCGTCACACGAAGTCCAGGTGCGGGAAGCTGCCGCCGAGGACGGGAGTGGAGGGGGTGGCGAGCCACTTGTCCAAGAGCGTCGCGTAGACCGAGCGGAAGTCGGTGTGCCTCTTGAGGTCGCCGCCGTCCAGGTCGGGAGGGCTGCCGATGACAAGCGCCCGGCCTCTTCTGAGGCCGGGCGCTTTGTCGTTACCGGCTATCAAGATGCCTTCCATCGGATTCGAACCGACACTGTATGCGGCCTAAACGCATTCTCTCTACCAATTGGAGTAGGAAGGCTGGTCGCCCGTGTCCGAAGACGGGCGAGAAGAAGTATAGGCCAAACCGCGCCGAGTTGTCAAGTCCGGCCAAAGGGTATAATGCGCGCAGGAATCGCGCCCGCGCCCGGCGAAACAGGCCGCGTGTGTTTCCCGCTATCCGTTCCCGAAGGAGTTCCCCCCTTTTCATGGCTGAAGAAGCAAGCAACGTGCCCAGCAACACGGGCGATCCGAACCCCGCCGACAGCTCGTTCGAGGCCGCCAACGCCATCCCCCGCGTCCAGGACGACCAGGAAGACGAGGGCGGGGCGCGCAGGCCCATCGACCTGGATGTGCCCGTCGCCGACGGCCGCCTCCGCGTCGCCGCCGACGCCCCCGCTGCGGACCCGGCCACGCTGTCCGATGCGCCCGCCGGAACGCCCGCGCCCGCCGTCTCTTCCAAAGAACTGGACGACCTGAAGGCGCAGGCGGCGCAGGCCAACGATGAGCGTCTGCGCGCACAGGCCGACCTGCAAAACTTCCGCCGCCGGGGCGAGGAGGAGCGGCTGCGGATCATCCGGGATGCCAACGAGCGGCTCATCAAGGACCTGCTGCCCGTGCTGGACGACTTCGACCTGGCCCTGGACGCCGCCCGCAAGACCGAGAGCTACGAGCAGCTCATCGGCGGCGTTTCGGCCGTCGGGCGCAAGTTCCAGGACGCGCTGACCAAACAGGGCGTCGAGACGATCCCCGCGGTCGGCGAGCCGTTCAGCGCCGAGGTGCATGAGGCCGTCATGCTCGACGAGGAGAGCGACGCCCCGGACGAGACCGTGACGGCGGAGCTGCGCCGGGGTTACACGCTGCACGGGCGCGTCATCCGCCCCTCGCTGGTCAAAGTCGCCAAGCAGGGCTGATGCGCGCTGGATGTCGGGGAAGAGGGCGGGGGCGGACATGAACCGACAGCAGCTCCGGCCACTGGGCATGGGGGACATCTTCGACGAGGGCTTTGACTTATACAAGCGGCACTTCGTCTTTCTCCTGCTCGTGGCGACCCTCGCCCTGGCCCCGCTCGACACCCTGCTCGCCTTCGTCACCCCGCTCCTGCTGCCGCCGATTCGCGCCCTGCTCGGGGCCTCCGGCGGCGACGCGGGGGGCGTCTGGGCGGTGACGGCCCTGGTCCGGCTGGTCCTGTTCCTGCCCCTGTACGCGCTGGCCGCCGCGCCCCTGGTGGCCGCGTCGGCGGCGCTGTATCTGGGGCGGGACGTGACGCCGGCGTCGGCGTACCGCCTGTGCCTGCGCCGCCTGCCGGCGCTCCTGCCGGCCGTTCTGCTGACCGGAGGGGTGCTGGCGCTGAGTCTGCTGGGGTGCGTCGTGTTGTGGCTCCCCGCCGCCGCACGGCTTTTCTTTGTCCTGCCGGTGTGCCTCCTGGAAGGCCTGGGGCCGGGCCGGGCGCTGGGCCGGTCGGGGCGGCTGGCGGGCGGGCAGGGCGGGCGCGTTTTCGGTGCCCTGTTGCTGCTGGGGGGCGTGGGCGGGTTGATCGGGCTGGGGATACGGCTGCCGCTGGCGTACCTGTTCGGCACGGTCTTGAGCCTCGCACCGGGGGGGGCGGCAATGCCCGGCGGGGGGTCGGCGGCGGGGCAGGTGACACAGACGCTGAGCCTGGGCCTGTCGCACCTGGTCTTGATGCCGTTCCTGGTCTGCGTCGGGGTCGTCCTCTACTACGACGCGCGCGTCCGCAAGGAAGCCTTCGACATCGAGCTGCTGGCCGAGGGCCTGCGCTACCCGCCGCTGTCCGCGCTCGGCCCGCACCTGCCCCCCGTGGCCCCGCCGGAGCTGGTCCGACTTCCCGCTGCGCCGAAGCCGAAAAAGGGGCGTGCTTGGCAATGATGAAGCGTGATGCCGTATGCTTTCTGCTCCTGCTCCTGGGCTGCTCGCCCCCGCCCGTCGCGGCGGCGACTCCGGGCCAGTACGACCAGGCGCTGGGACAGGTCCAGGCCGCCCTGGCCGCTCAGGCTGAGGCCGTCACGGCACGGGTGGTGCCCTCGAACGAAGCGCCCTCGCTGGTCGCCCGGCGGGTCTTGGGGCCTATTCACGCTCTGGAGCGCCCCGGCCATGCGCCTGCCCCCGCCAACGCCGCGCCCCTGATCGCCGCCATCAGCGCCGCCGAAGCCCTGCGTGACTCGGACTCGAAGGCCACTGCCTTGGAGGCCGTCGGCACCCAGATCGCGGTCCTGCGGGCCGACCTCGCGCGGGCCGGCGGTGCCCCCGACGGCGCGGCGGTGGTCCGGTCCGCGCGCGCCGTCTTGGCGCGGCCTGAGTACGGCTCGGACCCGCTCCCGCCGCCCTCGCTGGCCGAGCGGCTGGCGGCCTGGCTGGACCGCGTCTTAGCCCCGCGCCCCCAGCCCAATCGGAAGCCCCTGAATCTGCCCCACGTTAACCCCAACGTGATCCTCGGCATCCTGATCGCCGTGGCCGCTGCGGCTTTCGCCGTGCTGGTGGCCGTCATCGTCCAGGCCATCGGGAGGCGCGGGGTGCGGGCGAAGCCGCTGGCCCTGGACGCCGAAGAAGCCACCCTGGTCCAGTCGCGTGACAACGACAGCCTGCTGGCTCTGGCCGAGCAGCAGGCGGGTCTTGGGGACTATCGCCGCGCCTTCCGGCTGGTCTACCTCGCCGCCCTGATCGCCCTGGACACGGGCGGCACCCTGCGCTTCGACCGGTCCCGGACCAACTGGGAGTACCTGCGTGCCCTGCGGGCGGCGGGCCGGGCGGACGTCTACGCGGCCCTGACGCCGCTGACGCGCGAGTTCGACCAGGTCTGGTACGGCCTGGCCCCGACCGACGCCGGGCAGTACGCGCGCGCCCTGGCCCAGTACCATGCCCTGCAACCCGCCTCCAAGTCGCCCGCCCCGGTCATGCAGGGGGCGTCGGCCTGATGCGGAGCAGCCGGGACATCCTCGCGGTCGCCTTCCTCCTGCTGCTGTTCGTGGCAGGCGGCCTGCTGCTGGGCGGGCGCGGTGCGGCCCCTTCCCGCAGCGTCGCCGACGACGCGAACCCGGACCCGTCGATCTCCAGCGACCGGGGCGCGGGCAGCAAGGGCGCGTTCGATTGGACGGCGGGCCTGGGCTACCGGCCCGCCGCCTGGCGGCGGCCCTGGTCCGCCCTGCGGTCCTCGGACGCGGCTCTGTTGCTGGTGATCGACCCCAAGGTCCAGGAGCCGATGGCGACGCTGACCGGCGGCGGGGGCACGGACGACCGGACTTCGCTGGCGGCGCGGGACGCCCGCGTCCTGCGCCGCTGGCTGAACAGCGGGAGCGGGCACACCGCCGTCCTCCTGACCTCGCGCCTGGAAAGCGGTGCCGGTGGCGGCGCGTCCTCCGAGGGCGACACGGAGACGTTCGGGGACGCGCTGGACTTGATCGTCGAGTCGTCCTCGCGGAGCGGGGGCGCGACCGAGTTCCCGCCCCTCCAGCCCGTCCCCGAAACGGCCAATGTGCTGAGCGTCCACAGCACGGCGGATGCGCGCGTCAGCCGGCGTCGGCCCGACGCGCTGGCCCTGTTCGGCGACGCGGCGGGGCCGCTGGCCTTGGAAGCGCCGGTCGGGCGCGGGCGTCTGGTCGTGGTGTCCGACGGCGCGCTCTTCTCCAACGGGAACCTGCCCCGGTCCGAGAACGCCGTCTTTTTGGCCGACCTGCTGGCCCGCTACGCGCCGCCGGGCGGGGTGGTGCTGTTCGACGAGTACCACCACGGCGACGTGGCGGAGGCGGGCGGCTCGGTCTGGGAGGCGCTGGGCCGGCCCTTGCAGCTCACGCTGACCCAGCTCGGCCTGGCCGCCGTGTGCCTGGCCGTCCTGCTGTCTGGCCGGTTCGGCCCGCCCGTCCCCCTGGCGCGCGCGCGGGTCCGAACCTCGGGCGAGTACGTCGCCTCGCTCGCCAGCCTGTACCGCCGCGCCGAGGCGTCGGGGACCGCCCTCGAAACGCTCTACCGCCAGTTCCTGCGCGACGTCTGCGGGCGGCTGGCCCTGCCGCCGGACGTCAACCTGGAGCGCCTCGCCGCGGTCGCCGCGCGGCGCGGGCAGATCGACCCGGAGCGCCTGCGCCGCCTGCTCGCGACCTGCGAGCTGCGGCTGGACCAGGGCAAGGTTTCGGAGGCTGAGCTGCTGGACCTGACCCGGCAGATGGACGGCATCAGAAAGGACATCGGCATTGCCTGACGAAGCAGCAGATGAGAGAGAAGAACCCACCCCGGCTCGTTCCTCGCCACCCCCCCCGTTCCGGGAGGGCGCAGAGTTTGAAACGCCCGACTTATCCGAAAGCTCCTTCCCCTCCCGTTTCGGGAGGGGTGGCGAGGAACGAGCCGGGGTGGGTTCTCCTGCGCCCGCCGAACGAGCCGGCCTGACCCCCCCGCCTTCGGTCAACTTCTTCACGCCCCCGCCCGTCGAGACCGAGTCCACGCCCTCCTACCAGGCGGCGGGGGGCGAGGTGCAGCGGGTGGCCCAGGCGATCACGGCTGAAATACACAAGGCCGTCGTCGGCCAGGACGAGACCATCGAGAACGCGCTGGCGGGGCTTCTCGCCGACGGGCACGTGCTGCTCGAAGGTGTGCCGGGGACGGCCAAGACTCTGCTCGTGCGCGCCATGGCGGCGGCGATCTCGGGCGAGTTCCGGCGCATCCAGTTCACCCCCGACCTGATGCCCTCGGACATCACCGGTACGCGCATCTTCGACCAGCAGGCGATGGAGTTCGTCTTCAAGTCCGGGCCGGTCTTCACCAGCCTGCTGCTGGCCGACGAGATCAACCGGACGCCGCCCAAAACGCAGGCCGCTTTGCTGGAAGCCATGCAGGAGCACCGCGTGACGGTGGACGGCGAGACGCACGACCTGCCCGCCGTGTTCATGGTCTTCGCCACCCAGAACCCCATCGAGTTCGAGGGGACGTACCCGCTGCCCGAGGCCCAGTTAGATCGTTTTCTACTGAAAATTCTGGTCGGCTACCCGCCCGCCGACGCCGAGGAGGCCGTGCTGCGGCGGGTTCATGCGGGCTTCGATGCCAACGATCTCCAGTCGGCGGGCATCCAGCCCGCCGCCGACGTCGCCGTCATCCAGCGCTGCCGCGCGCTGATCAAAAAGGTGCGCGTCGAGGACGCCATGTTCCACTACATCACGGCCCTGGTGGCGGCGACGCGCGACCACCGGCAGCTCGTGCTGGGGGCAAGCCCGCGCGCCTCCATCGCCCTGCTGGGCGTCGGCAAGGCCCTGGCCGCCATGCGCGGGCGGGACTTTTTGATCCCCGACGACATCAAATCCATCGCCCCGGCCACCCTGCGCCACCGCCTCCTGCTGCGGCCCGAGGCCGAGATCGAGGGCGTGAGCGCCGACCGGGTCATCGAGAACATCCTGGACGGCCTGGAGGTGCCCCGTTGAAGCTGCGCGTTTCGCACACCACGCGCTACCGCTACGACGCCCCCCTGCTGGGCGAGTGCTTCATGGAGGCGCGTCTGCGCCCCCTCTCGGTGCCCGGCGAGCAGACCTGCGGCGAGTACGTCATCACGGTTGACCCGGTCGTTGCCGTTTTCGCCAACGATCAGCCCGACCAGATGGGCCTGGTCAACCACTTCGTCCTGCGCGGCGACTCCCACCAATCGCTCTCGATCCACGCCCACTCGCGCGTCGAGACGCTGCGCGCGGACCCGTTCGCGGACCTGGACCTGCTGGCCGAAGACTGGCCCGGCCTGACCGACGACGGCCTGCGCGGGCGCTGCGCCGAGTTTTTGGTGCCCACGGCCCTTGTCCCGCTTGGCGGCGTCTGGGACGGCCCGCCCCCTGCCGCAAGCGTCCTCGCCTACGGGCAGGCGCTGTCCCAGGCGATTCATGAGGGCTTCGAGTACGTGCCCGGCGCGACCGATACGACCACGCCTCTGGCCGAGTTCGTGGCCCAGGGGCGCGGGGTCTGCCAGGACTACGCCCACCTGATGCTGTCCGCCGCCCGCAGCCGGGGCGTCCCCGCCCGCTACGTCAGCGGCTACGTCTACAGCGGACGGGACGACGGGACGCACGGCGCGGGGGCGACCCACGCCTGGGTCGAGCTGTTCCTGCCCCACTACGGCGGCTGGCGCGGCTTCGACCCGACCAACAACGTCCTGGTCGCCGACCGCCACGTCAAGGTCGCCGTGGGCCGCGACTACGCGGACGTGCCGCCGACCAAGGGCCTGCTGCGGGCCGGGCCTGGCCTGTTGCTGCCGACGGAGACGAGTTTAGAGGTGGAGGTCCGGGTGGAGAACTTTTAAGCCTGATGCGGACTCTCTACCGACCGTTACGCTCGTACAAGCCAGCCAGTAAACATACCTGTCGCCTTGTCGTGGGGAGATGTAAGCGTGATTGGCTCAACCGAGTCGGCCATTTACGCTGTCTTTATTTTGAGCGACAGGAAGTAGGAAGAAGAGCGCAGCCACATTCTGCCTATCGCCACTGGGAGCATCATCAACCGGCGGGGTTTTCCAAACGGCAGGGCAATTCCAACGTCTGGGCGCACCAGTGGTTGAGGCCAAGGCGCTTGCGAAAAATCAGGACCAAACGCAAGCGCTACCAATTTAAGTTGAGCGATGCACTGTCGGTATCATGCGTCTCCTCGGTGACAGATTAAAGGTGGACATGCGGGCGGAACAAGTAGCGTGATCAGGGAAGAAACAAAGACGTGAACGAAACGGAAACAAGAATCCAGCAGGAGCTTGTCTCTATTGTGGCCGTTCTTGGTGAGCTGACGGGGCTGGACTCGCGATGGAACGGCGAGGTTGAGCTGTCGCAAGACATTCGGGCTTACGGGCGGAAGCCTTTCTCCTGTCGTATCGTACTCAATGAGCGGATTGCCGAACAGCCCGTCCGATGGCGGACGCTGATCCATGAAGCGCTGCACTCGTTCTCCGCCGGGTATAACAGTGGGGACTATCGAGCGTGGCGCGGCTGGGAGGAAGGGGTTGTTGAACAACTTCAGCGGCTGCTGCGCCCCTCCGTTCTGGCGCAAATCGCCGTCACAGTTGATGAGGCTGTCTTTCAATCCGTAGAAGAAGGCCACACGTTTAACGAGTACGTCGAGGCTCTGGAACGGTTGCGTGAGGCCACAGACTCACGGACGTCTCAGGAGTTTTATTGTGAGCTGCTGGCAACAGAGATCAAAAATAGGCCAGGATTGATCTTGAGCAGGCGCTTCCAGCTTCCCCAAGGGGAGCGGGAAACGTTCCTCCGACTCTTCTCACAAGCCAATTCCGTGTTAAAGGAGTTCCTCTGATGAGCTATGCGAAGAACGAAGAACGTAATCGTATCATGCATCAGGCACTGCGCGCTACAACCTTGCCGGAGGTCATACGTGCGGCCCGAGAACTGGATCAATGGGTGGACGCCCATCCCGATGACCTCGGGATCATAGACGCCTACGAGGTTCTGGAAAACATGAAGGAAATCGCGGAGTTTCAGCAGGCGGAGAGGGAGCGAGGGATACAGAGCGGAGTTGCCGCCTAGTTCAGGATGGCCTTGGCCGCCGCCGAGGGCATCCGCTCGACGATGCATACCTCACGGCCCACGGCGTCCTGAAAATCGGACAAAGTCATGTCGTCGAGAAACACGTCCCGGTCGGGGTCGCGCAGCATGATCGAAGGCAGGACGACGCGCTCGCCGACTTCGTCTCCCATCTCGTGCAGGGCGGCGGCGATGTCCCGGCCCGTCAGCAGGCCCGCCACGCTGATGTTGCCCTCGAAGAACGTGTTGTGGACGGCGCAGACGTTGACGCGGAGGTTCTCGACGCGGTTGAACGTGTCGGCGAGGTCGCCGACGAACGGCGCGGCAAGCTCCCCTGTCACCAGGGTCGCCGTGCGCGGGTGGGGGAGGCTGGCGGGCAGGCGGCGGGCGACTTTCAGCACGTCGTCCTGGAACAGCCGCACGATGCCCACGCCGTCTTCGAGCTGGGGGAAGCCCTCGTACTGGCGCGCGGCGGGCAGGGGCAGGCCCGCCCCGAGATAGAACTCGTCGCTCAGGAACACGAAATTGGTGCCGAGTTCTTTGCGGTAGCGCCTGCGCCAGCCTTCGGCCTCTTCCAAAAGGGCGCGCGAGAAGTCCGGCGCGCAGGTGGTCAGCGCGGCCAGCCGGTCCCGGAACTGGGTCAGGCCGACCGGCACCACGGCCACGGACAGGACGCCGCCGTAGCTCCCGCGCGCGTCCGGGTGCAGGGCGGCCAGCTCGCGGACGGTCTGGGCGAGCTGCGGGCCGTCGTTGTAGCCGGGGCAGAGCACGACCTGCCCGTGGACCTGAATCTTGGCGTCGGCCAGCATCTCCAGTCGGGGCAGGATCGGCTCGGGACCCTTGCGCCCCAGCATCCGCCCGCGCACGTCGGGGTCGGTGGCGTGGACCGAGACGAACAGCGGCGAGAGCTTCTGGTCGATGACCCGCTGGAACTCGGCCTCGCCCATGTTGGTCAGCGTCAGATAATTGCCGTGCAGGAACGAGAGTCTATAGTCGTCGTCCTTGATGTAGAGCGAGGGCCTCAGCCCCTTCGGCTGCTGGTACAAAAAGCAGAAAACGCACTTGTTCTTGCAGATGTGGACGCGGTCGAACAGGTCGTCGCCGAACTCGATGCCCAGGTCTTCATCGTACCCCTTGGCGATGGTGAACGAGAGCGCGCCCGCCCCCTCGCGCAGGACGTCCAGCATGACGCTTTCGCCCGCCGACAGGAACGCGAAATCGACAATATCCAGCACGGGCTGCCCGTTGACGTTGACGAGTATGTCGCCCAGCAGGACGCCGGCCCTCGCGGCGGGCGAATCCGGCTCCAGGGCCAGGACGCGCGCCCGGTCCGCCTTTGCCTTCGGGGTCACGACCTTTTCATCGGCCATCGGCAGGTTCAAAAGGCTGCCCCGGACGTTTTTTTCGGTGTTCATCGCCATAGCGCTTTAGTATACCCGAGAAGCCGCCCTGCGCCCGGCACTGGCTTTGCGCGGCCCCTGCAACTTTTCGCGCCCCGCCGTGTCACATGAAAGAAGGGGAAGCTATTTCGACCGATGACGCCCGATGCCCGCCCTCCTTGGACCACCCCGCTGACGGGCCTGCCCCGGCTGGACCCGGACGTCGCCCTGGTGCGGCAGTTCCGGGCCACGGCCAGCCCTGCCGTCTTCGAGATTCTGTTCCGCAAGTATCAGGGCACGGTCTTCAGTCTGGTTTACCGCATGGTCCACGGCGAAGAAGCGTATGACTTAACCCAGGAGGTCTTCCTGCGGGCCATGCGCTCCCTGCCGTCGTTCAAGGGCGACGCCAAGTTTCGGACGTGACTTCTGACCATCGCCCGCAACGTCTGCCTGAACCACCTGCGTGACTCCAAGCTGCGCGCGGGGTTTGAAAACGGCTCGCTGGACGAGGAGCCGGACGCGCCGGGCTGGGTCGGCGAACCCGCCGATCCCGGCGCGGACATCGCCCGCATCGTCGAGGTCCGCGAATTGCAGCGGGTCGTGGACGCCGTGCTGGCGCAGCTTCCGCCCGAGCAGCGCCTGCTGATCACGCTGCGCGACTTGCAGGGGCTGTCCTACGAGGAAGTAGCCGAGATCGCCGATCTGAGCCTGGTCAACGTCAAGTCCAAGCTGCACCGGGCGCGTCTGGCGTTTAAAACGAAGTTCGCGCCGTATTTAGACCTTGTGGATTTGGAACGGGCGGGGGAACGGGCGGGAAGGGGTGGGGACAAGTGACACGGGAAGAGGCGCGCGCGCTGTACTCCGACTACCTGGAGGGCGCTCTGGACCCGCGCGCGCGGGACGAGATGCAGGCGTTTCTGGCAAGGGAGCCGGAGGCGGCCTCGGAGATGATCGCGCTGGAGCGGACGGTGACGCTGCTGCACCGACTGCCGCCGCGCGAGCCGTCGCTGGACCTGTGGCGCGAGTTCGCGCCCCACGCCGCAGCCTATAGGGCCGAGCGCCGTCTGAGCCTGCCGGCCCGCCTGCGGGCGCAGTGGCACGTCCTGGTGATGGCGGTCAGCGAGGGCGTCATCCTGTGGACTCAGGCCCTGGCCGCGGGCGCGCACCTGCGCCTGAGCCGCCACCTCCGGCACGACGCCTGGCACCCGTCACGGGCGGGTGAGGGAAGGGAGCGGCGGCCATGAAAGATCATCAGAGCCTACCCCCGCCGTGGACGGCGACCCCTCCCTCGGAGCGGAGGGTGAAGAGTCCTCTTCGGCATCCCCCTCTGTCTCCCCCTTCCCTCGGAGGGAAAGGGGCCGGGGGGTTAGGTCTCTTTCTCCTGCTGGCGCTGCTGGCGTTTGGGCGGCCCGCCCAGGCCGACCCGCCGCACGTCCTCGTGGTCGCCGTCCACGGCACCCTCTGGCCGGGCACGGCCACGTTCGTCCGCCGCCAGCTCGACGTCGCCTACGCGCAGGGGGCGTCGGGCGTGATATTGGACATCGACACGACCGGCGGGTCCGAGGCCGCTGCGAACGACATCAAGCAGTCCGTCATCGACCACGCGGGGTCTTTGCCCGTTGCCGCCTTCGTCCACGACCGTGCGCTGGGACCCGGCGCGCTCATCGCCGTCGTCTGCAAGACGCTGGCGCTGTCGCCGGGGGCGTCGTTGGGCGGCGCCGGGGGCGTGTCCAAGTCGGACCTGAAGAGCGCCGCCGAGGCCGGGGGGCGCAACCCCGCCGTGGCCGCCGCCTTCGCCGGGGCCGACACCGACCTGCCCGCACTCGGCGTCAAGGCCGGTGACACTTTGACCCTGACCGCGAAGCAGGCGCAGGGGGCGGGCTATGCCGATTTAATAGCTTCCTATCCTTCCGAGGTCGCCGCGAAGATGGGGCCGGGGTTGACCGGCGCGCGGCTCGTGCCGGTCTCGCTGGACTTCTGGCAGTCCGCGGCGCTGTGGGTGACGCAGCCGTGGGTGACGATCGGGCTGCTGGCGCTGGGGTTCGCGCTGATCCTGACCGAGATGCTGACGCTGCACTCCTGGGGCCTCGCGGGCATCTTCGGGGGCCTGCTGGTGGCGGCGATCTTCGCCGCCTTTATCGCCGTCGGCGCGGCGACGTGGGTGGGGCTGCTGCTCTTCCTGGGCGGCTGCGCGTTTTTGCTGCTCGAAACGCATTTCCTGCCCGGCCACGGCTGGCCCATGCTTCTGGGCCTGGGCCTGATCTTCGTGGGCCTGTTCTACGCGCTGGGCGGGTCGCAGGCCGGCGCGCTGTATCCCGCCACGACCTCGCTGCTGGCGACGCTGGGCATCGTGGTGGCGTTCTTCCTGTACCTGCCCCGGTCCGGCGTCTGGAAGCGGCTGGGCCAGCCGCTGCGTCAGACCGCCGGGGGGGGCTACGTGTCGAGCGACGACTACACGGGGTTCCTGGGCCGTGTGGGGGCATCGGTGTCGCCGCTGCGGCCCTCGGGGACGGCGGAGATCGACGGCGTCCGCCTGCCCGTGGTGACCGAGGGCGACTTCGTGCCGACCGGGGCGCGGGTGCAGGTCGTGATGGTGCAGGGCAACCGGATCGTGGTGCGACCCGAGTAGGCCCGGCGATGAGAGGCACGGGTACTCGATCCCCGCCGGGTATAATCTTCTCATGCCCCGCGCCCCCAAAACCCCCGCTGAGAAGAGTCCGGTCGGGGAGAAATCCCCCGCCGAGAAAAAGCCGCGCAAGCCCGAGTTCTCGCCGACGCGCCTCAGGACGTTCCTGTCCTGCCCGATGATGTACCGCCTGGAGTACGTCGAGAAGGTCGGCAAGTTCTACCACCGGGCGCGGGCGGGCTTCACGTTCGGCAGCACGCTCCACCAGGCCTTGCAGACGTTCCACCAGGACGGCGGCAGCGCCGCCGTCTCTGCCCCCGCCTTGGTCGAGAAGATGGAGGCCGTCTGGCAGTCGCAGGGCTACGAGGACGCCGCCCACGAGCAGGCGCACAAGGACGAGGCGGTGCGGATACTCGAAACGTACCACGCCGCCTCGGAAGCCCGCGCCGAGCAGACACGCCCGTTTCTGATCGAGAAGATGCTGAAGTGGGACATGGGGCCGTTCGTGCTGACCGGGCGCATCGACCGCATCGACGAGCATTTGGAAGACGGCGCTTTGGAGATCGTGGACTACAAATCCGGGCGGCTGGGCGTGACCGAAGGGGACGTCAAGGGTGCGCTCGCCATGTCCGTCTACCAGCTCCTCGCCAAGCGCACCAACCCCGAGCGGCGCGTCTATGCCACCATCCACGCCCTGCGCGGCGGCGTCACGGCCTCGGCGTCGTTCACCGAGGAAGAGATGCTCACCCTCGAAGAAGACCTGCGCGGGGTGGGCATCACCATCTTGGAGAAAGACTTCGAGGCCGTCCGCCCCGTCCCCCTGCCCCGCGTCTGCCCCGGCTGCGATTTCCTGCCGCTTTGCACCCGCGCCTGGAAGCGAGAAGGCCGGGATTATCTGGCGGAACTGGCGCAGGACGAATAAGCGAGGCATGAAGCGGGGCCGATGTCAGCTCAGGCCTGCCGCCAGGCGGGGGCATTGTCGCGGGCGAAGTCCCCGAAGGACTTTGGAGGCCGTCCGGTGACGTCGCGGACGGTGGACGTGATGCGATCCTCGGCACCGCGCTTGATCGCCTCGTCCATATCCGCGAGCATCGCCGCGTAGCTTTCCGGTATCCCCATCCCCGTCAGGCGCTCCCTGAGCTGCGCGGCGCTGACGCTCCGGTGGTGGACCGGCCTTTGCGCCGCTTGCGAGATGATCGCAGCCGCCTCCGCGTAGCTCAACGCCTGCGGGCCGGTGATGACGTGCGCCCGGTTGTGCGGCTCCGCATCGGTCAGCGCACGGAACGCGACCCCGGCGATGTCACCCACGTCCACGAACGCGACCCTGCCGTCGCCTGTCGCCGTGACGATCTCACCGCCCGACCGGATCGCCCCGCCGTGCATCCCGGTCGAAAAGTTCTGCATGAACCACGACGGCTGCAAGACGCTCCACTCCGGCATCACCGCGCGTACCGCTTGGTGGACCTGCCCCAGCACCGGGCCGCCTTCGGGGATCGCGGAAGAACTGAGCAGCACCGCCCGGCGCACGCCGGCTCCGGCGGCGCGGCGGAGGAACGGCACCATCATCCGCTCCGGGTCGCCCGCCGGTACGGGGGCGACCAGGTAGACCCGCTCGACCCCTTCCAGCGCCGGGCCGTAAGTCGCCTCATCCTCCCAGTCGAAATACGCCTGCTCCGACTCCGCGCCGGAGCCTGCCGCCGCCTTGCGGCTTGCCGTGCGGACTTGAACGCCTGCTTCCCGCAACCGGACAGCGAGCGCGGCCCCCGTGTTGCCCGTTCCTCCTGTCACCAGGACCTTCCCCGATTGCGTCATTTTTCTCCCCTCTCGGCTCTGAAGGCGTCGCCGCCGTCAAAGGCTTTCAGCAAAATCAGCGGGTTCCAGTAGTCACGGTAGCGAGAGATCTTGCCGCCGGTCATCTGCACGACGCTGATATAGCGCTGGTCGTAGGCTCTGCCCGTGGCGAAGGCCTGGCCCCGGCAGGCGAACTCGACGATCAGCGTGTCGGGGTCGAGCGTTGGATGCATCCGCACGTCCGTGAACTCGAAGAACTTGATCGTTTTAGGGAAGTCCTTGAAGTTCTCGAAAATGGCCTGCTTGCCGGTGACCTGCTGCGGGAAGCCGGGCGGGGCGAAGGGGTACTCGAAGACCGCGTCCTCCGCCCACAGTTCCATCCAGCGTGGGATGTCCTCCTGCACCATCAAATCCAGGAACTTCGTCATGGCCGCCTGCGCGGTCAGCATCGTCGCGCTGTCTTCCGGCATTCTGTTCTCCTTCTTTCACCACGGATGCCGTCTAGGCAACGCCTGTGCCATAATTATAGAGCAAGAAGCAAGCCCACTTCAACAGACAAACCGGCGCTTCTGTTGCTTAGGCAACGAAAACGCCGGATTGTCGCAGAAGTGTTTGAGGAAGATGAGCATGACCACCAACGCGCCCACCAGCCGCATTGATCCCAGGGCACAGCGGACACGGACGCTTTTGCAGAAGGCGTTGGGAGAACTGCTCACCGAGAGGAGCCTTGCGTCGGTCACGATTGCGGACATCACCCGGCGCGCGACGGTGAACCGGGCCACGTTCTATGCCCACTTCCGGGACAAAGACGACCTGTTGGAACACTGCCTGCGGGAGAAGTGCCGTGTGCTTCTCTGCCATGCCCTGCCTGAACAGCGGCAGCACACCCCGGAGGCATGGCACCATCTCATCAAAGACGTGCTGGACTTCTTCGCCCGGATGCCGCGCCAGTGCCCGCAGGCTGCGCGGCAGTGGAACGACATCGTCGTGAACGCCATGCGGGAAGAACTGGATCGCCTGCTGGGGGAGTGGCTGACCGAGGCGCGGCCCACACGCGCCGTGCGTCAGACGCTTATCGCGGCGATCAGTGGGGCCATCGTGACCTCCGGGATGCAATGGCTGCGCGGAAAGGCCGATGTTACGACGGAGGAAGGGGCGGCTGAACTGACAGCATTCATTGTCAATGGTATGCACTGACGGCGCACCAGAGGGCAGAGGCGCGTATCCCTAAGAAATCTCCTCGCCGATGCCCAGCGCCTTGAGTTCGCGGCGCGACTGGTCATCCGAGGACACCAGGGCGCGCATCTGCCGGGCGACCTCGGCCTCGGTCAATCCCCGGCGCTGCATGGCCTCGTGGATGAAGTCCAGCCGGTCGCCTGACATCAGCAGGTCCAGGCTGGAGATGTCCAGGATGTCGGCCAGCGCGCCCAGGGCGGGGACCGTCTGCGCGATGTCGCTCTCGGCGCGCGCCCTGAGCAAGGTCTGCGCGTATTCGAGTTCGCGCATGGCCTGCTCCAAAGGCGCGCTCATGACGCGGTACTCGTTGACTTTCTCCGCCAGTCCATCGCTGATTTTTGTGCCGGCCATCCGTTCAAGCTCCTATCGAAGAGAGTGCCATTCCGGCAGCATGGGCCGGGGCGCTACGGGGTTCCCGCAATGCCCACGGCAGTCCAGCCGGAGTAAGGCCCGTAGTTCGTGAATGTGAAGCCGCCCCCGGCGTCTACGCGCCACAGCGACATCGTGCCATCCGTATAGTTCCAGAGGACCCGCGGCGCACCATCGGCGCCGACGCCGACTGCCGCCGCGCTCCACCCGCCGTAAGGCCCGTAGGTGTTCTGCGTGAAGCTGCCGTCCCCCGTGCTGTAGTTCCACAAGGACATGTGCCCGTCGGTGTTGCCCCACAGGATGCGCGTCGCGTTGTCCGGGCCGACGGAGACGGCCTTCGCGGTATAGCCCGCATAGGGGCCGAACTCCTGGTGGCTGAACTGCCCGCTGACGTTGTCCAGGCTCCACACCGACACCAAGCCGTCCGACCTGTCCCACAGGATGCGCGTCCTGCCGTCCGGCCCGTCGGCGATGGCCTGGGCGGCGTAGCCCGCGTACGGCCCGTACTCCTGGTGGCTGAACGTGCCGCCCGCCGTGCTGTAGTCCCAGACCGAGGTCAGCCCGCTGCTGTTGTCCCACAGGACGTGCGTCGTGTTGTCCGCGCCGACGGAGACGGCCTTGGCGGTGTAGCCCGCATAGGGGCCGAACTCGTGGTGGGTGAAGGCCCCCGCCACGTTGTCCAGGTTCCACACCGACATCGTGCCGTCGGACCTGTCCCACAGGACGCGCGTCCTGCCGTCCGGCCCGTCGGCGACGGCCTGGGCCGTGTAGCCGCTGTACGGCCCGTACTCCCGGTGGCTGAAGCTGTTATCGGCGGCCACATCCCACATCGACATCGTGCCGTCCGTTCTGTCCCACAGGATGTTGGCCGTTTGGGGCTGCGCGCCGGGGAGCAGCCCGTAGGCGATGATCCTGCCATCGCCCGTCGGCACGTACACTTTTCCCGCCACGATTGTGGGGAACTGGAAGTGGCCGACGGACCCCAGGCCGTCACGGGCCGAGTCCTGCGCGCTCGTCCACACGGGCGCTTTGGACACGTCGACGGCGTCGAACGCCCGTACCACGCCGTCGCCGCCGACGCCCCACAGCAGGCCGCCTGCGGTGCCGGCGGCGGAGACCGCGAGAGACCCGCCCGACGTCAGCCCGCTCGTCTTCTTGTACACGCCCGTCGGGCTGAACGTCCCAACGTTGGGATCATATCGGAACTGCTCCAGCTCGGAGCCATTGGCCCACAGGTACACGTAGCGCGCCCCGCCCGCGTCGAACGAGACCGGGTTCTGGCCCACCGAGTCGTACCCCGTCAGACCGTCCAGCCGATCCAAGACCTTGTCCGGCCCCCCCGCCGTGAACCCGCCCAGGGCCGACGAGTCCAGCAGAAAGCCCGTTCCGAACTTGGTCGCCCCCCCGAACAGCCGGTTCGTGCCCGGCAGCAGTGTTAGCCCGCTGTTGCCCGTGTCCAGGTCCTGGTTGCTCTGCGCCTGCTCGTCGAACGGGGAAAAGTAATCCACGACCTTCAGGTCCGGCGTGAGCTTCAGGTAGCACATCCCGTAGTCGCGCCCGCCGGTGTTAGCGTCAAAGGTCCCGTTGCCCACCGAGCAGTAGATGTAGCCCTGGCCGTCTGCGGTCAGGCCCTTGCCGGATTGCCAGATGCCGCCGTCGCCGCCGTCCGGGGTGGTGCAGAAGGAAACCGTCTGAGTCCAGCCGCCCGTGCCGTACTTGTAGCCCAGCACCCAGCCGTGGTAGGGGTAGCTGTCGGAGTTGTGGGCGTAGGCGGTGTACACGGTCCCGTTCAGGAGCAGCAGGCCCGTCCGTTCGTCCGCGTGGAAGCGCCCCGAACTCGCCGGCCCGTCGAAGGAGACGACGCCGCCGACGTTGCCGTCGCCCCTGCCGGTCGCGCTGGCCCTCACCTGGACGGGGCTGCCGGGCCGTTCAGCACCCGTCGTGATGTCGAATACGTGGAGATAGGTGCTGCCCAGATCGTCGGTATCGGTCTTGGTCAGCACATACATATTCCCGGCGGCCTGGTCGATGGCCGGGGTGGCCGTTGTGAAGGTGGCCGAGTTGGGGAGGGTGGTGTGCCAGAGCTGCTGCCCGCCGTCGGCGTCGAAGGCGTAGACGCTGCACGGGGAATGGTCGGCGTTGTCCGACGTGTAGACGCAGAGGACGTTGTGCCGCGCCCCGCCAAGGGTGACGCCGGGGACATAGAGGGGCTGGCCGTTGACGTTGGCATCCAGGCCGCTGATGGTGAAGCGCTTGCCGAAGCGCGCGGCGGTGACGGTGTAGGGCGTCAGCGCCGTCTCCTGCGTGTTGGCCCCGGTGCGCGCGTTGTCGTTGTTCTGTGTCAGGACGGCCTGGGCTTGCGCAGCCTGGGGGACGAGCGCGGCGGCCGAGAGCACGGCGGGGAGAGCGAGGGCGAGAAGGGCGGCCCGGCGCGGGCGGCGGCAGAGTAGCGGCATGGGGGAACTCCTTGGGTGGTGCGGGGAGGGTTTTTCTTAGCCACTATTGTACCACCCAGGCCCTGTTTCCGAGGCACGATTCGGACGCGCGGGTTGACAAAGCCCCCTGCCAGGTTGTAAGATAGCCCATGCCCGCCGCCCCCCTGTCCCTGCTGCCGCCCGTCGCCTTGCCCGCCTTCGAGGGGCCGCTGGACCTGCTGCTGCACCTGATCCGCGAGCACCGCGTGGACATCGCCGACATCCCCATCGTCCACATCACCGACCAGTACCTCGCCTACCTGCGGGCGATGGAGGCGATGAACCTGGACATCGCCGGGGAGTTTCTCCTGGTAGCGGCGACTCTGCTGGAGATCAAGAGCCGGATGCTGCTGCCGCCCCCGCCCCGCCCCGCCGACACCGATGGTGACGAAGGCGAGGACCCGCGCGCCCTGCTGGTCCGTCGGCTGGAAGACTACGCGCGCTACAAGGCCCTCGTCGGGACGCTGTCCGAGTGGGAGGAAGACCGGGCCGCGCTGTTTTTCCGGGGCGAGGCCGACTACGGCGGCCTGTACACGCCGCCGGCCGAGTTCGGCGCGCTCCGGGCGGACGCCCTGCTCAAGGCGCTGCACCGGCTGCTGGCCGAGGTCGGCGACGACGGCGGCACGACCGTCACGAGCGTCCGGCGGCAGAAGCTCACCCTGCGGCTGGCGATGGCCTCGCTCTGGCACAAGGTCCGGCGCGCGGGCGCGGACGGGCTTCTGCTGGAGGAGTGCCTGGAGCGGCCCCTGGTGCGATTGGAAATCGTCCTGCTCTTTTTGGCGCTGCTTGAGCTGCTGCGCCAGGGGCGCGTCGCGGCCAGCCAGGACGCCCTGCTGGGCGCGGTCCACCTGTGGGCTGCCGAGGCCGCCGCCGTTGCCTGAGCGACCCGCCGCCGATGCCGTTTCCGAGGCCGACCTGCCGCCGCTGCTGGAAGCCTATCTGTTCGTTTCCGCGGAGCCGGTGCAGCCGTCCGAGGCCGCCCGCCTGCTCGGGCTGGACGCCGCCGCCGTCGAAGAGGCATTGGAAGACATCGTCAACGCCTACGCCCGCCGGGTCAACTCGGGCCTGCACGTGGTCCGTATCGCGAACGGCTACCAGATGGCGACCCGGCCCGGCCTGGCCGCGCACGTCGCCCGGCTGCTGGCCGCGCCGGGCCGGCCCGCGCGCCTGTCCAGGCCCGCCCTCGAAACTCTGGCCGTGGTCGCCTACCAGCAGCCCGTGACCCAGGCCGAGATCGAGGCCGTCCGGGGCGTCAGCGCCGACGGCGTCCTCAAAACGCTCTCCGAGCGCGGCCTGATCGTGGAGACGGGCCGCAAGGAGGTCGCGGGCCGGCCTATTTTGTACGGCACGACGCCGGACTTTCTGCATTATTTCGGGCTGCACACGCTGGAAGACCTCCCGCCCTTGGACGATGTCACCCCCGTGGAAGACCTTGACGAAAAAGCGGCAACGCAGGACGCCCTGGAAGCCGTAGGACTGGGTGGGTGAGCGGCGTTCCGTGGGGGGCAGGCCGGAGGTCCGCACCGGGCACCACGGGTTTCGATCCGTGGAGGCCTGGCCTACGTCCGCTCGGCCACCGGCCCTCAATCAACCGCTTATGACCAAACGCTTGACAACACTTCTTTTGCCGCTGCTCCTGCCGGCCCTGCTTCCACCCTCGGCGGTGCGCGCCGCGCCGCCGCGCCCCAAGCCGTCTGCGCGCGTCTTGCAGGCGGGGCGGGATGCCGAGGCGAGCCAGGAGGCGGGCGGGGAGGCGCTGCCGCCGGTCCCGGCTCAGGCGGCGGCCACCGCCGCGACCCATGCACCCGTCGTCAGCAGCCATTATGCCGTCCTGGTTGATGCCGTGACCGGCGAGGTGCTTTGGACGCGCAACGCCGACGCCCGGCGGCCCATCGCGTCCACGACCAAGATGCTGACGGCGATTCTCTTGCTGGAGCGGGGCCACCTGGACGACGTCGTGACCGCCCCGAACGGCGTCCAGTACCTGCCCGACAGCAGCCTGCACCTCAGACCCGGCGAGAAGATCACGCTGCGCGACCTGCTGTACGCGATGCTGCTGCGCTCGGCCAACGACACCGCCGTGACGGGGGCGGTTTACCTCAGCGGCAGTGTCCCCGCCTTCGCGCGGCTGATGAACGAGAAGGCGCGCGAGATCGGCGCGACGCATTCCCATTTCGTCACCCCCAACGGCCTGCCCGCGCCGGGACATTACTCGACCGCGGGGGATCTGGCGAAGATCGCCTGCTACGCCATCAACACCCTGCCGCAGTTCAACCAGATCGTCCGCACCCCGTTTTACAAGGTCCGCCGCTCGATGGACACGCGCGACGTGGTCGTGAAAAACACGGCCCTGACCTTCCTCAAGAAGTTCCCCGGCGCGGACGGGGTGAAAACGGGGTATATCCACGCGGCGGGCCACTGCTTCGTCGGCTCGGCCACGCGCGGCGGCTGGCGGCTGGTCGCGGTCGCGCTGGACAGCGGCAAATGCCGCGAGGACGTCGAATCGCTGCTGAACTACGGCTTCGCGGACTTCGCGCCCGTGACGGTGGCGCGCCGGGGCGAGCCGGTGGGGACCGTGGACATCCCTTCCGCTGCCGGACCGGTCAGGCTGGTCGAATCCGACGACATCGCCATTGTCCGCTCCCGGCGGCGCGCGACCCCGCCCTACAAGGTCAGGCTGACGCCGATCCCCTTGCTGCCGCAGGCCCCGATCGGGCGGGGGACGCTGCTGGGGTCGGTGGCGGTCATCGTCGGCGGCAAGGCTCTGGCGAGCGGCGGTGCCGTCACCGCCGATGACGTCCCGCTCCGGCCCGGTTTGGCATTCGTGCGGGCGACGCGGGCGGTGGGGCCGGCGCTGCTGAAGACGCTGGGCGCGCTTGCGGGCATTTCTCTCGTGACACTAGGAGGCTGGATTGTTTATGCTCGAGCGGCTGCAAAAAGCGCTCGCGGGCGCCGGCGTCGGCTCGCGACGGGCCTGCGAGGTGTGGATCACCGAGGGCCGCGTCCGGGTTAACGGCACGGTCGTGACCGAGCTGGGGGCCAAAGTGGACCTCGACACGGACAGAGTCGCGTTCGACGGCCGGCCCGTCCGTCCGCCGCTCCGCCGCTACTACATCGCCCTGCACAAGCCGCGCGGCGTCGTCTCGTCCCGGTCGGACCCCCACGCGGGCAAACTCGTGACCGAGCTGGTGGACATCGGCGGCAAGCCGATGCTGCGCCCCGTAGGCCGGCTGGATGCCGACAGCGAAGGGCTGATCTTTCTTTCAGACGACGGCGACTTTTTGTTCAAGCTGACGCACCCGCGCCACCACGTCCCCAAGACCTATCGCGCCTCAGTCCGGGGCGTCCCCAGCCCAGACGCGCTGGACCGGCTCCGGCGCGGTGTCCATCTGGAAGACGGTCCGACTCGGCCCGCCGAAAACGTCCGCCTGGCCCGCGCGACCCGTGAGGCGGGCGAAGGCGGCGGCAGCGCCGAGGTCGAGCTGACCATCTACGAAGGCCGTAATCGGCAGGTGCGCCGGATGCTGGCCGCCGTGGGTCATCCCGTGACGCGGCTGGTCCGCGTCCGCATCGGCCAGGTCCGGCTGACCGGCCTGGCGGCGGGCGCGTGGCGGCACCTGACGCCCACCGAAGTCGCCGCCCTGACCGCCCCCGCCCTCGCAAAAGCCGGGAAAGGCCCCCCGGTTCCCGACACTGGGGGGACCAGAGAAGACAGCCCTACTCCCCCAGAACTGGGGGCCGGGGGGCCTTCTGCGGCACGTCCCGATGCCGACACCAAAGCCAATACCAAACAGGAGAAACAAGCATGGCCCGCACCGCGACCTTCGACACCACCAAGGGCACCATCGTCGCCCATCTCGCTGAGGACGACGCGCCCGGCACGACCGCGAACTTCATCGGACTCGCCCAGAAAGGGTTCTACGACGGGCTGACGTTCCACCGCTACGCGCCCGGCTTCGTCATCCAGGGCGGCGACCCGGACGGCAACGGAACCGGCGGGTCGGGAAAGAACATCAAGCTCGAAGTCTCGCCGGGCCTCAAGCACGACGGGGCGGGGGTCCTGGCGATGGCCCGCTCCGCCAGCCCCGACAGCGCCTCGTCACAGTTCTACTTCACGCTCGCCGCCGCGCCGCACCTGGACATGGGCTACGCCGTGTTCGGCAAGGTCACCGAGGGCTTGGACGCCGTGCTGGCCCTGCGCGAGGGCGACAGCATGAAGACGGTGACGATCAGTGAAGGCTGAGAGGCGAGGGGACATCTGAAGAAGAGGGAGACGGGGGCGGGCGCATAGCCTGCCCCTTCGTGCCTTGCGCATTGGGAACTTTCTGCCGACTATGAGCGCTTGGAACAGGGACAAGGGGCGGAGGGCGGATGAGGGCGGGGCGTCGGACGGGCTGCCGAACGGTCTGTCCGGGGACGACGTCGACCTGTTCGCGCGCCTGCTGGCCCAGCACCAGGACAAGCTCTACCGAGTCGCTTTTCGCATGGCCGGCCACCACGAGGACGCCCAGGACCTGCTCCAGGACGCTCTGCTGGAGGCCTACCGCTCGTTCAAGCGGTTCCAGCGCGGGACGTACTTCGACAAGTGGCTTTACCGGATCATGACCAACACGTTCATCGACCGGCAGCGCCACAAAAAGCGGGCGGGGCACGTCGAGTCTCTGGACGCGCCGCTGCCGGGCGGCGAGGAAGGGGCCGCCCCCACCCGCGACATCCCGGACTGGACCGATGAGCCTTCCCGGCGCATCCTGAGCGACCTGTTCGACGAGCGCATTCAGAAGGCTCTGGACTCGCTGCCGCCCGAATTCCGCATGGTCCTGATCCTGGCCGACGTCGAGGAATTCTCCTACGAGGAGATCAGTGAGATGATGGACACGCCGATCGGCACCGTCCGGTCGCGCCTGCACCGCGTCCGCGCGATGATGCGCCAAAAGCTGGATCAAAAACCCGAACGAACCGGGGCAAGCAAATAAGGCCAAACAAGGGACGCAAAGGGGCGTCACAAAGAAGACCCAGATGAGCCAAGGACACCTGCACGGGGAACACCTCTCCGCTTATATTGACGGCATGCTGGACGTCGGGCGTACGCGCGCCGTCGCCGAGCACCTGCGCGCCTGCGCGCCGTGCCGCCTGGCCGCCGACCAATTGGGGCAGACCAAGGCGCTGATGCGCCGTCTGCCTTCGCCGCCGCTGCCTGGCCCCGAATTCTGGGCGGCGTCCTACCGCCGCCTGCGCGTGGACGACCGCGAGCGCGCCCACACGCGCCGCCCGGCCTGGGCTACCTGGCTCCGGCCCGAACAGGCCCCCCAGCGCCGGTGGGCGGCGGGGCTGGCCGCCGTCGCCGCCATCGGGGCGCTGCTCGCCGGGCCGATGACACACACGCCCGGCATGGCGACGCACGGGCCGATCCTGCCGCGCGTCATCGGTGCCCCCCGCGCGTCCGCTCCCATGCAGGACGTCTCCCCGGACGTCACCTCGCTGGTCGAATCGCACACCGACTCCGTCTCGCGCCTGCCCCTGGCCGACCCGGACCGCCAGAAGATGATCGCGGCGGACGCGCAGCAGCCCACGGACAACAAGCCGGAGGCGGCGGGCTATGCCGATCTGGCTTTCTAAACGACTCGGCGGGGTCATGTGGAAACGCATCGCCCCGCTGATTCTTGCCGCGCCCCTGCTGGCCGCACCGCCCTCGGCCGCTCCGCTGCGGACTCACCGGAGACCCGCCCCCGCACCCACGGCGGAAAGCTTGTTCGTCAAGGTCCTTCAGGCCGACGACCTCTTCTCCTACCAGGGCCGGCAGATCACGACCTACTGGCGCGTCGGGCGGACGACCGAGGTGCGCGTCTTCCACCGCCCGCTGGACAGCCGCCGCATCGCCTACCTCAACCCCGAATCGCAGCGTGGGCGGCTTCTGGTCAGCGACGGGCGGCAGCAATGGCAGTTCGACCCGCGCCGGCGTGAGCTGCGGCATCGCCGGCTTTCCCCCGGCGCGCTCGACAACGACGACCTGCTCTCCTACGCCCTCCTGCGCGCCAACTACCTGCTGGACGTGCAGCCGCAGCCGCGCACTTGGGCCGACCGCAGGGTCTACCTGGTGACGATCAAACACCCGAGCGGCCACACCCTCGCGCGCCGGTTCTGGGTGGACGCGGGGAGCGGACTGATCCTCAAGCGCGAGACCTACCGGGATGACGGCAAGCTGGCCATCACTGTGGCGTTCACGGACATCGCCTACCGGCCAGCGCCTGCCGCCGCCGGCTTTTTCAATCTGTCCGCCTTGGCAAAGAGGCGGGGGGTGCGCGTCATCGAGACGCCCTCGCCGCGGGAGACGCCGCTCCCGCTCTCCTCGGTGCGCTCTCAGCTCGGCGGCAGGGCGTACGTCCCCGCCACGCTGTCCGGCTACCACCTGGTCGGTGCCTCTTCAACACGTGTGGGCCGCAAGACTCTGCTCCACCTGCGCTACTCCGACGGACTGAACCTGGTTTCGCTGTTCGAGCAGCCGCGCACCCAGCCGCGCCGCCCGACCCTCGTGCGCGGGATGCGCGCCACGCGGATCGGCCCGGTCGCCGGCTACGTCTCCCACCGCGCGTCGCTCACGACGCTGAACTGGGACACGGCGACGCTGAACGTGACGCTGATCGGGGAACTGGGGGCGGTGACCATGCGCGGCCTGGCTCTGACCGCTGTGGGGGGCAAGTGATGATCGGGCAGGGGCGGGGCCTGCCCCGCCCCTACAGGCTCAAAGCGGTCCGGGGCTTCTCCAGCACGACGACGCTTTGGGCCTCTCGGCGCGTCTCCTGGCCGTTCAGATAGGTCACGGCGTAGGTGACGCGCTGCTGCCCGGCCTGGGCGGCCTGGGCGCTGGGGTTGACCTTCTCTGTCCGCTCCAGCGTCTTGCGGACGCGGACCGTCAGCAGCAGGGGCATCTTTTGTACGTTGAGCACGTCGCCGGGCTTCAGCCGGCCCATGTTTTTGTTGGGGTTGGCCGTGATCAGGTCGGCCAGCGAGAGGCGGCTCCGGTAGGCGATGCGGGAGGCGATGTCCCCGCGCCGCACGGTGTAGCTCTTGGAGTGCGGCGGGGTCCAGAAGTAGGGCGCGGCGGCCTGGGCATCGGGCCGGGTCAGGCCCGTATCCACGGCCCGGCGCTGAACTTCCACGGTTTCCATGATCTCCGGGCTGCCCAGGATGGGGGCGGCGGGCGGCAGGCCCGCCCAGTGGGCCTTGACCCGCTTCAGGGTGTCCGTCGCCTCATCGGCGCTGGGCAAGGCGACGCTGGGCCGCCCACGGACCAGGATGACGAAGGCGTGGACGTGCAGCGTCAGCCGACGCGCGAGCCTGGCGAGGGCGACGCCGTCGGGGTCCTGCGGGGCGTCGGCGGGCGCGCGGGCGAGCCGCACCTTCTGCATCCGCACCAGCTCCTGCCCGGCATAGGCCGGACCGACCTGAGACTTCTCGGCCTGTTCGAGCAGTCCATTCGCCGTCGCCGCGTTGCGGACCGTGGCAACGGGTTTGCCGTCAACCAGGATGGTGACCGGCTGACCGAGATGACGGACCAGCAGGAATGCCCCGACGCCGAGGACAAGCGCGGCGGCGAGCAATCCGGCCAGCAGCTTGAACAGCCGGAGCTGGCGCGCTAGCCCTTCCGGGGCGGGTGCCTGTGGTGCGGAAGCTGATGTGGGCATGGGGTGAAGGCGCGTAACAAAGACGTACCCACCCCCGGCAGCTCGCCGCCGGGGGTGGGTTCCTGAGCGTCTTAATCTTACCAGGGCCGCGCGCTGGCGACCTGCATCTCCTGCCGAACCTGGGTCATGGCCCGCTGGAGCTGGGTGTCGTACTGGAGGTCGTAAAACGCCTCCGGGTGTGTCCGGCGGAACGTGGCGTCCTTCCGCAGATCGGCGTCGGGGATCGTCACCGGGATGTTCGGCAGGATGCCCTTGTGGTTGATGTCGTTCTTGTGGGCGGTGAAGTAGTGCTGGGTCGTGATCGCCACGGCCGAGCCGTCCGGCAGGCCCATGATGGTCTGCACCAGGCCCTTGCCGAATGTCTTCTCGCCGACCAGTACGCCCGAGCCGGTGTCCTTGATGGCCCCCGAGACGATCTCGGACGCGCTGGCGCTGTCGCCGTTGACCAGGACGACGAGGGGCACACGCAAATGCCCCTGGTGCTGGCTCGGGTCCACGTCCAGGTGTTCCATCGTCGCCGCCGTCTCGGACTTGTCTTTGATCCAGACGATGGGGCCGCCGGGCACGAACCGGCTGGCGATCTCGCTGGCGATGTTGAGCAGGCCGCCGGGGTTCTCGCGCAGGTCGAAGACCAGCCCGCGCATCCCCTGTGACTCCAAATCAGAAAGCGCCTTGCCAACCTGGACGTCGCTCTCCTCGTTGAAAACGCTCAGCGAGATGTAGCCGATCTTGCGGGCCGGGTCGATCATCGTGTGCTGCACGACCTCTTGATGCACCACGGCGCGCGTGATGGCGATGACGACGGGGTGGGGGACTTCCTTCCGCAGCAGTGTCAGCGTGACACGGGTGTTTTCCTTGCCGCGAATCAAATTGACGACGTCGGAGTCCTTCATCTTGAGCGTGGATTTGCCGTCCACTTTCAGGATGATGTCACCCGCCAGGACCTTGGCCTTGATGGCGGGGCCGCCGATCAGAGGCCGGACGACGTAGACCTGCTGGGCCTTGTTAGTGCCGAGCAGCGCGCCGATGCCCACGAACTGGCCTTGGTTCTCCTCCGACATCTCCTTGTAGGCCTTGGGGTCCATGAAGCGCGTGTAGCGGTCGTGGACCGCGCCCATCATGCCCCGGATGCCGTTGTAGGTCATCTGGGTGGGGTCGATCTCTTTGCCGTAATAGCCGGCCTTGAGCGTGGTCAGCACGTCGGCGTACGTCTGATAGGGCGTGTACTCGTCCGTCTGCCCGTGGGCCGCCGTCAGCAGCGCCTCCGAGACGCGCTGGGGGATCAGGCCGACGACGGTTTGCAGCGACTCGGCGCTGTGGACGCCGCGCACGTCGTTGAAGGAGACGCCGCCGACGAAGGCGACGCCGAGCAGGGCCGTCGTGCTGGCTGCCCGGCCAATAAACCGTCCGATTTTCATAGAGCTTCCTGTTAACAGTCAGTGTCGCGCGGCGCGGGCCGGGGCTTTTCACTGCCCCGGCGGCTATCACAGCACGGGGCCGGTGCGGACCGGGATGCGGGCGACGCGGCCCGAGAGGACGCCGACGGCGCGGTTCAGGACGTCGTCGCCCGTCCCGCCGGGAACGGACACGTCGGGCTTGATGCCGACGCCGGCGAACTCGGCCTGCGTGACCGTTTGGAGCTTGCCCACGGTCATCGTGAACCCCGACCCGTCGCGCAGCAGGATCAGCTTGACGTCGCTGGCGTCGCCGAACGTCGGCGTCCCGACCAGTTTCGCGCCCTTGCTCTGCAAGGCGGACGCCAGAAGCTCGGCGGTGTTCGCCGTGCCGCCGTTGATCAGGACGACCAGCGGGGCCGATGTGGCCGCGCCGGGCGTGACGACGATGGGCGTGACTTTCTTGCCCTTGGTCTCGACGTAGCCCAGGTTGGGGGCCGAGGAGAGCCGGGCGGCGATGGCCGTGCCGACGTCCAGCAGCCCGCCGGGCGAGTCGCGCAGGTCGAGGACGAGGCCCTTGAGGTCCGTGCCGAAGCCGGACAGGGCCGCGGCGAAGTCCTTGTCCGCGCCGGGCGTGAACTGGGTGATCTTGATGTAGCCCAGTCCGCCGGGCAGGCTGCGCGACGAGACCGGCCTGACGGCGGTGGGTGCGGACGTGTCCAGCGTGACGGCGGGGGCCGAGGGCGCGGTGGGGGGAGTGCCGGCGTGGGCGACCGTCAGGGTGACCGTCTTCGCCGCCGAGTCGTCCAGCTTGGTCTGCGCTTCCGTGAGGCTGATCGCGCCGTCGATCTTCTTCTGGAGCGTCGTCACCATCTTGTTGAACGAGACGGGGTCGTCCTGCAAGGCCTTCAGCGCTTTGGTCTGGTCATAGACGAACCGATCGTTGTAGACCCACTTGCCGCCGATGGCCGTGATGACGTCGCCTGCGCGCAGGCCCGCCTTCTCGGCGGGGCTGCCCGGCAGGGGCGCGACCACGGTCAACAGATATTCGGTGTACTCGGGCACGTCGCCGTCCTTGGGGTGGACGACGCGGCGCACGGCCAGGGCCGCGCCGATGCCCGCGTACTGACCCTTCGACTCGCTGCCGATCTCGGCCACCTCGGGCGCTTCCAGGAAGCGCGAGTCGGGATCACCCAGCGAGGCCACCATGGCCGACGCCGCGCCGTGGGCGAGTTTCGCGTCGGGGGGCAGGGGGTCCACGAAGTGCCGCTTGACCAGCGTGTACACTTGCTGGAACGTCGCGCCCGGCTCGTCGCTCGCAAAGTCCTCGTCGCCCGCCCCCGCGCCCGGCCCGTCCTGCCGCTGCGCGACCGCGCCGGGGTGGCCCGCGGAGGTGAGAGTCAGGGAGGGGCGCGGCGCGGCGGCGGACGCGGGGCGGTAAAGGTTGTGGCCGACGGGCCGGGCCGGGCCGAGGTGCGACCCGGCGGCGAATGCCCCCGCGGTCAGTGCGCCGACACCAAGAACGCCGGCGAGGCCGGTCGCGTTCAGCTTCAAGTGGCTTTTCCTTTCGAACACTCTGCCCGGTCGGGAAGAGCAGGCGAGAGGGACTCACCCCCTCGCCTCCTTGCAGGCACAACATCATTCCCTGAAATCAACAGTCTGCGGGGCGCGGGGGTTCCATCCCACCCGTCACGGAGGGGCAAAGGCGGGCCGAGCCGAAACAGTGCATTATACCCTCCGCTCTGCCGCGAGTCAACGCGCGCCGCCGTCAACAAAAGGCCGGAATTGGGGTATCATAAACGCGGGAATCCTCTCGGTTACGCTCCAACCCTGCCGTCCGGTTCCCGCGCCCAGGAAGGAACGCAAACACCCTGCCGATGACCGACCAAAACGCCACCCAAAACCAGACCATGACCCTTTCCAATCCGCGCGAGGAGGCCCTCGCCGACCTGCGTGACCGGCTCGCCCATGACGACGACGGCAACGGCGGCCCCGACGCCTCTTCTTCCCCCCTGTCCGCCAATCAGATGCAGGTCACGGACAACCTGGACCAGCTCCTGGACATCCTGCCGCCCGCCCTGCGCGAGGCGCTGGAGATGGACGACCTCTCGACCGGCCTGATCGAGATCGTGCTGGACCTGGGGCGCGACGCCGAGGCGCGCTTCGCCGACGGCCGCGCCCTGTGGCCGCGCGAGGGCATCCCCGTGACCGCCGAGGACATCGAGTACGTCACGTCCCGCATCGGCGCGTTCGGCAAGGACAACCGGGCCGGCATCGAGCGGACCCTGCACCGCATCTCGGCCATCCGCAACCGCCAGGGCAAGGTCGTCGGCCTGACCTGCCGCATCGGGCGGGCCGTCTACGGCACCATCGACATCATCCACGACATCGTCGAAGCCGGCAAGTCCATTCTGATGCTGGGCCGGCCCGGACGCGGCAAGACGACCAAGCTGCGCGAGGTCGCGCGTGTGCTCTCGGACGAGTTCAAGAAGCGCGTCATCATCGTGGACACCTCGAACGAGATCGCCGGCGACGGCGACATCCCGCACCCCGCCATCGGGCGGGCGCGGCGGATGCAGGTGATCGAACCCGAGTTCCAGCACGCCGTGATGATCGAGGCCGTCGAGAACCACATGCCCGAGGTCGTCGTCATCGACGAGATCGGCGTGGAGCAGGAGGCCTTCGCCGCCCGGACCATCGCCGAGCGCGGCGTCCAACTGGTCGGCACCGCCCACGGCAACTCGCTGGAAAACCTGCTGATGAACCCGACCCTGTCGGACCTCGTCGGCGGCATCCAGGCCGTGACCCTGTCCGATGAAGAAGCCAAGAAGCGCGGGACGCAGAAGACCGTCCTGGAGCGCAAGGCCCCGCCGACGTTCGACGTGATCATCGAGATCATGGAAGTGGACAAGCTGGCGATCCACCACGACGTCACCCGCACCGTGGACCGGATGCTGCGCGGCGGCCAGCCCCGCCCCGAGATTCGCGTCCGCAACGCCGCCGGCCAGGTGGAGATCGTCCAGAAGTCCGACCTGGAAGCGCCCCGCCCGCCGGACCGCGACCGGACGCCGTCGCTGTTCGACGACGGGACGCGCGGGCGCGGCAACTTCGGCAACGGGACGTCTTACACCGCCGCCCCCGCCCGGCCCGAGCCGGACGGGGCGGCCCCGCCCCCGCGCGTGGCCCCGCCGACGCCGGAGGGCGAGGCGCGGACGCAGGACGGCCCGCCCACGCTCTCGAACGGCAGGCCGATCCCGCAGACGCTGCGCGTCTTCCCCTACGGGGTCAGCCGCAGCCGTCTGGAGCGGGCGATTCGGACCCTGCGCGTCTCGGCGTTCATCTCCAAGGACGTGAAAGACTCGGACGTCATCATCGCCCTGAAGGCGAACTACCGCAAGGAACCCGCCAAGCTCCAGGAGGGCCTGAGCCGCAACCTGCCGACGTATGTGATCAAGAGCAACACGTACATCCAGATCGAGAGCGTCCTGCGCGAGATCTTCCGCATGCCGCAGGAGATTTCAGAAGAGGACGTGGCCGTCTCGCACGCCGAGGAGGCCATCGAGGAGATCATGAACGACACGTCGGGCGGCCTGAACTCGCTGGAGCTGGCCCCGCAGAACTCGTTCCTGCGGCGCTTGCAGCACCAGATCGCCGAGAACTACAAGATGACCTCGGAGAGCATCGGCCAGGAGCCGAACCGCCGGGTCAAGATCAGCCGGCCCTAAGAACCCACCCCGGCTCGCCGCTCGCCACCCCTCCCGCATCGGGAGGGGGAGGAGCAAGAAGAAAACTCTCCCTCCTCCCGATGCGGGAGGAGTACCCCGTAGCGAAGAATGAGCAGAGTGGGGGAGGTGGGTTCCCTGTTTATCACCTTTGAGGGCGTGGAGGGCGCGGGCAAGACGACGCAGATCGCGCGCCTAGCCGCGCGCCTGGGGGCCGAAGGACGTCAGGACGTATTGACGACGCGCGAACCGGGCGACGGGCCGTTGGGCGCGGAGCTGCGCGCGCTGGCGTTGCACCCGCCGATGGGCGTTCATGTGGAGCCGCGCGCCGAGCTGCTGATCATGCTGGCCGACCGCGCCCAGCACGTCGGGCAGGTCGTCCGGCCCCATCTGGCGTCAGGCGGCGTCGTGCTGTGCGACCGCTACGCCGACTCGTCCGTCGCCTATCAGGGCCACGGGCGGGGGCTGGACATCGGCGAGATCGTCCGCCTGAACGACTACGCGACCGATGGCCTGGCCCCCGACCTGACGGTCCTGCTCGACCTGGACCCCGCCGTGGGCCTGGCCCGGCAGCGGGAGCGCAATGTCATGGAAGAAGAATCTCTGCCGTTCCACCGGCGCATCCGGGCGGGCTTCCTCGCGCTGGCCCAGGCGGAACCCGCCCGGTGGCTGGTCTTAAACTCGGCACGCGCCCCAGAGGCCGTCCACCGGGACATCTGGGAAGCGGTCTCGGGCCGCTTAACGCCATGAAGCTTATCATTGCCATCGCCCATGAGCGGGACAAGCACAGGCTGGGTGACGCGCTGCTGGAGAACGGGCTGACGTTCACCAAGCTCGGCAGCACGGGCGGCTTCTTGCGTCAGGGCAACGTCACCGTGCTGATCGGTGTCGAGGACGACGACACCGACCGCGTCCTGGACATCATCAAAGCGGCGTGTCAGTCGTCCGAAGGATACGTCAACGTGCCCGGCGACATGATGGGAAGCGTCCCCGCCCTGGGCGCGTTCGCCCCGCACCCCGTCCGGGTCGAATCGGGCGGGGCGGTGGCTTTCGTGCTCAGCGTGGAAAGCTTCGGGCGGTTCTGAATGCTCCAAGACGTTCTGGGTCAGCCTTACGCCGTGCGCGTATTGGAGAACGCCCTGTGCGATGACCGGCTGGCGGGCGCTTACCTGTTCGTCGGGCCGGACGGCGTGGGCAAGGCGACGGCCGCCCGGCAGTTCGCCAAGAGCCTGTGCGGCGCGGTCTCGGACGACGACCGGGTGGCGCGGGCGATTGACGCCGGGACGCTGCCGGACGTCCGCAGCCTGTCCCCGCCGCCCTCGCGCACCACCAGCATCGCCCAGGTCTGGCCGCGGGCGGGCCACAAGGACCACTCCCCCGACAACGCCCTGCTGCGCGACCTCCAGTTTGAGCCGATGGCCGCGCCCAAGCGTGTTTTTCTGATCTTCGACGCCGAGGGTTTGGGGCGGGGCGGGGCCGACGCGGGGAACAGCCTGCTTAAGACTCTGGAAGAGCCGCCGCCCTACGCGCACTTCATCCTGACGGCGGCCTCGACGGGCGGCGTCATGCCCACCATCGTGTCGCGCTGCCAGGTCGTGCCGTTCGGCCTGCTGTCTGCCTCAGACATCGAGGCCGCGCTCGTGTCCCGCTTCGGCGTCGCGCCCGCCCAGGCTCGCTTCTTAGCCGCCTACGCCGAGGGGCGGCTGGGGCGGGCCGTCACGCTGGCCCGCTCGCCCGCGCTGCTCGCGGGCCGTGAGGCTTTGCTCGACCTCGCCCGTGATCTGCTGACGGCTCCGCCGGTTAGGAGCTTCAAGCTGGGCGAGGAGTTCCGCCGACTCGCCCCCAAGATGAAGGCGGGCGACGACGACAGCGCCTCCGAGGCGGGCGAGGAAAAGGGCACGGAGAAGACGGGACGGGAGCCGCTGACGCGCGCCCTGGACCTGCTGGCGGCCTACTACCGGGACGTTCTCACCGTCGGCGTCGTCGGCCCGGCCAACGCCTCGCCCGTGAACGCCGACCGGCGCGAGGAGATCGTCGCCCTGGCCGCGTCGTGCCCGCCGGCCCGGATGGAGCGCGCCTTGGCCCTGCTGCTGGACGTCCGGGCGGCCATCGAGCGCAACGCGAACAGCCAGCTCGCCCTGGAAGTCCTGTTCACGCAGATCGCGATGGGTTAGGGATTCCTAACGCCGGATCACCGCCCCCTCTTGCGCCACCTTCCCGATCTCCTCCGAAGCCGTCGCCCGCACGGCGGGGTCCGAGTCTTTTGCCGCTATGTCTGCCAGAGTCGCCTTCGCCGTCAGGCATTCCAGCGGCCTCTTCCAGCCAACGCCGGACCGCCGCAGTGTCAGCCCGATCTCCCTGATCGCCCACTGACGGGAGGACGCGGGGCGGTGGACGTCCCCCGCCAGGCGTGACGCCCGGAGGAGCGCGTCCGGGTCCGTCGCCGGGCCGCCCGTCATCTCCGGCTGGCGGGCAAGCGCCTCCTCGCGCGGCCTATCAAACCCGTAGTATTTGAGGACGTAGACCGTCGGCGCGAGGAACAGGAGCATCGTGGCGGCGGTGGTGGCGCGCAGGAGCCACTTCCAGAACGGCTTCAAGACGGGCTTAGGAGGGGGATTGGGAGCAGACGGAGGGGATGGGGGAGGGATGGACATGAGAGTTAGAACCGCAGCAGGATTTGGAACGTCAGCCGGTGGCGCACCTGGCCGGCCGCATCACGGGGGACGTCGCGCAGGTACTGATACAGGCCCCGGAAGGTCAGGTTCGCGCTGGAAGCATAGGTCAGGCCCAGCGACTCGCGCGTGGCGCTGCTGTTGCCCACGGGATAAACGAACAGCGAGCGCGAGATCGCGGCACTGGTCCGGCCCGTGAAGCGGTAGTCCCCCTCGGCGTAGTAGCCCAGGATGCGCTGCGGGCCGTCGGCCCCGATGACCGCCTCGCCCCGCGCGGTGGTTCGCTTGAAGCCGTAGGAGCCGTCGCCCCCGATGCGGCTCTTAGAGACGAAGCCGCCCCGGTCGGGCCGGACGCGGCCTGAAGGGGGGAGTTCGACGGCGAACGGGTTGTCGACCGAAATGTCCGTGATCGGGAGCCGCCCTTGCAGCAGGGAGCCGCCGACGTTGACGACGCCGTTGCGCGTGGTGAAGGTGCGGCCCAGCCGGAACGAGTACACGCGGGTCGGGCTGATGTCCACGTGGCCCGGTCCCGTCCCCGTGGTGAACGAAAGGTCGTAGTTCAGGACGCCGTACAGCCGGCCCGAGAGGGCCGCCCCGAAGTCGGTGCGGAGGCCCAGCGACTGCGCGTACAGCGGCTGCAAGATCAGCAGGTGCGGGTCGTAGACGGCGAGCAGGCCGAACGGTATCTGGAACTGGCCCACTTTGAGGTAGGCGGTCGAGCCGAAGTCCGTCTCGACGGGCAGGCGGTAGACGAAGTACGCCTCGCCGACCTGCACGTCTCTCCCGCGCGCGAGGTCGGGCGGGTCTTCGGCCAGGAGCTGGAGGAACAGGCTGCCGCGCGCCGTCCCCTTGCTGGTGATCGGGTGCTGGATGTCGAGTTCGGCGGCGTTGACCCAGAAGCCGCCTCTCCGGCCCGTCGTCGCCGTGCGCGTTCGGATGTCGAGGGCGCCGCTGACAAGGAAGCCGCGCCCCAGGGGAATCGGACTGGGCAGCGGCACCTCGGGGGGCGGCTGGTCGGTGGGCGGCGGGAGCTGCGTCTCCAGCGGCGGCACGTCGTCCGAGGTACGCAGGTGCGTCGGGGCGGCAGGCGTTGTCGGGGCGGCAGGCGTCTGTGCGGTGGCGATTCCCGGCAGCAGCCCGAGGCTGAGTGCAGGGCCAAACGTGAGGCTAAACAGGCGCAGCAGGGCGGCGGGGTACGGGTGAGGGCGGAAAATCATCAAGGCGCTTGCGTACTCCCGGCGGGTCTCCGCCGTCCATCCCTTGACAGACACCCTCGATTATGACACAATGAGGCCGATCACGCAAGCGGCCCCTTCCGGGAGCGGCCCCACCTGCGCGATCCAGCCCATTCGACAGGACAGGCGCTCGCCCTTCTATGGACTCCGCACCCCCCGTGGACGCAGCCCCCGACGTAGGTTTGGGCGATGCAGACTTGGGCCGGGCCGCCCCCCCCGGTGCTCCCCCGCCCGGACCGTCTCCGCTCGTCCCCTCTGCGCCTGACTCTTCCCTGCCCGACTCTTCCCGGCTTGACCCCCATCTCGTCGCCCTGCACGAGTTGGTGGGGGCAATCGCCAGGCAGTCGGACGCGCGCGTCACCCTCGCGCTGATCGCCGAGAAGGCCCGCGTCCTGACCGGCGCGGCGTCCGCCGCCGTCAGCCTGCTGGACCCGGCCCGCGCCCTTCTGGACTTCGCCGCCGTGGCCGGAGAGGACGCCGCCGACATCATCGGCCAGACGGTGCGCGTCGAGGACGCCCTGGCAGGCCGGACCGCCCTGACCGGGGAGCTGACCCTGATCCACCGGCCCCACCCGATGCCGTCCGAGGCTGACCCGGCCGACCCGAGTGCGCGGGCCGGCGTCGGCCTCCGCTCGGCCCTGGTCGTGCCGCTGTTCCGGGACGGCCGGCCCTCGGGGGCGCTGACCGTGCTGAACCGGCGGGGCGACGCGGCCTTCAGCGGGGCCGACCTGCTGCGGCTCCAGACGCTCGCCGACCTCGCCGCTCAGGCCCTGCGGACCGACGACCTGAAACGCCGGGCCGCCCGCAAGCAGCAGGAGCGCGACATCCTGTTCCGGGCCGCGCAGACCACCTCGTCGTCGCTGAACGTCCAGGAGGTGCTTTCGAGCGTCGTGGAGACGATGGCCGGGAGCATGGAGATGACGGCGGGGGCCGTCTTCCTCCTCAGCGACGAGCGGACGCGGCTGTATATCGGGGCGGACCGGGGGCTGGCCGAGGGCGATCAGGACCGGCAGCTCTCCGCCGACGGGGCGGGGATGGCCGCCCGCGCCCTCCAGTCAGGCCAGCCGCTGCGCGTCAACGACGTCGGGGGTGATCCCGCCGAGGACCTGCCGCTGCCCGGAATGCGCTCCCTCCTGCTCGCGCCGATGGTGGCCCGGACGGTCCCCGAAGGCCTGCTGGTCGTCGGCTCGCGCCAGGCGGGGGCCTACAGCGCCGCAGACGCCTCGCTGCTGTCCGCCGTCGCCAGCCAGGCCGCCGTCGCCCTGGAAAACGCCTGGCTCTACGAGGACGCCACGCGCCGCGCCCAGGAGGCCGCCGCGCTGTACGAGCTGTCCCAGGCCGTCGGGGCGACCCTGAGCCTCAACCGCGTCATCCACTTCGTCGCCGACAGCGTCCTGGCCCTGCTCCACGTGGACAAGTTCGCCCTGTTCCTGTATGACCCCGGCGCGGGGCGATTGGAGATCAAGGCCTCGCGCAACATCCGCCGCGAGACCGCCCAGACCATGAACCCGCGCCTGGGCGAGGGCATCGCCGGCTGGGTCTTGGAGTTCGAGACGCCCACCGCCGTCCAGGACGTCTCGGCGGACCACCGTAATCGGTCGTGCCCCATCGACGGCGAGGGCGTGACGTCCCTGGTTAGCGTCCCGCTCCAGTCGGGCGACTCGGTGATCGGCGTCCTGCACGCCATGAGCAGCCGCCGCCGCCTGTTCACGGTCGGCGAGATGGAGCTGCTGTATACCATCGCCAACCAGGTCGGCGCGGCCATCGCGAACGCCCAGATGTACGAGGAGGCGCGGCAGCAGTCGGAAGAAATCCGCAAGGGCGTTCGGCGCATCGCGCGCGCCCTCGGGTCGTCGCTTGACGGGCGGCAGACGGCCCAGACCATCGCCGAACTGGCCCTGGAAATGACCGGGGCCGACCGGGCGGCCCTGTTCGTGCTGGACGGCGGGGGCGGGCTGACCGCGCGGGCGGCGGCGGGCTTCAAGACGCCGCTGGCCGCCCTGCTGCCCCTCGCGCCCGGTGACGGCGGGCGCAGCCCCGAAACGGCGACGGGCTTCGTCGCCCGGCGCGGGCGGTCGCTGACCATCGAGGACGTCGCCAAGGACCTGCGCTTCGTCCTGCCCGCCTTCGCCGCCCGCGAGCGCGTCGTCGGCTACCTGGGCGTCCCGCTGAAGCTGGGCCGCGACGTCCTGGGGGTCCTCGAAGTCTACACGCGCGGCCCGCGACGCTTCACGCCTGACGAGATGCGGCTGATGATCACCTTCGCCAGCCAGGCCAGCGTCGGCCTCCAGAACGCACTGCTGGTGGAGCAGGCCGGGCACCGGCTGGACGATTTGCAGGCCCTGGGGGTGCTCTCGGAGATGCTGGCCGGCTCGCGCCTTTCTGGGGAACTCTTCCCCGCCGTCCTCCGTCTGCTGGGGGAAGCCGCCCGCGCCGAGGCGGGCGTCCTGCGTTTCTACGGCAGCGCCCCCGGCGACGGCCCGCCGGCCGCCGTGTTCCGCCGCGCCGGCGGGGACGGCGACGCCGACATGGACGTCCTGCTGCGCGACCTGGCCGCACAGGTCGAGTCGGCGGGGGACGCGGCCCTGGTGCCGCCCGGCCACGCCGCGCCGACGCTGGTCGCGCCGATCCCCGGCCCGCCCGGAGGCCCGCCCTGCGGCGTCTTGATACTCGTCCGCGCGCCCCGGCGGCCTGCCTTCGACGGCCAGGAGAGGCACCTGATCGCCACCGCGGCCAACCTGCTGTCGCTGCGCCGCGCCTGACGCTGCCGCCCCGAGGCCCTGTGTTTCCACGGGGTGCCCGCCGATACAGTAGTGTCTTCGTGACTACGACGAAAAGAAGTGAAGTACCATGGCCGAGCAAACTTCGGATGAACGCGACTGCCTGGAGATCGACCTCCCCGCTTCCCCGGAGCAGGTGGGGTCTGTCCGCCGGGCCGTCGCCGACTTCCTGCGCCGCCGGGCGTGGGGCGAGGACGACGCGGACGCCCTCCTGCTGGCCGTCGGCGAGGCCTGCAACAACGCGGTCAACTACGGCGGCGCGGGACAGCCCGACCCGCGCTTCTGTGTCCACTGCCGGCCTCTGGGCGACGACCGCTTGCAGATCGACGTCCGCAACCGGGGCAACGGCTTCCACCCCGACCTGGATGACTACGGGCAGCTCCCCGAAGACGAGTTCGCAACCCACGGCCGCGGCTTCGGCCTGATGCTGGCCCTCGTCGATAGCGTCCAGGTACTCTCCGAAGGGCGGAACACCGTCGTCCGGCTGACCAAGTCTAGGGCCTCTTGACCGTATTCAGCCCGCCTTGCCGCGCCGATACCGGGTATAATGGCCCTCGCAACACGCAAACCCCGTGCAGCGAGACACCATGGCTGACCAACCCGCCCCCGAATCGTCCTTCAACCTCAACGCGCCGCGCCCGACCGGGCGGCCCGTCTATGAGTCCACGCTTCTTCCCGAGCGCCGGCGACGCCGCCTGCCGCCTCGGCTCGTCATCCCGGCCCTGCTCCTCGCCCTCCTCGCCCTGCTCTACTTCCTGATCTTCGCCCCTAAGCCGCGCCGGTTCGTGGACACGGCGGGCCGGATCGTGTCTGCGTCCGATGCCGGCTCGCCCGGCGTCCCGCACTTGTGGGTCGCCGGCCCGGATGGGGCCGGGGCGCGGCGGATCACCTCGCTGCCCGCCGCGTCCCCGGCCTTCACGGCCGACGGCTCGCAGGTCGCCTTCTCCAGCCAGGCGGGCGGTCAGAATCAGATCTTCGTCGCGGATGCCGACGGCCGGAACCCGCTCCCGGTGACGCGCACGGCGGGGGCGAAGCTGCTGCCGGCTTTCGCGCCGGGCAGCGACACCCTGCTCGGGTACCTGTCCGGCGCGTCCCTGGCCGTGATAGAGGCCGGCAAGGGCGACGCCGCGCTGCTCCTGCCGGCGGCGGGTGGTGCCCGCCCCGACGCGGCACGCGGGGGCCAGGCGCAGGAGGCCGCCGTGACGTCCTTCGCCTGGCGGCCCGGCCCGCCCGCCGGCCGGCCCGGCCTGGCCGCCGTACTCGACTCGGGTGGCACCCAGACGCTGGCCGTCCTGCCCGCCCTCGACGCCGCGCCGCACGTGACCCAGAATGACCAGCCGGACGGCCCGCCGCTGGCCGCCGCCGACGCCCTCTCCCTGGACTGGTCGCCTGACGGCTCGCAGATGGCGGTCGCCCTGCTCCACGCGCCCGCGCCCCAAGGCCGCACCGTCTCAGGGCTGGCCCTGTTCGACCCGGCGGGCGTCTTCCGGCGCTGGCTCTTCCTGCTGCCCCCCGGCTCCACGTCCGGCCCGCAGAACCCCGTGTTCTCCCCGGACGGCGCGCAGATCGCCGTAGAGGTGTGGCGCCAGCCCGACCTCGCCCGCCGCTCCGAGATCGGCCTGTTCTTGGTTCCCCTGCAAAGCACTCCCGCGCAGGCCGGCCCGCCGCGCCTGCTGGCGCGCGGCGAGTGCGGCGCGGCGCGGTTCTCCCGGAACGGCGGTCAGGTCTACTTCCTGGCCCGGCGGGCGGGCGGCCACGACCTGATGCGGGTTAACGCCGACGGGACCGGTGCGGAGCGAGTTTCCGACGGACGCGCCGACGTCTCCGCGTTCGCCCTCTCGCCGCAGTCTGCCCGCCCCTGATTTATTGCAATGGCACTTGACGTGTGGTATACTGGGAAACATTTACCGGGAAGCAATTGAAGACAGTGACGTCACTTGGGCCGCGTTTGACCCGGCGGGGGCACCGATGAACCCGTTCGTGGAACGCTTGCCCTGGCGAGTGGCTGCCCTGGCCGGCCTGATCGTCGGCGGCGTCAGTTTCGCCGCCGCCGTAGACGTTTGGACCTGCCTGTTGCGGGTGGGTGCCGCGTTCGTGCTTTTCGGCCTGGGTGGCCTGGCCCTGCGGTCAGCCCTGCGCCAGCCGGCCTCGCCCCCCGCCGACGGGCGTGGCCGGCACTTCGACCAGACGACGCCCGCCGCCCCGGACGAAGCCGCGGCCGCAGCCCCGCCTCCGCCCAAAGACGCGCCTTGAGCGTGAAGTCAGGATCGCCCGATAAAGACCGCCCATGACAAGCGCCCCCAACATCCCTGAGCTGTGGAACCGATTCAAGAATCGCAAGGATCAGAAGGCCCGCGACCAGATCATCAATCACTTCGCTTACCTGGTCAAGATCACGGCGGGCCGCGTCGTCACCTCCCTCCCCCCGAACCTTGAGCGCGACGACCTGGTCAGCGCGGGCGTGATGGGCTTGATCAAAGCCGTGGACCAGTTCGATGTCTCGCGCCAGGTCAAGTTCGAGACCTATGCCATCGCCCTTATCCGCGGCGCGATCCTGGAAATGCTGCGCGAGGAAGACTGGGTGCCCCGCTCGGTCCGCGACAACGTCAAGACCCTGGAGCGCACCTACCACAAGCTCGAAACCCAGACGGGCCGCCCCGCCACCGAGGCCGAGGTCGCCGAGGAGATGGGCATCTCCGAGGAAGACCTGCTCAAGCTGCTGGTCAACACCAGCCGCTCCAACGTCCTTTCGCTCGATGACCTGCTGCTCGGCGGCGGCAGCGGCGACGGCGAGACCCTGCGCCTCGCCGACGTCCTCCAGGACGAGAACGCAAACGTCGTCGCCGACGTCGAGATGTCCGCCCGCAAGGGCGCGCTTTCGGTGGGCATCGACCGGCTGCCCGACCGCGAGCGCCTGGTCATCTCCCTGTACTACTTCGAGGGCCTGACCTTTAAAGAGATCGGCAAGGTCCTGTCCGTTTCCGAGTCGCGCGTCTATCAGCTCCACACCCAGGCCGTCCTGCGCCTGCGCGGCTACCTCCAGCGCGACACCCCCCTGTTCCAAAAGAACTAGCCCCAGAAGACCTAAGAAACCCCGCTACGCCGACACGGAGACGACGCGCAGCACCTCCTCCACCGTCGTCTGCCCGTCTACAGCCTTGCGGATGCCGTCTGCCAGCAGCGTCCTCATGCCGCCTGAGACGGCCAGATCCATCAATTCCTCGGCAGGTGCCCGGCGCAGCAAGGCTCCGGCCAGGGCGCTGGACATCGTCAGCACCTCGTACAGCGCGATCCGGCCCGCGTAGCCCCGTCCCCGGCACCGCTCACAGCCCCGGCCCCGGTAAAAGACGGCGGAGGGGGGGGCGTCATAGCCGCCCTCTCGCGCGAGTCGGATGACGTGGCTCAGAGTCGGCTCGTCCGAGATGTCGGCGGGCGCTTTGCAGTGGTCGCAGAGGCGGCGGCACAGGCGCATGGCGACGACGCCGACGACCGTGGATGTCACCAGATGCGGGGGCAAACCCAGGTCCATCAGCCGCAGCAGGGCGGACGGCGCATCGCCGACCTGGAGGGCGGACAGGACAAGATGGCCCGTCAGCGCCGCCTCGGCGGCGAGGGCGGCGGTCTCGCCGTCGGACAAAGTGCCGACCAGGAGGACGTCCGGGTCCTGTTGTAGAAGCGAGCGCAGGCCGGCGGCAAACGTCAGCCCGCCCTTTTTGTTCACCTGCACCTGGGTTACATGGGGCAGGATGCACTCGATCGGGTCTTCAATCGTCACCGTCTTCGTTTCACCGCCAGCGATGTCTTGCAGACACGAATACAGCAGGCTCATCTTGCCGCTCCCGGTCGGCCCGGCAGCCAAAAGCAGGCCGTAGGGCCGGCGCAAAAGATTGCGCACCTGCGCCAGGTCGTTGGGAGCCAGGGCGAGCGAGTCCAGGGCCACCAGGAGGTCCTGTTTCGCCGATTTCGCCGAGACCTGCATGGCGATGGACTCGCCGTAGATCGAAGGGACGCTGGAGACCCGGACGGTGAAGTCTTTGTCCTCGTACCGGAGGGGGATGCGCCCGTCCTGGGGCAGCCGCTTCTCGTTGACGTCCATCTCGGCCATCATCTTGAACTGGGCCGTCAGCGATTCGCGGACGCTGATGGGCAGCCGCCGCGTCTCCTGCAAGACGCCGTCCACGCGCAGGCGCAGCCGGAAGTTTTCCAGCGTCGGTTCCAGATGGATGTCGCTGGCCTTCGCGCTGACGGCGAGCTGCATGATCTTGTGCGCGAGTCGGATGGTCTTGGTCTCGGGGCTGGCTACGCCGTCCGCCTCCGGCTCAGACAACTGCTGGGCAAAAAACGCGAGTTCCATGTCTAAATCCTCCTTCGGCGCGGCGGCGACTGCGACCGGGCTTCGCTCCATGTAGGCGACCAAGTCGGCGCGGCGGAACCGCCACTGGCGGCCCACTTTCAGGCCCTTGATCTCGTCCTGCCCCAGCAATCGGTACAGCGTGGGCTTGCTGGTGCCCAGGAATTTAACGGCTTCATCCAGGCTCAGAAGCTCTTCAGATGCTGTTTTGGCTTCGGCCTCCTCTTGAAACTTTCGCACCTGTTCCCGAGTCGCGTCCAGAGTCAGGCCCAGCTCCGTTAAAACTCTGGCGGCCAGTCCTTCCCCCTCTGCGATCAGCCCCAGCAGCAGATGTTCCCCACCGATATAGCTGTTTTTTAGACTATTTGCCTCAGCGTAAGCGAGGTCGATCACCTTCTTGGCGCGGGGCGTCAGATTGAGGTCCTGCCCCGGCTTTCCCTCACCCCGCGTGGCCCGCCGCCCAATTTCCGAGCGAATGCGGTCCCGGCTGACGCCGGATCGATCCAAGATGCGGGCGGCCACGCTGACGTCCTCGTGGATCAGCCCTAGAAGCAGATGCTCCGTCGAGATACCAATGCTGCCCATCGCCCCTGCTTCTTCCTGGGCGTAAGACACGGCCTTATGGGCGCGTTCGGTGAGTTGTTGCCACATTTGCGTCTTCTCCGATCTTATCAAAGCGTTATGTTAGTCATAATAACACATATTGATAAAAGAGTCAACGGCCTTCTTACCGCACATCAAGGGCAGGGAGGAATCGGGCAGGGGATGATGAAAAGAGCCACACGCCCATGGACGCCGACACAAAACCGACTACGGAAACCGCCTCGTCCCCGGACGCCCGCTTGGCTCGCGCCGTGCTTTCTCTGGAAGGGCTGTCGGTCGGCGATGCGTTCGGGGAGCGCTACTTCACGTCGGGGGCGGACGCGCTGATCGCCGCACGGACATTGGCCCGTCCGCCGTGGCACTACACGGATGACACGCAGATGGCGCTCTCGGTGTTCTCGGTCCTGCGGCAGCGCAGGAAGATCGGCCGGGACGCACTGGCGACGAACTTCTCGGTCCACTACGAGGAAGACCGGGGCTACGGCGATGCCATGAACCGGCTGGTCCCCATGATCTACCTCGCCGGCATGTGGCGGATGCTGGCCCCGCGCCTGTTCGGCGGCGAGGGGTCACTCGGCAACGGCGCGGCCATGCGAGTCGCGCCGCTGGGGGCCTATTTCGCCGACGACCCTGCCCGCGCCGCCGCGCAGGCCGCACGGTCCGCCGTCGTCACTCATGCGCACCCCGAAGGCGTGGCCGGGGCCGTCGCCGTCGCGGCTGCCGCCGCCCACGCCGCGCGCCTGTACGGCCAGCCGCCGCCTTTCTGTGCTGACTTCCTGGCTTTGATCCTGCCCCACGTCCCGTCCGGCGCGGTCGCGGACGGCCTGCGGCTGGCTGCGGCTCTGCCCCCGGAGACAACCGTGCGCGAGGCCGCCCGCCTCCTGGGCTGCGGCTACAACGCGACCGCCCCGGATACGGTCCCCTTCGCCCTCTGGTGCGCCGGGCGGCACTTGGGCGACTACGAGGAAGCCCTGTGGCTGACGGCGAGCGGCTTGGGGGACATCGACACTACCTGCGCCATCGTCGCCGTGTCGGCGGGCGCGGGCAGCATCCCCGTTGCTTGGGCCACCGCGCGCGAGCCGCTCCCCCGCTGGCCGTTTGAAGAAGTGGATGGAGGAGAAATCGATGACGCAGACCGCTGACCGCCTGGCGCGGGCGTACCTGTCTTTGGAAGGCTTGTCCGTTGGTGATGCTTTCGGGGAGCAGTTCTTTGTCGATCCGCGCACAGTGGACGCGCTGATCGGGGCGCGGACTCTGCCCGCGTCGCCGTGGCGTTACACGGACGACTCCGAGATGGCCCTGTCCGTCGTGTCCGTGCTGCGCCAAGCGGGGGAGGTCAATCAAGACCGGCTGGCGCTGGGCTTTGCCCGGCGCTATGACATGCGGCGCGGGTACGGCCCGGCCATGCACGGCATCCTGCCGCGTATGGCCTTCCCCGGCGCGTGGCCGTCGCTGGCGCGCGGGCTGTTCGGGGGTCAAGGGTCGTTCGGCAACGGCGCGGCCATGCGGGTCGCGCCCCTCGGGGCCTACTTCGCCGATGACCTGGCCCTGGTCGTTGAGAACGCGGCCCGGTCGAGCGACGTCACCCACGCCCACCCGGAGGCCGCCGCCGGGGCCATCGCCGTCGCAGTCGGCGCGGCCCTGGCGGCGCGAGTCGCCGGCGGCCCGTACCCCAGCCGCCAGGAGTTTCTAGACTCGGTCTTGCCCCACGTCCCGGACAGCGTCGTTCGCGAGAATATCCGCCATGCCCGCGACCTGGACCCCTCCGCCTCGGTCACGCTGGCGGTGTCCGCCCTGGGCAGCGGCCACGACATCTCCGCCCAGGATACGTGTCCCTTCGCCCTCTGGTGCGCCGGTGGGCACCTGGACAGCTATCAGGAAGCCTTGTGGCTCACCGTCAGCGGCCTGGGTGATCGGGACACGACCTGCGCCATCGTCGGCGGCATCGTCGCGCTCTCGGCGGGCGCTGGGAGCATCCCCGACGCCTGGATCGCCGCCCGCGAGCCGCTGCCCCGCTGGCCGTTCGCGGAGACCGGCGAGATTTGAGGGGAAGGGCACGAACAGAAGCGGGCCCGCGGGA
>JAABUV010000742.1_pt1 | contig 49289 bp, 76 predicted proteins | sample 5559971 | NCBI WGS metagenome assembly JAABUV01 (sample SAMN10711881, study PRJNA513362) | rock metagenome | isolation source: Antarctica rocks | place: Antarctica: Victoria Land, Knobhead nord | collected 2015-12-19 | reverse complement strand
GCGGCGCCCGCGAACGTGCCATTGCGGGCGGCCGCGTGCGCCGCCTGGGCGTCATACACCGCCACCGCGACCGTGCGCAGGGTCCAGTGCGGGTCGCGCTGCAGCGCCGCGGCCCCTGGCGGACCGTCCGCGAGCTGCAGGTAGGCCCAGCGCTCGGGCAGGTGCATGTTGACGACGCCCTGCCGGCAGCCCGGCATGCCACTGCAATGCCCACTCCTTCACATGGCGACCATGCAGCAGCTCTCAGCCACTGATTGCTGGGTGAGTGCCGTATGCTTGGCTGGTGAGTGCAGCAAGCTCACAGCACTTGCGACTGTTGCTTTAAAGGCACACGGGCACGCCGGCAGCGCCCATGTCATTGCCGAATGACTGTTTGAAAGCATGCAGTTGATGCAGCCCGCACCATGGGCGCATACACCCAGTTGTCAGGGTCGCTCGGGAAGCCGGGGTCCTTCCAGTGGGTGCCGTTGACTCGGGTGACGTGGTACTCCACCTGGGAGCGCGCGCGGGCGCTCATCGCCTTCTTCTTCTTTGACATCACTGCTTGGGCTGCTGACAGGGTAGGGTGGCCAGTGTTGGGCGGCCAGGCGTGCAGGCGCAAGCGAGCTCCAGCCCTGCAGTCAGGTCCCAACCAGACCCTGAGACACATGTGTCATATCAGCACGGCCCCGACACGGGGCGCGAATGGGGCACATGGGCCGCGCTCACAAGCGTCGCCTGCTGCCTGTGTCCGCGGCAGCAACCCAAACGGCACCGGCAGCGAGCGGCCGCGCGCCGCGGCGGCGGTGCAGCGCGCGCGGGGGCGCGCCCGCGAGAAGTTGATGCGCCACAGGTCGCGCGGCCGCGGCGGCAGCGCCGCGGATGTGTTGAGCGCCAGGCCGGCCAGCGGCAGGGCCACCTCAACGCTCCAGAACCTGCCCGCCGCGCGGCGGCGGCCGCGGTCAGGCGCCTGCGGCCGCCTTGAGCACGCGCCGGCCCGCACGACGGGGCGGCTCTGCTGCCCGGGCATGCACAGCGAACACGGCATGCGGCAGGCGCGGAGCCTGCGGCGGCGCCAACCCGGCTGGGCCGTGCCCCGGCGCGCACCCGTGGGGCGCGCTCGCGGGCCATGCGCCGGGCGCCGGTGCAGCCTGCAGCAGCCCGCTCGCACGCGCCGCCCGCTCCGCCCGCAGGCGCCTATCCTCTGGCCCCCGTCCCCGCCCCTCCCGCAGGCGCCTGGCGCGCGCCTCGCCGACCAGCGGCCGCGAGGCTGCGCGCGCGCCTTCGGCGGCGCTGGCAGCCGCCTCGGCCGGCGCGGCGCGGCCAGAGCCGGCTGGACTCGCGGGCGCGCCGGCGCGGCCTACACGGGGAGGCGCCTGGGCGCCGGGGGCGCCCAGGTCGGGCGCGAACACGGCCGCGCGCAGCAGGGGCGCCATGTCAAAGCCCGCCGCGCCAAACACGCGCGAGCTGTTCTCATAGCCCCCGTCCAGGTATGGCTTGTTCAGGCACCTGGGGCAGGCGCATGCGTTGGCGAGCGCTCGGGGGCGCGCAGGCTTGACCTCATCACACCGCACAGGCAGGGGCGGGCGCACAGGTCCCAGGTGGCAGCATTGGCGTTAACCTCCACCTCCTGCCCAGCGTACCACCCGGTCATGCCCGTCGCGGCAGGGAGGACAGGACGGCAGCAGTGTGCGGCAGCACGCAAGAGCCGCCGCGCCTTGTAGGAGTGCGTGCTGCCGTCCGCGTCGACAAACACCTCAAAGTCGTTGTCATTGAAAATCACCTGCGGGTGCTGGCTCTGTTGCCGGAGTGGCAGTCCAAGACAAGATATCAAGATGGCCGCGCCTGGGCGCTCGGCGGCACGCCGGTCGCCCCCGTGGTTGCGCACCGCGTCATGCTCGGTGATGTTCGCCCAGGTGTCGGGCTCGGACAGCAGCGCGCCAACGTACAGCCACTCGTCGTCCCACCTGACCTTGGCGCGCGTGCTGAACCGCGGCGGCGCGGCGCCGCTGATGTCGACAAAGCTCTCGCTCCACTCCACCTCCTCCCAGACCGGCTCGTCGAGGCGCCCGTCGATGACGGGCGGTGTCCCCGCGCGGACTGCAACCAGCTGCCTGGGATATGAGTCTGTGAAGTCGCAGAAGCCCGCGCCGGCGCCCCGCAGGCGGTGACAGCAGGTGAGGCTGGCCACAAGCAGCAGCCAGGCGCTACGTGGAGTCATGGCGAGCGCATGGCAGCGTTCTGCAGGGCGTGCACAGGTGCGCTGCCCGGCCGGTGTCTACCAAGGCGCAGCAGGACAGGCCAGCGAGTCAGGCTGAGAGGAGACTTGGGCCAGACCTGTCGTATGTTCTCTTCTGGTTCTCCTGTACTCTGTGGAGTGCTGCTGAGCTGTGTTCTGCTGGCCAGGGGCTGAGGCAACAGACTGTCCAGAACGCTGGCACTGTTCACAGACTCCTTTTCGCAGAGTGTCACCAGGATTGTTAAGACTCTGCGCCACACTTGGTGCGACAGAGACGCCCAGTGCCAGGCTTGTATTGGGCATGGCCCATGGCGTCGCGCTACCTCAAAGCATACACATATCGCACCTAGTGGGTGCCTGAGCTGACAGGCAGCACAGCATTGTCATCGACGCAGGGCCAAGTACACAGCCATGCACCAGTACCCGCACGACCACCCGCTGTGGGCAGACATCAACTTCACGCCAGAGTGGCTGTACCAGAGCGTCCAGCAGGAGGCCGCAGAGTCCGCACGCGCGCGCAGCACTGGCGCGCACCTTCACCATTCCTTTGCAGTTCACACCAAACAGAGCCTCCTGCTGACACGCTGTGCCACAGTTGCAGCACGGACACCGCTGGCAGGCACCAGGGGCCTGCGCAGCGCGCTGACCTGGTCGGCGGTGGAGGATGAGATGGTGCACTACTGCTTCTCGCCCATTGCACCAGCGGAGGGCATGTCCGCTGACAAGATGGACAAGCTCCTGCTGCGGTGCGCGCCTCCCAACGCCGTCGCCCAGGCGAGCGGCGTAGCGTGAGGACACCTCTTAGGCACCGGCATCTATGTGCTTTACAACGCGTGTCCAAGTGCAAGCGAGCGGCGGCGCCAGAGACACAGCACCACAGCGGGGCGGCCTGTGAGCTTGTCCCGGAGGTGGAGCCCGTAGCTCTGCTAACAGGCAGGGGTAGCAGGCCGCTTGGGTCAACCAGAGAGCGCTGGGAGGCGCTGAGGCACGCCGCCGCAGTGCTGCCGCCGGGCGAGGCTGCGCAGCGTGTCGCGCGCGGCCGCATGGCCACCTTCGGCCGCTTTGCAGCAGCTGCGCAGGCCGCCGCGCGGGCCGCCGCGTCGCCCGCCGTGCCGGCCGTGCCGTGGCTGCCGCAGCGGCCAGCGCAGCCGGCCGCGGCGAGCCCGGCTGCGGCCGCCCCGAGCGCAGCAGCGCCTGGCTGACGCTGGTGAAGCGCACCCGAGCTGCCACGCTGCTGCGCCTGCTGCAAGCCCTCTGTGCACTAGCCTGGTCCAAGGCGTACTACTGTAGATCACCGCTGTGGCTTTAGTTGCAAAGCGCCTTTCTCCGTAGCACTCAGGTCGGCGACGCAAGCGCAAGGCAAAACCGTGTGTGGATCACACGTCATGTACCAGGCCTTGCGGTTGCCAGTGTTTGAGCACCAGAGGTGCGTGCGCCATGCACGTGCGCACCTTGGAAGCCTGTTGAAAGAGTGAGTACAGCATACTGGACCCAGGCGTGCCCCGCTGGGAGTGCAGTGCTCCTGTGCAGTTCACTGTTATCCAACACCACCTACCGGGCGCCCAACTTGTACCCCCATGTGGACCACCTAAGTCCCAAATGTCCTGGCCAGCGGCCGGCCGCAGCTTGCGCCACAGCTCGGATGGTCATTAGTCAGGCGAAGCTCGGCAGATGTCTCTACTACAAGGCCGCACGTGTTGCTTGGAGCCCAGCCAGAGCAGCTGCGCTGTGGACGCCGTGAATCGCACGCCATAGCGCCTTGACATGTGTCGGGCGCCGGTGTTGTGTTACGTGGAGCGCGGCGGCGGACGGCTATGAAGCATGGACAGTCAGAGCTCGTGAGTGTGAAGGTGGACGGCCAGGGAGAGGCTGGTATGCACAGCATTGTATATTACACTGCATATTACATATGTTGCATGCATACTCTGCCGCTCGCTGCCTTGTTCCTGCGTGCACGGAGTCTGCACAGTGCCCAGCAGGGTGCCCCTGCGCTTACTGCAGGCACCGGCAACGGCGTGCACAGCAATGGCAGCGCCGGGGGTGCGGCGGCGCGCGGGCGCCCGTTCCGGCGCTGGAGGCCGGGCGCCTGGGACAAGCTGCGCCACTGGGTCCTCACCGACTACTTTATCGTGTCGCTGCAGCTGGCGTTCGGGCAGTTCATCGTGTGCCTGTTTGTATTTGTGCCGGGCCTGGCGTTCCCGCAAGCGTGCCTGGCCTCCGTGTTCCTGTACGTGGGCATCATCCTGAGGCAGGACCTGCACGTCGCGTCGTACCTGGCGTCGAGCGTCAAGGTGCTGGGCGCCATCGTGTCCGGCTCGACGCTGGCGGGCGTGGTGGTGCGCGCCCGCGCTGCCGCCCTGGTGCCCGCCTCGGCGAGGCCGGCGCGCACGCGCGGCCAGTCTGGTCGCCAGCAGGGCTGTTCCTGACTGCGCTGGCCAGGCTGGCTGCAGTGCGCGCGTCGAACAGTGCAGCGCGCAGCAGCCAACGCTGAGCGCTTCGAAGAGCTGCAGAGCATGGCCAGTCGCCTACTAGGTAGCACTGCGCTGCGCCTGTGCGCGCGCTGCGGTGCGGTGCGGTGCGCTCCACTCAGCGCGGTCGGCGCACGCGCGCAGCTGACGCTGGCGCGCCTGCCGCCGACCCTGCACCTCTTCTGGCTCTGCCTGTTTGCGTTCCTGGGCGTGCTCATCGCCAGCACCGTCCGCGTGTCCACCGACGCGGGCACAGGCATCGTGACGGGTGCGGCCGTGCCCTGCTCTGCAGCTTCTCTGTGTGGGTCTAGGCGCAGGAGGTGCTCGTGGAGGCGCCCCAAGGACCCCAGTGCTTGACGATTGTGCAGTAGGCCTGGTGTGGTGGCCTGGTGTGGGATGTGCTACCGCCTTGTCTGAGACGGCGCGGCTTGAGTGACTTAAGGTTGCCAGGCGCAGTGCCCCGCTGAGCGACACGACTGGGCCACATGGGGGCCTGATTGCTTGCAAACGCCGCTGACTTCCTGCGTGCAGGTGTGATATACGGCATTGTTGTCATCACCGGCCAGTTCATCACGCCCATCGCGGCCATATGGACGGACGTGCGCCCCTCTTGTAGCTTCTAAGCTCAGGTTTGGCGTGGGGCTCCACACAGGACCCTGTATGCATGCCTTGTTGTAAACTGTGTTGACGTGCGGAGGTGTGGTCAGTTGCCCTACCTCTGCACTTCCTCAGACGGCTGACGTGCACATGCTGGCGTGTGAGCGGTCTGCTGCCGACCTGTGCCCGCCGGCCCTGTGCGCTGAGGGCCCCTGGCAGCCCCTCTCGGCGAGCGGCCGGCGCGCCACGCCGCGCAGGTCATCTGCAACTTCTACCTGGTCGGCCTGCTCGCGTCGGTCGCCGCAGGCATCAGCGGCTGCGTCGTGCTGCCGACCATGGCGCGCAACATGCTGCGCAGCACCGTCGCGGAGGTCCTGCTGGCGCGCCCCCGCCAGAGCAGGGTGAGGTTAGGGTAGGGTAGGGTTAGGCATGCAAGATGCTGCATAGCTCCGTCTCCGAGGTCCTGCTGGCGCGCACCCGGCCATGCGCGCCGCGGCCCCGCAACCCTGCAAACGCCCTCGTCCTGTGAGGAGCAGCTGTGCCTGTTTGGATGGCGTGGAGTAAGCGGCTGCCATGCACAGTAAGCACGGGAGCGCGCTCCAAGCGGCGTCATGTTCTGGTGCCCGCCGTATGTGCGGGGGCTCCACTGCCGCTCACAGAACGGCGTGTCGCGCTGCCAGGAGCCCCTACCTGTCTGCTGCGCCGGAGCGGCGTACGAAACCCCTTGCGACTCAAAAGTGTGTGGCCACGCGCTTGCTTTGAGTGCATGCGCAAGACCGCACGTCTCTGGAACACTGGCGCGTGCGCGCGCAGGGCCTGGGCATGTCGTTGTCGACCTTTGCGGCACACCTATTTGTGCCCACCCAGTACGCGGACCGCGCCTGCGGCAAGGCGCCCAACGGGCCGGCCGATGCGACCCACGACGAGCTGCCGGGCTTTGCAGCAGCACCGGTGCGACCCTCTGCAGCCCACGCGGCTGCGGCTGCCCGCACCGCATGCACTGAAGAACTCAGCTACAGACACTTTTGAGGGAAGCAGCGGTGTTGTCGAAGCTGATACACTTTGCAGAAACAGCGTGTTTGCTCGAGGCGGCCGCCTTGGATCCCTGTCCTCTGCTGCCATGCACGGCCAACGCCAGCCGGAGCCTGGGGTGCATGCCATTGCCCGCCCTGGCTCAAGCGTCCGCAGGTCACCAGGCGGCGGGCGGAGGCAGTGTGTGCCGGGCTTGCTGCTCGGGAGCGGTTGGAGCGGCCTGGGAGCGGGTCGCGGCGCCGACCAGACTCCTGCGCAGATGCCGCTCAAAGTGCATGCACAGTCGCGCGCCCTCTTCGGCGACGCCCGGCGATGCGCGCAGGCGGACGAGCGGCAGGAGGCGGATGAGCTGCGCGCGGGCGAGGAGGCGCGTGAGGCGGCGGAAGCGGGCGAGCTGGAGACCGCGCAGTCGGAGGGCCAGCCGGCGGTGATGGCGCACGTGCACTCGCTGGCCGGCCGCCACGCCGCGCCGCCGCTCAAGTACCCGCCGACGTCCGAGACGACGTTCATACCCTGGGAGCGCATGGATGCGCCGGCGAACAGCCCGCTCCCTGCGCCGCCGCCCGCGCCGCCGCGCGCGCCGCAGCTGCCGCCCGCGCCGCCGCGCGCGCCGCAGCCGCCGCCGGCGCTGCACCGGCCCTCGGAGCCGCCGCCCGCGCTGCACCGCCGCTCGCAGCCGCCGCCCGCGCTGCACCGCCGCTCGCAGCCGCCGCCGGCGCAGGGGGTCGCTGCGGGGCCGTTTGCGCCGCGGAGCGAGGCCGCGGAGCTGCTGTCGCCGTTTGCGGGCGTGGGGCCGCTGCCGGAGCCGGACCTGGGCCTTGGGGGCGCGCGCGACGGCGGGGACGGCGACAGCGCGAGCGAGGGCAGGGGCCCGGGCGAGCACGCGGCGCCGGCGGACCCCGCGCTGGCCACGGCGCACTCAGCGATCGCGCCGCCGCCGCCCCAGGGCCTGCCCAGCGCGAGGCGCCTGCAGGTGAACGGCTTGTCCGTGGTGCCGTGCTTGTGCAGAAAGGGCGGCGCTCGCTGCAACTGTGCGTCTTGCCTGACACTGCGCACGCGCAGCTTGCGTTCTGCGTCATTCTGTACGTGTACTCCCACCGAGCCCGCCATCCCCCTTCAACACCTTGCACATCTCCCTGCGCGGCTCACGTGGGAGCAGCAAGCACGCCGGTGCATTTTTTTTGCAAAACGCAACAAGGCTGCGAGCGCCTTTCGGCGCCGCGGCTGGTCTCTGTCGCATGAGATCCGACCCGCAGCGCATCGCAGGCCGCCGCCATGGCGCCCGCGTGGCACGCCGCCGTCAGCAGTGCAAGTGCAGCGGCTTGGTGACCGCTTGTCACTGGCCGAGCTTGGCTCGCAGGTGGCGCCGCCCGCCACGCGCGCCATGAGCTTCAGCGGCACGCCGGGACGCGTGAAGCGCGGGCCGGGGCGCGGCGGCGTGACCGGGCGCGGCGGCGGCAAGCAGGGCGAGCAGACGCGCAGCTTTCGGGCGCGGGCGCGCAGCGGCGAGCTGCGCAGCCTCATGGCGCTGCACGTGTACGAGCACGGCATCGAGCAGATGGCTGAAGTGCTCACCGACTACCAGTGCGAACCCTGCCTCTCTTACCCAGCTCTACCAGCCCTTATAAGCTTCCCTGCTTTGAGGCGCTCTGGTGGGTGTCAAGCGTCAGGGCGCGACCGCAGCATGTGGGTGGCATGTTGGGTGGGTGCTGGACCTGCGCACCAGCGACCAGGCGGCGGCCGCCAAAGCGCTGCCATGCCAAGGACTTGCATCAATAACACTGTTATCAATTTTGTACGAGCATCTGCAACAGGTCTCCATGACGGCAATAGACCCTGGGCGGCGTCATGCGCTCATGATGCCGCCTCAGAGCATGGGCGCAGTCCCTGAGGCGGGCACATCCACTGCTCTGCGGCGAGCGCTTCCCCATGTCTGCCTTACGCGCCGGCCCGCGCGCGCAGGGAGTTCCTGCAGGAGGCGTCGGACCCGCTGCGGCCGCACCAGCCGTTCCACGCCGGGCGGCCGGGCAAGCCGCGGCCGATCAGCGCGCTGCGGCCCGTCATGCTGACCGCGCGCCGCCTGGCCAGCGAGGCGCGGCTGAGCGCCCCGTAGCAGTGCCGGTGCTCTCGCATGCGTGCTGGTGGCGCACACGTGCACGTCCAGTTGACTACGAGAAAGACTTACAGAGGACCTGATGGACGCGCCATGTGCAAGGCGGCTGTGGGAGCGCCGGCGAGCCGCGCCGCGCGCGCGCAGTGCAAGCTGGAGCCGCGCTGGCTGGCCAACGTGCCCATGTGCGGCCCGCGCTGGGCCAAGGCGCTGGACGCGGTCAGCTCGCTGCTCACGCGCGCGTCCGCGCTGGAGAGCGTGCTGGAGGCGCGCGCCCTGACTGCTGCGCTCCTCGCTATCACTGGCTCCTGGCTGTGTTTCTGCACACGCTTGACGGTCTTTGACACTGTCGACTGTCACTTCCGAGGGTCGGGCGGTGATGTCACTGCACACGCGCGCATTAACGCGGTAGAAGGTGTAAAAAGAGGAAGGTTGCGGCGGGGGCATGAGCCTTCAGTCAAGTGGCAGTCCTGAGGCGTGTGGAAGGCGGCAAGTGGGAGGCATGGTGTGTGCGGCGCTGCGCGCGGCAGGGCGACGAGCCGGCGCTGGTCGAGGACGAGCTGCGCGAGCTGCTGGGCCACAACGTGATGCCGCTGCTGCGGCTGCTGTACGCGCAGGCGGCTGCGTCCTGCAGCGCGCTCTCGCGCGCGCTCAGCTGCTCCTGCCCGAAGCGGCAGGCGCGGTCCCGCCCGCTCGAGCCCCGCAGCGCCGCGGCAGCGGCTCCTTTGGCAGTCGTCCAACACTTTCCCCCGGCGCCCTCCGCGTGCTCTGGAACGGTGCTGCCTGACATGCGGGCTAGTGATGCGACCTGCGCATGCACTCGGGGTGATCTCGTGCCCATTGCCTACGTTGTAAAACGCGCCTGCCGAGCGACCGCACATGGTCATGCGCCGCTGCTGCCCAGCACCAGGTGCATGCGCGCGCCGCGCAGCGGGGGATGCTAGGGTTTAGCAGGGTTCCTCATGCCTGGCGCGAGCGGGGGGTCCCCGGGCGCGGCAGGTGGAGGTGCGCGTGCTGATGGAGCCGTCCTGGGCGGTGCTGGAGTTCGAGCTGGCCTCCGCGCTGCACGGCGTCATCAAGATGTACTGGCGCCGCTACAACGTGCGCAGCCAGCTCATCTTCCGGCCCAACCCGCAGGCGCGCCCCTGACCCTGCCCTACCCTACATGTCTGCAGCCAGCTCATCTTCCGGCCCAACCCGCAGGCGCGCCCCTGACCCTGCCCTACCCTACATGTCCGCAGCCAGCTCATTTTCTAGCCGCCCGCAGGCGCGCCGCATGCGACTAGAGACGGGCGCCTGTATCGACGGTGCCAGCTCCGATGCCGGCGAGTGCAACACTGGGGAAGCAGGCGGCACATGTCGTGGCATCACTGGCTTCTGGCGCGTGCTGTGGGTCATGACGCGCGTCTGAATGTGCGCTTTCTGCGCGGCCGCCGCCGCGCACGCAACCCTGCGCACCGCTGTACGCAGTCAGCGCGTAGAGCGGACACAAAGTGCAGAAGGAGGCGGGCCAGAGCAGCCCTATTACGGCCTGCGGCCTTGCCACGCGTTTGCCACTAGCCGTGAGAGCTGCATGCCTTGTGCGCGCGTGCAGATCCGCGCGCTCTTGTACATTGGCGCGCTGAGCAATGGCATCCTGGAGGCGCTCGCGAGCGCGGAGCGCGCGCTCAGCGACGCGATCCTGACGCCGGTGCGCATCCGCAGCCCGCCGCCGCCACAGCCGTCGGTGCGGCCAGGCGTCGCGCACGCGCTGCGCCTGCCGCTGCTGCTGGAGCGCTTCAGCGCGGTGGCCGCGCGCCTGCCGCTGCACCGGCGCAACTCGCCCATCCTGGAGGCGAGCGAAGAGGGCGACGAGTCCAGCCACGGCGCCGGCAGCGTCGCCGGCGCCAGCGCCGCGGAGGAGCAGGCCGCGCTGGAGGTGCGCCCCCGCGGCGGCGTCTGCAGGCGGCTGCTGAGCGGCGCACGGCGCGCACGCGACACGCTGTGGTGACTGTTTCGGTTACGAGCTGCCTGCTCCGGTGCGGAGGGCGCTGCGCACCCCAGCGTTCAGCGCCCTGCATGGTAAGCATGCTGCTGAGTGCACAGCGCTTTGCGCGTGCGGCGTCGTGCAACGCGTCAACGCGCCGCGCCTGCCGCGCTGCGGCAGGCGGAGCGCGAGCGCATGTCCGACCTGGAGAGGTGCCTGCGGCGGCGCTCGGCGCTCAAGCCGCTGGAGGAGGCGCTGCACATCGGCGTGGACGCGCGTGCGCATGCGCCTCGTGAATGGGCTTGCGGGCATGTCGTGAGCCCGGCTGATGCAGCAGGGTCTGCTCTTGCTGCGCGGGCACCAGCGCTCCTCGGCCGGCGTCGCGACGCGAGAGCGCCGGCGGGCGAGCGGTTAGCGCATGCGCACGTCGGGCCTGCAGGACCGCTCTCTGACAGTTCATGACCCTCTCACCCCACGGCACAGCTGGCGCATGCGGATGCAGCCTGAGCAGCTGTGTCGCCAGCGGCCCGAGCGCGGCCCAGCCCTGCCTGGGGATGAGCCCCTGAGCTAACCCTGCCCTACCTTACCCAATCCCGTCCTGACAAGCCCGTGCCGCGCCAGGCTCGGACAGCGGCGGGTCCACGCCGGCGGGGCTGTCGTCGCAGCAGGTCAGCTTCATCCGCAGCCGCTCGCAGCGCCCGCTGCAGTCGGTGTCGGCCGCCGTCGACGCGCTGGCGGCCGCCGCGAGCCGGCCTGCGAAAGGCCCCGCGTATGTGATGACGCAAGGCGCGCGCCCGCTCCGCGACGCCGATGCTGCAGCACGGGCGTGCTTGATGATATTTAACAGACAGGCGCATGCGCTGTACGGTGACCACATGCCTAGCGCACGATGCCCACCGCCGCGCTCTTGGTACATCCGCCGGGGAGCGTGAAGCACGCGCCGGAGCTGCGCAGCTATCATCGATGATGGTGAACAAGCGGAGCGCCCCTCCCTCAGCGCTCCTGGCGGCGCGCTCAGAGTGGCTGCGCGCGCGGCAGGCACGCGGGCGCAGCGCGCGCGGCAGCGCGCGGTCTGGGCGACCGACTGGATGTGGCCGCACCTGGCGGAGGTGGCGTCCGTGCTGACGGTGAAGTCGCTGTTCCGCACGGCCACGCGCACGCTGCCGGGCGCGCTGCGGTCCTGGAGCGCTTTCCGCGCGGCCACCAGGTGGGGTCCGCTTCTGATTCGTGGACCCGGCAGGCCTGTGCATGCTGCTGACCTGCTGCAGGATGGGCTCTGGCAGAACATCCGACCTGCGACTCGCTGACATGCTCAGGTATGCGTGCACGAGCGGGCTTCATGGAGACTGATAGGCACATGCAGGCTGACGTCCCACCCCGGCTGCGCGCGCAGGGGCGACCGCGTGTTCCAGTTCTGGGTCAAGTACCAGGTCGCCGCGTCGGTCATGCTGCTGCTGATCCTCATCATCTCGGACCTGGTCCCCGAGGCGCGCCCTGCCTGGGCAGGCCCACGCGGTGCTGCGGACAGCGACATGTAGCACTGAGACCGTGACCAAGGAGCTCGCGAGGCATTGCAGCGTAGTAGTGGTGTGCATGGCTTTGCTATGGGTTGGGTCGTGAGCAACCTCTTGCAGCACGAGGCGCTGCCCGAAAGTGTCTGCGGCGCGGCCGAGCGCGCGGGGGCTGCGCCGCAGGCGCGCGAGTGGCGGCTGCTGTACGCGATGACCACGGTCGGCGTGGTGCTGTCGGAGAAGGTGGACACCACGCTGAGCAAGGGCGTGCTGCGCATCTTCGGCACCGTTTGCGGCGGCGTGCTCGGTGCGCCCCACGCCAGCCGCACGTAGACTAGGGCTGGGGCCAAACATGTCTGGTTTAACAAACTTTTCGTCTGTGCTGGCGTTGCCTGGGATGTCCTTTGGCACGACGTGTGCCTCAACTGAAATTGGGTACCAGCCAAAGCCCGACGCGGCATGCAATGTGCATACTGCGTTAGGGCTAGGGCAAAGAGTCGTGCGGCTAGTTGTTAGGGCTGGCGCGACGCTGGAGTGCGGGACAGGCACCAGGTCCGCTTGCCGCCACCGTTTGCACGACCGCGCAGGCTTTGCCGTCATGGCCGGTCCGCAGCTGGCCAACTGCGCGCCGGCGCTGGCCACCATCGTCTGCGTGGCCACGTTTGTCATCGGGCCGATCACGCTGACCGTCTACAAATATGCCGCCTTCCTGTTCCTGATCACGCTGCACACCATCATCCTGTGCCAGTGCGGCCCCTGCGCCCGCCACGAAATTTTGCTGCCATTCCTGCATCGCTCAGGCGCGTCGCGCGGCACTGGTCCTTGCAGCATGGTGGTATGGATATCTTGTGTTGGCAGACAGTAGGAGTGGGCCTCGTGCTCAGGCAGCTACCTGAGCAAGCAGGCACTGCGAGAGATTGCGCCAAGTGCATGCAACGGCACGCCGCGCGACGCAGACCCGTGCGCCATGCGACACGGACAGCAATTTGAGCGCTGGGCAGACGCGGCTACTCTCGCCACAGCCCTCAGGCGTGAGGCGCCTGCCGCCAGGTGGACGGTGGCGCCGGGCGACACGGGCAGCACCATGTACTTCTACGCGCGGGTGATTGACATCACGCTCGGCGTCATGATCGTGCTCCTCTTCGACCTGATCTTCCCCTGGTGCGCCGCCTCGACGACGCGTCGTTGATGACCGCGGCGCCCGCGCCCTGTGTGGCCGCATGTCTGTTGGCGGCGCTGCATGCACCCAGGGCCCAGCAGGCCTGCGCCTGCGCAGGGGAGATGCGGCCAGCTCAACCGGCACGGCCAGCGTGCAGCTTGTCTAACGTATTCCTCAACAGGTCAGTGAAAGCAGGTCGTCTCACGGCCGTGCGTTTTTGGTGAGTGCTTGGGCCTGCAGTAGTTCTGTACCGCAGTTTGCATGCTTTGTGGCCTAACAAAAGTGGCAGCACTGACAGTCGGGTGCCTGGCGACCAGGTACACGTCCACGGCGGCCGCGGAGATGCTGGGCGACGCCTTCTATGAGGCCACAAAGCTGACATGCTGCTACTTTGAGGTGAGCGCGCCCTGGGGCCGATACGCCATGCTGGACCAGGATGTGCTGTGACAGCAATTGCTATGTGACGCTCACTGCTTGTACCTTGACAGCGCTGTGAGAGCATGCTTTCAGTCAAAGCAGACTCATGCTGTCGCAGCGGGTAACAATGGGTCCACGACATGTAGCAACTAGGCATAGGTCCACGACATGTAGCAACTAGGCATGCACGCTCTCGTCAGAGCCCCTTTGCCCAGGCTGCCCGGCGGACAATATGCACAAATTGGGCGCGGCCCAGGTGTTGTGACAAGCAAGTTGCGCTGCTGTGTCGCACAGTGTGCATTCAAGGCATGTGGGTTTGATGCGCTGCAACTCTTGTAGCATCCTCTGCATGGTGGTGCCGGGGTGCGGGACGAGGGCGCTCACCGGCGCGCGTTGACGCGCCTGCCGCGCGCAGGCGTTTGCCGAGGAGCTCGCTCTGGCAGGAGGGAGCACGCAGGGCCATGCTGGTAGCATCGGCGGCGCGAGCGGCAAGGGCGGCGCGGGCGCGGGGGCTACGGGCGACCACGCGGATGTGGAGCAGGGCATGGGCGAGGGCGCGGAGGCGGTGCAGGCCGGCGTGGCCGCGCTGGAGGACGACATGCTGCAGAAGATCACCAAGCCGCTTGGCGCGCTGGGCCCCCCACGCATGCCTGCTCATGCGCGCTGCATGCTGGGAGCGCACGAGCCAGGAGCAGCTTGTGGTGGGAGGCGTGAGCCGTCGCTTGGGTCCGAGTAGCGAGGCTGCAGTGGTTTCCTACTGAAACAGGCCGTACTTTTACAAGCGTACACAAACAGCAAACAGTTGTGGCGTTCTGAGGCTCAAGCAGAGCCTGCCCGCAGCCCGCGCCGGCTGACAGGGCAGCGGGGGGCCGCGGCGCGCAGTGACGGTGCAGGCGTCGCTGGCCAAGGAGGTGGTGATCTGGAAACGCGGCGTCCTGGTCCTGCCGCCCATCATCCACGACACCGTGGCCTGCATGCAGGCGCGCGCCCGCGGCCCTGCCGCGCGCGCACCCGCGCGCATCACATCCGGGCACCTGCAGACGCCTGACACCTACCCCATACACCCTCACCCTAGCCTCATCGCATGCGAACCCGCGCGCGCCCCATCCTGGGCACCCGCGAAGGCCACCTGATGCCAGCACGCCAGGGCGCGGCGCGCAAGCGGCGCGCCCTGCACCCGGCGCGCCCTGCGCATGTATCACAGCGAGAACTGCGGACCGCCGGGAGGTCGGCGGCTGGATGCGCTTGGCCGCCACGGAGCGCCCGTCACGGCGTGGCCAACTGGCACCCGCGACGCGTGCTGGGCCTCGTGCGCGCTGCGCTGCCTAAACTGCTCAGGGATGCTGCGCGCCGGACGATGGGCAGCGCGCGCGCGCTCAGGCGCTGCGCGCCATGCGAGCGGTGTGGACGGCGTGCGCCAGGCTCGGGCGATAAAGGCGAAAAACGGAGCGCGGCGGGCGCGCAGGTGCTGCACGACCGGCTGGCGGCGCTGGAGATGATGCTGCTGCAAAAGCCGATCGTGTCGGGGCGCTACTCCAACTGCACGCACCGGCGCTTCATGCTGCCGCTGCGCCCATACTACGACCACTGCATCGCCAGGCGCGCTCCAGCCTCACCGCGCCAGCCCTCGCCTTGGCGCCGCTGCCGCCGCGGCATGCGCGCGTGGCCGCATCTCGCACCTCGGGGCACGTCCCTCATTAGCCGATTGAATGATTGAATCGGTTGTTTTATTTTTGGACATAATTGAATCGAATTCATCAGCGCAGCGACGTCAGCTCGCTGCTCCCGTGTGGCTGCCGCAAAGCGAGGGGGCCTCGGGGGCCGCGGGGCCGCAGGACGGTGGAGCTGGGCGAGGCGATCCGGAGCGTGCTGGCCGAGGACGCGGGGCCGCTGCACCTGGTGGACGCGCAGGGCGCCATCGACCGGCTGCAGGCGTCCCGGTGTGCGCGCCCGGCGGTCGGAGCTCAGGCCCAGCGCCTGATGCGGCGCGGCAGTCGCAGCGCCTCGGCCAGCCGCGAGGCGCCAGGGCCGGCGCCCGCCCGCCTCGCCGCGCGCAGCCCTGCAGCGGCGGCGGCCTCATGGCTGGCGGTGGCAACCCTGCGCGCGCTGTACCGGGGGCCAGAGCGCAGCGCTCTTGATGGAGCGCTGCAGCGGATTACAGATATACCTGACAACACATAACCTGCACTGAAACAACCTCAACCACCACGTGGGCTGTACCTGCGACCCGCACACCCGCATGCACACCTATTGGCGCGCGCGCGCGCGCACGCACCAGCACCGAGCGGGCAGCGCGCGGCGCGCGCGTTCTCGAAGGCAGCCCGACCCGGGCGCGCCAGCGCGCGCGCAGGCTGCGGCTGCGCGAGGCGTACCTGCGCGTGCAGCACAGCGCCAACGCGGAGATGGCGGCCGGCACCGACCCGTATGCGCGCCTGCGCACGCCCGACGACAGCATCCGCTACCAGTCCACCATCTACGCGCTCGTGCGCGTGCTGGACAAGGTCGTGCTGCTCGCGCGCACGGTGCGGCCGCGGCCGGGCGCGGCAGCAGCGGGTTTTCGGAGTGCGGTGCCGTCGCGTGCCCGGAAGCGCGCGCTCGGCTGAGGGCACGCTGGGTCGCTGCTGCGCTTGCGCGCGCACATCAGACGCCCGACTAACAGTGCGCCAGCGACAGGGGCGGCGCTCAGCTGGCGTGCGTGCGCATAGCAGTCTGTTGAGGTAACGGCGGGTGGACGCATTACTCGCGACTTGTGCGGAGTTATGTGACGGGGGCGGTGCTGCGGCCGCGCGCGCCAGGTGCTGGCGGACGAGTGGATCCAGGCGGCGCAGACGGGGCGCAACCGCCGCCACCTGCGCGCGTGGATGGGCGTGCCGCGCGGCTCGTCGCGGCGAGGCGACGGCCCGCCTGCGTCCAAGAGGCAGGTCGGCGGCGCCGACGGCGCCATGTGACTTCTTTTCTTTCGTGTGTGGCTGTCAGTCCGTCGGTCGATCACTGCGGCTGCATTCAACGTGCCGAGCCAGGCGTGGGTGCTTTTTTTGGCTTGTGTTGTCTTCCTGGAACCTCTGCGATGCGGCCGACGCTGCATCTTGTGTGTCGTAGTTGTCGTGTCCAATACGTGTGTGCACGTTGGTGCAGATGTTGCGTAGTTATACCGGGAAACCAGATGGCAGTTTTGGGGTGTCATGTTGACCGGCCCTTGGAGCACATGCATGAGCCATGCATCTGCAGCCGGAGTCTTTTCAACGGCGGCCCGACCAAAATTGCGGTTTTGCGTAGCCCGCAGAACTGAGGGCGCCTTGATCTGGAGATTGTATAACTTCTCGCAATGTGAAGCGCGTCAAATGTTCAACAGAGCTCCTGGCCAGATATAAACGCTTGATGGCTTCGCTTCACTCAGGTCAGACGCGGCACATGCTCTCGCCCGTCGCGCGCCAGGGGCGCATCGACGTCCTCATCATCAAGCGCAGCAAACACGTCAGAGATGATGTCATTGGACACCAAAAAGCCCTCTGGGTCACTCAGGCGCACAACGCACGCGCTCAGACTGCGTGCATCATGCGTGTGGCCGTCAACCTGGCAGGGACCTGCGGCGGCAGAACCCGGCCAAAGCTCAGGCTCATGCTCCGCACACGCTTGCGCCTGACGGTGTGCGACCCCCTGCGCCGCCGCGCCTCCGCCCGCGGCTTGCGGTGGCGCCTGTCCGCTCGCACCCCCACCCCTGGCCCCGCACACGGCGGCCCGCTCGTCCGAGGCACACCCTCCAACCACCTCTGCGAGGCCGGCGCGCACGTGCGGCGCCAGGGCGGCCGCGGCGGCCGCGGCGCGCGCGGGGCCGAACTGGGCAGCCACAGCCGCCAGATCCAACCCGTCGGAGAGCCGCAGGCGCAGCATCACATGGTCGAGCAGCTGCTCATGCGCACTGTCCGGCGCCTGCTCGCCGCCTGCAAGCCGCGACGCGCCCACACCCGCCGTCACCGCTTGCTGTGCGTGGGTGCATGGCCCCGCGCGGCTTGCTCACTCCAGAACAGGCTCCAGGGAGGATGGCAGGGCGTCCCCGCATGAGCCACAGGCATGGCAAGCACTGCATGTAAGCAGCCGCAGGCTGCAACGCTGCATGTCGGCGACCGCGGAGACAGCCCTGCTGACGGCATGAGGCGAGGCGCCGCGCCGCGCGCCTGGCAACCCGCCGCCCGCCGCCTCGAAGCCCTCGAGCCAGGCACGGTAGGCGCCCATGGCGCGCGGGCGCGCGAACCGGCGCGCGCCCAGCAGCGACGCGGCGCCCAGGCCGAACGCGTGGTACGGCGCGTTGGCCGCCCAGTACACCTGGTTGTGCGCGCACCTGCGCGGGGGTCCGGGTGCGTCTCCTCCGCCCCACTGGTTGGCAACTCTATATTTGGCTTTACCTATTCGGGCCCTGCGAGACGCAGTGGCATGGCACAGAGCCGGTGCTTGCGCGGGTTCAGCACGGCCATGTGTGTTTCGCGAAGGTGCGCTGTGCACGACCACAGTTGCAGCCGCACATGCGCACGTGGCTGCTGCGACACGGCGCAGAGGGCCGCCGCGCCTCTTCCCCGGCAGCGCGAAGCTGCTGACCTCGTAGTGCTCGTAGCCCGCGCCGCGCAGCACCGCGGAGGCCCGGCGCAGCTGGTCTGCCGCCGCGCGCTCGCTCGGCAGCGGAGCCGCGCCCGGCCGGAACCAGCGCGCAAACGGCGTCCCCTCCTCCACCTGCCCAACATGCGCGCCGGTCAAGTCTGATTACCTTGGAACACCTACGCAAATCCTATGTACACACCAACACCACAACGTCACAATGTCTGCCTTGGTTCAGGCTCCAGGCTGTCGGGATGTGCGACGCAATGCCAACTCTATGCGATCACAGAGGGCACCGGCAGGCCCGGCGCGCGTGCGCGGCGCCCGCCGCCGCCCGAGCACGGCCGGCCGCAGCCGCCAGCGCGCCGCACCTGCAGGTCGTAGACGGAGATGTGGTCGGGGCGCGCGGCCACGGCCTGCGCCAGCGACGCCTCCCACAGCGCGGGCGCCAGCCGCGGCAGCCCCGCCATCAGGTCTAGGCTCCAGGCGGCGGGCGCCGCGTCGGCGACTGCGCACAGCGCGGCGCGCACGTCGTCCAGGCCGTGCGAGCGGCCGCACGCCTGCAGCAGCTCCTGCGCACAGGCAAGTGGCGCTGTGACGGCACACAAGTGCACGTCTGAGTGCTCGCAAGGAGGCTCGCGTAGCGTCTCATTCGCTACAAGTGTCGCTGTCCAGCTGCTGCACGGAGTGGTCTGCTATCTGCTACATTCCCAGTGTTTCAAAAGAGGTGTTGCCCCAGTACAAGCGCCCAACACGCAGTAATACGAGTGTGCTGGCCAGCTTCTGTAGGCACTGGGCACGCACGTACGGCAGCTCAGAGGCGCCTCAGGCAGCGCTCGCCCGCGCCTGCTGGAAGGCCTGCACGCCGACGCTGAAGCGGTTCACGCCGGCCGCCATGTACTCGCGCAGCCGCGCCGCGTCAAACGTGCCGGGGTCCGCCTCCATGCTGACCTCCGCGTCGGCGGCCACGCCAAACCGCACCGCCAGCGCGTCCAGGATGCGCCGCAGCTGCGCCGGCGGGAGCAGCGAGGGCGTGCCGCCGCCGAAGAACACCGTGCGCAGCGGCGCGGGGCCGCCGCACGGCTCGGTCGCCGCGACCTCCCGGCACACCAGGTCCACGTACGCCTGGGCGGCCAGCGGCGCAGCCTGGCTGCACGGCCCTGGTGCATGATGGAAAATGAACAGCGCTATGTGTCGCGGCAGCGACCTGGGGCACACCTGCATGGCGTCCTGGACAGGCGCGGACCCCAGGCGGCTGCCAGTGGCGACCACGGGGAAGTCGCAGTAGAAGCACTTGCGCTTGCAGAACGGCAGGTGCACGTACGCGGACGTCGGCACGGCAAGCTCTGCACCGCCGTGCAGAGCCCCGCGCGGCTGCTGTACAGCAGTGTGCACGGTCTCTATCGCCGCGACCGCAGCTGCGCACTGCAGCGTCGAAGCGCGGGCTTGCTGGCCCCATCTGCTGCGCCGCTGCACGCCTTGTGCACAGTCAAACACGGCGCGCCAGGTGAACAGGCTCGGTAGCTGCGCAGCAACGCGCGCGGGCTGCACAAGGCCCGCTGCAGGAGCGTGCATGAACAGACTCAGGTGCTAGTGCGCAACCTCTGTACAGAGAGTCGCAGATGTATCACCTCCTGGTTGCAGGACGTACTGACCCGTGCATGACCAGTAGCGCACTTGCACGGCACTTGGGGTTCCTGCAGGGTCCAGAAGATAGAGTGACTTGCCTTCTCAAGGCAACCTCAAGGCAACTCAGGCAGCTGGAAAAGAACGTAAGCGCAGACTACCAGGGGCGTGGGCAAAGATGAGCACGGAGGCGTCGAAGTCGCAGAACGATGACCACTTCACAGGAGACGGTGCTTACGCCCTCAGCGCCGCAGCATAAAAGCACCACCTGACCCACATTGTGCCGCTGCCTATCGTTACCATCATATAAGTGGCTCTTATCTGGCAATGGGCCATGCTGAGTGAATGCATTGTAGGACAGCAAGGCGCGGCTCTGAGCTTCCCTGGTGGTGGAAGGTATTGTTGCAGCTCCTGGGTCATGTCTGTGGTGTGTCTAGCATGGACAAGACAGCAAACATCCCACACAGAGCTGCCAAAAGGCTGCGCACACGCTGCCACTGTAGTGCCTTCCAGTCCACCAGACTCATGTGGCACTGATTCGAGGTCAAATGCGGCCCGCTGAGCAGACTGTTCTGACCTGTGCGCTGCAGTGAGCCTCAAGGAGCGCTCGTACGCCAGCGTAAGCCATCAGGTGGGGTCCAAGACACCAGAGCGTGCGCACGAGGGCAGCCGCTTCGAAGACGACCTGCGGTCCATTGGCGCTCCGTCTGAGCAGCAGCCACGGCAAGCGCCGGCACCTTGTGCATGCACAGCTCCTTTTTCAAGCTGTCAGCCTGCCTGTCTGTGCCAGCTTCGAGACATCCCATCTGCGCTTGGATGTAAACGAGAACCTGCGCGCAGGAGCCTGCCAGACAACGTCACGCAGCACGAAGACCCCACTACACACGAGGTGCTGGCCCACACCTGTTGATAGGCGCCCATCCACCAGCGACTACCTCTTGAGGTTGCTGCTGCCTGGGGGTTGCCGGCGCCAGGCAGAGACACTGCAATGCTGTGAGCTGCAGGGCAAGAAGCGGTGCAGAAGGCTCAAGTTGAGGTATGTCGTGTGGTTGCACAGGTCAAGTACACAGCGGACGTGGGACGTGAGGGTGCTGGCACCAAGGTGCGTGTCTGCTCTGCTATTGCAGACGTTGGGACCATCGACGTATGCTATGTGTGAGCAACGCCCCAGGGCGAACAGGCGGGCTTCTTCGGAGACGCCAGTTACACTGCGGACGTGCGCGCCGCGTTTGCGGGCGTGCCGCGCGTCAAGCCGCAGTGGCGCGACAGGTTCATGAAGGTGCTCATCGTCGGCGAGTCCGGCCTGGGTGCGCCTGACCGGGCGGCCTGCCGCCTGCCGAGGGTCAGGTTGCAGCAAGTCTCTTGGGTGTGTGTGGCGCTGCAGTTGGCGCACTTGTCACGCAAGCAAATGACCCGGCCCCACTTGCTGAGGCAGGGCAATGCGCAAAGTGTGGACTGACAGCCTGAGGCCCGCGCACGCGCGCACAGGCAAGACCACCTTCATCAAGAACCTGCTGGCGGCGTACGCCCAGGACCCCGACCTGGCGGTCAACGACGCGTCGGGCCCGGACGCCGCCCGGGTGTTTGCGGCCTCGCCGGAGAAGATGTGCACCACAATCGTTGTGCGCGACCACTCTTCGCAGACCGCCTTCAACTACCGCGTCCAGGACACGCCTGGCGCGCGCCCTGCCGTCAGTGAAGCATGGGAAAGGGGAAAAAACGCGGGCACGCCTGCACTCTGCTTCGCACTTTGCTTCTGGCGTGGCGTGATACTGAAGCGAATGTTACCAAGACGCATTTTCAGTGCCACTCTGGTACTGCCGTGGCACCAGCAGCTGCAGCAGCGTGACGGCGCCTCTGCGGGCGGGCAGGGTACGACCGCACCGAGGACAACATGGACCCTGTGATCCACTACTGCGAGGAGGCGTGCACGCGCTGCCTGGCCGCCGAGCAGGACACCAAGCGCAAGGTACTTCCCGTTGCAGCCGCGAACGGCACAGCCTCACTGTGCGTGGCAGGGCGCTTCACCTCCCCGCAGCGGCGTAACTGTGACGTCTGGACCTGGGTGCAGAGCAGTCGTGGGTGCTCGCTCGCTACTGCGTGCGCTGGCCTCGCTCTGAGCGGGCGCGGCGGCGGCGCGTGCGCAGGGCGCGCTGGCCCTGGAGGAGGACCCGCGGGTGGACATCGCGCTCTACTTCATCGCGCCGCACCGCCTGCGCCCGGTCGACCTTGACTTCATCAAGCGCCTGTCCAAGATCGTCCCCGTGGTGCGCCTCCGGGCGCCCGCCAGCAAGGGCGGTTTGCCCTGCGTGCGTGCTCGGAGGGCGCGGGCGTTGGCAGGCAGCTCGGTCCTGACGCGCGGCGCGCAGCATATCGCGCGGAAAATCCGGCGCTGTCTCTGTCTGCCTCGTATTTCACGCCCGTGCTTCACTGTGCAGGGCATGCATGGGAAGCGTGCCGTAGGTGACAGATCTCATAACTATCGGCGCAGCTGCCACAATTCCCCTGCATGGTGGACACTTCTCTGCGCGAGTCTGCACCGCGCTGACGGGGCACCGGACGCAGCGCTCCATGCTGCGGCGCATGGGCAGCCGACGGGCGCCGGCGGCGCGCGCAGGTGCCGGTGCTGGCTAAGGCGGACAGCATGACGACGAACGAGCTGCGCGACTTCCGCGCGCATGTCCGCGCGCAGCTGGAGCATGTGCGTACCCTGCCATGATGTCGGCCCCGACGCTCACGCTGATCGTGACATCCACTATGTTGCTGTTATTTGGGCAGGGCGGTACCAGCGCATGTTGGCAGACGCTCCTGATCTTGGCGTATCCTGTAGCTTTTGTCATGCACAACCCTTCTCACACACGCCGCAGTAACCACACATGAGGTGCCTGGTTTTCATTCCTTTCGCCTACGCGCAGGCGGGCAAGGACGCGAAGCAGGACCTGCTGCGCTCGGCGTTCTCTGAGGAGGCGCTGGACGAGGCGGGCGCGCGGCGCGAGGCGCCGCCTTTCGCGATCGTCGCGTCCACCGACTATGACCTCTCCGTGGGCCGGTGCGCAGGCCGCACGGATGCGGCTGACTGCTCCGCCCCGCATGCCAATTTGAGCTCGAAACACACCTTCAGGCTGCTGGCTAGGATGAGCAGCAGGAGATGCATGCACCGGTGGCGCGGCGGGCATGCGTGGCGCAGCCAGGCGCCTGCGCAGACTGCCCTGCCGAGGGTCACGCGGGCCAGACGGCCGCTGTGCAGAGGCCTGCGTAGGTGCAGCAGGTGAGGCGGGGGGCCGGGGCGGCAGGTTCTGGCCGGTGCGGCGCTACCCGTGGGGCAACTGCGAGGCGCTGTCGAGCGTGCACTCGGACCTGCCCGCCCTCAAGCGGCTGCTGTTTGAGGCACGTCCAGAGCACCCTGTCACCCCTGCCCCGGTGTGCCGCTAGGGCTTCTCGTCCTGGTCGCCCAGTGCATGTCCAGGCGCAGTGACAATGGAGGCACGCATGTATCCTGTGCTTGCCCCCCAATCATGATCCTGCGATGCTGGCGAGTGCGTGTGTTTTTGGCGCGCTGCAGCAACAGCTCTTCAATGCCAGGAAAGGCATACAGTCGTGCTCTGTGCATGCTGTCGCCCGGTGACGCGCAATGCAGCAGCACAGCAAGCGATGCGGCCGACGTGCCAGCGCGCGCCGATGCAAGCTCGGGGCGCGCGCGCTGGCGCGCGCAGGTGGGCTTTGAGGACCTGAAGGCCGCGACGGACAAGCGGTATTACAAGTTCCGCAGCCAGCAGCTGCTGCACCTGGACGACCCCAACATGTGCGCGGCCCGCGCGGCTCTGAACCTGTTGCGGCATGCGACTGATGTTCTGGGGCCCAACATAGCTGCCGTGGGATCACATAGGTTTGGGGCACGACTTGCATGTTGATGCAGGATCCATGACGACGGCGTTGCACAGGCCTGCCAGGCCGCTCACAGTTACCCGGGCGATCTGGCGCGCGCCACGGGCGTCGCGCGCTGCAGCGCTGCTTGTGCGCGCGAGGCATGCAAGCCGGCGCTGACGCGCGCCGCGCCGCGCAGGCCGGTGAACCGTAGCTCGCTGACCGCGCACCTGCAGCGCACGCTCCGCCAGCCCGTCAATGAGGGCCTGACCGTCGGCAAGGCGCTGCGCTGGTTCGGCGGCGCGGTCGCGTTCTACTTTGCGGCCAACCTGGCGCTCGGCGGCCGCAAGCGCATCGACCACGACCTCGGCCGCATCAAGGTGCGGCGCCCGCTTTGTTTGGCGAGCGCTGCTGCGCCGCGCAATCATGCAGGCCGCGAGCTTGCTGGCGGCAGTGGCGCGTGCCTGCCGGCGGCTATGCACCTTGCCAGCTGGGCTGAAGAACGTGGCGTGCAAGCAACCTCCTGTTTGCGGCTGTGCACTCAGCATGCACAACTCACACCACTCGCCGGGCCCTCCTTGGCGCGCGGTGCTCTCTCCTGAGCGTGCTCGAGGGAGGCTGCTCATGCTCTGGTTGGGTGGCTCTGCTCTGGAAGGCGCTTGTCAGGCTGCTGGCATCTCCAGCGCACGCGAGGCTTGGCCGGGTGAACCAGTCATCTTCTCTATTTTCTGCCGCGCAGGATGTGGTGTCGGAGGCGGTGGACGTGGCCAGCGACAAGGTGGTCGACTACGGCTCCGTCGCGCTCAGCAAGGCGGACGAGGCGACCAACGTGGCCGCGCGCGCGACCGCCAACAAGGTTAACGAGGCGCGCGCGCGCGCGCTGGGCAGCCGTTCCTTGGGCCGGTCCTTTGAGCAGTCGCAAGCTCCTGTACATCGTGCCGGGCGGTCTCAGTTTCACGCGTGCGTTATTGGCTGCGCGCGCGGCGGAGTGTGTCCGGGTGCCGCAGTGATGCCCATATGCTGACATTTCCTGCACCAGGCCCGTTGCTCAACAAAGGGATGCTGTGGAGGGGCTGCGTGCGGCCGGCTGAGCGCTCTGTCGGCGCTGCAGGTCAAGGACAAGCTGACGGGCGCGGAGGAGGAGACGCGGCGGCGCGCCGAGGAGGCCGAGCGCGAGCGCCGCCGCAAGGAGCGCCGCGGGCCGTTCGGCCTCTTCGGCCCCAAGGACCGCGAGTGAGCGGCTCTGGGCCGCGGCGCGACCGCGGGGATGCGCTCGCCGGGCCGGGTGCTCGCTGGGGCGCATCTGTCACGCTGACAAGGGAAGAGCTGTGCGCGAGCGACCGCCGCAAGCTGCGCTGCTGCCCTTTTCGTCACTGCAGTTTAGGTGGACGCGCTGTGGCGGTATGGCAGGCTGTGCAGAGGTGTGGGTGGGGTGGGCCCTTAGTGTCTGGCTGGATTTTCCGGTGCTAGCGTGAGCGGTCACTGAGTGACATTAGCTGATCAACCCTGCGTGTCTGTGCTCTCAGTGTGAGCCCGCAGCGCCCTGGGCTTGCATTTGAGCTGGGGCGTTTGAGTGTGGCTGTGTCGGAGCGTTGTTTCATTGCTGTGCTTGTCGCGTTTGTGCGTGGCAGTTGACAAGGGCTGGCAAGGCATTTCTCATGGGCATCAGTTTAATGGCTTGCGAACCCTTCGGACTTGCCTGCTGTGTTGGGATTTTGCACTCTTGGCGGCCCTGCTGCACTTGCTTTGCTACCTACGCAGATGGATGCTTTTGACTACATAGACAGCACCGAGTTTTGCCCGCACTAGGTTGACATGACGCTAGATACTACTTGACAGCGTGACTGTCAAGCTGCATGCACCAAAGCTGAAGGTGTAAACGCATTTTGGCCAAACCTGCATCTGTGGAAGTTTCTCCCTGTGCCACATTGCTGAGCAGACACACATGACACCAGAGTAAACCAACCTCATTTGCCAAACGGTGCCGGTGGTGGCTGTAGCGTGGCAGGTAAGGCCTGTTTGGCCGCTTCAGCTCATGATCGAATGCCCTTACAAAGTCAGCGTGTCGGGCTCATCAATGCCCGAGACAGCCAATGCTCAAGGGCCTAGGGCGACATTGGCGAGAACGGCCCCGCGTCCAGCGACTCTTCGGGCGACATGCTCGGGCGCTCCAGCGGCTGCAGCAGGCTGATCTCCTTGATGATGACCGCCTTCTCCTCCTTGAACTGCTCATCGTCTGCGACATCGCCCCGGGCACCTCGTTCACGCACATGCTTGCCGCGCATCATCCATTCCCCATGCTAGGCAAAAACCACATGCGTATAAGCACAACCAGCGAGCAGCCTGACCAGGCTCCAGTCTGCCAAAACAACAGCAAACCCTCGCGGCACAGCCGCATGCCGTGTTCTGTGACATGCGCCGGCCGGCGCGCGCCGCGCACCCTTGTCGGTGTGGAAGTCGCCCAGGTACTTGAGCAGCTTGTCGCGGTTGCTGACCAGGATGCTGACGATGGCCGGCGTCTTGTTCGGGTTGGCCACAAACACCTGCGCGGCCGCGCGCCCCGCGCTCGCTTGAAGGCTGGCGCCGGCTCCCAGCGGGCGCAGGCGCAGGCCCTCGCATGGAGCCGCCGGGCTGCAGGAGCTGGCAGGCCTCACTGCCAAGCCTCACAGCACTGCGTGACATTGGCCCGGCCGCCCGCTCGCGCTTCATGGCATGCAGGCAGCCCCGCTTGGCAGCCTGGCAGTTGCGCAGGTTGTTGGTAGTGCAGAGTGCACATCTGGCACTCTACGCATGCAGGGCCGCCGCGGGGCGCGCGCCTTGAACACATGGAAGGCCTCAAACTGGATGGAGCGGCTCGAGTCCTTCAGCAGGATCATCATGAGCTTCAGGTTGGCGGGGTCGCCAACGTAGCGCATCATAACCTTCACATTCGCGCGGTCCAGCAGCAGCTCGCCCAGCAGCTGCGCGCCGCGCTTGCGCCTGTCAGAGCCGGCCGCAGACACCTCCGGCCAGCATCAGACAGTTCTGACCAACCGGGCAGCTCCTGCATATGGCTGCAGACTCCGCTGGTGCAGCGCGCACTACGTGCTGCACAGAGCTCGACTACCTCGTTCAGGCAGGTCTGGGCAGCTGAGAGCGTCCTGAGTGACCAAGGCAGCCGCGCATGACTCCTGTGACCTTGAGAGCCGGCCGGGGACGCGTGTGGCGCGTGGGCCCACCTTCAGCGACTGCCGGCGCGTCACGTAGTTTGTGGACTGCAGCAGCCGCGTGTACTGCGCGAAGAACTGCGCGCGCGCAGGACGCTCGCGCTCAGGCAGCAGCTCCGCCTCGTCACAGTGTTAGCAGACAATCAACGACTTGGACAATCGACGCTCTCGTCGAGGCGCAGGCTCTTCGACGAGCAGCCGGGGCGCCCATGCGCGTCATGGCATGGCGCCCCATGCGCGCACGTCTGCAGCGCGCAACAGGCGCGCGGGGCAGGCCCCGCACGCCCGCCCCGGAGCGCCGCGCGCGCCTGGTCGTAGCAGGCGGCCAGGTAGCGCGCGACCAGCGCCTTGTGCCGCGTGAGCAGGTCCTTGAAGGTCGCAAACGCGTCGGAGGCCACCTCGAAGTTGGTCACCTCCACCTTCTCAAAGAACTGGCCGAACAGCGGCCCCTCCAGCACCAGCCTGCGCGCACCGCGCCCGGCTGCGTCGGCGCCGGCGCCGGCCGGTGCGCGCGGGCCGCGGCGCGCGCCGCGCCGCTCCGCACGCTCGACTGCGCGACGTGCGCTGCCGCGGGGGGCCTGGCACGCCGATCAAGCTGCTCTGGGGTGGGTGGGCAGGTTTGCGCGGCGGCCGTGGCAGCAACAAGAGCAGCGCCGGGTGCTGTGCTTAGGCGCGCGGCCCGCGGCGCGGCGGCGCGGGCGCCGCACCCCGCCAGGTTCTCGTCCCGCACGCAGTCGCGCAGCATGCTGCCGCAGTTGAGCGCGATCGCCGGGTTGTTATACCTGCGCCGCCGCCCCTCCGCATGAGTGAGCTGCGCCGGTGCGTGGCGACGCAGACCTAGCTGCACCGCCAGCCGCACGCAGCATGCCCACGCCGTTTCGGCCCAGGGCACAGTCCCTCCCTCCATGCGGCGGCCGCACCCCTGGAAGAGCGTGTTGAGGATGTCCGGGTGCTGGTAGACGTACCGGACGCCCGGCCCGTCCGCATTGCTGTCCATCCTGAAGATGGCGCCACAGACCTGCGCAGGGCTCGCAGCCTTGCACAGAGGACACGGCAGCAGGCAGCGCGTCCAGCACAGCATTTTCCATGCCGCGGGCATCAGTTGTGCATTTTGCCGTTCTACATCACAGCATTTCCCACTCGGTGGCAAATATGGAACAGCTTCACACAGCCGACCAGCCTGGAGCTGCTCAGGCTATCCACCGGTCTGCCATGCGTCTCCCATGCGTCAGCGAGTCGTGTTGCAAGGCAACATGGGTGTGTCGCAGGGCACCACAGGTGACAGCAGCCCAGACTCACAAGACGCCGAGAGCAGCCCCACTGCACAACGCTTGGCGCGACGAGCTGCTGCCGCGGCTGCCAGGCGGCCGAGAAGCCGGGCCGCGCCTGCGCCGCGTCCTTGCGCGCCTCAAAGTCCAGCAGCGCCAGCTTGTTCGCCAGCAGCGACGGCAGCCCGCACCGGCAGGTCTCGTGGCAGATGGACACCGCGGTGTCCTTGGACGGCTCTGTCTCGCCGTCGCCGAAGATTGCCGTCTGCGCACACCACGCCAGACAGCACGCCTCAAGCTGGGGCCTGGAGCTGCCAGGCTTCGCCTCAGGCTGAAGGCAGGGCGTATCAACACATGCATGCACTCTGCTACCTGCTGCGACCAAGCGTGCCACGCCCGGTCGCCTTCGCTCGCAGGCAGCGCCCGGTGACGGGCAGCGCCTGCAGGGCAGCACGGGCGGGCGGCACACCTTCATCTGGTACAGCAGCTTAGCCGCATCCTCCTGCTGCTTCTCGGTGGAGGCCTCGGAGATCCGCTCCAGCGCGGCGCACAGCTTTGCGACTAGGTCCTGGGGCGTGCGGCTGCTGGTGGAGTGCAGCACCTTCTTCAGCAGGGACGCCATCTCGGCCGCTGGGGACCCCGGCCCGCCAAGTGCTGCGCACTAGCGCGGCTCTGCTCGTCCGCGTGCCTGGCTTGTGCTGCACAGGCCGGCACGCTGCCTGCCCATGAGGGTGCAGCACAGTGCGCCACCCGGGACTGGCATGCAGTGTGCCAAAGCAGAGCGTGGACCTGATGCGGCGCACAGCAGGAGTCGGGTGCTATTCAGGATTGGGGGCAAGCCGGCGTGGAACGCGAAAGTAATGTATGTACACAACGTGACAGAGGAGTATCCAGGGGCCTTGCAACTCTGGACGTAGGCTTGCACGGGCTGGAAAGGACCTCCTGGGGGAAGCTAGGTTGAGCTTGCCCTAGTGCATGATCAGCTGATCCTGCCTTCATACTGGAAGGTTTTGTTGGCATATGGAAGCGATGTCACGATGTCAACACACCGGTGGTCGCACAGTACTCCGTCACACTTCACTCTACTGGACACAAGCAGCGCAACACCTGTGCTCAGTTTAGCATGCGTCCAAAAGCATATGCTACAAAAAGCATGCCAAGACAAGTGCCCATTATGAGCATTAGGCGCTCACACATCATCACTGTAGAAACGGATGAGTGGCTCTGACCCGCACATGATGCCTCACGCTACCAGATTCACAGTCGTGTGGGTTCCACACTCAGACACCCTGGCCACTAATAAGCACCAGCATGCTCATCGACCATGTTCGCCAGTTCTTACCCAACAAAGCTCCATGGTGAGACACTGTGCTCTGACGCCTGCAGCACCTCCACGGACCGCAGGCAGACCCTCGACCTGTGCAGCACTCTGGTGCTGCCTGGGCGCCTATCAGGACAGACCATGCGATGCGCCTTGGGCCAGGCCAAATGTGCCATGCAGCCAGTACTGAGGCTATCAACAGCTGGCAGTACTCCGCCGACCAAACAGACCCCCCGTGCCCAGAAGCAACCCTGATGCAATCCACAGATGCAAACCCGAAAGTCTTTGGAGAGCATTTGACATGAAGCCCGCAGCTGCACAAACAGCCCAATGCTGGGCGAGCCATCAAAATTGCTGGCGAGCCTCGGGCACACTGCCGGAATAGGCCCTGCCACAGGCCCTTCCTTGGGTTCAAGAACAGCCAATTGGTTGTTGCATCACATTTGCAACTACAGGTGCCCATTCCAATTCTTATATGCAGCCCTACGACTTGAGCACCCGTGCATGAGACACACTCGCACGCAGCAGCCCGCTCCCCGACCCGCACACGTGCAGCCCGCCTGTGTGGCGCGGCGAAGCGCCCAGGCACAACTGCCTCCGCGCGCGCCGGCCGCCCAGCGCAGGGCCGGGCGCCTCGGCTCCATTCCTGCCTATGTGCCCCACTTTCACACGGGCTGAGACTTGGGGGATCACACGAGCCTGAATTTGTGCACCTTGGGGGCGGCGCAGCGCGAGGGGCCGGCTCAGTGCAGGATGAGGCCCAGGGTGTACGTGATGACGCCCGTGGCGCCCAGGCGGCGCACGGCCGGCACGAGCTCGCGCGCGCGCCGCTCGTCCAGCACCACCTCCAGCGCGACGTAGTCGCCGTCCAGCAGCCCGCTCACCGTCGGCGACTGCTCCGCCGGCAGCAGCCGCGCGACCTGCGCGCCCACGCGCCCACTCGTTGGCCCCACGCCCGCTGCGCCGTCGCGCCAGCCGGCGCACTGCAGCAGGCCCGCGCCGCACTCGCCCACTGTCACATCCTGAGTATGGACCGCAGATGCATACCATGCAAGCCCTCCACTAAGCCGCCTCCTAAACATAACGTGGTGCGAGCCGCGCGAGCGGCCGCGCGAGCCAGGCGTGCCGGGCGCGCCCTGCGCGCTCCGGGCGGGCGGGGGGCTGCATGCAAGGCCGTGCAGGCTGCCCAGCAACGCCACGTTTGCATTGCAGCGCCTAGCTCCGTCACCACGACCGCGAACGCGTTCTGGCGCTGCTTGTGAGGCCCGGGCCGGGCGGCGGGCGGGCCGCGCACGGTGTCGAGCGCGTCGCGGTGCAGGTTCATCTTGAGGCCGACCTTGCGGCGCGCCGCCAGCGCGCCCTGCAGCAGCAGCGCCAGGTCCTCGATCTTGCGCCGCTTCCAAGTATCCGCCCAGGCCGCGCGGTTGGCCACCAGGCGCGTGGTCGAGCTCAGGATGGTGTCCACGACCTGCGGCACGCATCGACGATGTGTGAGGATTCTGAGAGTTCTGAATATCAGCGTGGGGGCTGGCAGTAACACGACGCCTCATCGATGCAGTCCGCACACTTAGCCCTGAAAAATATGGTTGTGCTGGACTTGTGCACCAATGGCACGCTCGCCACACAAAAGTTAAGGCAGCCACGCTGCAGCGGCGGGCCCCGGGTCCGGCAGCCCCGGCGCAGCGCCCGCCAGCGGGAGTGGGCGCGCACGCGCAGCTTGTTGGCGCGCAGGCTGGAGCCCGTCTCGGTGATGTCCACGATCGCGCCGACGCCGGGCAGGCTGGCCTTGACCTCGGTCGCGCCCCAGCTGTACTCCACCTTGACATTAACGCCGCGATCCGCAAAGTAGCGCCGCGTTGTGTTGACCAGCTCCGACGCGACGATGGTGCCTGCCGGGGCGGCGCAGGGCGGGGGGCTCGGGGCGCGGCGCAGACGATAATTCCTTGTACAGCAGATCATGTACTGCCGAGCGAGGTGCAGCGTCTGACAGCCACAGCAAGCCGCAGGCGCGGCGCACGAAGCTGCGGCATCGCCCACATTATCAGGTGCTGCGCCTTTGCTGGCGGGCAGGGGGCCGCGCTGGCGCGACCCTGCAGGCGGTACCTAATGGCCGGCCGCGCATGGGGCGCAGGCGGGTGGGGGCCCGCGAGCGCGCCTGCCAGGTCGGCCGCGCACTGGACGGCGCTGTCCTCCGGCACGGCCAGCACCCAGCGCGCGGGCCGGTCGGTGGCCTTACTGTACGCCAGCTCGCACACCTGCGCGCCGGGCGGGCAGCATGCTGCAGGGTGAGGACCTGCGGGGGCGGCCGTGGAGAGCGCAAGACAGCCACGCCGGCACGCTCGGGGGCTGACACCGCCGCTGATGCTGCGTTGCATCGAGCATGTGCGGCGGATGGAGCTGGAGGCCAGGGGCATGCGCCAGGACAGCGCACTCTCGCCCATCTGGTCACCATGCTGCGCGCCAGCTCAGCGCGCTCCTTTGCCGAGGGGAGCGGCGCACCTCCACCACGTCGGCCTCGTTCTCCACGATCCAGTCGCGCCCGCAGATGCCCGCGTCCAGGACGCCGTCCTCCACATACCGGCTGCGCAGGCACAGAAGCACTGCAGTGGTGCACAGCATGCTGGAGCCAACCCGCGCCTGGGCCCTCTGGCATGCCCAGAAAGCAGGCTTCACGGGCGCCAGCCAAGGCGTGCAGCGGCCCGCTGAGCGGGCACGTGAGCGTCGAGCACGACAGCACGCCCACACACGCGGCGCGGCGCGGCGGGCGCCACCTGATCTCCTGCGACCGGAACAGCACGAACTGCAGCTCCTCGTCGTCCACGCGCGGGAAGTAGCCGCGCTCGCTGATGTCCACCTTGAAGCCTGCGCGGGCGGCGCAGGCGGCCAGAGTCGCCGCGCGGCCGCGCTGGCTGCCCGCACGTCGGGCAATACCACACCCAGGCCTCCGCCCACGCGCACGGGGCCCCACTGGCTGCCCGCACCTGTGGCAGGCGGAGCAGCGTGCCTGCTCGGCACAGGGCAGGGGCTCGGCAGGCGGCACAACACGGGCTGTGGCAGTGTGCGCACCCGCTTTGCGGAACAGCTCGTGCGTGGAATTCTGCAGGCTGCCCTTTGGAAAGCCGAAGCGCAGGGCGTCTGCTTCGGCGGGGCGCGCCGCCTCCTCCGTGACCAACTGCGGCGTGGCCACGTGGGCGGGCGCTGCTTTGGGCGCCCAGCTGCGCCTTGCGGCGGTGTGCTGCGGACGGGGAAGCGCCCCCTTTGACGGCAATACATACGCCCGTGCTGGGACGACGACTGGCATTGCGACCGCTCAGCCGACCACCCTCCCCCTTTTGCCCGCCTGCAGTGTTGCAGCGAGACGCAGGTGTCAGCACACGCGTGGAGTTGGTTCTCACAACCAAGCTCAACTAGGCTCAGGGCGTAAGCTGCCGAGCGTGCTGGCCAATGTCCGGGAACCAAGTTGTAAGGGGCAGTCTGTGCACTCTGCACTCAGAGCTGTCGCACGATGCGGGGGCGCATCGTCAAGTTGTGCCGCCGGCGGGGGGTCCTGCGGCCGCCAGGCGCGTTGTAACGCAGGCTGCCCAGATGTGGAATGCTCACCCGGTGAAAACCTATGCACCGTCTATGCACCGTCGAGTTTTGAAAGTGGGCGCGAAAAGTCGCTGGCTTGCTGTGCGAGCTGGGTTTGGGAAAGCTCGGCAGCAGAACGTGGTCGCCTACGGCCGAGTCTGTACGTCTTGCGTAGAGCCGTGGCTAGCGCAGCAAGAGACCACGTGAGGCCAGCAATGAGGCCTGCACTGGCGCAGCGTCGCTGCAGAGCTAGGCTGTGGCTTGCGCTGGCCGCGCTGGCGCTGGGCGGACGGGGAGCGCGGGCGTGCACGGTCCTGGAGCTGGAGAGCTCGCCCCGCACCGGGTTTGCGGCGAACGTGCTGCGCATGTTCCACACGCTGCCCATCTATGACGGCAACAACGGCACCTTTTTCATCGACCAGCGCGCCGTGAACTTCAAGTGCAGCCAGGCGCGCGCGAGACTCCCGAGCGCCTAACGCACCCGCCGCAGGCCCGCAGCTCTGCGTGCTCCTCGCTTTGAGCACAGCAGGCGCGCAGGACGGCGGGCTGCAAGACTTCTTGGAGCTGGGCGGGCACGCGGTGCCGTGGACGCGCGAGGCGGAGGCCGCGGACGCGGGCGCGCCCTGCAGCAGGATCGACCTGCTGCAGGCCGACAGCCTGGCGGCCGACATAGACGTTGGCTGGGAGGAGCTGGCGACCATGTCCGCGCGGCGGGTGCGGCCCGAGCGCGCGCATGACAGCGGTTTCAAGGGCACCTGCCTGACGAGCGAGGCTGTTGAATTGAAGGCAGGAGGCCAGATGCACAGCACTAGGTCCGTCTCATGTTGTCCTGTTCTGCTCTTTACGACAGACGCAAGGCAGGCTGGAGGGAGCGTCCGGCGATAGTTCACATGCTCCTGCTCTGCGCGTGCCTGGGCGAGGCGGGTGCGCGCGGGAAGGCGCGTGTGCCCAGAGCAGACAGGCGCGCAGGTGTGGAAGCTGCATGCGTGGCTGGCGAGCCAGCTGGTGGCGCTGCGCGCGGAGCTGGAGGCCCTGCCCGGGCCCCGCATCGGCCTGCACATCCGCCAGCCGGGCACCACCGCCGTGCAGGCGCGCGGCCTGGCCGCGGCACACGCGGCGGGCCGCAACCGCGCAAGGTCTTCACACCACGCTGACGGAACGGTCCCATGATGCCCAGTCTGGCGGGCTGTTGGGTGCGCTCCAGCGGGTCAGCAGCCGTGCTGACATGCAGCGGCACCTCAGCAGACAAAGGTTTTGCTCAGGGGCCGCTGCATGCATGTGCTGCACACGCCTGCGGTCCGGCATCGCCAGCACCGCCCTATGCCTTGCCCATGGCCAGCGCGCTCACGGAGGCGACCGGCGCTGCGCAGAAGCACCTGGCGATACCGCCGCAGGAGTACATCAACCGCTTCCTGGCGGCATTCCCAGACGTGAAGGTTTGCCCCAATGCTTGTAGTTGCAACGACCACCAGGAAGGCAACCACCATGATGCTACAGCAAGCACCCTTCCATGCGCCCATCTGTGCTCTTTCTACCTGCAGCACGAGCGCCCTCAGGCCCAACATGGCTACACGACATGGCATGCACAGAGAGAGGGGCCAACATTCTGCAGACCCCATTCCATGAGTCTGGGTTAACCTGCATGAGACCTTATCGGGGCGCAGAATGGCACGTGCCTCCTGGTCGGCGGTGACGCGGGCTGGGTCGAGCTGGCGGGCAGCCTGGCCGCGGAGCAGATCGGCTGCGCGCCGCACCCGCTGGCGCCCGCGCTCGCGCGCCTGCCGCCGCCGCCGGGTGCGGAGGGCGGCGCGGGCGCCGCGTGCACCGCCGCGCGCGACCTGATCCTGGGCATGGAGGCGCTGGCGGCCGCCGACTACTTTGTGGGCACCAGCGCGTCGGCCATCCCGGGCGTCGTGCAGGCGCGCTGCCCGTGCAGGGTGGCTGGCGCGATTCCTGAAACGTGCGTGCATGCGAAGTTGTACATAGTGTCGTTGGCTCAAAGAACTTCGGAAAGGTAATAAATGCAGGAAGCGGGTATAAAGAACGCATGCCTTGCACCCTTGCCAGCCACAGCACCTCTGCCGCGCTATACCGTGCTGCCCAAGCTGCGCAGACGCTGCGGTCGGCCGTGTACAGCAAGGAGCGGCGCACCTTTGTCGCCAACGGCGGCAGCGGCGACTGGTACGACCGCGTGCGCGCCTACTTCCGGGGCGAGGTGTACTAGGCAGGGCTTCAAAGGGTCAGTGGTAGGCCTTCGAAGGGTCTGGAAGAGGTCATAGAGAGTGTGTGTGCGCATGATCAGCACTGTCCTGGGTGGCAGCATTAGCTAGGGTGTGGGATGCTTCGCTTGGAATGCATTTTGTCTCTTTGGGGTGGGCCTACACCTAGCTAAGCTCGATACCAGGCACGGGTAGGAAGCTATGATTTTATGGAGCTCTGGGGCGTTGGGGTGAGCTGGCCGCTACATGCTGGCCTGCCTGAAGCTCTGTGCAAAACCCAGACGCCCGGCAGGGGCCTGTGGCGGCCCGTCTCTGCAGCCCTATGGCTGGTCGAGCAGTGATATAGCATCCTACTTCTATTCCTCGAAAAGGTCTTTGTCACGCTGGGAGACGCTGACGGGCACCTTTCCAGCACGTCTGACTGATGGTGTAGGCCTCCTCGGTTGCTCAAGAGGTGCAGCGGAGCTTGCATGTAAGGCGCGGGCATGGCGCCCAGCCAAACAGTACACATGTGAAGCACTAAAACAATTTACACATCACACACTCTACCCTTAATGCCCGTGGTGTTACGCAGAACAGGCATACAAAGAATTCGCTAGCGCGGAACGCACTGATGTACACCACCCAGACAACATGCGACATCACCAGGAAACCCCGGCGTGGAGGAACCGCACAACAAAGAAAACCTGGAGCACAGCGTGTGGGGCCCACTGCATGAGTGCCCAGCCGCCAGAGGCGCCCAGCCAGCCGCAAATACCGCATACAAGTCTTGCACAACACGGGGGCGATACTAAACAACGAGCGCAGGGCACGCCGCAGCCCCAATTACCAGATTAAAGAAACAGGTATCTTGAGCCTCACTTGCCCCACCGCAGGCCATGGAAGCGCAGAGCGCGCCGCAGCCAGTCGCGCGGCCCCGGCTGCCGCGCGTCGTGTGCGTGGTCGCCCGCTGCCGGGCCCGCCGGCTCCGCGCGCTCGGCCGCCGCGCGCTCGCGCTCGAGCGTGTCAAACGCGCACGTCAGCACAAACACCTCGGGCGGGAGCCACCTGCGCGGCCGTACAGCCATGTCTGTGTTGATTTTGCTCCTGGTGATACCTGCCACACACAAAGCCGCGCGCATGGACGCTGGCATCCATCCTCGACTGCATGCCAGGAAGCTGGCACGTTGCTCGAGTGCTCACACCTGTGCATGAGACATGGGAGAAGGCAACCGCCAAGCTCTGCTTGCACTTTCAATACGCATTGACCACTGCTGTCGCGCGTCAGGACGCACAGCGGACTGGCAGACTGCTGATACCCTTTCCACTCAAAGTACCAGCCGCCGCTGTCGTGCGCGGCGCTGCGCGGGGGGAAGAGCCAGGCGGCAGACGGCGGCAGCCACGCGCGCCGGCAGCGGCACATGGGCAGCCAGCCATGCCCTGCGCGGTCGAGCACTTCACATATATCAGTGCAGGACAAGACGCGGCACATGGGCGCACACAGCAGCCGTCCGTGACCCGCCCTGCCATGCTGCACCTCCCTTGCAACACGCCAGGCACTTCTGCTTGAATCAGCGTAAGTGAAGCATAGCGCAGCTCTGACATTTATGACAGGTCGGATGAAAGCAAGCGTCGCGCCGCTTAACACAACGCAACTGCTGCAGACGAGCAGACCCTTGGGGGCTGGCTGCGCCGAGGCGCGCGGGGCGCACCGTTGCGCGCCAGGAACGAGATGTGCCGCACGAGCGGCGTCGTGGAGCGCACGATCGTGTGCGGCGCCGGCCCCGGGCCGCCGGCCCCGCCCGCGCCCCCCGCGCCGCCCGACCCGGCACCCGCCCGCCACAGCCAGCCGCCGGCCTCATCAGCCAGCAGGCCGCCAGCGCCGTCGTAGATCGAGGTGCGGGGCTCCCAGTGGGCCGGCTCCTGCTGCGCGGCGCGGCCCTGGGCGGCCGCGCCGCCGGCTGGCCACGGCCACCGGCCGGCAGCGCCGCTGGGTCGGCAGTCTTGCGCCCAGCGGCGCACGCCCACGGCCGTGACGCGGCCGCCCACCTCCAGCTCGAGCACGAGCGGGCGGTCCGGGCGCGCGCGGCCGGCAGCCGCCGCACCGTCGTCTTCGGGCGCTTCGGCGCTGGCGGCACATCCAGCGTCGTCCGTCGGTTGCGGCTGCCTCCGGGCGCTCCGCTCCTCACGCCCCCAGCCGAGCTCCTCACCCCACCCGGAGTCGCTCGGATCGGCGCCATGCATGCAGGCGCTGCCCGCCGCGCGCTGGCCGCCGTCGAGGGCGCGGGCGCCGGCGGAGCATGCCAGAGCAGGGCTGGAGCCGCGCGGCAGCGCGCCCGCGCGGCGCTCGCGCACCGCGCCGAGCAGCTGGCGGCCAGACACGACCTGCCGCGGGTGCAGCGCGGCGGGCCGCTGAGCAGCGGGCCGCTGAGCAGCGAGCTGCCACCATCCTCATAGGCAAACGCAAGGCCGGGTAGGGGGCGCTGCCTGCCAGAAGCCGCTCACAGAGTGGGTGATGCATCCAGTCACTAAGCAAGCACGATTTGACCGCTGCAGGCCAGGCGGCACAGCCTGTTTGGCACTGCTTGACCTGGCAGACCACAGGAGCCGCACCTGCATGACGTCGCCTACGCCTGCGGCGGAGCGCTCCTCGCCCTCGAAAGCCAGCGGCAGCTCCCCGGCCGCCAGCTCGACCTGCGCGCGGCGCGGCAGCGGCCTCGGCGCGCAGCGGGTTCGGCCGCTGGACGCAGCACCCCAAAGCGGGTGCGGTGTCAGAACAAGCGGGGCCTCGAGTCGCACGCCTGGCGCGCGCCGCAGGCACGCGCGACTCGCTTGCCCAGGGCCACCGGACAGCACAGGGCAGCTCTTGTTGGCCAATCACGTTCGGCGCTCCTCTCCACGCTCGTGCAAGCCGCAACTTGTGCAGGGTGCGCAAGCAGCGCCGGGCCGGCGCGCGCCTCGGGGCCCAGGTACGCATGTCGCAGCGCCGCGCGCAGCTCCAGCCGCGCCTGCTCCCGCACGCGCTCCACAGGCCCGCGCGCGGCGCCGCCCGGGCTGTGCACCAGCCACGCTGCCCAGGTGCCCTCCGCGGGGCCGCCATCCGCCCACGCGTCGCCCGCGTCTGCTGCGGTGGACGCGTCCGAGCTGCGCAGCCCGCGGTCAGGCCTTGCGAGAGTGTGCTGCGGCACGCAGGCTAGCACTTCGTCCTGGATGCCACCACCTGCATGGCCCAGGCTGCCCCCACGCACCGCCCCACCCCCATTCGCCCTCGAGCTGCCACGCCTGCCGCAGCCGCATCTGAGGTGCGCCACTGCGGCAACAGCTGCAGGCTTGATGGGATGCATGGAGCATGTCGGCAACGCGCGTCAGCTGCGCCCCAGCCCACCGCCCTCAGCTCCCATGCTTTGCTGCGCAGGCACCCCCAGGCCCAAGCATGCGCAGCAAGGGTGTATGGCAGCCCGGGGCCTCCACAGGCTCCGAGGCTACAGCAGCTCCTCACCTGGGCCGCGCATGCCTCGAGCGCCGGGCCCGGTGCCGCTCCTCCGCATGCCGAGCAGCGTCAGCCGCGCTGTCTGCCGCGGCTGCGGCGGCCGCCGCGCGCACGGCCCGCCCGGCCCGCTCATTCAGGCTCAGGTCGTAAAGCTGGCGCTGCCGCTCGTCCACCAGCACCTGCTCCCAGCACGCACCCCCCTACTGCCAACCAGCCCGCAAGCAACCAGAGCTGGGGCTGCATCAGTGTGATGTGCTTGCGTGCCGTTCCTATTGCTGTGCCAGGCAGAGCCACTGACACCTCACGCAAGGCAGGCCCCCACCTGGTACGCAGAGAGCAGCTGCGCAAAGCTGGCACTGGCTGCGGGGTCCTGGAGCACGTCCGGGTGCGACGCCTTTGCCCGCTGCGCAAACGCGTGTGCAATCAGCCTTCAGCCATGGACTTCTAAGGCTCAAGCAGGCGCTGCTTATGCACTTGTTGCATGCGTCTGTGCGTCTAATTGCAGGGCCAGCGCTCAAGGCTGAAGCGAGGCGGGCAGTGAGGCGGGCAGTCAAGGAAAGTGCACCTTTCGAAAGGCGGCCTTGATATCTGCTGTACTGGCGCTCGCTGCAACGCCGAGGAGGGCATAGTGGCTGCCGCTGGTTGACGACGCCCTGGAGTAAGACGCAGCCCATGGCTGGCTGCGCAGCAGGCATGCAAGCAGGGCAGGCTGCCTGTGCAGCCACATGCACGAACAGGGCGCGAGAATGGGTGTAATAGCAGCTCACGTTCCAAGCAGTGCACACTGAAGTGGCAGGAATACCACACGTAATTCAATGGTGTGCACTGTACACAGGCCTGTCTTTGTACGGTTGTAAAGACAACACAGGCCTACTGGTGCCATATATAACAGCGTCGTGATATGCACTCTGCAATTTTGGTGCGCATGCACCTGGGAACCAGCCCATCCAACCCTGTGTAACAGGAGTCCTCCCATTATTGATGCCACAAAACGCAGGCCTTGGACTCAGCAGATCTGCTCCGCTGTGCTCTGCTCTGCCCTAGAGCGTTGACGGCAGAGCCAACGCTCCATGGCGCTGCCACAGTTCACTACGCTGTCTCTGGAAGTGCGACCAGAAGGCTATGCTGTGCTGGAGCTCTCGCGGCCAGCTAAGAGCAACGCAGTCAGCACTGAGATGTGGGACGAGCTGCCGCAGGCATGCAGCAACCTGCCTACCGACTGGAGTAGCGCTGTTGCACTTTGCCACTGCTTGCCTCTGCCTTGAGTTTCAAGTACATAGACGCGTCTGGCGCACGCAGGCTTTGGAGGCGCTCGACGCGCATCCAGACGTCCGAGCTGTGCGCCTTGCATGCCCACTCCCTGGTTCAGGTGCGTTTCAGAAGCAGCCTGCTGGACCGGTGTGCCTCGCCTGCAGGTGGTGCTGTGCGGCAAAGGCAAGCACTTCTGCGCCGGCATCGACTTTGCTGCGCTGGAGGGCGTCGCGCGGGTGGTGGACGCAAAGTGCCCTGGTCGGGCGCGCGAGCAGCTCTTTCGTGACATTCTTCGCTGGCAGGTGCAGGCCCCAAGTCCATGCGCTCTGTAGTGGACATGCTCTCGAGTGCTGCTGCTGGTGAACTTCGGGATGCCTTCACACAGTGTGTCCTGCAGAAGGCTGGCCCTCGCCCAGGCAGATGCACCCACAACACGTATGCTCAGCAAGGTAGCCGGATCAAGCTCTGCAAGCGCTTTGAGTCGTGCTCTGGCATGCCAGTGACAGCAGTGGGCCTGAGGCGTGCAGGGCCGCAGGCCTCTCTGACAGCGTTTGAGCGCTGCCGCTGGCCGGTCATCGCTGCCGTGCACGGTGTCCACCCGTGCCTGTCCTGCAATCGCTGCGTGTGTCTGACTGGCCGTGGCTGTCATGTCGGGGCATGCATCTGACTTTATGCGTCTGACCGCAACGTCATGTATGTTAGATGGGGCCTAGTCGAGTACAGACAGATCCCAGCTCTTCATGCTGGACTCTGCTTTACAGTGACGCAGAAGTTCCAAAGGCTGCAGACCTCGCATGCCACCAGGAGCCACTGCATGCTCCTGAGCACCGCGCGGGGGTGAGCAGGCGCATGCGTGGGAGCGGGGGTCGACATGATTACCGCCTGCGATATCAGGTTGCTCCCAGTCGGCCCGCCCTGACCAGCCTGGCCTCATGGCACATCCTGCATAGGCTCTACCCATTTTCTAGCACCCACGTGCATCCTCTAGGAGTCCTTTGTAGTACTGTACATTGTCATGTATGCACATCGCGTCTGCTCAAGTAGCAAGGTGCACACGAAGGAACCTGAAAGCTCGCTGAGGACCGTGCGCGCGCGCTACATCCGGCCAGCATGCAGCACTGCAGCGCACGGGGCGACAAGGCCCAGACGCAAGCCTGATCGCAGCGCCGCTCTGCCGCGCAGGTACTGCTCCGCAGATGCGTTCTTCTGTGTGAAGGAGGTCGACCTGGCCATCACCGCCGACATGGGCACGCTGCAGCGCCTGCCCCGCATCGTCGGCGCCGGTGCGATGCCCACGCTATATATCCCATCAATGACTGTGACGGCGTGCATGCGCATGCGTGCAACATGCCAAGCTTTCCTTGCTAGGTGACAACGCAGCTTTGCGGCAGTTGCCTCCCTCAAGGTCATGATGCGGCACGGCGTGCCAGCCGCCGGCGCTGCTCACTGCGCTGGCGTGCCAGCCGCCGGCGCTGTGCCACCAGGTGCCCGTCACCACCTGCGCGCTGCGGCGCAGGCGCGGCGGCTGAGCTGGCGCTGACCGCGCGGCGGCTGGGCGCGGCGGAGGCGCACGCGCTGCGCCTGGTCAGCGGCGTGCACCCGGACGCGGCCGCGCTACGGGCGGCCGCGGGCGCTGCCGCCGCGGCCATCGCCGCGCGCTCGCCGCTGGCCGTGGCCGGCACCAAGCGCGTGCTGCTGCACAGCCGGTGCGCGCCGCACGCGGCTGCAGTCACCAGTGACCGCGGCCGCACCGAGCGCATGCGGCTGCTGCGCAGCCCGTATGCTGCTTCCGCTGTGCCTGGTGCTCTCTGCGGTCCTGTTATATGTCCGGCCAGCAGCTGGCCATGCTGGCCTGCCAAGGTGGGGTACCTCATGGCCTTGCGGCGTATGAACACAGCCCTGCATGGCACAGCCCTGCCCTGCAGCCCTGCACAGGCTCAGCAGGCGGCGCCCGGCCGCGCCCGCAGGGACCGCTCCGTGGCGGACGGCCTGGAGTTTGTGGCGGCGCTCAACAGCGCGCAGCTGCCCTCCGCTGACCTGCAGGCGGTGTTCCGGGCGGTCGCCCGGCGCGAGCAGCCGCGCTTTGCCAAGCTGTGACGCCGAGCGACGCGCGCCGGCCAGGGCCTTGGCTGATTCGGCCGTGTTCATCTGGGCCTGGGCTGCTCCGTCCGTGTCCGTCTGGGTGTATGTAAATGTGTGTGTGAAAGGCTTTTTGCCTGGGTTTGATGCCTGGCGCCAGAGACGTGGTTGTTTCCAGGTGCTGCAAGCATGCAGTGGCAATGCGCCCCTGTGTAGCAGGCGCGTGCCAGCAAGCTCTGCTAGCACACAGGTGCAGTGCCGCGACGATGCGCAAACGAGCGCCATACTTCTGTACATACTTCGGCAAGAGCCCAGCCCCGCTCCCTGCCGGGCATCAGCCGCGGCACACCCAAGCGGCTCGCGTGCTGGCTCGCGGCTCCACAGCAGAGCGCCGGCGCATGCAGCGGCGCAGCTACCGCGGCGGCGGAACGAAAGGCCCCGCGCCCGTCGCGTCCACCACGATGGCGACCGCAAAGCTGCCCTCGCTGGGTTGCATCACGGTGACGTACTGCCGCGCCGGCTCCTGCACGTGCCGCGCCCGCCCACGTCAGCACTGCGCACAGGCGCTGCAGTGCTTGTGCCGTGCTCGGCAGAGTAGCAAGGAGCTGGCCCTGCATACGCAGCTGCTGGGCGCTCACCTTGGGTGGGCTGGCGTCCGCGGCCCATGGATCCCGCTGCGGCTGCGCGGCGCTGGGCTGCGCGGGTACCCTGCGCACAAGCAGGGGGAGGAGTGAGCACCGGTCGTAGCAGCGGTGTCGTGATACAGAGCCAGTGGCAGGTGATCCTGAGCAGGCAGAGCCATGGACAACGCTTGCCACCATGTGCGTGCATGTAGGGGCGGGAGGACCCTGCTAGCGCAGAGCAGACTTGCAGCTCTATGGTTGGCAGCCGAGGCAAGCGCTGTATCACCTGGGTGCGAGCCCCGCCGGCCAGGCATGACTCGGCAGCACGACATGCTTACCCTGCATGTATCTGGTCACATACCGCATAAGCACAGACGGCGCGCTGTGGATCACCTGAATGGTCGCTCTTCGTCCACAGGCGTGACGCTCGCGCTGCCGCGCAGCTCGGGCGCAAATGCGGCTGCCCACGAGCGGCAGGCCGCCAGATTGACCCACACCAGCGCGAGCACCGCCAGGACCACCTGGAAGTGCAGAACTTGTGGCGACTGTCATGCGGTGGAGGCTTTGCTGGGTCTTGCCGACATAGATGCCATGGCATGCAAACGCACGCCGAGCATGCTCACGCAGAGTCCATCTGCACCAGCGATGTAAGAGCAACAGAAAGCTGGCACATCCTGCCCAGCTTGACAGTTGGGGTCACGCTGCTGAGCGGGCATGCTGCCGCGACCAGGGCCAGCCGCGTGGACGCCAGGGCTGCATGCCGGCCCCCGCCCGCACCTCGAGCGCCAGTAGGCAAAAGGCCAGGATGACGGGCGTGCACGCCAGCTGCGAGCTCATGCAGGGCAGGCGCTGCAGCACCAGCACGACGTTCACGACCGCCAGGAACAGTTGTACGGCCGGTATCTGCAGCGCGCAGTCCGTGTCAGTTGAGCACCGGGTCTGCAAGGCGTCAGAGGCACACGAGCGAGGGTATGACGTGTCTGCTGGGCACTAGGCACGCGGTCTCTGGCGCCGCGCCTGCAGTGGGCCAGCGCAGGGAGGCAGTCGCGAGCTGCCACACGCTCTGGCAGCACGGGGGTGTTGCACGTGAACTCGGACGAGGTCCGCGTAGATAGGCAAGGCAGTCACAGCTATAGTGCATCATCAGCGTGCCAGCTCGGCAGCAGGGTGCCAACACAAGCGGCCCCGTGTTTGTCTGCATCTGCACTCTGCACTCTGCACTCTGCACTCTGCAAGGCACCAGCACGGACGCTCTGGAGGACAGCGCCAGCCTCACCCCGGGTGCTCGTAGGCAGACGCCCGAAGGCTTGCAGCTCGGTGCTTCTTTGGAGCACACGCAAGTGGGGAAGGGGGGGCGCCAGCGTAGCCGGCTGAGAAGCAGGCCGAAGGCGGGGAGGTCACCGCGAGATATGTGTGGCCAAAGCTGAGCGCCAGCAGCTCCGTGAGGCGGTTCAGCAGCAGCGGCAGCAGCGGCCACACCGGCGAGTTCCAGGTGTGCACGCCGCTATGCACCGCGTTGGTCGTCAGCACCGCCGCTACGCATGCCTGCCCCGCGCGCCACAGGCTCGGGCAGCGCGGGGGGAGCCGTGTGCCAGCAGTAGCGTGCTGCGGGGTGCCCCATTCACGGGCACGGGCAACCTTGCACATCTTTGCGCCACATGCCCGGTTCCAAGCCCAGCCTGGGACACGCCGTGCCTGCTGCGCAGACTAAGCGGCCAGGCAGGCTGCTCGGCCGGCAGGCAGCGCCGCCTGCCTGCGGCAGGGCCGCATCTTGCCACCTAGCCCAGGGTACGGAGCTAGCTCGCACCAGGTCCAGTACGCTGGCGCCCAGGATGCGCCTCCTCAGCCGCCTGCGGTTCTCGTCTATCGCCTCCTCCTCTTGCAGGCTGGTCGTGGCTATCGCTGTCGCCTCCGCGGCCGCACCTGCGGGCATTTCGGCGCACCGAGGACTCTTCGCAAAGCGCGGCACTATCTGACAGCCTCGCAAGCAACTGAGCACTGTGTTACACCAGCGATCGCGCTTACCCAGGACGCAAGCTCTGTGATGCAAGAAAAAAACTTTTTGAAAAACTTCATATTGAAAGGGTAGGGTCCCTCCGTCGGCGCCGGGATTGATTGCAAGGCGCATGCATGTGGCTTAAACGCGTGAGAATTTGCCTTACCAACTCACTGCTGTCACCACCTCACTGCAAAATGGCGTCCATGCCTGTGACCACTACCCTGCAGCCGAAGGGCATGCCGCAGGATGAGACTGCGCACCTGCGCAGGCGCATTGAACAGCTCGAGGTGCGGCCCCTGCTTGTCTTGTGCGAAGAATGGTGGTGGTTGCAGCGCTCACGTGGAGCTGGATGCTGGTCTTGACATATGCGCCTGCGCGATTGCAGAACCGCTGGGCTGAGCGCAGCAACAGGGAGGTGGACCAGACCGGCACGCCAAAGGGCATCCCTCCGCCGAGCCCCAGGATGTCTATGCCTGTTCAGACCTACCTGCCCAAGCACCACGCCAACATGTGTGCACCTCGGCCGCCCATCTTGCTGTGTAAACTTGCTGCGTGCGTGCTATACGCTTGGCCTGTCTGTGCATGCTGTGCCGCCCTATCAGAGCTGCTCTGTTGTGCGAGTTCGACGGCGGCCTGCCACATAACCGTACTGATGATATCGCCCGACTCATGATGACTTGCAAGATGCACCCTTCTCCAGCTTGATGTGCGCGTGTGTCACGCGGCGCAAGTGGCATCAGACAAGTGCAGCCATGTTGCAACGGTTGCCAGGAAGTCACGCGAGCTCGTGCGATGATGCTGAAGTGATCGCGTCTGCGGCTGCAGCAGGCGCTTGTTCTGACTGTGCTTGGGGTCGCTGCAGGACCGCCAACCCAGCGCCTCTGGGACTCTTCGCGTTCGGGCTGACGACCGCGCTCTTGCAGGTTGCCACGCGCTTTGCGCAACACATGTGCAGACTGCCTCGTTTGCAGTGTGCTGGCTAGTGTGGTGTGGCTTGTAGTAGAGCTCGTTGTGATGCTGATAGCTTCCTTGCCGTGGTTGTTCATGACAAGTTAAACATTTCCAGAAGAAGCATGGAAAGCAAGGGTCCGGGCTGGGTGTCATGTCCCTGCAGACACATCGTGCATGCTATGTGGATGTGACGCCGAGCTCATTGCGCAACAGGGGGCTGCCACGGGCTGGACGGAGCCGGCGACCAACGACATCACCTGGGGCTTTGCGCTCTTCTTCGGCGGTTTGACGCAGCTCCTGGCTGGGCAGGTGGCGTCATCCTCCCTTCACCCCTTTTTTATGTTCTGCTTGACGGTCGAATCAGCCGCGCGCTGCTGAGCTCCGTGTCATGCTGATTGTGCAGCACAGACGCCGTAAGTACTAGCGCACTCCCCAATTTAGTGCATTGCTTATGCTGCTCAAAGTTTCCACCAGTTGAGCGCTGTTGAGCACAGTGCGTGCCGGCGGCTTGGCTGTGCACATGTCAAGTGTGCTCGTGCGACGCTGCAGTGGGAGATCTGGCGGAACAACATGTTTGCCGGCGTCGCGTTCAGCTCCTACGGTGCATTCTGGCTGGGGCTCGGCATCTACGGCACGCTGGCGCAGGCAGGCCCTCCGTTCTCCTGTATGTAATCAGTAGGGTGAGGGCTCGTGGTGGCGCTCAAGTTGTTTTTTTGTGGCGCGGTCGAGGCCAAGCTGTCTCTTGCCTGGTGCCTGCAGCAGCTCTGGGCAGTCAACGTGCAGACATTTGTTTGCATGCAGATGAGGCACGAGACTTTGATGAGCGAGTAAGACGCAGCTGGTGCGCTATGCATGGCGGCACCCACACGTGTGGGCGCTCCGGCGGCAGGCTGGCTCGCTGCGGGCCTTCCCCCCGGAGGGCATGCAGATGATGCTGGCATTGTGGGGCATCTTCACCTTCATGCTGTTCATCCAGACACTCGTCATGAACTTCTGCCTCCAGGTGCGCCCGCCTGGGGTGCTGTAACCCATTGTTGGCGCAAAACCGCGGAAAATCAGTGGCCAAGGGTGCGCGTCCACGGTCAGCATCAGGAGCGGCTGCGTGGACAGGCTGTGTGCGGCACAATGACGAGTGCGCTTGTGATAGTCCATGAGCAAGACGGCGCACTGCCCCTATGGTATGGTCTTGTGACACCAACTTTGTGCAGAGCTGCCTGCTTGCCTGCACAAAATGTGTGCTTTGTGTGCTGCTGCGTGACTGCAACAGAGCCGGCGCGCAGGCGCTGTTCTTCCTGCTGTCTGTGACGTTCTTCCTGCTGTCCGCTGGCGAGACGCACCCCATCGTGCACAAGGTGTCTCCCATATTGAAATCCAGCAGCTTGCTGCCGTGTCCAGCGTGCCGTTCGTGCATGGCCTGGTCTCTTCTGCGTGCGTCGTCTGGTGAATGGCAGCGACATGCGCGAGGTGTCAAACAGACTCGCAGCTAGGATGTTTAGGAATATTATTATTACAAGGTTGACACTACTCGGTTACCACGCTGACAGTGCTGTGTCCAGGTCGGCGGGTGGCTCGGCGTCATAGTTGCAGCAATTGCATACTACATTGCATTCGCGGAGCTTACGAACGAGGTCTACCGCAAGGCACGCTGCCCCCTGTGCTGCTCGGTGGCCGTTGCTACTTTGTTCCCAGGAGCACCATGCAGTAGGCTCTGTGCTGCTTTGCAATGAGTCTGTTTACCTGCATAGCCGCATCGTGACAGGGCTGCAGCCTGACAAGGCATGGCGCGCAGGACATCATGCCGCTCGGCAAGGTGAAGTACAGCGTGGCTTCCACGCCCCAGGACGTGGAGTTGGGCCGCGAGGACATCCTGTAGGCCCGCAGTGCTACCTGCACCTGGGAGGGCTGTGATGGATGCAGTCTTGCAAGGCTGCCATTTTTGGTACATCTTTTGGGTGGTTTTGTAGCGGCAACAGTATGATGACGCACTGGGAGATGGTGCCATCCCCGTGGCAGTTTTGCGGCAGAGCCTTGTCCCAGCCCCCCAGTGACCTCTTCACCTCTTTTGTGCGTGCGAAGAGGGGACTGTGACCGGATATGAACATAGATCGCTTTTCGAAAGGACTGAGGGCCCCCGCAGAGATGCCAATGACTGGCAGCAGTGGCGTGCCTGTGATGCATGCTGCCCATAGCTCATGCATGGAAGGCGGGGTGGTTTACGCCAGCCATCTGCGTCCAGGGTGAGCACCCTTTGCTTGGGCTGACCGCAACCTAGCAAGGGGTTTTGTGTGCGTGTGCTGGGCTGCAGACTGGCTGCAGACTGGCTCTCTGTGTGTGTAGAGCTACAGAGGCAGTATTTGCAGGGTTGCCCGGCTCCGCTCTTAAAGTGCCAATGAGCGCTGCTGAGCTGCTGAGCTGCTTGCTGGCACGAGCGGACTTCTGGCATTTTGTGCCTTGCTGACGCGGGCAAGGGTGCGCTGTGCTCAGTCTGCTGGGCCACATGGGTTGCCATCCATGCACACCAACTCTCCTTTCTTCTTCTTTGTATCTTTTGGTGTACATGCGATTTGGGTGCCGCAGTGCTGCTTGCAGTGCGAGGGAGCGGCGCATGGTCATGTTGCCAGTGCAATGAGCACGTGTGGCTGCTGCTAAGAGTGTAAGCTTATATCGGAGGATGGAGGATGCACTTGTCTCATTGACTGGACATCATTGGTGCTTGCAAGGCGTACCGTGCCAAACGCTCTGCATGGCCTGCAACAGGTTACAAGTTTGCACTCGGCGTATCTAAAGTTCAAGGAGGATGCTGCTTGCATGCACATGCTGTGTCAGGATCAGGGTGACAAAACATGACATTGCTGGGTTTGCACCCTGGTTGCACTGGCAAATACCCCGGCTTACCGACCACCAGAGGGGTAGGTAAGTTGGCACCACATCTCCACTTCTGACAACACGCATGATAGGGGCTCGTCTATGCACTCACTCAGCATCAAACTTGCTGGGCACAGGCATTGCACAGGCAGGATTATGAGACACACTGAGCTAAGCTGAACACTCGATGCGGGGTGCCAAGCTAGACACGCGCGCCCGCATGTATCCGGCAAGGCATCCTTTAATCACGCACACACTGCAGTTCTGACAATGGGGAACACACACCTCCTTTGAGAACCATGTGCTGCTTCACAGCATCCGTGCACACCAGGAGGCAGGCCGCCAAGACAATGCAACTCAAGACTGCAGCACTTCTGAAGTTTTAGGGTGTATTTGGTGTGAGGGACGAAGCACTAATAATCACCATAGCCAGTAAAATCCTGTGGCAACGCCATGCACACGAGCGAGCAGGCCCGAGGCAGGTCCTGCATCACCACCCCTGTGCGAGCCCCCTCTGCGCGAAATGTCGCACCAGCACCACACCCGCCCTCATTGCATGACGCGCTGCTCTCCTACGCCGCACCGGCTGCGCACGCAGCTAGACACCGACGGTGTGCATGGGGAATGCTCACCAGACCACGCCGATCCAGTGGCGAGCCCGTCATCGCGCTTGCGCGCAGCAGGGCGCTCACCACGCGCGCAGGCAGACAGCCCCGAGCCCTGACCAGCCATTTCTGTTGCTGCGCTCACAGCGCGCCCGGTGGCGCGTCGCCGCGCTCGTACACGGTGTCCAGGTTGCGCTTGCGGCTGGGCACCGTCAGTGCGGCCGCGGCGCGTTCGCAGGGGCGCGGCGCCGGGCAGGGCGTCGCGCAGACCGCCGCGTCGCCAAAGCGCTTGGCCACCCAGGCGC